>JADMIO010972907.1_pt1 | contig 11373 bp, 8 predicted proteins | sample 8958161 | NCBI WGS metagenome assembly JADMIO01 (sample SAMN16585339, study PRJNA669376) | soil metagenome | isolation source: Crop rotation soil | place: USA: Cullars Rotation, Alabama | collected 2011
CGGCACGCCAGTCACCGGATCATGGATCACCACAGGAGTCGGCAGCGTCAGCAACTCAGAGAAATCACCGTGGTGCATCTTCTCCGTTGGGAAGGTTGTGATCAGTGTTCTGGCGCGGTTCTCGCGAAATCCTTCAAAGCTGCCAAAGAAGAAGGTTTTGTTCTTCCAGATGGGACCACCCAGAGTACCTCCGAACTGGTTGCGTCGGAGCGGAGGCTTCGGCGTACCCGCCTGCCGCGCAAAATAGTTATAGGCATCGAAGACGTCGTTTCGGAGAAATTCGTACGCACTTCCGTGCAACTGGTTCGAACCGGACTTGATCACCATGTTGATCAAGCCCCCGGCGTTGCCGCCGAATTCCGCGGTGTAGTTGCTCGTCTGTGTTCTGAACTCCTGGATCGCGTCCACCGATGGATTCATTCCGTTGGTTCCGTGAATCCAGTCTTTGAAGGAAACCCCATCCATCAGGTAGTCGTTGTACACGTCTCGCATTCCGTTGACAGAGAAATTGCCACCGCCGATGCTCGTATTCTGCGCGGCAATCTGCACCACGCTGAACGTGCCGCCTCTCCCTGGAGTTACACCCGGCGAGAGCAACTGCAGCTGAAGGAAGTTTCTTCCATTGAGCGGGAGTTCGTTTACGAGCTTCGTCTCGAATAAGGTGCCGACCGACGACTCGGTTGTTTGCACCGCTGTTGCTGATGCGCTGACATCCACGACATCCGTTACGGATCCGACTTGCAGAACAAGATCGACCGTTCGCAGCAGCTGTACCTCGAGAGCAACGCGATCAAACCTCTGCCGTTGAAACCCTGCCTTTTCCGCAACGATGTCATATACCCCGACCTTCAGATTCGGGACCGCATATTGCCCAACGTCGTTGCTGGTCGCCTTTCGCTCTTCTCCGGTATTCACGTTTCTGACCGTGACCGTTGCCCCAGCCAGTACTGCACCGGAGGTGTCCTTTACGGTGCCGACAACGCCGGATTGCTGGGAGAGCGCGGGGAGACAGCACAACCCGAGCAGTAGCGCGAGAACGCAGATCTTGGTGAGCCCGCTTGTAAATCGAATCATATCCGCACCCCTTCGACCGAGTATCAATGAACGATCATTTCGTGGAAAGATATGCAGTCGCGTGAAACATGTCAAGATGTTATTTGCATTTTTGATCGATCATTAATCAAAATAACGGGACGTTGACTAGAAAGTAAGATCGATTACAATCGATTCAAAAGATAGGGACGGGTGCCTTAACCCGGCCGAACAGAGGGACACATGCCGATCACCGCCACCAAACTCAATACCCAACCGGCTCGTCATCAGGTAGCCGATAAAATCCGGGAATCCATCCTGGACGGATCCCTTGTTCCGGGCGAGAGATTGGTCGAACGCAAGCTGGCCGAAATTCTTGGGACCAGCCAGTCTGCCATTCGCGAAGCGCTGATTCAGCTTGAGTTGGAAGGGCATGTTAGCAAGAAACCGAACTCTGCCACCTATGTGACCCACTTCAGTCAAAGAGATCTGGAAAATACCATCTCCGTTAGACGTGCTTTGGAAGGTTTTGCCGCCGAGGAAGCCGCCCGCCAGTGCACCCCCGCCGACGTCCAACGTCTCGAGGAACTGTTCCAACAATCATCGGCCGCTGCCCGCTCGCGTGATTTCCAGAAATATATCCGTGGTGATCTCAGCTGGCACATTGCGATGTGGGAGTCGACTCACAACGATTGCCTTGTCGAAACTCTGCGGCGAGTCGTCGTCCCTCTGTTCGGCTTCAGCGCCATCCGCGTAGCTATGCAGCCTGGATTCAATCTGAATAAAGACATTCAACTTCACCGGGCGTTGCTCGATGCGATTGCAGCGGGCGAACCCGAAAAAGCCAAGCGTGCTTTTCATGCGGCCATGCAGGATTGGAGCGATCAGGCGTTGCACCTTTACACCGCCGACGAGCCCATCGAAGATGCCGACCAGTCCTCCGAGTAATTCGGCGTACTTAGCAAGTTTGTAATGTCCGATTCTGCTCTCTAGCTACAATCACCATTCCGGGAGAAGCTCGTGAGGTTTCGCACACTCATCCACCTCCTTTTGCTTGCTCTTTCCTGCTCTGGGTTCGCGCAGTCCGACGTCACATCCGGCAACAAACAAAGCGAGGTTACCGACCGCGTTGGATCGCCACTATGGATGACGGAAAACTACGTGGTCATCCCCAACGTGACCTACACCACTGCCAACAACTACCAGGGCAAGTTGGATGTGTATCGGCCCGTCTACACCAGAGCGCCGGTTCCCGTCGTCGTTAACATTCACGGCGGCGGGTGGGTCAACGGCACCAAGGAAGACGTGGCTCTTAGCGCGCTTCCCTATATGGAGATGGGATTTGCCGTTGTCAACGTCGAATACCGCCTGGCCCGTATCTCACCAGCGCCTGCAGCTGTTCAGGATTGCCTGTGCGCCTTGCACTGGGTAGGCAGAAATGCGAAGGAGTATGGGTTCGATCTGAACAAGGTTATTGTTACCGGAGCCTCCGCAGGCGGACATCTGGCCCTCACGAGCGCGTTGATTCCGACAAGTGCAGGGTTCGAGGATCAATGCGCTAACGACGACGATCCCTCTGGTGGCGCCGGACCGTGGCCGAATAAAAGACCGCCTGTGGCCGCCGTGATCAACTGGTTCGGGATCACCGACGTCAAGGATCTCTTACACGGTGCCAACACACGTGCCTATGCCGTCACGTGGCTGAATAATCAACCGAACAAGGACGGCCTCGCTTCGCGATTGTCGCCCATCAATTATGTCGGCGCAGATTTGCCACCGATTTTAACTATTCATGGCGACAAGGACACCTTCGTACCTTATGAGCAAGCAGTCACTTTTCATCGGGCGCTCGATCGCGTCAAAGCGAAAAATCAACTTCTGACAATCCCAGGGAAAGGTCACGGCGATTTTACGGCCGCTCAGAATTTGGAGGCTTGGAAAACGATCAGGGCATTCCTGCAGAATGCCGGCATCAATCCCATTTACTGAATCACGACTCCGACCAGTTCACCACTTGCTGCTTCTGCTCGCCCAGTCCATCGATGCCTAAGTGAATTCTGTTGCCGGCGCGCAAATACACCGGAGGCTTCTGTCCCAAACCAACTCCAGGTGGTGTGCCTGTCGAAATGATGTCCCCGGGTTGCAGGCTCATGAACTGGCTGATGTAACTCACCAAGTGGGCCACTCCAAACACCATCGTCGAAGTGGAGCCATCCTGATAGCGACGTCCATCCACCTCGAGCCATAGATGCAAGTCTTGCGGATCTTTTACTTCGTCGCGGGTGACGAGCCACGGGCCAATGGGACCAAAGCTGTCGGCGCTCTTGCCTTTCACCCACTGCCCTGTCCCTTCCAACTGAAACGCGCGCTCCGACACATCGTTGATCACGCAATAGCCGGCTACGTGCTCGAGGGCGCGATCACGCGGCACGTAAACACCTGGCTTCCCGATGACCACTCCTAACTCAACTTCCCAATCCGTCTTTTGCGACCCGCGCGGGATCACCACGTCGTCATTCGGTCCGCATATAGCGGAAACAGCTTTCATGAAGAGAACCGGTTCCGCCGGAACGGAAACCCCGGCCTCAGCCGCATGGTCGGCATAGTTAAGACCAATGCATATGAATTTCCCGACGCCATTCGCACAGGGTCCGATCCGTACTCCGGCGTCGACCTTCGGCAGGTGAGACCAATCAATATCTCTTAATCGCTGAATCGACTCCGGCTGCAGCGTTGCGCCAGCAATGTCCGCTACTTCTCCTGACAAATCACGGATGTTTCCTTGTTTGTCCAGCAGGCCTGGTCTTTCCCGCCCAGGTTCACCAAACCGAAGTAGCTTCATAGGTTCCTTAAATGGCAAAACCGCCGTCTATGACGTGTATCTGTCCCGTGGTGAATGAGGATTCGTCGGAGGCGAGATAAACGGCGAGGGCCGCAATTTCTTCCGGGCTTCCCAGCCGTCCCATCGGCTGTCGCGCTACAAACTCCGCGCGCACTTTCTCGGGATCACCTTGCGAGGCAATGCGTTTACCCAGCGACGGAGAATCCACGGTACCCGGACAAATCGCATTACAACGTATCCCGCTGCGAATGTAATCGGCGGCCATCGCCTTCGTTAATCCAATGATTGCCGCCTTCGTCGCGCCGTACACGAATCGATTGGGTACTCCCTTAATGCTGGAGACCACCGATGAAACATTGACGATACTTCCCTTACCCCGCTTCAACATTCCAGGCAGCACTGCCCGGCAGGTTCGGTACATAGACTTGACATTCACATCAAATGAGAAATCCCAGTCCTCGTCAGAACAGTCGAGAATAGTCCCGTGATGCACATACCCGGCACAGTTAAACAGAACATCGACCGTTCCTATTTCCCTCACAACCTCGTCAATCGCTCGGCCATTCCGCACGTCGACGTGGCGACTCTGAACACTCGGACAATCAGCCTTGAGTCTCGAAAGCGAGTCCTCACTGATGTCCGTTGCCCAAACTTGGCATCCTTCCGCAGCAAAGGCTAAAGCGGTGGCTCTGCCGATTCCCTCTGCAGCTGCCGTAAGCAATGCGGTCTTCCCAGCTAAACGGTCGCTCATGGTTTGGCAGCTCCTCGCAGATCGGTGCGGTGCTCCGGCTTCCCTTCAATCGGCATATCGAAATGGAACAATGCGCCTCCAAAGTAGCCGCCCTTAGCATCGTATCCGGGCGGCATCACCGGCATCGGTTCGGACCGGGCTGCAGACGTGACGAACAGATCGCGAAGTTCGGGACCGCCGAACATCACCGACGAACTTTGTTTTGCCGGCACATGAATGGTTCTTTCAAGTTTCCCGTCGGGATCGTATCTCCGCACGCGGCTTCCATACCATTCCGCGACCCAAACGAAGTCCTCGGCATCAACGGTGACTCCATCCGGCAGCCCGGAATCGCGATCCAACTCCAGGAACGTACGTCGCCAGCAAACGCTTCCTTCATCGGCGTCATACGCATAGGCGAACACCTTGCGCGCCACTGAATCAGCGAAATACATAATTCCGCCGTCATTTGAGAATCCAAGCCCGTTCGAGAGGTGGAACCCTTCATCCAGAATCCGAATTTCTCCCGTCCGGTCGATCAAAAACAATTTGCCTAACTCGTATTCTGCTGCGGGATCATAGAAACTCGATCCAGCGATAAGCCGACCTCTCGGATCTGCGACGCAATCATTGAGTTGAAGTTTGGCGGATCCACAGTGTGCCGCCACCTGCTTCGGGTCAGACCGTCGGTCCCATATCCAGACGCCACTATTATTTGTGAAGACGAGATCACCGGATTTATCGAGCGCACATCCGTTGACCTCGAAATCCTCGAGCAGCAGTTCCTTGTGCCGAGCGTTCCAGTCGTAGCAGTAGAACTTTCTGCCCACGCAGTCCGTCCAATAGAGCTTCTGCTCAATGGCGTCCCAGAGTGGCGCCTCGCCACAAAGATTATTGTCGTCTGCTAATACGGAGCACTTGGTCATTGCGATGAACCTGAGGCTGCGGGGCTACGGCAAGGTGATGTCCACGACGAAGAACGTTCTTCGGACGAACCTGTTCAAGTTGCGAGCTTACAAAGAAGCCCACCGTCGACTACGAGCGAAGCGCCTGTAATGTATCGCGCACCGGCCGACGCCAGAAAGAAGACTGCTTCCGCAACATCTTCGGGCTGACCAACTCTCTGCAGGGGAATTTTCTGCCCGAATTCCTTGAGAGCTTTCTCGGTATCGGGCTCCGCGGCTAGGAATGGCTCCATCATCCCGGTTTGAATCGCCCCCGGACAAACCGCGTTCACCCGCACCCCTGCTGACGCAAAATCCAACGCCATTCCACGCGTCAGTCCAAGTATTCCGGACTTCGTCGCGGCATAAACCGAGATCTGCGATTCTGTCGCAAACGCCTGCACCGACGAGATGTTCACGATGCACCCCTTCGTGGTTCGAAGGAACGGAAAGGCGTACTTGCTGCATAGGAAAGTGCCCTTCAGATTCGTATCGGTAATCGCACTCCACTCTTGCAGCGTGTACTGCTCGGCGCGACGGTAATGCTCGATTCCCGCGTTATTGCAAAGAATGTCGATCTGGCCGAATGCATCGGCTGTCTCCTTGATCAGTCGTTCCACATCGGTATCCATGCGCACGTCCGCTTTGACGAACAGCACGCGCAGACCCTGATTCCGCAGTTCCCGTTCGAGAGATGCTCCACGCTCGGCATTCACGTCTGCGATCACAACCGAGTCGTTGCTCGAAGCAAATTGGCGAACGATCGCGCGACCAATTCCGTAAGCTCCACCAGTTACAACCGCTACGCGGGATTCATTCACTCTCTGGCCTCTTAGCACATCAGTGCGCGCGTGGCAGACTCTGCTTCCTGTTTGAATCGTTCCAGCGCCTTGCGGTTCAAGTCCACACCAAGCCCGGGCAGCTTCGGTAAAGCGATCTCTCCATCGACCATGCGCAATTCATTGGAGACCAGTTCCCGTCTCAGCGAGGATTCACACAACGAATCAGGAAGAAACTCGATGAAGGCGCAATTGGGCGTTGTGGCCGCTAAATGCGCCGCCGCGGCGATCGAGATCCCGGACTTCCAAAGATGGGGAACAATCGTTAACCCTCGCTGTTCGGCAAGATTGCACACGCGCTTTGCTTCGGTGAATCCTCCCACTCGACCGACGTCGGGCTGTGCAACCTTCACCTTTCCGCGATCCATCAGGTCCAAAAACTCGAACCGCGTGGCCAGCCATTCACCAGCCGCGATCGGAATCGATTGTTCCTGGCTCAAACGTGCATAACCTTCTAGATCATCGGACGGCAGCGGCGTCTCCACGAAGAACAGATTGAACTCCACCCACGGACGAATGGCCTTCAGACAAGTGTCTGCATCGGGGAACGCATACTGAACATCCACCATCAGCGTGAAGTCCGGCCCGACGGCATCCCGAACTTCGCCAATCACCGTCGTCATATCCGCATGCGAAGCTTTCAATCCCTTGTGCGCGTACGGTCCGCAAGGCGTAACCTCAATCTTCGCTGCCCGAAATCCTAATCCCTTGGCCCGCAGCGCCCAATCTTTGATGGAACTGCGATATGCCTCAAACGAGCTGACCTCTGGCTGAAGTGACGCATACGGCGTGATCGATTTCTTCACCGCACCTCCCAGCAGTTCATAACACGGCTTTCCCAATGCCTTGCCGCGCAAATCGTATAACGCCATGTCCAACGCACCGATGGCATGGATCACGGCACCGCGGCGTCCGTTCATGGCTGATCCCACGTAAAGCTTTTCCCACAGTCGCTCGGCGTCCATGGGATCTTCGCCGATCAACATCTCCGACAACCCGAGCCCCATCGTATGCGTGCCAGGTGCTTGAATGCAGGCCTTAGCAATCCAGGGATTCACGTCCGTTTCCCCAATCCCGGTAATCCCCTCATCTGTATGGATTTCCACCACAATGTCGTCCTGCGACGAGCTCGTCGCTCCAACGTCATATCCGGGATCTAACAGCACATGGCAATCGATACTTGTAATTTTCATGTCAGCAAGAATCAATGATCGATCATAAGGTAAGGTTGAGAGCTCTTCAGTGTCAAGTAATTACTGCAATTTCTCGCTATGCCTTATATCGAGGAAACGTGAATAATTCACGTTTGATCGATCATTACTCACAGGCAACATAGCACGTCGCTATTGACTCTGGATCACAGCCAACTTGAACGGCTCGATACACCCAATCATCACCGAGTTCTTCGAATATTTTCTGAGCAATCGCTGGGTTATAGGCTCGAAAAACGACTGTATCTGCTCGTAATCCGTGTAAGGGCGACCATCCCCAAGTACCTGCTTGAGCCGTACCACGCCTTCGCTCAGATCCTTATCGCGCTCATACAACGGCGATCGCCATATATTGATGTCGATCGTCTTTTCCCATCCGGTTTCCTTGTTCCAGGCCAGGATCTTGTCGAAGTAATCTTCCACGAGCCTTTCTGATTCCCTTCGATTGATATTCCCCTGCAAGGCCTTAAGCAGTTGTTGGCGCGCCAACTGAATCGCCAACTGCATTTGCAGCGACTTCACGACAATCTGTCCATCAGGAAACAAAAAGCGGCCGATCGCGCCTCTTCGCAAGCTGTCGCTGCTTTTGGTCATGGACTCCAGGCCGCTGATCGCAGCTCGGATTGATTCGATATCCTTCTTCTGCAAAGCAAGATAAGCGTCGGCAATCACCTGTTCGTGATCGGGGTAAAGATATCGCGCAACGTCCTCGAGTACGGCTCTCTCGTTTGTATTCCGGTATTTCGCGTCCCAAAGGCTGTTCAGAAAAAAGAAACTTCGCGGGAACTGCAGAAGCAGAAGCTCATTATTCCCCATCCATCCACGCAGTTCCGGGTAAGCTTCGTGCCTCGTCAGCACTTCTGTCAACGACTCAAATCCCATGTTCGTCGCCGGAAACGCGGGTTCTGACTCAATCGCCCCATATGGCAGATAGATCGTTCGATCCATCGCAGCTTCACGTCGTGCAGATTCCAGGTACGGAGTCATCCCCGCGATGACCTCCCACGGCCCCGGAAGATTGTCTTTGAAATTACGGATCGTCTTCGCCATGAAGTCGATGTCGTCTTCACTGGGAAACTTTCCGGTGAAATCGAAAACGGTCCCGAGCCTTTGCGGAGCATGTTTTGAACGGTGCCGCCCCCAGCCAATCCACATCCAATCCACCAGCTTGGTTTGCTGTCCGTGGGTGTTGTACCGGTCCAGCAATTTCCTGGCTTCCAGGAAGATTCGTAACTGATCGCTGAGCGGACTCTCCGGCCACCCGCCGGGATCCGAATCGATCAAGCAGAATGCGTCGGCGTTGTTGACGACCCGATAGAGAGCCTCGAATGATTTGGAAATCTTCGCGAGTTGTTCGGGATCGGCGGGATCCATGTCCTTTTGGCAACCCTCGATCCAATGCGGACGCAATCGCGGATCGGGAACGCCGCAATCGGTGACCGCGATCCGGTTCGCCGATTGCATGATCCACACTTCCATACCGCGTTGCTTTTGCGCGTACTCCACGACTCTCCGGAATTCCTGAAGGTATGCCTCATCTTCCGCTGTCAACGGAATGGTCATCGTTTCCACGTAGGGCCACATGAAAACCAGGTTCCCTCGCTCGGCCCACACGATATCAACGAATCTCTTCCAATCTTCTTCCGTCCAGGTTCGGAAACCGTACGGATGGTTCAGTTGCCAGCCACCGTTCATGTGAAAGCCACGAACGCGAATACTGGGCTCACTACGAACGTCCAACGGACCGTCGAGATACACTGCCGTGCCTTCACTGCGGATCATCTGTATCAGGCTGGCGACACCCAGGTTAGTTCCGTGAGGATCGGCGCCTGCAACCACTACAACACTCTTCCCGGAGCGGTCGAATGACTTGATCACCGCTGCTTGCGGACCCGAAGCGCTCGCGAGTTTCACGCCGACGCCGGCTGCCGATGCCATTGCCTGGCCGAGAACGATGGACACTTTGCCCCTGCGAATGTCCTTCGCAGAGGTACTCACCGGCACCGTCCCCTTCGTGAGCTCGCTGAGATAACGCGCCAGATCTTTGGCGGCATATTGGACGTACGAGGGCTCAGTCGAGTCCACCAGCACGATCGCATCCGCAAGGTCCATGCGTTCCGAAGATGCTGCCTCTGCGGCCACAAGTCCCGACGAGAAACAAGCAGCGAGAAAGACGATCGCCTTACAAATGCGTACCGAACGTGCACCCAACAAGCTCTTCATCATTCGATCCACGAAATCGAGTCATCAGCAGGTGTCAAGAATGCGAGAGGGCTGCAAAACGCAACCCTCGAAGGTCAGAAGGTCAGTCGTAGTGCAAATTGAACTTGTCGGTTGTCCAATCTTGTTGCCGTAACCTTCCCAAAGTTTGGAGTCCCAAACGTCGTGTTTGGATTGGCCATCACGAGATGGTTGGCAACGTTGAATGCTTCTGCACGAAACTGCAGGTTCATTCTTTCCAGAAACCGTGTGTTCTTGATCAGCGAGAAATCGACATTCCGGATACCCGGTCCGGTCACCGTCCCAATGCCCGCATCTCCGAACGTAAATTGAGGAGGTAACGAAAACGCGGAAATGTCGAAGAACTTGTCGACCGTCTTGGGTCCATGGTTCGGGTTATGTAACAAGTTGGGAAGTTTGGCGCCTTCCCCGACATTGGGATTGTCGAATGACAGCGTTACCGTAAGCGGCTGGCCTGTTTGGAAGCTTCCGATTCCTGCCACCTCCCAGCCGGAAATCAGCTTTTGCGGTATGCCGCTCACGTTCCCGAACAACCACTTACCTTTACCCAGGGGAAGCTCGTACACGCTACTCAGCGTGAAGCGATGTCTGACGTCCGCGCCCCAAAGACCACGATTCGCTTTACGGTTGTAGTTGTCCTGCAAATCCGGCGATGAGGTACTCGAGCGCTGAGAGTCGGTGAGCGTTTTCGCCCACGTATAAGAAGAAAGCAGAGAGAGTCCATTCGAAAACCGCCGGTCGGCGCGGACTTGCAGCGAGTTGTAGTTCGAACTGCCAATCGATTGATCGCTGCTGATCCTGCCCACGTTCGTGTACGGCCGTCGTGCGTCGATGGCTCCCGGTCCGGGTCGTGGCTGATTGGGTAAGGCGCGCGACCACAACTTTGTATCGTGATTGCCAACATAGCCGACGTTGAGGACCACACCCGCCCCCAGTTCCCGCTGCACACTCACGTTCCAGGCTTGCAGATAAGGATTCCGGGAATTTCCCGGATACGCGCTGTACTGGAATACTCCCGGGTTCGATGTCGCAACCGGATTGAACCAGTCCCAGCTCTGAAAATTCGAAGCGTTGTTAAAGACGTTGTAGTTGCTCACGAATGGAGGGTTGTAACTCAACGATGTCAGTCCGCTGAAGTTCCTCTCCTGGTAAAAGATCCCATATGCTGCCCGGACCACTGATCGCCCTGACGCTCCCAATCGATAAGCGAATCCAATGCGCGGAGCAAAGTTGTTGTTGTCATTGCCGTCGAAGGTGCTGCGGTTTTTCGCGATCGATGTTGGCAGGCTCGTCTGGCATCGCCGCACAGCATCCGGAGTACACGGACCTGATAGCAGCAGGTTGGCTGCGCCACCCCCAGGCGGAAGAACAATGTTAGAGATCGAGTTGTTCTCCGATATTGGCCACGGGCGCCACTCATATCGCAAACCAAGATTCAGTGTCAGGTTGTTCGTGACTCTCCAGTCATCCTGCACCCATGGCATCACTTCCCACTGGCGGAATTGCGGATCGAACTTTTCAGGCGAAAGTTGAT
>JADMIO011283501.1_pt1 | contig 11372 bp, 9 predicted proteins | sample 8958161 | NCBI WGS metagenome assembly JADMIO01 (sample SAMN16585339, study PRJNA669376) | soil metagenome | isolation source: Crop rotation soil | place: USA: Cullars Rotation, Alabama | collected 2011
TTCAAGTCACGTGAATTCCAAGCTTCGGATCCCACTGTGCTGGAAAGTCTTCAAGCTCTGCCCGAACCTGTTCGACCGAAACCGCGCGCCCGATTGCCCGTTCTTCTTCAAAGCGGCGGCGCGCGCGCACGTCGAGCGCGGCTTCGAGAAAGATCTTCACCTGCGCGTCGGGAAAGACTCGCGTGCCGATGTCGCGGCCGTCCATGACAACGCCGCCCGCGCGACTCATATCGCGCAGCTTTTTAACTACGGCTTCGCGCACTTCCGGGATCGTGGCGACGATGGAGGATGCACGGCTCACATCGGGCAAGCGAATTTCGGTCGTGACATCGCGGCCGTCGAGAAAGACTTTGAGGTGATCGGGGTCGCCTTCAAGTTTGATGACTGCATCGCGAGCGATGCGCGCGACCGATTCTTTTTCGTAAAGAGGCGCGTTTGAATTGAGCGCCTTGAGCGCCGCGGCGCGATAGACCGCGCCTGAATCGATGTAGAGATAGCCCAGTCTTCGAGCGAGAGCTTTGCCGAGCGTGCTCTTGCCGACACCTGACGGGCCGTCTATTGCGATTACGAGTTTGTTCATTATCAGGGGTTGTTAATTTAAGATTCGGATTTGTGATTTCAAATTAACTGACCGCCGGCCACCGATTTAATGGCTTCAAGAGCCGTTTCGCAATCCGCGCGCGAAACGTCATGGTGAGTTACCACCCGCATCTCGTGGGCGCTGATGTTGCCGGCAAGCACACCGCGCTCTTTAAGCTTTTCGGCAAACTCCGCGACGCCGATTCCCGTGCCGCTGATGTCGAAGACGACTATGTTCGTCTGCGCCTTTTCAGGATCGATCTTCACGCCGGGAATCTCTGCAACTCCGCGAGCCAGAAGTTGCGCGTTGGCGTGATCCTCTTCGAGCCGCGCGGTCATCCGTTCTAACGCGATAATCCCGGCCGCAGCCAGCACGCCGACCTGCCGCATCCCGCCGCCGAACATTTTGCGCGCGGCGATTGCCCGATCAATGAACGCGCGCGAGCCGGCTATCAAAGAGCCGACAGGCGCGCACAGCCCTTTAGACAAACAGAACATCACCGAATCAAACGGCCGCGCAAGCTCTGCCGCGTCGCGTTTGATCGCCGTTGCTGCGTTGAATATGCGAGCGCCGTCAAGATGAACGGGCAGATCGGCGGCGTGGGCTCGTTCGCATATATCTTCCATGCGGTCGAGCGGCATAACACTGCCGCCCGCAAAGTTGTGCGAGTTTTCGAGCGCGACCAGCCCCGTCTTCGCTAAGTAATAAACCGAGCGCGGGCGAATCGCCGCTTCTATAGTAGGCCAGTCGAGGATTCCGTCTTCGCCGCGCACGGGGCGCGCAAGCACACCGCTGATGGCCGCCATTGATGCCATCTCTGCGTTGAAGATGTGGCTGCGCTCTTCGGTTATCACTTCCTGACCGGGCTGCGTATGAAGCCGGATGCAGATCTCGTTGCCCATCGTGCCCGAAGGGACGAACAGCGCGGCTTCCTTGCCGAGCATAGCGGCAGCCATCTCTTGCAGGTGGTTGACGGTCGGGTCTTCGAGGTAAACATCATCACCGACCACAGCCTGCGCCATCGCTTCACGCATCTCAGGGGTCGGCTTCGTTACTGTATCGCTGCGCAAATCTATGTAAGCCATTACGCGCTCCGGTTATTTAGATTAATCAGCCGTGAATGATAACACGCAGGCTTCAGGCAGTCACATTGAATCAGGCTGATGGAAACGAGCAACATTTCACCTATAAGTTTCGCAACTCTCCGAACAACTCGGCGTTCTTATACCAAGAAGCTTCGACCGAATACTTAATCGCAAGGACATATTTAATGAAACAGGTTGGTCGCGCTTCCCTGCTCGGATTGTTTTTGCTCTCTTTGCTCTCGCCCGCGTTCTCTCTTCGGACGAATAAGGAAACGAAGCTCAAGACGGGCAGTTCCTATTGCAGTTCCCGGCCCCGGAAAGTTTTTAATCAGCGACTTCAAAAATAATCAATTCGACTATATCTTGCCCGTCGCGAATTCGCGGCAGTACTGGGCGGCCATCCCCGATTTCGAAACCAGCAAAACCAGGGTCGGGCGTTATGACGCGCAAGGTTTTAAATTCACGCCGGCAACCGAATTGCCTGAAATCGCTTTCACCAGCGCGAACATGTGGGTGGATGAATCAGCCAACCGGCTTTATATAACTTACAACGGGCACTTGTTGGTGCCGCCGTTTCCGGCAAAGAGCGGGCAATGAAACTTATTCCATAAAGCCCGGCTGCTCGACCGTATAATCAAACAGGTAGGACATTGCCCCCTGTCCCCTCCTGATCGCGTTGGCGTAGATGCCTCGGCGGAAGCGAATCAGTATGTCTGTGCGCGTGCCGTAGACTTTGATGGCATGAAATCTTTGATCGTCCGCCGGGCGCTCGGTCGAGTAAGCGAGCACACATTCCGTTCCGATCTCTGCGATGATTCGAGTGCCGACTTTATCGAACTCTTCGCGCGTTTTGGGGATCCAGATCATTCCGCCCGTCTCTTCCGCCAGTCCTTTCAACTGCACTTCGGCGGCTTCGAGTTCGCGATAATATTTGCGGAGTTGATCTATGCGCTTGCGCGATTTCGGGTCGAGTCTCTCGTACCACGAAAGCGCGTTGAAGGCTTGAGGCTTTATGTCGGCCATCACGATTTCGTTCTGGCTTGCGATGTAGACGGTCGCGCGCGCGCGATGCAATGCCGAAAGCGCTTTCTCGAACGTCAGCGTCGCGCCTTCGATTACAGGTTTATCGAACGAGTCCACGCCGTCGGTAATTATCACGATGCTGCGGCGACCGCTGACTTTCGACAGCACCTCGTCGGCCGCGTAGATGAGGCTGTTGTAAAAATCGGCTCTGAGGCCGGGCTTGAATTTCCAGTTGAGCGCGTGACGAAGCGCATCCTTGTCGCCGGTCCACGCCGAGAGCAGTTCGATGGTGTCGCCGTAGGTGATGATTGCCGCACGGTCTTCGTTTGAAAGCGCGTTGATCAGATTCAGCGCAAGCCCGCGATTTATATTTGTGTTCTTGAGCACGCTCTCGCCGCTCGTGTCAATCACGAAGAGAATGTTTGCAGGCGTGCGCATCACCGCGTTGACTTCCTGACGCTTGCCGTCTTCGGTAATGATGAAATCCGATTGTTTGAGGTCTGACGGCAGAAACCCGAAGTTGTTGCGGACGCTCACAGGCAGCAAGACTTCTTCTACTCTCAAGCGCACGGCCTCATCTTCGATCTGTTTTTTACTCGGCGCTTGATTTCGCAAGCGACCGCTCTGAGCCGGAGATTGTGCTGCGATAGCGACGATCAGCAGCAGCGCGTTTAGAGATCTGGTTTTCAAACTGTCTGACGTCATAAACATCTCCACCGTCGGAATCGCTCCGAGTTGCGCATCCTACCAGTTAGTGCAAGCTTTGCCTGCCAATATTTTTATATGTTTATCAGACAAACGATACGAACACTTCGTTCGACAGCAAACGGCCCGCCTCAGTTAGAATAATCCGCCCACTTTCGATTTCAATCAAGCCCGCATCGGCCAATCCGGGAAGTTCCGAGCCGTAACGCTCCAGTATGTCAACGCCGTGTTCATCGCGGAACCGGTCAAGAACTATGCCTTCTTTCAAGCGCAAGCCCATGAAGAGGGCCTCTGCCGCGAGGTCTTCGATTGATAATTCGTGGCGTTCGGCTACCGCATGCCCGAAACGCTCGACCTCTGCTATGTAGCTTTCGGTTTTCAAAGTGTTGACCCATCGAGCGCGCGTGTCGAAGGAGTGTGCGCCGCATCCCATGCCATAGAACGGCGCTGCCGTCCAATATTTCATATTATGTTTCGACCTGAACGGCGACTGCTGCGGCGAATTATCATTTCCCGTCAACGCGAAGTTGGAAATCTCATAATGCTCGTACCCGGCTTCGCGCGTCGCTTCTGAAATTCTTCGATACATATCGGCCGCGAGGTCGTCATCGGGGCGAGGGCGCAAACCGCGCTTGAGTTGAGCGAACAATTGCGTGCCTTCTTTGATTTCGAGCAGGTACAGCGACATGTGTTCAGGCCGAATCCTCAAAGCTTTTCCGAGGTTGAACTGCCAATCCTCGAGCGTCTGCTCCGGCAGCCCTGCGATCAAATCGAGGCTTATGTTTTCAAATCCCGCTTCTCGAAGCGCGTCAATCGTGCGCTCGGCATCCACAGCCGTATGAGTGCGGCTCAATGAAACAAGCTCGCGGTCAATGAATGACTGCGCGCCTACGCTTGCGCGATTGATCCCTGCGTCGAGCCACGCGGCGATTTTTTTTCGGGACAAAGTCGCGGGATTGATTTCGATTGTGACTTCGGCCGTCGGAGCAACGTCGAACGCTTCGCGGCACGACTCGATGATTCGGGCGAGTTGTTCGGCTTCCACGATTGAAGGGGTGCCGCCGCCGAAATATATCGTATCAACACGAGCCGTGTTGATTGCTCCCCACCATTTTATCTCGGTTGCGACGGCGCGGGTGTATCGCTCGGCAAGGTCGGCAAAAAAATCCGTCGTGTTGAAATTGCAGTAGGTGCACTTCCGCTCGCAAAACGGGATGTGGATATAGATGCCCGGATGCTTCTGCACGCACAGATTATAACACGCGCGTCAGGGTTCGGTTTTATCCGCCTCGAACGGCGCGAGCGTGTCGCCCGGCGACAGATGCCGATTATCGTCGTGTTCGACCAGAGCATCGAGAAGAAAGAAATAGGTCTCTAGTATTTCGCGATGATCGGGACTGCCCGCAGTGTGAACCGTATAATAAGACCCGGTCAAGTTTGCGGCTACGAGTTCAAGGTGTTGTCTTCGTTCATCAATCATAATTTTCCTCCCGAACGAAAGTCTGCGAGTTCGGCGTGGAAGTTTCAAGCAGAAACCGGTTTTATTTGTTGGATTGTCGCGCTGAAATCAGGTATCCTTCACAGGCTATTTCGCCAGCCTTAGCCAAGCATCAAAGTTTATGCAGCATAGTCGGACTCGACAACGGCGCGGCTGGCCTTTTGGAGAAACAAAGTGATGAGCAATTTGGACAGCCTGGCAGGCCAAAGAATTATCGTGACCGGCGGCGCGGGCTTTGTCGGGTCAAACATCGTGCGGCGATTGTTGAAAGCCGGGGCCGGGGTCGTAGTGCTCGACGATTTTTACACGGGCGCTATGGACAACCTTCCCGTCGAAGACCCGAAACTTGAAGTCGTTCGCGGCAGCGTGACGGACTTCGACCTGGTCCGCGACACGATCAGGGGTGCCGGCATTGTCTTTCACGAAGCGGCCCGCAACATCATCGTCTCGACGCGCAACCCGCGCGAAGACTATGAAGTCAACATAGGCGGCACTCTGAACGTTTTGTTGGCCGCGCGCGAAACGGGCGTGGGGCGAACCGTTTACGCTTCGTCGGCATCCGTTTACGGGAACCCGCGCTACCTGCCCATCAACGAAGACGATGCGACCAATATGCTCAGCCCTTACGCTGTGTCGAAATTCGCGGGCGAGAATTACTGCAAAGCGTTTTATGAAAGCTACGGGCTTTCGGTCTCGGCCGTGCGCTACTCGAACGTGTTCGGCACGGCGCAGCGCCCGGACAACCCTTACTGCGGAGTCATAGCGAAGTTTTTCGAGGCGGCAATGGCGGGCGAGTCGCCGCGCATTCACGGCGACGGCGAGCAGACGCGCGATTTCACTTATATTGACGACGTGGTCGAAGCCACGATTCTCGCGGGCATCTCATCTAAGGCCGAGGGTCAGGTATATAACGTGGGCACAGGGCGCGAAACGACCGTCAATCAACTCGCGCGAATGATAATCCAGCTGACCGGCGCGGCAGTGGAGCCGGCTTATGTTGACCGCCGCGACATAGACAACATACGCCGCCGCGTGGTCAACATCGAAAAGATTCGCCGCGAGCTTCGGTGGGTTCCATCCGTAATTATTGAAGAAGGGCTTCGTCGCACATATCAATGGCTGAAAGAAAACGTCAAAGGAACTTCACGGTGAGCACAGCTAAAGTGTTCGACAAACAATCCATGCCGCAAACCGCTCCGCGCGTATTGTGCATCGCGCCCGCGTGGAACGAGGGCGAGCGAATTGCGCGCGTGGTGAAAGCCGTCCCCTCCGGCCTTGTAGAGACAATGCTGGTTGTGGACGACGGCTCGTCGGACGAAACAGGGCATTATGCCGAGCAGGCCGGCGCGCTCGTGATTCGTCAGGGCGCAAACAGGGGCGTGGGCGCGGCGATTCGCAGCGGGATTGATTACGCCATCAGGCACGGTTACGACGTAGTGGCAATCGTATCGGGCGGCGGCAAGACTCCGCCCGAGCAGATACCCCGCCTGGTCGAGCCGATAATCAAAGGCGAAGCCGTATTTGTTCAAGGCTCGCGTTACCTGGAAGGCGGCGAGTATTTGCGCATGCCGCTTCGCAGGAAGTTGGGCACACGCGGATACACTTTTTTGTTTTCGCTTTTCTGCGGTCGCCGAGTGACCGACGCGTCGAGCGGCTTCCGCGCGATTCACACATCTCTTTTTAAAGACAAACGAATCAACCTGTGGCAGGACTGGCTTGACCGTTACGAGCTTGAGCCTTACCTGTTGTTCAAAGCGTTGCGCCTGCGTCACAAGGTCATCGAGGTGCCCGTCACGATTGAGTACCCGAAAGAAAACGACGGCATCGCTTACACGAAGATGCGCGCGCTGGTTGATTGGTGGAAGATATTCCGGCCCATCTTGTTTCTCGCTCTTGGAATAAAGCGATAAACCACCAACACAAAAATCGCAAAGGCGCTTTTTTCGCCGCTAAAAGATAAGAACCAGATAAGGCCACAGGTTGAGAAGCGTTGTAAAAATCCGGCGGCGAGATATTCTGCGATTGCCTCCTGTTTGCGAAGACTGCATCGCCTTGATAATGCGATTTTTGACGCCCGCTTGAATCAACCTGGAACGCGCGCCGCGTGAGAGGTCGAATCCGTTCGTCGGCGAATGCTTGATGCTCGCCAGTATGTAATCTTCTGAAACCCCCTGCTTCACCCAATCAACGATTGTGTCGTTGGTGATAATCATAAGCCTCGGCGGCCCGCCCTTATCCGGCGGCGAATCGGGCTGCGTCGTCTGGTCCGTCCGGGCAATCGCAGGGTCTTCGAGCATCATCTTTTTTCGTACTTCGATTCTGCGCATGTGATCCGTCAATCGCTGATACTCGTAAAGAGACATTTCCGCGCGATGTAGCGGCCCCCAGAAATTATCTTCCTTCGGTTTCAACCGAGTCGCTTGTTCGTAACGACTGACGGCCCGCTCCAGATACTGCTTCGTCAAAACAGGATCGTCGAATGTGAAAGCCTTGGCTTCGTCCGCGACCCCAAGACTGTACAGGCGATAGGCATCATCCCTTGAATCCCTGAACGGTTGTGTGGCATTCAACACGTCGAGCGATTGATCCAACAAACCCTGTTTGAAGAGTTCGCTTGCGTTTTTAAGCTTGCCCTTCGGCAAAAGCACCTTGATCCATTCCTTGCCGGAAACGAATCGCGCCGATATGTAGCCGACCGTTTGCTCTGCCAGAGCTTGATAGACCCCTTTCTCGTCAGGTGCGCCCCGGCCTTCCTCGAAGTCTTGCTTGTAGTAGAGTGTCTCTCTATCGCTATCGAGCACGAGTCCCGTTTTCACATCCCTGATTTCAAACTCGAATGAGAGCCGGCCGTAAACGACAAGCGCCCTGTAATTGACATAGACATACCCGTAATCCGTTATAGTCTCGTCCGTATTAGTCTGATCGTTATGAACCGTGTGCGAACCTGTTTCCTGATATTCCGACCTGGTCAGCGTTTCCCAATTCGATGAAGTGTCGCCCGCCGTGACGGTGCAGGTGATTACTGTTTCCGCGTTGTTTGAAACGAGTTTGAGCCGCGAGCTTTTCGACCGCACGATCATGGCGAGCAAATCTCTCATTCGGTCCGGCAGACTTTGGTCGAGCGCCGGCTTGGAGTAAAATTGCGCGAAGATGGTTGGGGCGGTCAGGTAAATTTTCGGAGGGCGTTTGTAGTAAAGCGAAGACTCCATCTTCGATATTCCAAAGCCCTGAGCCTTTGACTCGACGGCGGCAAGAGTTGTCGGAATTATGAAAAACAGGATGACCGAAACGAAGTGTGATTTTTTTTTGCCGGCGAATCCATTAAAGCGAGTTCGGCTTGCCAGGATGCTGCGCATGATTGGTCCCTCCAAATCAATGGCCCATCCTAGTTGACCGTAGTTAAGCACAACATAAACAAAGAATCAATTACTTTATCTCGGACAAATGCGGCTCGCTATTTGCTATTCGCATCGTAGATCCAGCACCTGTGAGTGGGATTGATACACCGGACATACAAACCGTAAGGGAGTCATCCACCATGAAACGCACCTACGTATATCTCATAGCCTCGATAGCGAGCATTATGTTGCTTCTCGCGTCTGCTTTTGTTTGGACGACTGCAGCTCAAAGCAGCCTTGATATAATCTGGTCAAAACCAAAAACATATGAAACGCACGAACGCTCGGTGGTCTTCTCCCCGGATGGGCAAACGGTTATTTCAGGCGGAAGCGATTTCGGAATCAGAATACAACGCGCGTCTGATGGGAGCCTGATACGAACATTGACCGTTTCCTGGTCCAACGGTGCCAACGCCGTAGCCATCTCGCCCGACGGGCAATATGTGGCCGACGGAGTGCAGGCTTACAATGGGAATTTCAATGTCTGGCGGACTGCGGACGGCTCACTGGTAAAGGGGCGTATCTCCGCACATAACAACGGTACAAATGCGGTAGCCTTTTCGCCCGACGGTCAAACAATCGCTACGGCGGGTCGCGATGGGACGATAAAAATATGGCAGTTGCCCGGCGTTAATCTTGTCCGCACGCTCAATTTCGGGTCGGGCTACAGGCCTCGCGTGTGGTCGATTTCCTATTCACCCGATGGGCAATTCCTGGTTGACGGAAACCAATCCGGGATAGATGTGTGGCGAATCTCCGACGGAACACTCGTGCGCGCTCTGGCCGACAGCGGGAACTACAGATCGGTCGCCTTTTCACCCGACGGGCAGACTATTGCAGGAGCGACAGCTACTCTGGATTCGCAGGCCCAGTGCGCCGATTGCTCCGTGAAACTTTGGCGCGCGTCCGACGGCGCACTGTTAAAGACGCTTATCGAAAGCCCTGATAATCCTGTCCACCCTTATTCATTAGCCTTTTCACCGGATGGCGAAACCCTGATTGTAGGAATTTCAACGACGCTGAATTCGAGTTACGCCGGCGGCCTTCGATTCTGGCGCATAGTAGACGGAGCGCTTGCGAACTCATACAACTTCGGGCCGGGCAGTGATTCTGTAATAGCGGTTGCCGCATCTCCCGACGGCAATTCCGTCGCTTATGCAAGCTACGACGCGTTGACCGTCGCCCGTACCCCGTACTCATCTTCCTGCTCCTGTTCACTCGCACCGACAAGCACATCATTGCCGTTAAGCGGAGGGGCAGGCAGCATCCGGATGACGACTGACGGCAGTTGCAATTGGACTGCCCGCAGCGACGCAAATTGGATCCTGTTGACATCTGAGAGCAGCGGCACGGGCAGCGCTGTTATCACGTTCGAGGCGAGAGAAAATCTTTCGAGCAGCCCCCGCTCAGGCACATTGACTGTAGGGAACGAGACATTCACAGTTGTCCAGAACGGAACGGAAGGCCGTGATTGTGAATTTTCGCTCTCTCCTGTTTCGGCTTCATATTCTTCAGGCGGCGGCGTCGGAAACATCAACATAGCAACCGGAGCGGGCTGCTCCTGGAACGCCGTAAGCAATGTCAGTTGGATCACAATCAATTCAACCGGCGGCGGCATCGGCGGCGGCGGCGTGAACTATACGGTAGCGAATAATCCGTCTCAATCCGGGCGCAAGGGGAAAATTACTATTAACGGGCATACTTTTGCAGTGAAGCAGAAGTGAAGCCGATCCGAGCCAATGCCACTTAATCATCCGCACAGCGATGCGGGCACGGCAACAGTTCTTGTTGCCGTGCCCGCATCGCGCTGTAATTACACCCGCTACGATTAAAGCCGGTCGCGATGAATTTGAGAAAGCTTCTCGGCGCGTGGTATCGTTTTATTTCGAGATAATCTGCGATCCAGATCAACCCGCATAAGCGATAACCGTTGTGAGGAATTCCCGGTGAGCAATGCCCATTCAGCGCGCGAGGCGCTCGAACGACATTTCGGCTTTACGGACTTTCGCGAGGGCCAGGCCGAAGTCATCGAATCCGTACTGGCAGGCCGCGACACGGTCGTCGTCATGCCGACGGGCGGAGGCAAATCGCTCTGCTATCAACTGCCCGCCTTGATGCTGGACGGCGTCACGCTCGTAGTCTCGCCGCTCATCGCTTTGATGAAAGATCAGGTTGATCAACTTGCGGCGCGCAACATCGCTTCTACATTCATCAACAGTTCTATCAGCTACGCCGAAACCAACAAGCGATTGAGCAAGCTGCGAATGGGCGAGTACAAGCTCGTTTACGTAGCGCCGGAACGGTTCCGGAGCCAGACCTTCATGGATTCAATCGCGGAAACCGAGGTGCGATTGTTCGCAGTAGACGAAGCGCATTGCATATCGCACTGGGGGCACGATTTCAGGCCGGACTATTTGAGATTGAAAGAAGCGGCTGAGAGGCTCGGTCGCCCGCAGATAATCGCGTTGACGGCTACGGCCACTCCGCAGGTGCGCGCAGACATAAGCGAGCAACTCGGCATCACAGACCCGCACGTTTCGGTAGCAGGATTTGATCGCCCGAATCTCGCGCTGCGCGTGCTGCACACGGCGACCGAAAAAGAAAAGCTCGACGTGCTCAAACATTTGATTCAAGATTCGACAGGGTCGGGGGTAATCTACGCCGCCACGCGCAAGAGCGTTGAGCAGATTTCAGCAAAACTCAAACTCGCGGGTTTGAGCGCCGAGTTGTATCACGGCGGAATGGAGGAAGGCGAAAGAAGCCGCGCGCAAGATGCTTTTATGAGCGGCAAGGCGCAGGCCATCGTTGCGACCAATGCGTTCGGCATGGGAATCGACAAACCTGACATTCGATTCGTCGCTCACTTTCACCTGCCCGGCTCGATTGAAGCTTATTATCAGGAAGTCGGTCGCGCAGGCCGAGACGGATTGCCCGCCGATTGTGTAATGCTGTTCAATTACGCGGACACGCGCACGCAGCAGTTCTTCATCGAAGGCAGCCACCCGTCGCCGGAATTAATCGGCCGGGTCTACGCGGAGATCACATCGTTCGGCGCTGAGAAAGTAGAACTCTCTGCGCGCGAA
>JADMIO011306081.1_pt1 | contig 11372 bp, 4 predicted proteins | sample 8958161 | NCBI WGS metagenome assembly JADMIO01 (sample SAMN16585339, study PRJNA669376) | soil metagenome | isolation source: Crop rotation soil | place: USA: Cullars Rotation, Alabama | collected 2011
CCCGACGCGCCGATAGGATGTCCGCGCGCTTTCAAGCCGCCCATCGTACTGATTGGTAATTTTCCATCAAGCGCAATTGCGCCATCGCGTGCTAAATAGGTGCCTGTCCCGCGCCGCGCAAACCCCGCCGCTTCCAAAGACATCGGCGCAATGATTGAAAAGGCATCGTGCAATTCAAATAAATCGAGGTCCTGCGGCGTGATGCCTGCCTGTGCATATGCTTTAATAGAAGACAGTTCCACCGCGCGCAGCCAGAGCGGGTCTTGGCGGTCGTGCAGCGCAAGCGTATCCGTAGCAATTGTGCTCGCTGCGATTTCGACGGCACGCGCGGCATTACCGTTCAAGTTTTCACTGCGGGAGAGAATCAATGCGGCTGTACCATCGCACACAGGCGACGCATCAAAGAGCGAAATTGGATCAGCGACTTTTTTCGCTTTGAGAATTTGGTCGAGGGTAACAGGTTTGCGGAACATCGCGTTCGGGTTGTTCGCAGCGTTGGCGTGCGCGTTCAATGCGAACGGCGCGAAATCTTCTTCTACCAAATCATACTCGTACATATAGCGGCGCATAATGAGCGCGTTCAAGCCAACGAACGAAATACCATTCGCGGCTTCGTAATCACCATCCGCTGCCATCGCCAAGCCCGCCGCGACGCTGCCGTTCCACAAATCGGTCATTTTTTCCACGCCAACCACCGCCACGCGGCGATATTGTCCCGACGCGATGCCAAGATAGCCCGCGTGAATCGCAGCGCCGCCAGCGCCGCACGCGGCTTCCACTTTCATCGCCGCGACGCCGCTCATGCCAAGTTGGTCGGCAATCAGCGCGCCAAGATGTTCTTGTCCAGTGAGTTCGCCGCTTAGCATATTGCCAACATAAATCGCATCCACCTGCTCCACATGCGCGTCTTTCAACGCAGCGAGCAGTGCTTCGATCGCCAACTGCCGCAAACTCTTGTCCCAGTGCTCACGCACTGGCGTCTGCCCTACCCCAATAATCGAAACGTCTCTCATAACGTGTTATCATGCGATTGTGCAATAGTGATAGAATATTATTTGTCACTATCGAACGATTGCACTATCGCGCCATCTTACTATCTTCCCACAACTGTCTCGTCAGATACATCTGTCCAATGTGTTCGGAATAATGCTGAATCACGTGCAGGATAATCCAACGCTTGGTAACATCGCCGCGGTCATCACGATGGCGCGCCTCCAATAAATTCTCCGACGTAAGCGGCGTCAGCGCCATCTCAGACTCTTGCGCCACCTGCGCGAACTTTTTCTTCAATTCGTCTATGCTAATCCCGTGTGCTTGAAATTCGGCGGAACGGTTGCGGGTCTTGACGCCATCGCCAAGAATCTCATAAATCCAGCCGTGTTCTGAACCAACCGCGTGCGTCGCAATCACAAATAGCGAATTGGTTTCATCGCCTGTTGGTTTCCAGTTCAGCCCTTCGCTGTTTACACCATCCAGCGTTTTCAAAACCTTTTCGCGTAACTCGCGCAACGCTTTCAAATATTCTGCAATTTCAGGATTCATCGTTTTCGTCAGCAGTCGTCCTAATTCATCATCAATTTATTCCGCTGCCGCGCATACTTGGCGTAATCAATCACTTCGCGGCGTCCGAGATAAAACGCGGTGCGTTTGGCAAGGTCGCGCCGTTCGGTGATTTGGTCTGTCACCATCCATGAAAACGCGTCGCTGCCCGCACCCGAACCGAATGAGACGAGCAAAATGCGTTCGCCCGGCTGCGCTTGGTCTAAGACACTTGTCATTCCAATTAGACTCGCGCCCGCGTAGGTATTGCCGATTTTATTGACGAGCAAACCGGGCATCACCTGGTCACGCGTAAAACCTAATTCCGCTGCCACTTGGAGTGGGAACTTGACATTCGGCTGATGAAAAATCGCCCAGCGGAAATCGCGCGGCGTCAGATTCATCGCGTCCATAAAATTTTGCGATGCCTCCAAAGTATGCGCGAAATACGCGGGCTCGCCCGTAAAGCGATTGCCGTGTTCGGGATAATGGGTATAGGTGCGGCGGAAAAAGTCGGGTGTGTCGGTAACGTAGGAATATGAACCTTCCAGCCGCGCAATGCTGCTTTCGGACGGACCAATGACAAATGCCGCGCCACCTGCACCCGCGGTATATTCCAGCGCATCGTGCGGACGCCCCTGCGCCGTATCCATCCCAATCGCCAGCGCATAGTCTGCCATCTCGCTGCCGACCAGCGCAATCGCGGCTTGCATCGCTTCGGTGCCCGCTTTGCAGGCAAACTGCCAATCGCCTGCGAGCGTTGCGCCGCTTGCCCCCAATGCTTCTGCAACAAGCGTCGAACTCGGTTTGACCGCGTATGGATGCGACTCACTGCCGACCCAAACGGCGCGCAGCGTCATAGCACCAATCTGCGCGCGAGACATCGCGTTCCGCGCCGCTTCGATGCTCATCGTAATCGTATCTTCGTCGAGACCCGGGACTGCCTTTTCTTCAATCGGCAAGGTTTCATCCGCGCCGCCCCACACCCGCGCAATCTCTTGCGCCTTGATGCGATAGCGGGGCACATACGCACCATAGCCGACGATGCCTACATCCCGTTTCGGTTTCATCACATTCGACATATCAATTCCTACGTGTCACCTTTCACGTTTTCGCGTTGCGCTTTTCGCCGTTCACTTGGGTTCCGCCGCGCATGCAGCCGCATGTGTCCTTTTTGAATCCCATCAGTGGCTAACGCACGCAGCGCGGCAAGATTTTGTGCCAGACCCACTGCTGCCATCACCGCCGCCAACTCTTGTCCTGATTTCACATCCAAAATTCGCAGTGCGATTTGGGCGACTTGGTGGGTGCGGGTCATGCCGCCGACAATCCCAACTGCCAGTGGCAGCTCAATGCTGCCAATCAAATCGCCGTTGGACGCCTGCTCCCAATTGGTCAAAGGGCGATAGCCGCCATCGCGCGCGGCGTATGCATGTGCCCCAGCTTCAATCGCGCGAAAATCGTTGCCGGTCGCCAAAGCAACGGCATCAATGCCGTTCATAATCCCTTTGTTATGCGTGGCAGCCCGATAACGGTCGACTTCAGCAAGTACCTGCGCTTCGACAATGAGCTGCGCGGTCTCTTCGCCGCCCAAAGCTTCGGCGGAGACACGACAGGTCGCGCGCGCCAAGCGCCGATCCGAGAGATTGGTCAAAATTCGCAAATTCACGCGCCCGCCTGTTAATTCCGCGATGCGCGGTGCGATTTCCTCGCAGGCGGTATTTACCAAATTTGCGCCCATTGCATCACGCGTATCGAACGCGAGATAGACGACGAGCATGGGACCAATCCGTGTATGGAAAAATTCGCGTACAGTAATATCGCGTGCGCCCCCTCCCCGCTTTACCAGATTGGGGTGAGGCTTGTTAGCAAGTTCTAGCAATTCCGCGCGCGCATTGATGATGTTCTGGTGGCTTTGCCGCAATTTCTCAATGGTTTCGTGCAGTTTTGCCGATTCTTCATACGGGTCGTTGACTTGCTCAAAAATGACCTGTATCTGACCGACCAAGATTGGGTCTTCGGAACTGGCGTGAAAGCCGCCGGATGCACGCACGCTTTTCGCCGCGTGACTGGAACCTGCAACAATGGAAGGCTCTTCCGTAACCATGGGGATTAAATAATCTCGTTCATTTATGGTAAAGTTCGCGGCAATAGCAAAAGGCAGGCTGAATAGCCCTGATACATTCTCAATTAGTGCGTCAGCCTGCTCAATATTCAAGCCGCCTATTAATAACGCGTCAAGCTCTTCCGGTTGGAGGCTAATAACCTGCGCTAGCCATTCGAGACGCTGTCCGGGCGATAATTTGTAGAATCCTTCCAAGCGGGATGAAGAATTCATAGGCTTTGCTTCCACTATAATACGCTCCTACACCTGCCGTTACCTCTTGAAAGACTGTCAAAAGCTATCATATTCGTGAAATTTAACACAATTGCCGTTGTTTAAAACAACAATGGGCGGTTCAAGACCGCCCATTGGGAATCACTGTACATAATATTTGTTAAACCTCGGGTTGCCAGCTCCGAAGGGTTTGGTCAACTATTGCTCCAATATCTCGCTTATTTTCTCCTGTAAATCCTGCGGCGTATACGGCTTTTGCATAAAGCCAGAAACACCCTTGCCATTAAAGCGGTTGCTGGCTTCTTGCTCGGAATAGCCACTCATCAGCAGCACCCGAACATCAGGATTTAATTCTTTTAGCCGAGCCAGCGTTTCTTCCCCGCTCATCCGCGGCATCGTCATATCCAGCATGACGCAGACGATACTATCCTTATTGTGTTTATAAATCTCGATGCCGGAAGGTCCATCTTCCGCCAAGAGTGGTGTATATCCCACCCTCGATAACATTCGCTTCGTGACGTTGCGGACGACTTCTTCATCGTCAATGACCAAAACCGTGCCATTCCCTTTAGGTCTAAGTACCTCGCTCGACGGTTTTTCAGTTTCGTGCGGCGCATCTTTTACGGGCAGCAGCACGCGAAAGACCGAACCTTGCCCCGTTTCACTGTACACCTTGATTGCGCCGTTATGCCCACGTACAATGCCGAGCACTGCTGCTAGCCCCAGTCCGCGCCCAGTGAATTTAGTCGTAAAGAACGGATCAAAGATTTTCTGTTGGGTTTCTTTGTCCATTCCTGCGCCGTCGTCCGTGACCTGCACGTATGCATAGTCTCCTTCTGGCAGGTCGGGAGCCATAAAGCTGCCTGAGAGGTAATCGCGGTCGGCGTGAACCGTACCTGTCGTCAAGGAAATCATTCCCTGCTTTTCACCTAATGCATCGGAGGCGTTCACAATTAAATTCATCAAGACCTGACGAATTTGCGTCACGTCGCCTTCAATCGGCGGCAGGTTGGGCGCGAGATTGAGTTTGAGGGAGGCGTTTTTGGCGATAGATACCTGAAGGAGCTGCGTAATCTCGGTGATGACGCTGTTGAGATTGATGCGCTGCATCACAAAGCGCCCTTTACCGGAATATGCCAACATCTGCCGCGTCAAATCGGCGGCGCGCTGCGCCGCGATTTTAATTTGCTCCACGGGTTCGCGTACGGGCGATTCCGGTTCGAGGTCCACCAGCACCAAGCCGACATTGCCGAGAATCGAAACAAGCAGATTGTTGAAATCGTGCGCGATGCCTCCGGCGAGCACGCCCAACGATTCAAGTTTTTGCGTTTCTTGAAGCTTGCGCTCAAAGGCGCGCTGTCGTTCCTCTTCCAGCTTCCGCTCGGTAATATCCTCGGAGATGCCGAGTAAATACTTGGGCTGACCGTCGCCATCGCCCACCGGAATTTTCTTGGTGTGCAAATACCGCCTGCCGTGTGGGGTATCAATCGGCTCTTCGGGAATATCAATAATGTTGGCTTCCGTCAAAGTCTGACGGTCCTTTGCCTCAAAAAAGCGCGCTTCGTCTTCGGGGAAAAAGTCATAATCGTTTTTCCCAAGAAGTACACTCGTAGATGCGCCGAGTAGTTCCTCGCCTGTTTTATTCACACGAACGAAACGCAAGTCCTGCGCGTCTTTCACAAAAATCATGTACGGAATGTTGTCCACAACATTATTGAGGAACGATTCGGCACGGCGCACCTGTTCTTCGGCGCGTTTGCGCTCTGTCAATTCTGTCTGGGCGGATTGATACAACCGCGCATTGTCCAAAGCAATCGCTGCTAGCTCGGCAAAGCGCGCCAGCGCGTCCATTTCGCTCTTGGTGAATCTTCGACCCTCTTCCAAATAAGCCAGCCCGATGATGCCAACCGTTTGATTGCCGGATTTGAGTGGTACGCCCGCGACTGCGCGCAAAATATCGCGCGAGGAGAGCGCGAGGCGTCCCGACCAATTGCGATAATCGTCCACGACGAGTGGCTCGCCCGATTGCCAAACCGTGCCTGCGAGACCGACGCCCGGATTCGCTTTCGTTCCCTTGAACCCGTTATACGCGCCGACGCCGACGCGCATAATCATTTCTTGCTCACCATTCGCATTGCGATTCGGTGAGAGCAAAAAGACATAGCCGTGTTCGGTGCCAACCAAGGCCGCCGCTCGCGCAATGATTTGTTCTAACAAATCTTCCAAGTCGAGGCGGCTCATCAGACCGAGCGTAGTTTCATGCAGCGCGGTCAGATATGCGTTCTGGTCACGCAAGAGCTGTTCAATCCGCATTCGGTCGGTAACATCAGCCGCATGGCTAAGTACATAGGGATGTTTGCCCGGGTCTTCATTGCGGACGTTGCGATACTGCAAAATGCGCGTATCGCCGTCGCTGGTTATAATATGCAAAATCCCGTCGTCCGTCTCTTTTTCGGCGATACGTTTCAGATACTTACTAAATTCGCCGCGATACTCCTCGGGAACAAAGTCGCTGAGGTCGCGTCCAAAAATTTCGCGCGGCTCGAAACCGAACAGGTGCGCCGCCGCAGGATTCATCGAAAGCAGCTGTCCATCAAGGTCGTGGGTCCAAATAAGTCCTTGACTGTTATCTACCAGATTGCGATAACGCCGTTCGCTGTCACGCAGTTTCTGCTCGGCTTTATGACGATATAACGCGATTTCAATCGTAGATTGAAGTTCACGTTCCTCAAAGGGTTTGAGGATATATCCGAACGGTTCGGTAATTTTGGCGCGTGCCAGCGTCGCTTGATCGGCGTATGCCGTGAGAAACACTACAGGAATGTCTAGGTCCGAGCGAATATGTTCCGCCGCTTCGATGCCATCCATTCCGTTTTCGAGGCGAATGTCCATCAAGACGAGGCTGGGGCGCGTGGTCGCTGCTTTGTTAATGGCGTCATGTCCTTCGGACGCCATTCCCGCGACTTGGTAGCCGAGACTTTGCAATCGAAACTGCAAATCCTTGGCGACGATCCGCTCGTCTTCGACGATCATGATTCGCGTATCGTTCATGCCTGCCTGCCTCTCTAAAGGTTGTGCCGGGTCTATGATCATGGTGATCCTCGGAGTTGGTGTTCACATCCCCCGATTTCAAGCCCCAGTTCCGTGAATAGCGGGTTGGCGATTTGAAATGCGGTGTGATGTAGCCCGGATAGAAATTACCAAAGCACAGAGCTAGTGCAACAACATGATGAGAATGTGTAATAGAGTCACAATTTCCTGCGGAGAAAATTGGGCGAGAGAGCTAGGGCGACCCCGCAGTTTCATGCTGTTACACTATTAGCAATTTATCCCGGGAATGTAATTTTGAAACTCGTACCCCCCCTACCATTTACCTCAATCTCGCCGTGCAGCTGCGCTGTAAGCGTGCTCACGAGCTGCAAGCCGAGACTTTCGGTATCTCGCCAATCAAATCCTTCTGGAAAGCCCACCCCGGTATCGCTGACTTCCAGAATTAGATGACCGTCGTCGTGTGGACGCAATCCGATATAAATTTCGCCGCGCTTGCCGTTCGGAAACGCGTATTTAATCGAGTTGGTCACAAGCTCACTGATAATCAAACCGCAGGGAATTGCCGTGTCAATTCCTAACAACATATCGGACGTTTCGATGGTAGTGTGCATTTGGTCCGGGTTCGCCGCGTACGAACGGAACAAATACACCATCAGGTCGCGCACATAACCATCAAAATCAATCCGCGCGAGGTCTTTGGACTGGTACAGCTTTTCGTGAATCAGCGCCATAGAACGCACGCGCGCCTGACTTTCACGGAACATATCATACGCGCCCGCATCTTGCAGCTGCGCCGATTGCAAATTCAGCAGCGACGAGATAATTTGCAGATTGTTCTTGACGCGATGATGAATTTCTTTCAGCAGAACTTCTTTTTCTTTCAACGACAGCTTGATTTCTTCTTCGGCGCGCTGCCGTACCAAGACCTCGCGCTGCATCGCGCCATAGAGCTGCGCGTTCTGAATCGCCGCGCCCACGGACGCCGCAATCGTCTCCATCAAGCGCACACTTGATTCGTCAAACAACCCTTCGCGTTCAATACTCTGGATGCTGATGACGCCCGTCACATCATCCGCGACCAAAATCGGCACACCCAAGTACGAACGCGCTGGATTACCAATTACGCGTGCGCCGAGCTGCGCCATCGCCTGCTCGCTCTGCTCGTTCACTACCATCGGCGCGCGCGTGCGAATAATGTGCGAGGTAATGCCTTCTCCAAACGGAATCGAGTCCACCGTAATGCGCTGATTGTCATTGACAAAGTACGGCAGCGAAATTACCTGCGTCGCCTTGTCGTACAAGGCAATATACACATTCTGCACATCAAAGATTGTGCGTAGCTGACTCCCGATGATGTTCAGCAACGGTTCCAATTCCAATTCTGAGGAGACCGCCTGTGAAATCCGATTCAGTGCATCGAGCTCGGTGACGCGGCGCTGCGTTTCCGTATAAAGCCGCGCATTGTCCAGCGCCAGCCCGATGTTCTCTGCCACATGCGTCACCAGACCGAGGTCGTCAGCGGACACGGCGGGCGCAGAATCATCCGTTTCGAGTTCAATTTCGCCAATCACTTCGCCGCGCAGCGAAATTGGCACTTGAATCTTGCCATGTCCGTTTGAACTGTTGCCATTTCCGTTCCCATTACCGTCACCGTTCGGCTTGCCGTTACTGCTACCGCTGTCACCCGCTTCGACCACGATGCTGCTTTGTAGTTGTTCAAGATAATCACGCCAACCTTCGCGCGTCAGGCGACGGTTGAGCGCCATAACTTGCTCGGCAGATTCGCGTTCACGTACTGCAAGCCGCTGCGTTTCGGTGAGCGCCTGCTGTGTCTGCTCAAACAAGCGCGCATTCTGAATTGCCGAAGCAATGGCGGCTGCCATTGTTCTCAACAACCCCACATCGGTTGTCTTGAATTTATTCTTGGGTAGGTCGCTGATACCAATCACACCCAATACCTCGTCGCCCAAGAGCAGCGGAACGCCGAGGTACGATTGGTTCATTTCGCCTTCGCCAATATCCATCGCTTGCAGATTCTTCATCTCGCTCTCGATGTTGTCGTTAATCACAAGCGGCTGGCGCGTCTTGATTATATGTGAAGTAAAGCCGGATCCGAGCGGATAGGGTTCGATTTCAAACACCTCGCCGTCGCCCATAAAGAACGGCATCTCGACCTTGTTCTTGTCTTTTTCATACAAGGCGATGTACACGCTGGAAACGTCAAAGACAGTATGCAGTTCGCGTCCCACATTGCCAAGACGCTGCTCCAAACTCTCATCGGTGGTTAGCATGGCACTGACGCGGTTCAGTGCCGCCAGTTCTTCCAACTGACGCCGCGTCGCTTGCGCGAGCCGCGCATTTTCGATGCCAACCGCCGCGCTCGCAGCAATCGTCGTCAGGAGCCGTTGTTCGTCTGGGGTGAATGAACGTCCATCGCCAATCCACTGTACACCAATCACGCCAAGCGCGCGTTCGCCGGAGAATAACGGCACAGCGAGTAAGGACGAGGCGGCATTTGCGTCGCTTGAACCTACTGCACCGCGCGACCAATATTCCTCTTGCGTTACATGTGTCAAAAGCATCGGCTCGCGGCTATTCACAACTTGCCACGTCAAGCCATCGCCCTTTGGCAACGGTGCGTTCGTAGCGCGTTTTCCTGCATCCATGACATACGGAAATTCAATAGTGTCGGATTCGGGTTCAAAGAGGGCGATGTAGGTATAGTCGCTGCTAAAGATGCGGTGAACTTCATCGCCGATTTTTTCAATCAACGGCGTCAATTCAGTTTCTTGTGTAACGATCTGGCTGACGCTGTTGATTGCCGCCAATTCTTGTACACGGTCTTCGGACGTGGCATACAGCCGCGCATTGTCCAACGCAATCGAAGCGAGCTGCGCGAACCGCTGCAAGATTTCCACTTCCGGTGCGCCGAATTTTCGTTCCTCATCGGTGTACGCTAGACCGATGACGCCGATGGTTTCCCCTTCCCCGCTGCTGCCTTCTGCACCGCGCGTTAACGGCACGGCGGCAATCGCGCGCAACGCGTCACGACGCGAACCTGGCAAACGTCCTTCCCACTTTTGATAATCTTCAATCACCATTGGCTGTCCGGTCTGCCAGACCGTGCCTGCCAGACCGACGCCGCGTTGGGCACGTGTTCCCACCAAGTCATCATACAAGCCCGTGCCGACGCGCATATGAATATCGTTTTCACCGGGTTCAGAGAAAAAGACAAACCCGTTCTGTGTGCCAAGCAGCGCGCCCGCCCGTTCCACCATCGCTTGCAATAGGTCATTCAGATTAAACCGTTGGAACAAACCAGCCGATGTATCGCTCAAGGCGGAGAGATACGCGCTATTCGATTGCAATTGCAGGTTCGCCTGCGAAAGTTCTTGTGTGCGTTCGGCAACATTGCTTTCCAACCCCGCCAATGTGTCGCGCAATCGTGTTGTCATCGCGTTGAATGCAGTTGCCAGCGTGCCAATTTCGTCGCCAGTTTCCACCGGAGCGCGTGCAGCAAGATTCCCGCCTTCGATTTGCTGTGCGACGGTGGTGAGGTGTTGAATCGGACGCGTCAAGAATTGTGCCAAGAGAAGCGCGGCGAGAATGGCAGCGAGAACCGCAATCAAACCGGCAATCAATGCCGCGCGGGATGCCGCATCAATCACGCCCAATGCCTCTTCCGGTGTAATCGTTGCGATGGTGCGCCATGCACTACTACGCAAGTACGGCTCGGGTTGGGTATCGCTCGCGCCGACGACGGCTTGGCTGGAGAGTAATGGCGTACCGCGATAGTCAACTATAGTCAGCGGGAAATTGATACCGTCACGAACCTGTGTAGTCAGCTCGGGCGAGAGAATCTTGAAATCACCTTCAGACGTGAGTATCTGACCCAGCGGAAACACCAAGTCCACGTTGCCGGGCTGCCCGTACTGGCTCAACAAGAACGTGCGATGCAGGGCGTTGAGACTAAAGAACGAGTGCAGAACACCAACCACATGCGTACGCGCCGTGTCGTAAATCGGAATCGCGATGCGAATGCCGTACGCATTCGACATGGTATTAAATTCGGGCTGACTGATATAAACAGTGCCCTTGCCTCGATTGTACGAAATGATCCACCATTGCTCTTGTGAAACATTGAATTGCGGCTGCTTATCTGTCGCCGCAATCAACGAGCCATATGCATCCGTGATAAACAATTCTTCATTCGCGTTAAAGATGTTGCCAAAGTTGACGAGCGCGGACGCCAGCGGGCTGTGCATCACATCGGTCACTAACTTGTCTGCCGGACCACTTTTTGCCCAGCTCGCCTCTTGCGATTGAATAAAGGAGGAGCGTTCTTCTTCAGTCCTGGGGTACGCATCGGTTTGCTGCGCTGCGAGCGTTTGCACTTGCTGGTCAAAGCTCAATGTTTCCAAACGGTCCACATTGCGGTCAAAGG
>JADMIO011478768.1_pt1 | contig 11370 bp, 20 predicted proteins | sample 8958161 | NCBI WGS metagenome assembly JADMIO01 (sample SAMN16585339, study PRJNA669376) | soil metagenome | isolation source: Crop rotation soil | place: USA: Cullars Rotation, Alabama | collected 2011
GCCGCGACTTCAAGTCACGTGAATTCCAAGCTTCGGATCCCACTGTGCTGGAAAGAGAACTTCCAGCGGCGACGTGTAGCGACTGAGAAGGAAAGCCGCCATTTCCATGGTCCGCTTATTCCGCGACCCCGCGGGACGGCCTGGCCCTTCGCGCTTTGCGGCGCGGAGCTCCGCCACCTTGCCATCGATCGGCAGGCCGAGCTTATCGATCATATCGATCTGCTCGACCTCCTCCTCCAGCTCCAAAGGCCGCGCTTGGTTCGCCATTTCCAGCGCGGTTTTTTCTCCCGGCATCTAGCGCGTACCCCGACCCGATGATGGAGAAATCCAGTTTCGCGGCGCGACCCACAAATTCCCGAAAGGCCGGCTAAGCACAGCGAAAGGGGGACGCAATGCCACGTCGCGCAAAAACCCGATCCACCCCCCGGCCCGGCCGCGATCTGGCGAAACGCAGGCCCGGCCCTGCATTTCCAGCAGGACGGCGGGGGCACGTTTTCCCATTTTCACCAGGGGCTTGCCGGTTTCCGTGCGACGCGCGCGTGCGACGCCACGCGCTAAGCCATTGATTTGTCGTGATGGAGCGCGCGCGCGATCGGCCCGCACCAGGTCGTCCAGCTGGTGACTGCCCGGAGAGCCCGCCCGCGCTGCCATTATCACCCCCATAAACAATTCAGGATCAGGCGCGCCACAACACCCGGCACCATGTCAAGCAAGGCGCTTTTGGGCGCGTGCTGCCGCCTTTGATGGCGTAGGACAGCGATAGGACAGCATAACACATTGATATTGCTCTATATCTTATGTCTTGTCCTATTGTCCTATTGTCCCACTCGTCGCGCGTGACGCGGGCGCGCGCGCGGGCACATGCGGGCGCATAGGCCGCCGTGGTACAGCAGCACAGCGGGACAAACTAGAATAACGCAATAGAGCCAAAGCCTTAGCCGTTCTGCGCCTGTCCTACACCCCTGACCCAATGGGACAAACAAAGCCGCAAATTCGCGTCTTGCCTTGTCGCTTTTGGTGGGGTGCGGGCGCGCTAGGGTTTTGTTTTCGCTTGACCAGGTTGGGATGAAAAGCCGCGCCTTTGGCGCGTGGTCTGGTGCGCAAGGCGCGCGTGGTGGGCGCTATCGCGCCCGCGCGCCTTTGCGCCATTGGTGCAACCAGGTCACGCGCGGCAACTCACAAAGGGGGGTTGCAAGTTTGGAGGCAATTTCCTAAATATAGGAAACGCGCGCGGGAATAGTCCCGGCGCAAGTGGGCAATGGAGGCCCTATCGCAATGACAAAATACAATGACTTAGTGGCGCGGTTTATCGCTCAATTGGAGCAAGGGACGCGGCCTTGGGCGCGCTCATGGGTGGGGCAAGAGAGCCGGTTCATGCGCCCGCTTCGCCACAACGGCACGCCATACCGTGGCGTCAATACCTTGGCGCTTTGGTGCGCGGCCGAAGATCGCGGTTTTCAATCGCCGCACTGGATGACGTTCAACCAAGCCAAGGAATTCGGGGCTTCTGTGCGCAAGGGCGCAAAGGCCGCGTTTGTTTTCTACTACGGCACGGCCGAACGTGAAGCGGATGAAGGCGAGGCCAACGTCTATAAATTCGTCAAAACCTACTGCGTTTTTAACGCAGAGGAAATTGAAGGCCTGCCCGCCCGCTTCGCCACGCAAGCCCCTGTTATTACTCCGGCCGAAACCGAAGCGCGCAACCTGGCGGCCGATCAATTCGTGCAGCGTACCCGTGCCGTGGTGCGCCATGGTGGCGGCCGCGCCTTCTACACGCCGGGCGGGGATTTTATCCAGATGCCGCAATTCCAAGCCTTTGATAGTGCGGAGGCCTATTACGCCACTTTGCTGCATGAATTGACCCACTGGACGGGCAGCAACGGCCGCGTGGATCGCCCCAAGGGCGCGCGCTTTGGTGACGCGGCCTACGCCATGGAGGAATTAGTCGCGGAATTGGGCGCGGCCTTTCTGTGCAGCGATTTAAGGCTTTCTGACAGCCCCCGCGAAGATCATGCCTCTTACCTGGCCAGCTGGGCCAAGGCGCTCAAGGCGCAGCCCACCATCCTAATGAGTGCAGCGGGCGCGGCCGAAAAGGCCTGTGATTATCTGCACGGGCTGCAAGCCAAGGCCTGCCCGCCCCTCGCGGTTCTCATGGCGGCCGAATAGCGGGCGCGCGGCCTTCTGCCCTGGTGGCATTCACCAGGGCAGCGGGGCGCGCGCTCTTGCGCGTCAATCGGGAATTGTCCCGGCAATTTGGGCATGGAGGCCCTAACACGATGAATTCCAAACCCGTCCGCAAAGTGTGCAGCTGGTGCGGCAGCGAAAATGTTTCCCACGATGCTTTGGCGCGTTGGGATACGGAAACCCAGCAATGGGAAATTAGCTCAACCCTCGACAATTCCGACTGTGACCGATGCGGTGGGGAATGCGACATTACCGATGTGGGACTGGATTATGATCCTTGGAATTACCCGCGCGGCCTTGATCGCGTGCGCGTGCGCTACGATGAGGACAACAAGGTTTACCGCGTTTATCACTACCCGCCCCGCACCAAGATGGGCGAGGCCATTGAGCTGGAGCAATTCGGCATGCTCGAAAACGCAAATCAGGCCGCCCGCGATTTTGCTGGTGATTTTGATGATTGCCTGATCCAGCTGGACGGTGAGGACTATCCATAGCGCGGCCTTCTGCCCTGGTGATCGCCACCAGGGCAGCGGGGCGCGCTAGTGCGCCAATGGGCAATCAGGCCCGCAAAAATTGGAGTTAGTCCGATGAACCTGCCGCTTAACCTTCGCCAGCTTCTCAAACATGCAGAGGCTTGCAATGACGCCAAGGCCTGGGAGGCCTTCGCGCGCAATCTGATGGCCGAAAAGAACCTGGTGCCGGCCGCCGGCGGCCGCCGGCGCAAGCCCGCGCCGGCGCGCGCGCCAAAATTGCGCGGCACCGATGAACGCTATCTGACCCTGACGGAGCGTCGCGCTTTGGGATTGCCGCCCGCTAAGGATGGCAAGATCGGGGGCGGCCCTTATGTCTTTGTCCTGGTCGAATTCGCCGATGGCGTGAAAATGCTCACCGGCCAATATCCCCGCGCCAAAGACCCGGCCGACATGACGCAAGCGGTGATATCGGCCCGCGCCCGCTATCTGCGCACCAATTCCGGCGGGGTGCGCATTTCCCCCAAGGCCCGCATTCCGGCCGTGGTCAAGGTGACCGCAATTGCCCATGACCAGGTTGAGGCCTGGCGTGATCGCTGCCACCAGATTTGCGAGGCCCTGGACGCCTTCACTTTCGCGCCCCATTGGCAGGACGGCATGCCCCGGTCTATTGCATGGGTTGCGCGTCAGGCCTTCGCCTGGCGCGAACAGAACGGCCCTGACGCGCCTTTAAGCCCCTGGGACCGTATCTTGTCGGATCATGGCCACCTGCCCGCCTGGTGGCGGCTGGAATATCGCGGGGAGGAACGCGGATGGTAGCGAAAAACGGCGACACGCTGCGCGATGTTGGGCTGGCCCTGTTTGGGCCAGCCTGGCAAACCGCCCTGGCCGATGCGCTAGGCGTCAGTGATCGCACCATCCGCTATTGGGTGGGCGGCAAGGACATTCCTGAGGGGGTATGGGGCGACCTGGCCGCCGTGTGCCGCAAGCGGGGCAAGGCGCTGGAGGCCTGGGCCGCCAAACTCGGATGATTGCGCGCCGCGCGTGATTGCCCGTCACGCGCGGCGGTTTTTCTTTGATTGCCCGTTAGCCGCCAAGGGTGATCGCGCATGCCGCGCGATATGCGGCCGCAAGGCTGCCAGCCGATCCGCCGGCAGCTTGAACGGCGTGATCTGGTGGCGCTCATCGCTAAGATTGCGCGCCAGCCGGATCTCATAGTTGGGGAAAAACCAGCACTCGCCGGTTTCTTCCTGGAACACCCCGAACAGCCAATGATCCGCGCCATTGTTGAACATGAAATGCGCGATCGCCGGGCCCAGCGGCGTCACCACATAAAGCGGCGTGCTGAGCTGGCGCAGCATCAGGCCTTGCGCGCGCGCTGCGCCTCGATGAAGGCCGCAACCTCATCTTTCGACGCCGGCAGCAAATGCGCGTTGGCCACCACCTTGCTGGATCCGTCAAAGATGGTGGCGGTCCAGCCTCCCGGCCGCGGCTCCGTCAGCCGGCACAGTGTTTCCGGCCCTGGCCCATAACGAACGATCACGCCTTTTTTGAATGTCTGCATAGTTTTGGTCCCCCTAAAATCTCGGTGCTGGGTTAGCTGGTGGCGCATCTCCAACCCGGACCATTTCGTAATGACCGGCGGGATAGCGAATACCGCAGATGAAAAATTCCGACGCGGAATAGATGCTGATGCGGTGGCCTTCCATGATGCCTTTGGTGTGGCCGAGGGCTTCGCTCAGGCCGTCGATGATCTTTTGTTTGTTGCGCATCGGTGGTCCCCTATCTAAATCTCTGCCAGAGCGACAAATCCCAGCGCCAGTCCATCTTAAGCGTCTCGCCGGATGGCGTAACAGTGCTTTGGGCGTTGCAATCCTCTCTGGTGCAGCGATGGATAAACCGCCCGCGCCTTTCGAGGGTATGGAATCCAAGGAAGCAGAGCAGCTTTTTCATCCGTCCCTCAAAAATCGTGTCTGTAAGGTGAAGCGCCGGCCCGCTCTTCGCGGTCTCTGCGAATTTCCTCTTGCGCGTCGCGCTCATAAAGCAGCGCACTAGCTTCCAGTGACTTGGCGTGATCTTCGTCGCCTTCATCGCGTGCCAGCTTCGCGGCGGCGCGGCATTTCGCGGCTTGCTCTCTGTCGTAGGCTCCGGGTGGTGGCTGTTTTCTACCAAACATTTTCTTGGTCCCGTTCATCCGACAGCCAGCAATGGCGCATCGGCGGTTATCCGCTTCCGGGCCATGCTGGCGTATTGAGGGTTAAGTTCGATCAGTACGGCATCGCGCTGCAGCCGATCAGCGACCAGGCCCGTGGTGCCCGCTCCACCGAACGGGTCCAACACCATGCCGCCGGCCGGGCTGCCGGCCAGCACGCAAGGTTCGATCAGCGCAGGGGGGAAGGTCGCAAAGTGGGCTTCCTTGAATGCCTGGGTAGAGACGGTCCAGACGCTTCGTTTGTTGCGCGTGCTCATGAGATCTGGGTTGTCGCGGACCCTTTCGCTGTAATCGACCAGACCAGCCTTTGTCCGGTGTTCGCCGGCGCCTTCCTCGTAGGCCGTCAGCCCCTTATGCGATTTGTTGCCAGGAAGATGCGCGCGCTTGCCTTTTTCGCGGCCCTGACGATGGAAAGACCCGTGTCCGCCCTCGCCAGTGTCCCAGCCGTCAGGCATCTTCGTGTTGCTGGCATCCCAGCTGCAAGGTTCGGCAATAGCTGCGGCGTCATAATAGTATCGTTCTGACTTGGAAAGTAGGAACAAATATTCGTGCGCCTTAGTGCAGCGGTCCCGCGTGCTTTCTGGCATTGGATTGGGCTTCGACCAGATAATGTCCTGGCGCAGATACCAGCCATCTGCTTGAAGGGCGAAAGCGACACGCCATGGCATACCCATTAAATCTTTGGGCTTGAGGCCTGCGCCGGAGGAATTATTGCCACCGCCCCAGCGACCCTCACCGCGCGGAAGGCGCTTGCTGCGGCTGATGACTTCCTGGCCGCGCGCCCGATCCACGAAATGCTTGCCAAGGTGGGGCGTGGATTTTGCGCCGCCTTGGCTGGCGTAACTATCGCCCAGGTTGAGCCAGAGCGTGCCGTCATTGCGCAGCACCCGGTGCACCTCGCGGAACACCCCCACCATCTGCGCCACGAAAGCGTCAGGGCTTTCCTCAAGCCCTATCTGCCCGTCCACGCCATAGTCGCGCAGCCCGAAGTAAGGCGGGCTGGTCACACAGCAATGCACGCTCTCGGCCTCAAGGGTCTTGAGGGCTTCACGGCAATCGCCTGTGATGATGCACGTAGTCAAAATGGTCCGCCTTATGTGAAAAGTTGAGTTGAACTGGTGCACCCGGCCAAGGGGAATTCCACCCGCATCGCAGTAGCGGCATTGACCTTGATCCCTGATGGGAGGTTCAACGCGGCTGGTGCAAACTGAAAGCCGTAACTCAGGGCCAAAGTGCCATGGTGCTGACGGCAGAATTTAACGTGAGCCAGAACCGCGCGATCCTCGCGGGTCAAATTGCACTGCATACACGCCATGACAATGTTGAAATCCTGATCCGTCCCGCCGTCCTGGCGCTTGATAAGGTGCTCGCGCGTCGCCATGCGCAGGATCACTGTTTTGGCGCTCATCCCGAACCGCTCCGCAGCCTCAGCGAATGTCTCGATGGTGGGGAGAAAAGTGTCGCGCAAGCAGTAATAGCAAAGACCGCCCTGTTGTTGGTGGAGAGAAACAACTTGGTCGCGCTTTTCGGTCTTGCTGCGGCGGCACGGGTTCATTGATCGGCCTCCAATCCCCATTCGATCAATGTCCGTATTTCTTCGGCCATACTGCCTCCGCGCTTGATGGCCCGGGCGCGTACTGCCTGGAACATTTCTTCATCGAAGGCGCAGACAACCTTGACTTTGCCGTGCTCGCGGCATCCCTTGGCCGGAATTTTCTTCCGGTATATGTACCCGCGCTCTTTCATCTTTTTTCCGGAGGAAGGCGAAGGTTGATAGGGACTGGCGCATGTCCGCCCTTCTTGACGTTGCCGCTGATCGAATACTTGGCCCCGCGCAGGTTTTTGTTCCTCCTGATTTCGCGAAGCAATGGGCTAGTGGGCATTTTCTTTTTGCCTTTCATCGGCGGTCCGTCTCCTAAGATGCTGCGCCGAGATATTTGCGGCGCAGTGTTGCCGCGCTTGTGACGCCTTCAACGAGTAGCGCTTTAATGCGCCATGAAATTTCATCGCAGAGCGCAATAGCCCGCAGCAGTTTCTCAGCAGAGCCGTCACAGTGCCGGCGCGCTTCTTCTGCGTCACCCTTGGCTGTGCCACCCCATGCACCCATACGGCGCGCCTTGCGCTTGTCCTGTAGGCGGCGGCCGGCGATGCGCTGGTGAGCGAACTGTTGAAAGCCGGAATAGGTTGTGATCGACGGATTTGATAGATCGACAATCCGAATCCCCGTGTGCTCGTAGTACGAGATTTGATCCGCTATCGCGCCCTTGCTGTCGCCAAAGGCGCGGCAATCCTCTGCTATGACCAGCGTGCCCGGCTCATCCCGAAACCGATCATTGGCCTCCTGCAGGTTTTCCCCTTCATGGCCAGCCCAATAGACATTCTTTTCCGGCACGCCGTAATCAAGGATGCTCTGGTGGCCGTTCTTGTCGCGCGCAAAACCGATCACGCGCCCTTGCAATGCCGCAACAGCGGGAAGGCGCGCGACGCTATTGGAATGGCGCTGTTGTGCAAGGCTCATGCCCGCTCTCCCAAGTAAGTAAACTCGGCCTTATCAGCGTCGTTGTAGGGCGGCGCCGCCAGCACGGTGTTCACTGGCTTGTCGCCGCCTTCACCGCCCTTGCGCGCCATGGCAAACGCCATTTTTTTGCCGCGCGCCGTCCACAACCATAGGGTGATGCGCCCATGCGGGACTTTGTATTGCAGCGCGGCCTGCGCCATTTCCTTGGCCACGCGCAGTTGGGGCATGTGGATCACGCCGGTTACCGGCACCTGTTCGATCCAGCGATAGAATTCCAGCTCGCAGCCCATCACTCGCGGTCCTTGTCGCTGACAAATTCCTTTTCCCCGTCGCTATCGGCCGCCGGCGGCAACACCGTTTCCCAGGGCAGGGCGGTGCAGTAATCGGGATGCCCGTCAAAGCGCATGCGCAATGGCGTTTTGTTTTCGGTGTGCTTCACCGCGCCCTGCATGCGCCCCAGCATCTGCGCCCATGCCCCTGGCGCGCCGGGAAGGCCGCTCCAGTCGGTGCCGTGGAAGATACGCGCCAGGCCGGGGTTGGTGTGGCTGATGGCGATCCACCAGGCCTTGCCTTCGGGATCCCGCTTGTCGCGGAAAATCTTGACCCCGTTTTGCTCCAGCACCTGCACGCTGTCGCGGCTGTTGCTGCCCATGCTTTCGCGTTCCTCTCGCGCGTTGCGCAGCAGCCGCGCGATGCTTTCCTTGGATCCACCGCGCCAACTGTCGATCTGCGCCCCCAAGAGATGGGCGATGCAAGCCTGGTGGCTGGCGGAATAACCGGAAGTCTCCGCCAGGCTCGCCGCCGGCAGCTGAGCCGCCCAGCCCTTGACCCGATCGGCCAGGCCGTCCAGGCCGTCAAACATCAAAAGGTCATAGGCCGCGCCCAGCGCCCCGAATTGATCGCAGCCGCGGGCATTGTGGCCCGCTTCCTCAAGCGCCTTGCGATAGGCGCGGAATGTTTTCTTGTAGCGCGGCCATTCCGCCAGAATGCGGCCGCGCAGGCCCTGGCCCACGCGCCCCCATTCGCTGCGGCTGCCAAGGATGGTGTCCTCCTCATCCGCAATTTCCTCATCCTCGATCTCGAGATCCTCGCCGGGCTCGCGCTTGCGCCTGGTCGCGCCTTCCCACTCCACCGGATCCAGCTGCAGGATCGCCATGCGGTTCTTGTCCTGCTGCGGCAGGGACGGGATCACGATCGAGGAAAACTGAAACGCATTGCGCGCCGTGAACGACATGGCGTCGCCGGCGGGCGATCCGCGCAGGCTTTCCCCGCCGCTGGAGGATATCCGCGCCAGCTTGGTGATATCGCGGGCGCGCTCATTCTTGCCCTCGCTCTCCAGCTCATCGATCGAAACCGGCAAGGCGCTGTTTTTGGTGCGGTGCTTGATCCCCGCCGGCGTCGCATCCTCGCTGGTAATCATGGCGCGCACCCCGAAGGTCCAGCGCGTCAGCTTCATCAGGGTGGATTTGCCGGTGCCGCTGCCGCCCGTCACCCATTCGATCGGCCGCCAGTCCGGCGCCGCGCCCAGGATCGCCGCGCCGATCCAGCCCAGGTGCAATTTGGCGTCCAGTTCGCCGCGCTGCCAGTTCCAGGTTTTCAGCTTGGTCAGCAGTACATCGGCTGGGCCGCCGGCGCCGGCGCGCGCAATGATCGGGTGCGGTTGGGGCTGCGCCGCCGGATAGAGCATGCGGCCGCGCAATCCCGTGGCCACCTTTTTGCCGTCCGACAGGAACAGCATGTCGCCACAATGCATCACCAGGATGCTATGGCCTTCATCGGTTTCCTCCGCCCAGGTGCCGACGCCGCGAACATTGTCCTCCGGCGTCCAGATGCCCTTGTCATGGCAGCTGGAGATCAGCACCGGCGACATCGCGCCGTGATCGAAATTGACCACGAACTTTCCGCTCTTGTCGTATTTCGGCCAATGGGTGCGCAGGTAATCATCGCCGCCGAACAGCCCGATGATGGCATTGCGCCCGATATCCTTGTCCGGCAAGGCTTGGAACTGGCCCCGCGCATTCAAAAAGAAATAGGTCCGGTCATTGACGCCCAAGGCCGCCACCGGGCTATCCCAGGGCAGGCGCACCGGCGGCGGCTCGCGGCCGGGCGGGCCGCCGCCGCCGCGCTTGGCCTCGGGTTTTTCCTTCGGCTCTTTCGGCTCATGCTTTTTGGCGTTCTTGAATGCGCCTTCAATCACATTGTCGGCTTTGTTGCTCATGTCAGATGCCGGGCGCCTTCACGTTTGCGGCTTGCAGAAGCAGCGATGCCGGCAGCACCAGGAAAAGGCTGAACACAGCGCCCGCGCGCGCATCGGCCAGCATCATCAAGACGGCCATCACCGCCAGGCAGCCAAAGCCCATCAGGAAAAGCGCACGCGGCACACGGTCAGGTTTCGCACCGGCCGCCTTGAAGCCTGGCCAGCCGTTAAGATCGCCGTGCGCCCAATCATTCAGGAATTCGATGGCGGCGGCCGGATCATGCTCGCGCAGCGACAGCGCGTAATTGATGGCGTCCATCGGCGTGCCCAGCCGCGCCTGGTAATCCAGAACGATTTCGTCCTTGTCGATCATGGCGCGGGCTCGATCGGGCAGAGATCACGGGCCACCCGCCGTAAAAACATCCTGAATTGCTGCTCGATGGGATGGCTAACGGCACCAGCAGCCCTGGCGCGGTGCTGCAGCGCGATTGTTTGAAATTCATCGCCCGTGCCAAGCGCCTCAATCTCCTTGGGCGATATTGCGGCAATGGCCGGCCACACCGGAACGTCTATTCCCATTACGAGCGAATAGGCTTGGCGGTTTGGCAGCTCGATCTCGAAGGTAATTTTTACTTTCTCGCTCACAGCGCCGCCTCCCGGTATGCCTCGTTGAAGTCCTTGAAATTGCCATCCACCCGCACGATCACCGGCTCATGACCGCTGAGCGCCAGGGCATCCATGGCGCGTTCAAGCGCGCCCACCGCGCAAACGCATTTTTCCGGCCGGCATTTTTCGTCGTGCCGGTCATTGTCGGCCAGCATGTAAACCCCGCCGATCTGCGCCGGCAGGATCACATTGCCGATATTCGATACCGACACAGCGGCCAGGCAGCGCAGATCCGGCCGCGATTGCGCCACCGTCAAAACATTCTCGATGCCTTCACCGATGGCGATCCATTCGCCCTTGGGCGCAAGCGCCAGCGGCTTTCGGGATGGCCCGCGCGTCAGGCGGATGGATCCGCCGGCGTAAGCGCCCAGCACGCGCTTGGCCGGCACCGGCTTGCCGTCGCGCAACTGGCCGGTAAAGGCTTTGCGCCACACCCCGCGATCCTGTTCCAGATAGGTGCGGTGCGCCGCCATGATGCCGACGCCTTCGCTTGCGATGCAGGCCACCATCGCCGGCAGCTTGATATTCTCCGGCCAGGCCTCGCACTCGGGCACAAAGCGCAGCGCGTGCGGCGGCCCGTCCTTGAAGCGGTTGAGATTGATCCCCCGCGCCCGCAGATACAGCGACGCCGGATCCTGGCCGTCCAGCGGTTTGGCATTCAGCCACAGCGCCCTGGCGCCGTTGCGCCGGCGCGCTGCCTGTTCTTGCGCTTCGGCATCGGCGCGTGCCGCCTTGGCCTGCAGCTCCGCCATCTTGCGCGCATCGGGCTTGTGCCCGGTCCAGCCCAGCCAATCGATGCACCATTTGACGGCGGGCTTGTCGTCGCCGCCGCAGGCGAACACGGCGGCCAGGTGGATCAGATCGCCGCCTTCATCGGTTGACCAGTTTTTCCAGATCCCGCGCGTCAGATGGATGGCGAAGCTCTTGAAATTGCCGCCGTCGTTGCGGCGCGGATCCTTCACCCAATAATTGTTGCCCTGGGCGCGGCCATAAAGACCCAGCGCATGCGCCAGCTCGATCGCCCGCGGGTTGAGCGCGGCTTTGATCTGGTCGATCGAATAATCGAACTGGCGATGCGCGGTCATGGATGCGTTCCCGGCGGGCAGAGATCCAGCGCGGACCC
>JADMIO010928716.1_pt1 | contig 11368 bp, 12 predicted proteins | sample 8958161 | NCBI WGS metagenome assembly JADMIO01 (sample SAMN16585339, study PRJNA669376) | soil metagenome | isolation source: Crop rotation soil | place: USA: Cullars Rotation, Alabama | collected 2011
TGTTGGTGCCAGCGTTCTCCCAGGTCCTGCCCAAGGACACCTCTCTTTCTACCCAGTTCTCCCGCAATATCCGCCTGAACCTGCCGCTTGTTTCGGCAGCCATGGATACCGTGACCGAAGCCCGGCTGGCCATCGCCATCGCGCAGGAAGGCGGCATAGGCATAGTCCACAAGAACTTCACGCCCCAGCAACAGGCCGCCGAAGTGGCCAGGGTCAAACGCTACGAAAGCGGCGTTCTGCGCGACCCGGTCGTCATTACCCCCACCCACACCGTGCGCCAGGTCATGGCCCTGAGCGAGCAGCTCGGCATCTCCGGCTTCCCCGTGATCGACGGCGGCAAGGTCGTCGGCATCGTCACCGGCCGCGACATGCGCTTTGAGTCGCGTATGGACGTGCCGGTCAGCACCATCATGACGCCCCGTGCGCGCCTGATCACGATTTCAGAGACCGCCACGCTTGAAGAAGCCAAGGCGCTGCTCAACAAGCACCGCCTGGAGCGCGTTTTGCTGGTCAATGAAGATGACGAGCTCAAGGGCCTGATCACCGTCAAGGACATCACCAAACAGACCACCTTCCCGAATGCAGCGCGTGATGCACGCGGCCAGTTGCGCGTAGGCGCTGCGGTCGGCGTGGGCGAGGGCACCGAAGAACGCGTCGAGGCACTGGTCAAGGCCGGCGTCGATGCCATCGTGGTCGATACCGCCCACGGCCACAGCAAGGGTGTGATTGACCGTGTGCGCTGGGTCAAGAAAAACTACCCGCAGATCGACGTGATAGGTGGCAACATCGCCACCGGCGCAGCCGCGCTGGCGCTGGTTGAAGCCGGCGCAGACGGCGTCAAGGTCGGCATCGGCCCCGGCAGTATCTGCACCACCCGCATCGTCGCTGGTGTGGGCGTGCCGCAAATCATGGCCATCGACAACGTTGCCACGGCACTGCGCGGCACCGGCGTACCGCTGATCGGCGACGGCGGCATCCGCTACAGCGGCGACATCGCCAAGGCCATCGCAGCCGGCGCCAACACCGTCATGATGGGCGGCATGTTTGCAGGCACTGAAGAAGCACCCGGCGAAGTCATCCTGTTCCAGGGCCGCAGCTACAAGAGCTACCGCGGTATGGGCAGCATTGGCGCCATGCAGCAGGGCAGCGCCGACCGCTACTTCCAGGAATCGACTACCGGCAACCCCAACGCCGACAAGCTGGTGCCCGAAGGCATTGAAGGCCGTGTGCCCTACAAGGGCTCCATGGTCGCCATCATTTACCAGATGGCCGGCGGCCTGCGCGCCAGCATGGGCTACTGCGGTTGCCCGACAATTGAAGACATGCGCGACAAGGCCGAGTTTGTGGAAATCACCTCGGCAGGCATTCGCGAGAGCCACGTGCATGATGTGCAGATCACCAAAGAAGCGCCCAATTACAGGGCAGACTGACTGTTTTGGCTTCCAGGGGGCGTCTTTACAGACGCCTTTTTCTTTTTTTGCCTTGATAGATAAGCTTTCATGCAGCACCAGAAAATCCTCATCCTCGATTTCGGCTCACAGGTCACCCAGCTCATCGCACGCCGGGTTCGTGATGCCCATGTGTTTTGTGAAGTCCACCCCTGCGACGTCAGCGATGACTGGGTGCGTGAATACGCCAAGGACGGCACGCTCAAGGGCGTGATCCTTTCCGGCAGCCATGCCAGCGTGTATGAAGACACGACCGACAAGGCGCCAGCCGCCGTGTTTGAGCTCGGCATTCCGGTACTCGGCATCTGCTACGGCATGCAGACAATGGCGCATCAGCTGGGCGGCAAGGTTGAAAGCGGCCACAAGCGCGAATTTGGTTCTGCCGACGTACGGGCACGCGGCCACACCGCGCTGCTGAAAGACATCGCCGACTACACCACGCCTGAAGGGCAGGGCATGCTCGACGTCTGGATGAGCCACGGCGACAAGGTCACCGAGATGCCGCCCGGCTTCAAGCTCATGGCCTCGACCGACTCCTGCCCGATTGCCGGCATGGCTGATGAAGAGCGCCGCTTTTATGCGGTGCAGTTTCATCCTGAAGTCACGCACACCAAGCAAGGCAACGCCATCCTCAAGCGTTTTGTGCTCGACATCTGCGGCACGCGCCAGGACTGGATCATGGGCGACTACATCAGCGAAGCGGTTGAAAAAATCCGTGCGCAGGTGGGTGATGAAGAAGTCATCCTGGGCCTGTCAGGCGGCGTCGATTCGTCCGTCGCTGCTGCGCTCATTCACCGCGCCATCGGCGACCAGCTGACCTGCGTATTTGTCGACCACGGCCTGCTTCGCCTCAATGAAGGCGACATGGTGATGGACATGTTTGTCGGCAAGCTGCATGCCAAAGTCATACGCGTCGATGCCGCTGACCAGTTCCTCGGCCACCTGGCGGGCGTGAGCGAGCCCGAAGCCAAACGCAAGATTATTGGCCGCGAGTTTGTCGAAGTCTTCAAGGCCGAAGCTGCGCGTTTGAAAGCTGGTGACGGTGGACATAAGGGCGCCAAATGGCTGGCCCAAGGCACGATTTACCCCGACGTGATCGAGTCCGGCGGCGCCAAAAGCAAGAAGGCCGTGACCATCAAGAGCCACCACAACGTAGGCGGGCTGCCCGAGCAACTGGGCCTCAAACTGCTGGAGCCGCTGCGCGAACTCTTCAAGGACGAAGTGCGCGAGCTCGGCGTCGCGCTCGGCCTGCCGCACGACATGGTTTACCGCCATCCCTTCCCAGGTCCAGGCCTGGGCGTGCGCATCCTCGGTGAAGTCAAAAAAGAGTACGCTGACCTGCTGCGCCGCGCCGATGCGATCTTTATCGAAGAGCTTCGCAACTTCAAGGACGAGACCGGCAAGACCTGGTACGACCTGACCAGCCAGGCCTTCACCGTGTTTTTGCCGGTGAAAAGCGTGGGCGTGATGGGCGACGGCCGCACCTACGACTACGTCGTGGCCCTGCGCGCCGTGCAGACCAGCGACTTCATGACGGCAGACTGGGCCGAGCTACCCTACGCGCTGCTCAAAAAGGTCTCCAGCCGCATCATCAACGAGGTGCGCGGCATCAACCGCGTGACCTACGACGTCAGCAGCAAGCCGCCTGCGACGATTGAGTGGGAATAGTCCTGGGGCATTGATGCACCGGCAAGCAGATCAACCCGCGCCCAGGCCGGGCGTGGACAACGTGTTCTTTGCGCTGACCCCTGAAGGTCAATCTGGCGAGCAGGCCATTCATATCCAGACGGGCTACCTGCCAAGGCTTGGCCGCAATCCCTATCTTGTTCCGCTGGATTGCCTGCACGTCTCGCTGCTGGACATCGGCATCAAGAAAAACCTGGTCCTGAGGTCTTTCGAGACCACCATCGCGATGGCTAAGGAAGCTACGGGCAAGCTGCGCATGGACTCTTTTGAAGTCGTTTTCGACCAGGCACTGAGCTTTGGCGGCAAGGCAGCATTGAAACCTTTTGTACTTCAGATGGGTGAGGGCAGGGAGCAGGTCCTGGCGCTGTGTAAAAAGCTCAAGCTGTGCCTTGCTGCGGCAGGCGTTCATTCGGATGACAAGGCTGCGACGCCGCACATGACGCTGGCACGTGCAGGTCAGGGCATTCCTGCCGAAAATGTGGCGCCAGTCCACTGGACCGCCACAAGGCTGGTGCTTGTCCACAGTGTTGTGGGTGAAACACGCCACATTCACCTGCAGAGCTGGCTGCTGCAAGGCCCCTGAAAAGCCGGCGGACTCTGGAGTGGCTGGCAAAATGGCCTCTTCCCATTTTCCAATCTTCACAACAAGAGACAAGAAGAGGCAGGCCACGATGTACCTCCCGCCGCAATTCAAGGCAAAAGACCCGGCGTACGCCTGGGAGCTGATACGCAGCCATCCCTTCGCGCAGCTCATTTCCACCGATGACGAAGGCCTGCCGTTTGTCACGCTGCTGCCGCTGCACCTTGAGATCAATGGGGGTGGCCAGGCCGTGCTGCTCGGCCACTGCGCCAAACCCAACCCGCACTGGCGCTACCTCGCAGCCAGACCCAAGGCGGTAGTGACCTTTATGGGTCCACATGCTTACATGACGCCCCGCGTCTACCCGGACCTGCTGCGCGTGCCGACCTGGAACTACCTGGCTGTGCACTGCACGGTAGAGGCCAGCCTGGTTGAGCAGTTTGAAGACAAGGACAGGCTGCTCAAGCACCTGATCCATGACCATGACCCGGCTTACGCAGAACAGTGGAAGTCATTGCCCGGGGACTACCAGCAAAAAATGATGATGGGCATCGTCGCGTTTGAACTCAAGGTGCTCGACGTTCAATGCAAGATCAAGATCAACCAGCACAGGCCGGAGGCGCATGCGGCCATGAAGGCTGCTTACGCTGCAGGCAGCGAGGATGAGCGTGCGCTGGCCGGGTGGATGGACAGGCTGGGCCTGGCTTCGCAAGCGTGACACCTTCAATCCCGGTGACTCGTGCGCTATTAATTTGGTAGCTGGACCCGCCCGTCCCTATTGGTCTGGGGCCATATTTGATGCCCGAAAATGGCCTTTTTTGAGTCTTTTTTGGGCTTTTTCCGGTCCTGGGGCCCCAAAAATGCCAGTTTCGTCTTCTGATGGAGCTATTTTGACATCTACGGCAAAAATTTAACGTGTACAGCAAATTTTTAACGTACACAGCAAAAAACCAGCTGCACAGCATTTCGCCCGCGAAGTCTGCACCACACCTGTGAGAATGGCAGCCATATGACCTCCGTGACCTCCCTGACCTTTATGCAGCAAGCCCTGGCGCAGGCCCGCCAAGCCGCAGTCGCCGGCGAAGTGCCTGTGGGCGCGGTGCTGGTGCGCAACGGCGAAGTCATAGCCACAGGCCGCAACGCGCCCATAGACGGGCACGACCCCACAGCGCACGCAGAAATCATCGCCTTGCGCGCAGCCGCCCAAAAGCTCGGCAACTACAGGCTGGAGGACTGCGAGCTCTACGTCACGCTCGAGCCCTGCGCCATGTGCGCCGGCGCCATGCTGCACGCGCGGCTGAAGAAGGTTGTGTTTGGCGCGGCTGACCCAAAAACCGGCGCGGCAGGTTCCGTCGTCAACCTCTTCGCAGAAGACAGGCTGAATCACCAGACGGCGGTGACGGGCGGCGTGATGGCAGATGAAAGCTCTGCGCTGCTGCAGGCCTTCTTCCAGCAGCGCCGCACGGACCAGCGCGAGACTGCCCGCCGCCTGCACCCGCTGCGCGACGACGCGCTGCGCACGCCAGATGCCGCATTTGAAGATTTGCCCGGCTACCCCTGGGTTCCCAACTACATCAGCAACCTGCCGGCACTCGGCGGCCTGCGCATGCATTACCTGGATGAGCAGGGGCAGGGCGGTTCTGCAGGGTTGACCTTCCTCTGCCTGCACGGCAATCCCGCCTGGAGCTATCTCTACCGCAAGATGATTCCGGTCTTTTCAGCGGCCGGCCATCGCGTCGTCGCGCCCGATATGCCCGGCTTCGGCAAAAGCGACAAGCCCAAGCGCGAGGGCTTTCACACCTTTGATACGCACCGGCAAACACTTCTCGAATTTGTCGAGCGCCTGGATTTGCAGAACGTTGTGCTCGTCGTGCAGGACTGGGGCGGCCTGCTGGGCCTGACCCTGCCCATGGCCGCACCGCAACGCTACACAGGCTTACTGGTCATGAACACCATGCTGGCCTGCGGTGACGCGCCTCTGTCCAAAGGCTTTTTGGCGTGGCGGGAGATGTGCGCCAAAAACCCCGAGTTCGATGTCGCGCGTCTGTTTGCACGCGGCAACCCGCAGATGAGCGCTGCAGAATGCGCAGCCTACAACGCGCCGTTCCCGGATCGAGGCCACCGCGCAGCACTGCGCGCCTTCCCCGCCATGGTGCCGGAGTTTGAAGACTCAGGCGGCGCAGCGATTTCACGCGAGGCACGCAAGTTCTGGTGCGAGCACTGGTCAGGCCAGGCCTTGATGGCCGTCGGCGCGCAGGACCCGGTGCTGGGCCTGCCCGTGATGCAGCAATTGAAGACTTTGATTCGCGGCTGCCCTGAACCCATGGTGCTGGAAGAGGGCGGGCATTTTGTGCAGGAGCATGGAGAAACAATTGCGCGGGCTGCGGTCGGCGTGTTTGGCGACTCGCCTTGAGGCCCATAGACGATTGATATGCACACCATCCGCACAATGACCATCTCCGACTACGACGCCGTAGTCGAACTCATGAAGCGGACCCCGGGTGTCACCGTCCGGGACGCAGACTCGCAAGAGTCAACAGCCCGCTACCTGCAGCGCAATCCCGGCCTGAGCTTTGTTTGCGAAGCTGATGGCCAGCTCGTCGGCTGCGTCATGTCCGGCCACGATGGCCGCCGTGGTTACCTGCAGCATTTGATCGTCCTGCCGGCACACAGGCGCAAGGGCATCGCGAAGGCGCTTGTTGAAAGCTGTCTGGCCGAACTGGAGAAACTGGGCATCCTCAAGAGCCACGTTGATGTCATCAAGACCAATGCGTTGGCGGCGGCATTTTGGGAGCACCAGGGCTGGAAGCTCAGGTCTGATATTGACCGCTATTCATTTGTCCGCTCGGGCAGTACAAATGCCTGATACCTCGGCAAAAATACCCCATGACCCTGTTTGCCGCCATTGAACTGCTCGCAGGCCTTGCGCTGATCGCATTCGGCGTGTGTCAGGCGCTCGAAGGCGACGCGCCGGCCGGACAAGGCGGCAGGGGCTGGTTTCGGGCAAGCGCCCGGGAGAACCTGGTTTTGGGTCTGGTCGATATCGTGGTGGGTATCTGCCTTCTGCTGCACGGAGCAGGGGTTCTGTAACGAGTTGGGCGAAAAAAATGCAGGTACAAGGCATCAGCCACATCACCTTCATCGTCCGCGATCTTGAGCAGATGACAAAATTTCTGTGTGACGGGCTGGGCGCCACGGAGGTCTACGACAGCAGCGCCAAAAACTATTCGCTCTCGCGTGAGAAGTTCTTCATGCTGGGCGGTACCTGGCTGGCGGCGATGGAGGGTGAGCCTCCTGCAGTGCGCACCTATCGCCATCTTGCCTTCAAGGTAGCCGATGACGATTTGCCGGCTTTCGAGGCCCGGCTTCGTTCAATCGGCGTGGACGTTAAAGAGCCCCGGCCACGTGTGGAAGGAGAGGGCAACTCGCTGTACTTCTATGACTTCGATAACCATTTGTTTGAGTTGCACACCGGCACACTGGAAGAGCGGTTGCAGCGCTATGCGACAGGGGCCTAGTAGTGGCATTTCCCGCTGGTCCGTTCCTATTAGTAAGATGACCGCTATCGGCCAAAAGCGGACATTTTTGATGACCCTTTGTAGAGCAATTCATTTGGTACTGCACCGTGAGTAGATTCACACGTTGGTTTGTAATCCTCGTGGCAGGCAGCTTCTTTGTAGTCGCGCTTTGGGCATTTGCGCATGGGGCCTTAAAAGCGGGGGTCGGCGGAATGTTTTTTGGCTTCTTGGTGTCGATGATTGGTGGAATCGGTTGGTTCGACAGCAAGTACCCTTTGACGGCAAAAAAAGGGGAAACACTCGGTTCTGCAATCGAAAGGTATGCACAAACCTATCCAGGTTGGCCGAGCAAAATTGCCGCAGGATTTCTCCTGTGCCTTGTGGTCCTCGGACTGATAGCCGCCGCTGGAAAGATTGCGGGTTACTAGATGCTTAACGTCCGCTTTGGGCCCAAAGCGGACATCACCTCGGTTTTGGGGACGCGGTCCTTCTTTAACCTAGTAAGACCTTGGCAAACCGCACTGTGGTCACAGCAGGCAACGAGCCACTTGACGGTACTGCAAAGCACTGTGCAGCGGTTGCCAATATTTCAGACTCTAGGTGGGCTAAACCTGACGGGATATAAGTTTTGTTCACGGACACAGTTACTTCGTGACGGCCATCCGTGCGACTAGCTGAAATCCTTGCGGGAGTGCCTCCTCCCCCACACTCCAATCTCACTCTAATGCCATCGAGAAACAGGTCATACATTTCGGGTATTTCAAATGCTCCGCCACCGAGTGCTTTGAAGATTACAGACTTGTCTTCGTTCACTGTCCAGCGGCCGTATTTCAGCAAGGCGTCGCTATTAAATGGGTGGTCGTTCCAATCCTTCAGGCCTAATTCATTTATGAGAGGTAGGTCAGTTTCCATGATCTTTTTGACCTGGAGCGACGAATTGAACTGCTCAATCGAGTCAAATCGAAATTCAATCATGCGAAATCCCAGAGTTTTGAGGCTTCTGAATTTGGGCGAGATTCATCGTATTGCTGAGGTCCGCCTTTGGCCGAACTTAGTCATCTTGCTGGTCAGCTTTGGGCCCAAAGCAGACATCGTTTAATTATTGAATCACTCAGCCTCATCGATGACTTAAATGCTTCACTTGAACTTGTCAAGGTTAAACGACAGCATGACCATCATGCCGGCCGCCATTCCACAAACAACCATCATTGCGCCAAGCGAGAACGCGATCACCTTGCGTCTTATCATCAAAGTGCCGTTCAAATTGGCTGGGTCCAACAGGCCGCGAATCGTGCGTTCTTCAGCTGGTAATACGTCTGTCACTGCATTGATCTGCTTACCAGCGACCCAGCCTAGCAAAGCGACGAGCAACATCAATGCCGTTGCCCCCAAGATCAAGTACATTGAGTAGCGATAGTCATACAGGAATAGCAGTGCACCGGGCACCATCGCCGTCCAGAAAAGTAAAGCCTCAAAGCTAATCTTCTTTTGCTCCATGGATCGATGCTAACCGGCTGCAAGTTTGAGCTTTACTTTGCAATGTCCGCTCTGGGCCCAAAGCAGACATTTAATGCCTTGTGATTCTTTCCTTATTGCGGTAGCCAGGTTTGCGGCTCACAAGACCTTAGGCAACTGAAACACCGGCAATCCCCAGCCCAGGAAAATCGCACTGAGCCTGAGCACCACCACCGCAACCAGGCCGATCCAGAAAGCCAGCGGCTCGCGCAGGCCCAGTGCTTTCAGGGCCAGGTAGAGGGAAATGCCGGCAATCGCGGCGCTGGCGTAGATGTCCTGGCGCAGCAGCATGGGGATCATGTTGCTGCAGATGTCTCGCATCACGCCGCCTGCCACGCCGGTCATGGTGCCCATGAGGACGACGATGACGGGCGAGAGCCTGGCCTTTTCGGCAAGCTGCGCGCCTGAAAGGGCAAACAGGGCAAGGCCCAGTGCATCGGCGATCAGCAAGGCTTTGGCCGGGATGGGGAAGACCTGCACGTAGGCGACAGTGCCCAGCGCCGCCGCCAGGATGACCCACAGATAAATCGGGTTGCCCATCCAGAAGACCGGGTGGCGGTTCATGAGCACATCGCGCAAGGTGCCGCCGCCTATCGCGGTCAGCGATGCCAGAACAACGACGCCCAGCAAATCGAGTTCAAGCCGGCCGGCGGCCAAAGCACCGCTGACGGCAAAAACGGCGACGCCAATGAGGTCCAGAACGTAGAGCAGCATGGTGACGCCGTTTATACCAGTGGCTGCCGGGCTCCAGCAGGCTTGAGCGATCCCGTCAGTGGGATACTTGCAGCCGTGAAAAAACATATCTACATCTATTCGCCATCGAGCGCGGTGCGCGACAAGGCGGCTTTCAAACGCGGCGTGCAGCGCCTTAAGGCCCTGGGCCATGAGGTTGAGGTGGACGAGACTGCATTGGCCAAGTACCAGCGTTTTGCGGGTGACGACGCAGCCCGCCTTGCCGCAATTGACCGCGCTGCTGCCAGCGGCGCAGACATCGCGCTCATCTCACGGGGCGGTTACGGCCTGACGCGCATCCTGCCGGCCATCAACTACAAGGCCGTTGCCAAAGCCATTGATAACGGCACCCGATTTGTCGGCCTGAGCGACTTCACGGCCTTCCAGATGGCGCTGCTGGCCAAAACCGGCGCGGTGAGCTGGGCGGGCCCGGCAGTCGGTGAGGATTTTGGTACACCGGACACACCTGATGACATCATGGAGGCGTGTTTTGACGACCTGATTTTTGGCCATGGCGAGGGCACGGGCTGGACGCTGCCGAAATCTGCAGCCTTTGACAAGCCATTTCAGGTGAAGGACGCTGTCTTGTGGGGCGGCAACCTCGCGGTGCTGGCCTCGCTGGTTGGCACGCCTTACCTGCCTGCCATCAAGGGTGGCATTCTGTTTGTCGAAGACGTGGGCGAGCACCCTTACCGCGTCGAGCGATTTATGACCCAGCTCCTGCATGCCGGTGTTCTGGCCTCGCAAAAGGCCATCATCTTTGGCCAGTTCAGCCATTACAAGCTGGTGCCGGGTTATGACAGCGGCTTCAACATGGCGGCGGTGGTGGCCAGGCTGCAGGGCCAGGTCAGGGCGCGCATCCTGACGGGCTTGCCGTTTGGCCATGTGCCGACCAAGGTACTGCTGCCGGTCGGGCTCAAGACCACGCTGGCGGTGGAGGGCAGGGATGCCTTTGTGCTTTGGGGGCATCTGCATTCCCACGGTGACGGCCACCATCATCACTGACATAAAAAAACCGCCCGGGGGGCGGTTTGAAGTCCTTGGTATACCTGCTCATCGAAATCTGAAACTGGCTTTGCCGGTGAGGCTCTTGGGCAGCAAGCCCTTGAACTGGCCGCTGATGTCGGCAATCTTTTCGCGTGCCACGGTCTCGCCGTGGGTGTTGGCCAGAATCGCCATCACGTCGCTGCGGGCATACCAGAGGCCCTGGATATCGGGCGCATAACGCACACGGCGGGTGACCGCCGGAAATTTTCTTTCGCCATATTCGCCCAACTCGCCCAGCATGCGCTGGCGTATGTCTTCGATCCTGCTTTCGAGGGCAACAGGCGCAGGCTCGCTACGCCCAAGAAGGGCCATGCAGCTGTTTCTGAGTTGGGGAAGTAAGGAAGCGGTGAGGCCACGCATATGCTGATTGAGAGGTAACTGGTTCACTGTGGAAACTATTTCTCTGTTAGATTAAGACCGCTTGAGACTTGGGGCAAGGGGATTGATACCAATCCGTGTTCCAGGAACAACATATGAATCAACGAGTTAGTAACCAAATGTCAAGTTGATTCTTGCTTTGAACAGTGTTCATGCCTTTGGCTGGCGCTGCCCCGGGTCTTAACCAAGCGAAACTTGTGCCACATCTCCCTAAACAAAAAGCAGCATGACAAGCACCACCACTACCGTTATTTACCCCTCGCATTACATCGATGGCCAATGGGTCAAGGCCACTTCTGCTGAAACCCTGCCTGTCCATGACTCCAGCACCGAGGAACTGATGGCCACCGTGCCGTCGGGCACCGCAGCTGAAGCCGAAGCCGCCGTCCTGGCGGCGCGCAAGGCTTTTGATGGATGGGCGGCGTTACCGGTTGAAACACGTGCGGCCTACATGGACAAAGTGG
>JADMIO010991109.1_pt1 | contig 11368 bp, 7 predicted proteins | sample 8958161 | NCBI WGS metagenome assembly JADMIO01 (sample SAMN16585339, study PRJNA669376) | soil metagenome | isolation source: Crop rotation soil | place: USA: Cullars Rotation, Alabama | collected 2011
CGACTCGGCACGGGCCACACCGCCGATGGGAAAGAGCACAATGTCGCGGACGTGGATCCCGTAGCGCTTGATCTGGAGACAGTGGCCGAACTCGTGGAGGATGACGCACACAAACACGGACAGCACCAGGATGCCGGCGTCCAGCGCGTCGCGCCATGTCCCCATGGTCGCCGCGATGACCGGATAGACCACGAAAACCAGCGGAAAGGTGGCATGGACGCGGACCGGGATGCCCGCATACGTACCGATGCCGGCGGTGTAACGCATGCCCCGATACCGGCTCACAGCAATCCCTCGGAGCGGTGGCGTTCGGCCCGTACCGGCGCCTTGCTGGGGGGTGCTAACTGTGTTACCATCACCGACAAACCTTCCCTATCCTGTATCAAGACCGACCACGCAACGCGTGCTTGGCATCGGAAGCATGAGATTCTCGTTCACGCTCGTGGTGTGTATTGCGTTGTTCTGCGCCCGCTCTGCGTCCGCGCTGACCCAGTTCGATTTCGAACAGCCCTACTTCAGCGAGCCCGGCCAGAACATCCTCGACCATTGTGTGGTCCAGGAGAACGGCGCGTACCATCTCTTTTACCTTCGTGGTAATCCAGCCGTCAACATCGGTCACGCCACCACCACCGATTTTACGCACTGGAAGCTGGAGCCCCCGGTCATGTCCCCCGGCAGCTGGGACGGCCTCTTGTGGGCGCCCTACCTGATCAAGCCTCTCTCCAACTCGTGGTTCATGTACTACACCGGCGTCAACACGTCCGGGGCGCAGCAAACCGGCCTCGCCTTCTCCAACGATCTCTACAACTGGAACAAATACCCGGACCCCATCTACCACCCGGACACCACGTGGGCCAACTGGGACGCCGGCACCTTCTGCCACGGGCGTGATCCGCACGTCATCGAGATCGACGGCACGTACTACCTGTTCGTCACCGCGCAGCACAAGTGGTTCAAGGGTGCGGTCGCATGTGCGACGTCGACCGATCTCATTCACTGGACCGACGCGGGCTTCATCTATTTTCACACCAACTGGCACATGCTGGAGTCGGTGTTCATCCTGCAGCGCAACGGTTTGTTCCACATGTTCTTCACCGAGGAGGGCGTGTTCGGCACGCAGCACATGTCGTCGCCGACGCTCTTCGGCGGCTGGGACTACTCGCAGCGCACATACATCGACACCGGACACGCGCCCCAGATCACGGACACGCCCGGCGGGCCCATCTTTTCGCGCCACTCCGTCTACAACGATTCGCACAATGTGTATCGCTACGTGCTCAAGTTTTCTCCTCTGCTCTGGTCCGGCGATGATCCGTCGGTGCCGAAACCGTTTGCGCTGCAGAACGACTGGACGTTCGTGAGCGGTGACGCGTTCTACTACCAGCCCACGTTCGGCAACAACGGCTACCCGCGCAATGAGATCTATCCGACGACGTTCCTGGGCGACGGCTGGATCAACACCAACGAGCTCTACACGGGCCCCATGGGCTACGGCGCGCCGGGGCAGTCGACGGGCGATTCGCGCGTGGGACTCATCCGCTCCAAAACGTTTTCGATCGAGGGGAACTCCATCAGTCTGCTGGTGGGCGGCGGCAATTTCCCGAACGAGTGTTACGTGGCTCTCGTCGACCACGCCACCGGCCAGGTGCTTTACAAGGAAACCGGCAACAACAGCAACGCGATGACCCGGCGCTACTGGGATGTGTCGCAGTTGATCGGCCGCAGCGTGCACATCGACATCGCCGACCTGTCCACCGATTATTTCGGTCACATCTGCGTGGATGACATCATCGAATCGGGGAACCTTCTGACCGCGCTCCCCGGCCTGGCGACAGGCAACAACAAGCGCTCGCGCGGCACCTCGCAATTGACGACCGGCAACGTTCCCACCGAGGCGCGGCTTCTCGCCAACACACCGAATCCATTCAATCCCACCACCACGCTCCACTTCGAGCTTCCGTCCGCGGCCGCGGTTCGCGTCGATGTCTACAATGCTTCCGGCGCGTTGATCCGCACGCTGCTCGACGGCGCACGTCCGGCCGGCCGTCACACGCTGGAGTGGAATGGAACCGATCAGTCGGGGCGCGGCGTCGCGTCCGGTGTCTACTTTGCACGCATGAGCGTCGAGGGCGCCGTGGTCGACACCCGCAAATTGATGCTGATCAAGTAGCTCCCAGCGAGTCTGCGCTTTACCTGCCGGGTATCATTCCCTACATTGTCGCCATGACCACCCGCATCGCCCTCGTGGCCGCGACTCTCTGCGCGTGCCTTTTCTTTCCCGCGTCATCCAGCGCATTCGACCAGCTCGCCGGCAAGGAGCGCATCGGTGTGCGCGCGGGCGGGCTCATCACCATGGATGGGTTGAACGAGGCGTACGGCGACGGCTGGGATTTCACCCTCTTCTTCACCGAGCGACTCACGCATCACCTCCTCCTGGACGTGCGGTTGGGCGCGCTCTACCTGGGCGAGCTCAAGTTCGAACATCTCGACGATACTCTCCTGCACCAGAGCGGCGTCCAGGGATCGATGCGCATTCTGTACATCTCGGTGGGACCGATGGTGGGGACCAGCCTCGGCGGGCCCTGGTCCATGCATGCTGCGGCGGGCGCGGGAATCTATTCCGTCAGCATGGTCTTCACCGACGTGCTGACGCCGTTCGATCTGAGCGATCAGAAATTCGGATTCAACGGCGGGTTGGGTTTCGCGCGGCGCATCGCGGGCAACTGGAGCATCGAGGCCGACGGAACCGCACACTACTTCATGATCGACGAGAGCATCGACGATCTCTACTTCGCCTTCACCGACGGCGCCGATGCGCCGCTCATCTTCGACGTCACCCTCGGCCTCGTCCTCGATCTGCGCTGACGTTCACTGTGACGCCGGGCCCGTTCGCGAAGTACTGTCGGAACGCGCCGCGATCTCGAGCTTTCGAATCGCTTCCGCGGCCGTCGCGTCATCGGGCTCGAGCTCGGCGTAGCGCCGCATCGCGTCCAGCGCGGGCCATGGTTGTTTCATGGACGCGTACGCCATGGCCAGATTCTTGTAACCCTGCGGATAATCGGGAAAGCGCTGTGTGGTGTCCTTGAAGACCGCGATGGCTTCGTCCATGTGCCCGGTTTCCGCGTAGCTCGCGCCGAGATTGTTGTACGCACGCCGATAACGCGGCTCTTTCGCGATTGCGTTCCTGAACTCGACGATGGCCTCGGCCGGTTTGCCCAGCTCGCGCAGCGTGACACCCAGGTTGTTGTACGCCTCCACCATCCACGGATCCAGCGCGATGGAGCGCCGGTACTCCTTCACCGCCTGCTCGCGCAGGCGCACGCGCCGCATGCACTGCGCGAGGTTGTAGTGCGTGCCGGCATCGGTGTCATCGATCTTGAGGGCATGCTGGTAATCCTCCATCGCCTTCAAGTCATTGCTCTGCGCCTTGTAGACGATGGCCCGCTGCACGTAGCCCTCGGCGATGTCGGGATAGAGCGCGATGGCGGCGCTGGCTTCGCGGATGGCCGGCGGAAAGCTGCGCAGCAGACTCAGGCGGCGTGCCCGGTGCACGTGGTCACCGAACTCGATCACCCTGGGATCGTCGGCAAACAACGCCGGCGACGTCACCACGAACAGTGCCACCACCGCGACCAGGACCGCCGCGCCCGAGCGCACCGACGTGACGCGCGCCGGCAGTGCCACCACCGCGTAGCCGGCAAACAGGCACAGCACGGGCACCGCCTGCACGCGGTAGCGCCCGGTTACGAAAAAGACCGCGATGGACGCCGCATACACCAGCACGTAACCCGCAATCAGACCGCGTGCACGACCTTCGCGCCACGACAGCACGAGACCAAGGATACCCAGGGTGACCACCGGCCACAGCCGCACAAACAGCGCGCGCAGCGACGAGTACTCGCGCTCGACGATATCGAAGCTCTCGATCTGCGGCACTTCGTAGCCGTTGAAGAAGAGCGCGTATTTCTTCGCCAGCAGTCCGGCCGCGCGCGCAGGCTGCGCGCGCATGTCGTCAAGCGTTCGCTTCACCCAGTAGGATGAAACCTCCGACGGATTGAGCTCGCGTCCCAGTTTTCGCTCGAGGTAGAGCTGGCTGGTGAAGTCGTCATAGATGTCGACCTCGGGAATGGGCGCGAAGCGGCCGGTGGCCGCACGGTTGTTGCCGATATAAAAATTGACGCCCGCGTTCGAGGTGACGGGCAGAAACACGTGGCTCGCGATCGCGTTGTGAATGATGGCGGGCATCAGCATCAGGACGAGCGCACCGGCATACGCCAGCGCATACGAACGACGTCGCGCGCTTGCGCTGCGCCATATCCACACCAGCACGAACACGGCAAATATCAGAATGCTGGCGCGCGCCAGCGCCGAGAGTCCGAGCGCCGCGCCGGCCAGCGCATAGCGCGGCCAGCGCGCGTCATCGGGCGCGGTGACGAGAAGCCACAACGCCACGCAGTTCAAGAGCGTTCCCAGCCACTCCATCAGCATTTCGGTCTCGTAGAAGGTGACGGATGCGCACAACATCAGAAGGATCACGCCCGCGAGCGCCGCGGACGGCCGAAAAATGTGGCGGCCGATCAGGAATGCGAGCATCACGGTGGTGGCGCCGCCGGCCGCTTGAATGATGCGCACCAGGAGGAAGTCGCGGCCGAAGAGTGAGTAGATGAGCCCGAGGAAGTACGGGTAGAGCGGCCCCATGAAGAAGGCCTGGTGGCGCAGGAAATGTCCCGATGCGACCTGCTGCGCCATCGCATCGTAATCGCCCGCATCCATGATGGGCACTTTGACGTAGAGCGCGTCGCGGCTCTGCCACACGAACACGAGCTTCAGCGCAAACGCCATCAGCAGGATGACGAGTGGCCAACGCTTGCCGTGGCGGAGGGCGTGATCGAGTCGGGTGAGGTGGCCTTCGATACGCGAACGCAGTCCGGGCCGGGAGGCTTCCATTACGACGGCAAGCTAACCGATCACTCTCTGCCGGGCAAGCAAATCCCCTTGACCGTCCACGCCGTTCTTTCTAGTCTGCTCGCGATTCGCGGGCTTCCCTGCCCGTTTCTTCTTCGCACTTCATTCCGGGAGAACCCCAACATGACCTTGCGCGACGAGCTGCTTCAACACCTGCTTGCCCATTCCTTCCGCACCGGCGACTTCACGCTCGCGTCGGGCCAGAAGAGCAATTACTACATCAACGGCAAGGCCACCACACTCGACGCGCGCGGCGCCTATCTGCTCGGCCGCATGTTCCTCGCCATGATGGCGAACGACGTCCCCGACGCGGTGGGCGGACTCACGCTGGGCGCGGACCCGATCATCGGCTCCATGCTTTCGCTCGCCGGGCTGGAAGATCTTCCGCTGCGCGGTTTCATCGTGCGCAAGGAAGCGAAGGATCACGGAACCAAATCGTTGGTGGAAGGCGAGCTCGCGGCGGGCGACCGCGTGGTGATCATCGAAGATGTGGTGACGACGGGCGGTTCGTCCCTGAAGGCGATCGCCGCGGTGAAAGCGATCGGCTGCGATGTGCGCCGCGTGTTTGCGATGGTGGACCGCGATCAGGGCGGGCGCGAGGCTCTGGCAGCGGAAGGCTGCCGCCTGGAATCGATCTTCACCGCGAAAGAGTTGCTGGCGGCCGCGAAGTAGCCGGTTACTCGATCACGTGGCCCATGCGGCCCAGGAGACGGCCGAGGATCAGCCCGCACATCGGTGTCGCGCACGCGAGGGCCCACGCGAAAACCAGATCGCCCACCACTGGAATGGCGCCGATGGTGAGGCGCAGGACGCCGAGCACAATGACAAGCGCCGCGATCAGCATCGCGGAGTAGACGTACTCATGCTCCATGCGCACGATGGTGCGTACGAGGCGGCGCGGATCGAGCGTCTTGGTGACCGGACCCGAGAACCCGCCGATGGAAACCATGGCCGCCGGCAGGTACAGAATCCCCAGAATGGATCCCAGCACCAGGATGACCGGACTCTGCGTCACGTAATGCCAGAGAGATTCCATCTCACCGTGTTTTACGAGCGATTCGATTTTCGCCGAGCCCACCACGATCACCAGCCACTGCGCCACCACCGCACTCATGAGCAGCGCGGGTCGCGCGAGCTTCTTCCACGGATCGTTGAATGAGCGGTTCCAGTCCGGCAGCTTGACACCGCCGCGCGCGCTGTACTCCATCACCTGGAAGGCCCACAGGAACGCGATGGCGTACGACGCCGCCCAACCCGCCGGCACGAACGAGAGCAGTCCGAACGCGAGCGTGATCAGCATCACGTAGAGCGGGCCGCGGCTGAATGGAATGCGCGCGAGATCGAGGATGTCCTCCCACACCGGGGCGGGACGGTCGAGATAGCGAATCTTTTTTTGTTCAACCTTGTTGAAACGCCGGTGCACTTCCGCCGCGGCGCGCGCGTGGTACGGATAGCGGTGCAGCACGGTCTGAAAATGGGCGCGGGCCTCGTCGCGCTTGCCCAGCTCGTCGGCAAGAATGCCGGCGTCGAGGTGGGCTTCCAGCATGTCCGGCTCGGTCTCGATGCGCTCGAGCGCTTGTTTGTACTCCGCCTCGATGCCGGCGCGCGCATCGTTCTCTTCGCCGGAGCTTTCGGAAAGTCCCGACTTGAACACGTCGGAGAGCCGCGTTTCTTCGACCACGGCCCATCGTTCCTCATCGGGGAGAAAAATTCGCGCGCGGGGCGTGAGTTTTCCCAAGCGGCACAGTTCTTCCGCGTCGCTCCACGTCACCTGCTCCTCGCGCGTCGAGCCTTCGCGCAGGACGTAATACAGCGTATCGGATCCGGCCGTCATGTTTCCTCCCCGGGGTCAGGATCATTGAGCAGGGGATGTGCCAGAGGCGACGCGGGAGAAAATAAGAAGGCCCGCCGGCCTTACGGCCGGCGGGTCTCCGGGAGCGAAACAGGGGGCGAATCTTTTCGGTAGAGTGGTCTACCCGACGATTCCCCATGCATGAGGGATGCCGAACCTGGGCCCGGAAGAGATTTCCACAATCTTATAAGTTGTTTCATAGCAGCAGCTTGATAGCGCATACGGAAACCGCTATAGCGGATTCACAGCGGCATATCACAAGCCGGCAATCAATGCGCAGGGCCACCCAAAACCGGGACTTCGCCCCCGGTCGGGCTGGGAAAGTTTTCGCGCTTCGGAGGGTGGGAGGGAAAAAAGACGGGCGGACGATTGCTCGCCCGCCCGCCGGAAAGATCGATCGAAAACGCCGGCTTACTTGATGCTCTTGAGCTCGATGTTGAGACCCTGCGCCGGGACTTCCTGCTTCACCAGCACGTGCGGCTTGGCCTTCTTGAAGTACATCATCTGCTCGCCGTCGGCGCTCTTCACCTTCACCTTGTATGTCGAGAAGCTGCCTGCGGGCACCATGAGGTCCTGCTCGCCGGCCACTTCGATGGTGATGTTCTCGAGGCCGCCCGACTGCGCGTCGATCACCGGGAACTTGAAGGTCTTCCCGGTCTCGAGCGGCAGCGTGCTGATGAGCACGTCGATGGAGCTCTTCAGGATGACGCCCTTCACGAGGGAGACATTGATGTCCTTGTCGCCTTCCTTGCCGCCCTTGACCGAACCCTTGGCCACGCCGTTGTCGACGGTGATATCCGCCGACGCGTTCTGCGGGCCGGCTGCCATCGAGAACTTGTAAGCCTTCGGCTCGAACTCGGTGCCGAACGTCGCCTCTTCGTTGAGCTGAATCATGCCCGTGATGCTGGACTTGCTCGAGAATTCGTTGCCCTTCTTCTCCAGCGATACATTCATGTCGCCCAGGCTCATCTCCTGGTACTTCACCGCGTATGTCGCGGTGGTATTCTTGAGTGACGACGTGTCGTAGTCGAAGTCGGTGCCCTGAACCGACATTTCGTCGAGCGACGTCGGGTTGCCTTCGATGTCGTAGAGCGCCACCGATGCAATCGGATCCACCTTCGACTTGATCGCACCCGCATCGCCCACGAGGACGATTGCCATCTTGTCGGGCTGGAGGTGCTTCTTCATTGCCGTCTCCACGTCCGCCTTGGTCACCATCGAGATCTGCTTGCGGTAGTTCTCGAGGTAGCTCTTGTCGAGACCGAGCAACTTGACCTGGCCGATCTGCGCCGCGATCTGGTTCGGCGTCTCGATCGTGGTCGGGAAGTTTCCGACCAGGTAGGACTTCGCGCCTTCGAGCTCGGCGTCGGTGACGGGCTCGCTCGAGATGCGCTTGATGTTTGCAATCATGGCCACGAGGGTGCTGTCGGTCACGTCCGTGCGGCAGCTCGCGTCGGCGGTGAACAGGCCGCGGTCCTTCTCCTTGGAGAACTGCGAGTACGCGCCGTACGTCCAGCCGTGCTTCTCGCGCACGTCGAGGAACAGACGCCCCTCGGGACCGCCGCCCAGAATCTTGTTTCCAACCGCCAGCGCCGGCCAATCCGGATCGGTGGGCTTCACGCCCAGCTGTCCGATGACGATGTTCGTCTGCACCGACCCGGGACGGTGATAGAGCGCGATGTTCTGCGCGGTGCGCTCGGGAGTTCCCGCGTAGTTCGCCACATCGGGCGTTCCGCTCTGCCACTTGCCGAGGTACTTCTCGACGTCCTTCTTGACGTCGCCCTTCTTGACGTCGCCGACCACGAACAGGAGCGCGTTGTTGGCCACGTAGTTCTTCTTGTGGAAAGCAACGACGTCCTCGCGTGTCACCGCTTCGACGCTTTCCGTCGTGGGATGAGTCGCGTACGGATGCTTGCCGTATGCGACTTCCTCGAAGTGCCGCTGCGCCATCGCATCCGGGTCCGACTTCTCGAACTCGATGTTGGTCTTGGCGTGCTTCTGCTCTTCCTTGAATTCATCCTCGGGGAACGTCGGATTCAGAATGATGTCGGCGAGGTACTGGTACGCGGTCGGGAGATACTCGCTCAACACCGAAATGGTGAGAATGGTCTCGTCCTTGTCCGACGACGCGTTGAACGTACCGCCGACGGATTCGATCCACGACGCGAGCTTCTTCGAATCCTTGTCCTTGGTACCCTTGTTGATGAGCGACGCCGTATAGCTGGCGAGCGACGCCTTGCCTTCCGGATCGAGCACCGAGCCCGCCTTGATGGCGAGCCAGATGGACGCTACCGGCTGCTCGTGATGCTCCACCACGACGACCTGCAATCCGTTCTTGAGCGCCATCTCGGTATAGGCCGGAAACGCGAGTTTCTTGAGCGGCGCGGGCGCCGGCGGCGCCTCCTTGGCCGGGACGGATGTGGCCGCAAGCGCCGCAATCAGCGTCGCAGCCAACGCACCCGTGAGAATTCTGCTCTTCATGAAAGTTGTCCTCCTCATATGACTAGCTCTGCTTCGGCGGCTGCGCGATCACGACAGTGCGGTTCGCGGTACCGAGATATTGTTTGGCCACGCGCTGGATGTCCTCCGGTGTCACCGACATGAACGTGTCGACGTCGGTATTGATCTCGGAGAGATCCTTGTGGAAGCGGATATAATGATGAATCTCTTCCGACTTGTTCATCACAGTCTGGCGCTGGTTGATGAAGTTGGAACGAACCTTCATCTTGGCGCGATCCAGCTCTTCCTTGGTGACACCCTTGTCGACCACTTTGGCGATTTCTTCGTCGATGAGCGACTCGCACTTCGAGATGTCAACGCCTGCATTGGACGCCGCGATCACGCGCAGCTCACCCGGGCCCAGACGGCCGTCGATGAAACCGAACACGGCCACGGCCGCTTCTTCGTCTTTCACCAGGCGCTGGTAGAGCCGGCTCGTCTCGCCATCGGAGAGGATCGTGCTCAGGAGCTCGATGGCGGGCGTGTCGGCGTGCATGTGGCCGGGGATCTGGTAGGTGTCGAACACCGCGGCCACGTTGGCCTTCGGTGACGGAACTTCCTTCCGGCGCTCGCCCTTGTTGAACTTCTCGTCCCAGGTCGGGAACGTGCTCTTCTGGCCCGCCGGAATGTTTCCGAAGTACTGCTGCACGAGCTTCATGGTCTCTTTGGGCTCGATGTCGCCCACGATCACGAGCACGGCGTTGGCCGGACAGTAATAACGATTGAAGAACTTCTGCACGTCATCGACGTGCGCGGCATCCAGGTCATCCATGCTGCCGATGACTGTGTGGTCGTAGGGCCAGCCGTCGTAGCCGAGCGTGTCGGAAACCAGAAACGCTTCGCCGTAGGGCTGGTTGTCGATCGACTGACGACGCTCTTCTTTCACCGTGGAGCGCTGGTTCTCGAACTTCTCTTTGGTGATGACGAGCGAGCGCATGCGATCCGCCTCGAGCCAGAGGCCGAGATTCAAACGATTCGACGGCAGCGTCTCGTAGTACTTGGTGTAGTCGTTGGTGGTCTGGCCGTTCATCGTGCCGCCCGCCTCGGACACATGTTTGAAATGTTCGCCCTTTTCGACGTTGGCCGAGCCTTCGAACATCATGTGCTCGAAGAGGTGGGCAAACCCGCTGCGCTTCCGTTCCTCCTGGGCGCTGCCGACGTGATACCACACGTTGACGGCGACGACGGGAACTGAATGGTCTTCCGAGAGCACAACCCGCAGCCCGTTGTCGAGCGAGTGCTCCTCATAGGGAATCTGGCCCGCGCCCGACGATCCCTTCTTGCCGTAACCGGCCGTCACACACAGGGCTCCGGTTGCCAGCAGGGCAACCGATGCCACGATAAGGCGCTTCATGCGTCCTCTACCTCCGATGTCATGGATAGAATTAAGCACGCCCCCGAGAGCCGTTTGATATGGGAAGAGCGGATTGGGTGCGCAGTCAAAAGGCGTCACTGGTATACCCCAAAACGCCCCCTGCGTCAATGCGTCAGGGGGCGCTCAGGGTGGTTGATGGACTCCTGACAGCTTGTACGGACGCCCCCGGCAGGAGTTGCAAGATTTTTTGACGTTACCCGCACTCGCGGGGCCTGGCTCCATCCATCCCGCTGGACGTCGCTTCGCTCATCCAGCGGGAGCCCTGTCTGTCGCCACCCACTCGTGCAGTGCGTACGGTCCACGGCTTGCACTGGGACCCGGGAGCGAACACACCGCGCCGGTTCGGGCGGAATTCACAGTACATCGGAGGAACCCCATGCCACGTCTCGACACCGTGCTGGCCTTGCTGCTTGCAATGCCGGCTCTCTCTTTCGCGAACCCGGCGCCGGCCCGGAGCCCCGCCGCCGTCGAGCGCACGTGGCCGGAACGCGACGCGCGCGAAGTGCGCGAGTTCGAACAATTGACCGTGTCACTCAAGGACGCGTGGCAGAGCCGCATGCCCGGACGTTATCGCGACGTAAACGAAAGTTTACTGCACGCGATGGATCGCGAGATCGAACAGGCGAGTGTGAAGGCAGATCAGGCGAAACGCGAAGCCGCCCTGTGGCGGGAATTTC
>JADMIO011070387.1_pt1 | contig 11368 bp, 10 predicted proteins | sample 8958161 | NCBI WGS metagenome assembly JADMIO01 (sample SAMN16585339, study PRJNA669376) | soil metagenome | isolation source: Crop rotation soil | place: USA: Cullars Rotation, Alabama | collected 2011
AGAAAAGCGCGACCATTATCGTCTTGCGGATGTTTATGTGATGCCCAGCTCCGGCGAAGGATTTGGGATCGTTTTTTTAGAAGCAATGGCATGCGGAATTCCGGTGATCGGAAGCAAAATAGATGGCAGTCGAGAGGCGCTTCAAGAGGGTAAGTTGGGTGTCCTTGTGAATCCTGCGAATCCAGAAGAAATTAAAAAAGCGATTATCGAATCTCTTGCTTTTCCGAAAAAAATTCCCAAAGGCCTCGAGTATTTTTCTCTTACCATGTTTGAACAACGAGTTCACGATTTTATAGACGATTTTTTAAATAAGCGAAAGCAGATATCGCAATGATTCAACTCCATTTTTTTAATGCGATGACAGTTCTGCTCTCACTTATCTTTCAGATTTTAATTGTAAGATTTTTCGGAGCATCATTTCATTCTGACAGTTATTATTTAGCCATTAATGTTTTTCAATTTGTTTACGTATTTGTCATCGGGCTTATCACGGATTTTTATATTCCCATTTATAATGAAATGAAACTGCAGGGGACCGAACAGTCAAAAAAATTTACATGGTCAATTCTCGTTTCTTTATTTTTGTTGGGAAGTTTTACAGGAATTTTGCTTTATTTTGGCTCGACATTTTTAATTAAGCTTTTTGCGAGCGGATTCTCTCCAGAGAAAATAGAGATAACCGCTTCACACCTTCGCATTCTTTCAACGATTATTGTTTTTATATTTCTCAATGCTGCAATCAATGCAACGCTTCAAGCCGATCTCATCTTATCATTAGGATTTGCTACGATGATGATCGGTCCGGCAACTAATATCGCAGCTCTTCTTTTATTTGGAAAAACTTACGGCATGGACGCCGTGTTCTATGCGATGGCTTTTTCTTATGCACTGACTTTTTTTATTAACCTTTTTTATTTTATCCGCAAAATTGGTATTTCACCTTCTTGGAAAGTTGATTGGAGCGCAATCCCACGGCTCTTAAAACAAAATGCGCCTTATCGGGCGGCGATGTTGATTTATTCACTTAAGTCTCCCATCACGACCAATATTCTTTCTCATTGTCCTACGGGATACATCACTCTTTTTGGATATGCTGACCGTGTATTGAATATTCTTTTCAATGTAACTAACTCGCCGACCATGCAAGTGTTGTATGTGAAAAGTTCAAATTATTTGGCATATGGACATGACAAAATAGACGAATTAAAGAGGGCCCTTTTGCATGCGGTGAGGAGCAATAATGTCTTGTTCGTCAGTGCGGTACTTCCGTTTATTATTTTTTTTAAGCCGTTTTTCCGGATCATGTTTGGCGGAAAAATTGCGGAGAATGAAATTGAAATGATGTACCGGCTATTTCTTGCATTAATCCCATTTTATTTGGTCTATTCTTTTGAATTGCCTTTCCTTAACGTGGTTCTAGCGATGAAACGAGCGCTTAAGGTTTTGAGTGTCAGTTCTATTTTTATATTTTTATATATTGTCTTTTTAATCTTCGGTAGGAACCAACTTCATATTTATGTTCTTCCTGCGGCTCTTTTCTTAGCCCAAATCCACAATACCGGTTCTTATGTGAAATATGTCCACGATAAACTTTCTTTGGATTTCGAATATTTCAAAATTGCAACGCTGAAAATATCTTGTTACGTCACGGCAGTTTTAATGTTGAATTTTTTATTGCACACACATTTTTATTTGATGTTGATGATTAATATTCTCTTTATTGTTCTATGGGGTTACGTGATGAGAAAGGAGCTAATCAGTGTGGCTGGAAATCTCATTAAAAATACGAAGGCGGTTTAACTTGTTGATCAACTCAGAAAAATGGAAGCACTAAATTTGGCAAACGATCGGCAACATCCTTACAGTCTTGCTATTTTGGCAAGTCACCCCATTCAATACCAAGCACCTTTATTTCAAGCCCTTGCAAAGGTATTAAATCTCCATGTTTATTTTGCTCATCGTCAAACGCCCAAGGGTCAAGCTGCGGCAGGGTTTGGTGTTGAATTTGACTGGGATATTGATTTGCTATCTGGATACAATCATACCTTTCTTAAAAATACGGCGCGCAATCCTAGCACTGATCATTTTTTTGGATGCGATACTCCCGAAATCAAAACTCTTTTAAAAAATAAAAAGCCGGATGCTTTTTTAGTAAATGGTTGGAATTTGAAATCCTATTGGCAGGGAATTCTTGCCTGTCGGCGTTTAAAAATTCCTGTTTTAATAAGAAGTGAATCGCAGCTTTCCACACCGCGATCCGTAATAAAAAAAATCGTGAAAAGGATTTTTTATAAAAAAATGCTTCAATTTTTTGATGCGTATTTAGCAATTGGTACTCGATCTCGAGAATATTTTTTATATTACGGAGTAGATCCCAAATTTATTTTTTGTGCACCTTATTTTGTGGATAATGAATTTTTTCAGCGAAGAGCTTTAGCGGTAGGTCCTTTGAGAGCTGAGTTGAGAAAAGATTGGGGCGTTAAAGATCGAACGATCTTAGCACTTTTTGTCGGCAAATTTATTTCTAAAAAACGTCCAATCGATTTGGTTTATGCTCTTTCCATTCTTCATAAAAGAGGTATTAATATCGAAGGAGTTTTTGTGGGAAGTGGTCCGCTGGAAAATAAAATCCAAAAAGTTGCCCGAAAACTTTCTGTCAAAATCCACTTGGTTGGTTTTAAAAATCAAACCGAACTTCCTGCTTATTACAAAGCTTGTGATTTTATCGTTCTTCCCTCAATAGGAAGTGAGACCTGGGGACTGGTTATCAATGAAGCTATGGCATGCGGACTTCCGGCTGTCGTTTCTGATGTCGTAGGTTGCGCACCCGATTTGATTACAGAAGGAAAAACAGGCGAAATTTTCAAAGTTGGAAATGTAGAAACATTGGCCATTTCCATTGAACGTCTGTTGTCCTATCTCGGTTCGGAGAATATGAAAAAAGCAATTGAAGATAAAATAAAGCGGCATTCTATTGAGAATACCGTGCAGGCAATTCTTAATGCGATGAAATTTAATTTAAAAGACTGAGTATTTTGATGCAGAAAAGGCTGATAATTGTTGGAGGTAGTGATGGAACAAGTATCGGTTGGAGTTTTTACAAGGCTGCGCGTGAGTTAAAAGACTATGAGACATTTTTTTACGATACGAAATCAGCTTCAGATGCACCAATTTGGTTGAAACGTTTTAATTGGCATTTGCGCGGTCACCTTCCCACACATTTACATTCTTTTAGCCAGGAAGTGTTGAATCTATGTAAAGAAAAAAAACCGGACATCCTACTTACAACCGGAACTGCGCCGGTGAATGCAGCTGTTTTAAAACAGATGGGCTCTATGAAAGTTCAACGAATTAATTATCTTACAGATGATCCTTGGAATAAGAATCACCGTTCGGGTTGGTTTTTTAAAGCTTTAAAATATTACGATTTTATTTTTTCGGCTCGACAAGCCAATAGGTTAGATTTGAAATCTGCCTCGACAGCGAAAATCAAATACTTACCCTTTGGATATGATCCCGATTATTTTTATCCGGTGGAAGCTGATGTCACCTATGCCTCTGATGTATTATTTGTCGGAGGTGGAGATCAAGACCGAGTTCCCTATATGCAGGCTTTAATTTGTGAAGGATTCGATTTAGCTCTTTATGGAAGTTACTGGGGCAGATATAAACAGACAAAACGAATATGGCGAGGAATGGCTGATTTACCAACATTAAGGCGTCTTATCAAAAATACAAAAGTTGCATTGTGTTTAGTGCGGAAATCAAATCGAGATGGAAATGTCATGCGGACTTTTGAAACGCCTGTGGTTGGGGCTTGCATGCTTACTGAAGATACTCCCGAACACCGGCAAATTTTCGGCGAAGAAGGCAAAGCGGTTTTATATTTCAAAACCATAGCTGAAATGATTCACAAAACAAATTTTTTAATTCAACATGAGAATGAGCGAAAACGCTTAGCTGAAGCAGCTCATTATTTAATTACAAAAGGTAACCATACTTATAAGGATCGCTTAAACCACATTCTAAATAAAACCGCTATTAATATTACAGAAAGATATTCTTAACATTTATGGGATATCAATTATTAGGTTTGTTTTTTTCATCTCTGTTTCTCGAGTTTCAATTATTGGGCTGGGGAAATTCCTATTTTATTATATTGATGGGATTTGGAATATCGTTTTGGGTAGGATGCATGACTGTCCTGGATGTTTTCATAAAGCCAAAAGAAAAGTTTAATTTTTTATCACTTTTGGCCAGTTCAAGTCTTATTGGAACAGCTGGCGGGACATTATCAATCTTTTTGCAAACGACATCCATTGAAATGTGGAATAGTTTGCAACAAAAAATTTTATTGGAACCGCAATCGATTTTTAAGGCACAGCTTTTAGTGAACCTATACTGCGCCATTCTTTTTATTTTGGCACGAAAAAGTCATTTTAAATTAATCAATACCATCACAAATATATCTTTTTCAAAAAAAAATAAGATCCCTTTCCTTTTTATAATTTTTATTTTTTCGTGCTTTCAGATATTTTTGCTTTTGAGTAATAAAATAGGATATCTTTATTCTGGCGTTATTAACGAAGGCCTTAATAACCAAGTAAATATTGGCTTACAACTGACACTTAGTTTCGCACCGGTCATTATTTCCATGGCCGGATTGATATATAAAAGAATTTTTCGGCGGTCAGGATTTAATCCATTTGTTATGTTGTTTTATGTGTTTTGTTTATTAACTCAATTGGGCTGGTTTTTTATTATCGCCTCACGACGGCCCATGATAATTTCATTTTTTTTATATTTTTTTAGTATAAGAATTTCATTTCCGGAATTAAAACTTAAACGCACGAAGATTGTTAAAGGATTATTTTTAGTTGCGATTCTTGTGGTGCCCTTATTCAATTTTATTTCTTTTTCCAGATTTTATAATCAGGCCGTGAAGAAAGTTGATAAAGAAAATATAGCGACCGTACTAAAAGAATACATCGATATCTATTTGCCGAATGGCGATCTTTATTTGCGACATAAGTATGCGGATTTCCTTCGTACAAATGTTTCGGAGAGACCATTTGTATTATATGGATTTGCAAGAATCGTCCAGAGTGTACACAGAGGAGATTTGTTTTGGGGAGAAGAGCTTCGCATCAATTTTTTGAAATCAATACCAAGAATTTTTTTTAATGAAAAAACGAAGCTACTTGCTCAAGAAGAGTTATACAAATCAAAGTATCGCGGACTTGAAGATATTAGAGATTTTGCTGATAGTTTTTTCCTTTCCGCTTTCGTTAACTTCGGATGGTTTGGAATGTTGATATATCCATTACTTATTTATTTCACAGTATTTCTATTAATTCGCATTTCGTTTGCGGTTCATCCTATTTATGGACCCATTCTTGTAATGAGTAGCCTTTTTTTTCTATGTTGCCAAGGCGCCGAGTCTTCCATGATTACTTTCTTTGTTATGGTAAGAGATACGCTCATTTTTTACTGTTTTTTATCCATATCCCTTTTCTTTAGAAAAAGATTAAAAGAAAGTCAACCCAACCATTTTAAGTATTGACGGAGTTTAATAAAATTTTTAGAAATTTTTCCCAGCAGATATGAAAATTCTTCACGTGGTTCCTACTTACTTACCAGCCGTGCGATATGGAGGGCCTATTTATTCAGTTCATGGATTGTGCAAAAGTTTAGCAAAGCTCGGCCATGAAATGCATGTGTTCACTACAAATGTAGATGGAAAATCAAATTCAGATGTTCCAATCGGCGTTCCTGTAGAAAAAGATGGAGTCCATGTGTGGTATTTCCCTTCACAAATTGCGCGGCGCTTATATTTTTCACCCTCCATGCAAAAAGCCTTAGAGGCCAAAATTGAAAATTTTCAATTGGTTCACCTACACTCTATTTATCTTTGGCCAACTTGGATGACAGCCCGATTGTGCGAGAAAAAAAATATTCCTTATATCATTGCACCTCGCGGAATGCTGATTAAAGATTTAATCGCGCAAAAAAGTTATTGGAAAAAAACATTTTGGATTAAGTTCATCGAACGCCATTCCTTGGAAAAGGCATCTGCAATCCATGCGACTTCTTTGCTTGAAGAAAATGAAATGAGAAAGTTTGGTTTTGAATATCCTCGAATATTTGTTGTGCCTAACGGAATTGATATTACTTCGAAAAATACAGCTTCAAATAAGATGCTGGATTCGATTACAAAATATTTGGAGGAAAAACCGTTTATTTTATTTCTAGGAAGGATTAATTGGAAAAAGGGTTTAGACCGTTTAATTGCTGCCATGCGATATGTTCGTGATGCCCGTCTTATAATTGCTGGAAATGATGAAGACGGTTATAAAGAAAAACTAGAAAAATTAGCCGAAGAGAATGAAGTTTCCAACCGTATTTTATTTTCCGGACCTATATATGGAATTGATAAAGAAGAGCTTTTACAAGCCGCGAAGATTTTTGTTTTGCCATCTTACTCAGAAAATTTTGCAAATTCTGTTCTGGAAGCTATGTCAGCAGGTTGTCCCGTTATAGTCACGCCTCAAGTGGGTCTGGCCGATATTGTAGAAAAAGAGCAGGTTGGACTAGTAGTAGATGGAGATCCAAAAACTTTAGGAGAAAGCATCAACACACTTTTATTAGATGACGAACGCCGTAAAAAAATGGGTATTGCAGGACAACGAGTAGTGCGGGATCAATTTCAATGGTCCGCAATTGCCGTTCAAATGGAAAATTTATACAACCAAATATTAAGAGACAAGGTCAGCCGATGAATCTTTTATCCGTAATCATTTTAACTTTTGATGAAGAAGTGAACATTGGCTATTGTTTGGAAAGTTTGAAAGATCTTCCCGCGGATGTATATGTAATAGATTCTGGAAGCAGAGATAAAACTTTAGAAATTGCGGCAAGTTATAATGTTAAAATTCTTCACCATGCATTTGAAAATCATGCGAAACAAGTAAATTGGGCAATTGATAATATCTCCGTAAAAACTCCTTGGATAATGAGATTAGATGCAGACGAGCGATTAACGCCGGAGCTCAGCCGCGAGTTAAAAGAAATATTAAATTCTCAAAAAAGCGATGTGACAGGAATGCTTATAAGAAGACGTATTTATTTTTGGAATTCCTGGATTCGCTATGGCGGTTATTACCCGACATGGCTTTTAAGGGTATGGAGGAATGGATTAGGTAGATATGAAGAAAGATGGATGGATGAACACATGATAATTTCTGAAGGCAAAATCATCAAATTACAAAATGACTTAATTGATGAAAACCGCAAAGGATTAAGTTTCTGGACCGCAAAGCATAACACTTATTCGGATCGTGAAGTTTTGGATATTCAACTAACAAAAGGGAAAACATTTTCAATTCTCCAAGGACAAGCCGCCAAGCGCCGTTTTATGAAAGAAGTTATTTATGCGAGAAGCCCTCTATTTTTAAGACCTCTTCTATATTGGTTTTATCGTTATTTTATTTTGCTGGGTTTCCTTGATGGAATTCCCGGACTTGTTTTTTATTTTCTCCAAGTATTTTGGTACCGATTTTTAGTTGACGCCAAACTTTATGAGGCGCGAAAAAAAAGTAAAAATTTGCCGAATGAATGATTATTTTTGAATTAAAAGTTTTTCAAGAGGAACAATAGTAGCGGGGATAGTTAAGTCGGGATCAATAAAAATCTGAGTTACTAAATCGAAATAACCTTTGATTGCGTAACCGAGGCCGAGAAATTTTTGGTATTTAAAAGAATAAGTCGCGCTCGTCACCCAGCCAATTTCTTTTCCTTCCTTATTATAGAGTTTACAGCCGAGTTCCAAATCCGCACGATCACAAAAAATGCTGACAGCTTTACGCTGTAATCCTTTATAAGTCCGAGTCCTCGCCACAACTTCCTGCCCGGGATAACATCCTTTCGTATCGCTCGCGCTGGTTTCATCGAGTCCCGTCTCTGGCAAACTCACTTCTTCTGTGATGTCCTTCCCGTAATATAAAATTCCATTTTCAATCCGGATTGTCTCGACCACAGTATTTCCTATAAATTTTAAACCCTTTATTTCTGCTTGTTCGAGCACCGATTCAAGATTTGAAAGAACAGTAGAAGAGGGAAATAAAAGGTGATAAGTGTGAGCTGTAGGATAATCCCATCGAAAGAGAATCTCATTTCCTTTTTCTGAACTCATTTCTAAATGTTCATAAGGAGCGAGCTCTTTGATGGAAATTTTAGGGAAGAAGGATTTGAAAAAATTAAGAGCGTCGCCGGTCACCGCAAGATGAATCGAATTTTCCGAAACATCCTGAAACTGGACATCTTCTGTAATGAGAAAACGATCAAAAAGACTCATGACTTTTGGAGCCAAGCCAACTTCTAGATCAAGCAATATACTGTCTTGAAAGCGATAGACGTTCATATCGGCGAGGATTTTTGCAGTAGGCTTGAGAAACATTGCGCGAAGCCCTCGGCCTGGTTTAAGAGACAGTACATCATGAGTTAGAAGGTTATTCAAAAATTCTATGTGATCTTTCCCAGTTACGATTAACTTATCGCGATGAGATAAATCTGTGAGAACTGAACCCGCGAGATAATTTTGATATTCGGTGTCCAGCGAATGAAAAGATTCTAAAAATTCCACATCGTTATGAGAACCAAATTTTGCACCGCGGTTTTTCCAGAAAGATTCGAGAGGAAGAGTTCTATTCATTGGAACTTTTTAAATGTTGCACAATTTTTTTATGGGGAGCGGGAAATGCGTATTGATCAAGTTCAGCACATTTGAGCCACTGAAATTCTTTATCTTTGAAAAAACCTAACGGTCCTTTTGGAGTTTGCTGATATTCATAAACTTTGAGTTTAATTTTATAACGAGTAAAAGTGTGATTGATCGTTAGGCGCTGCGATAAATCGGAATGAGACACTCGGAGCTCTCGCAGCATCGACTTTTGATTTTCCCAATGAGGAAACATCCACATCCCGCCCCACCGGCCATCCGCAGGTTGTTTGATACAGAGAATTTTACTTTGTTTTTTTAGAATGAGCGCGGCGGTTTCTAGAGCCGTGATCTGCTGTTTCGCGCTTTTGACTGGAAAGTTTTCCTGAGATTTCATTTTATAGGCAGTGCATAATGTTTTCACCGGACAACTCGGGCAATCTGGATTTTGAGGCAAGCAAATCAGCGCTCCTAATTCCATCATGGCTTGATTAAAAGTTCCCGGATTTTTTCCGCTAACAAGTTTTTCTGCTAGATTCCAAATCTCCTCAAGATTTTTCGGTTTGGATATATCTTTTGGATAAGCAAAAATCCGTGTAAGAATGCGAATGACGTTTCCATCTACAATTGGAACCGCTTGATCAAACGCAATGCTTGCAATCGCTCCGGCAGTATATCTTCCAATGCCGGGAAGTTTCGTAAGACCTTCAACAGTGTTTGGAATTTTTCCCTCGAAATTTTTTACTACATCTTGCGCAGCAGCGTGGAGCATGCGTGCGCGGCGATAATAGCCAAGCCCAGCCCAAAGCGACATGACGTGATCAGACTTTGCATCGGCCAAACTGTGAACATCGGGAAAATTATTGAGCCATCGTTGATAATAAGGAATAACCGTGATGACCTGAGTTTGCTGAAGCATGATCTCAGATATCCAAATGGAATAAGGATCTCGAGTGCGCCGCCAAGGTAAATCGCGTGCGTTTTCTCGATACCACGCCATTAATTTTTTTCTTAGATTTGGAAAGACTGAGGAATCCATCGCGTGTATCTTAAACCCAGGATGATGAATATCAAAAATGAAATTTTACACAACGCCTGAACCGCTTTATAATGCGATTAATCATGAAGCAATACCTTGATCTCCTTCAGCATATTCTTTCGCACGGAAGTCCCAAGAGCGATCGAACCGGCACGGGAACTATCAGCACCTTCGGATATCAAATGCGATTTGATCTTTCCAAAGGATTTCCTGCGCTGACCACTAAAAAAATTCATCTTAGATCTGTCATTTATGAACTCTTATGGTTCTTGCGTGGAGATACGAATATTAAGTTTCTAAAAGAAAATGGAGTTAGCATTTGGGATGAATGGGCGGACGAAAATGGGGAATTAGGCCCAGTTTATTCCAAGCAATGGCGTTCCTGGGAAACCGCAGATGGAAAATCTATCGACCAAATTCGGCAGGCAGTACAAACAATCAAGAAGCAGCCAGATAGCAGAAGAATTATTGTGAGTGCGTGGAATGTGGGTGAGATTGAGAAGATGGCGCTTCCGCCATGTCATTGTTTTTTTCAATTCTATGTACAAGATGGAAAACTTTCCTGCCAGTTGTATCAACGAAGCGCCGATGCTTTTCTCGGAGTACCTTTTAATATTGCGTCGTATGCTTTACTTACCATGATGATGGCGCATGTTACGGATTTACAGCCCGGTGATTTTGTCCACACGTTCGGAGATCTTCATATTTATTCCAATCATATGGAACAAGTAAAACTCCAGCTCAGTCGCGAGCCGCGCGCATTGCCCACTATGAAAATTAATCCTCATGTGAAAGATATATTTGGATTTAAGTTTGAAGATTTTCAAATCGAAAATTACGATCCACATCCAGCCATCAAAGCACCGGTTGCTATTTAATCCTAAATGATATTTCACGTTGTGGCGGTCGCAAACGGCAATGTGATTGGAAAAGATAACAAACTTCCCTGGCATTTTTCCTCTGATCTTAAATTTTTTAAAAATCTCACCACTGGCAGCACTGTAATTATGGGAAGAAAGACTTACGAAAGTATTGGAAAGCCATTGCCGAATCGGGAAAATTTTGTTTTGAGCCGTCAGTCCAGTTTGATTGCGCAAGAACATCTCAAAATTTTTAATTCTTTGGAAGATGCGATCAAACAAATTTCCACAAAAGATGCTTATATCATCGGAGGAGAAAATCTTTATCGCCAATCTTTGGCGGTAATCGATGGAATTTATCTCACACGAATTCATGCCGATTTTGAAGGAGATGCTTTTTATCCAGAAATTCCAAAAGTGTTTAAAGAAGCAGGAGAACGTTTAAAGCTTCAAGAAAATCCTTTAATAGAAGTTATTACATATAAGAAAGAAAAAAATGGCTGATTCATCTCCGCAGCTTTATTTGAAACAAATCGAAGTTGGGCCGATGCAGAATTTTATTTATCTGATCGGAGACAAAACCGCAGGTGAATGTGTGATGGTTGATCCGGCGTGGGATGTGGATCAAGTTTTTCGGATAGCCGAAAACGATGGAATGAAGATTAAAGCCGGCCTTGTAACTCATACCCATTTTGATCACGTGAATGGCTTAGAAGAATTTTTGAAGCGGAGTGATGGAAAAGTTTATGTTCA
>JADMIO010909380.1_pt1 | contig 11366 bp, 9 predicted proteins | sample 8958161 | NCBI WGS metagenome assembly JADMIO01 (sample SAMN16585339, study PRJNA669376) | soil metagenome | isolation source: Crop rotation soil | place: USA: Cullars Rotation, Alabama | collected 2011
GGAAGGAAAAAATATTCTTCGTGTACTCGTCCCCGTTAATGAATTTGCTTCTGATAATAACATAGATCAAAATGAACTAACGGTATTGCTTAAACGCGGAAGAGAAAAATTACTTTCTGCCAGAAATAAAAGGATAAGGCCACATACGGATGATAAAATAATACTGGGATGGAATGCAATGATGATCTCTGCACTTTGCAAAGCCTCATCAGCATTTAATAATGATGATTACAGGGCATTAGCTGAAAAGCAATTTGAATTTATCTGGAACACATTCAGAAAGGAAGGTAAGTTTTATCATACCTATAAGGATGGAATTGTCCGTCATCCTGCATTTTTGGATGATCTGGCAACATTAATAGATGCCTGTCTCCAGTTGCAGGAGGTAACATCCGACCCCAAATACATTTCAAAAGCATCAGAAGTGCTGGAAATTGTGCTGAAAGATTTTAAGGAAGAAGATCGTGGACTGTTCTATTATACTCCATCGTTTCAGCATGATGTAATTGTGAGAAAAACAGAGATCTATGACAGCGCTGTTGCATCAGGAAATTCAATGATGGCTTCTAATCTTCTTTATCTTGGAATTCTCACAGGAAATAATGATTGGAAAGAACACGGATTGAATCTTATCACAAAAATGAGATCATTGGTGATAAAATATCCAACCTCTTTCGGAAACTGGGCATCATTATTACTCGATAACAAAGCTGGTTTAATTGAAATTGCAATAACGGGTGAAGGATTTGAATCGCTAAGATCCGCTGTGCTGGCGGTTTTCATACCAAATAAAATATTTCAATCAGCAAAAGTCGGAGATGAAAAATTTCCTTTGCTTGCAGGAAAAAAACCTGAAAAAGAACCGCTGATCTATGTATGTTTTGATTATTCCTGTCGTGCTCCGGTGAAAGATATTGATGCGATGATGACCGAAATCAAACGTTATATCAGTTTTCACTAAAATTCAACAATATTCTCAATAATTGCTCGTTTGTAAATATCAGCCTTGATTTGTTAACGAAATTTAGGATTTCAGATTTGGTTTCAGTGATAAATTAATTGAATTTTATACATTACATTTGCCTAATACCCTCAATTTTAATTACAAATGAAGCATCAGTTGTTTAAAGTGTTAGCTGTCGTAGCTGTGGGATCCCTTTCCTCTTGCGGAAAACTAGGAAAAGGGAAGACAAAATCCCTCCCCAACGACGGCCAGGTTCATGGGGTTGCTCCAAGTTCAAGGTATAGCTTACCTAAGCCTCCAGGAATGGTCTACATCCCACCCGGAACATTTCATATGGGTCCGAGTGATGAAGACGTAAACTACGCATTTACAGCGCGTAACAAGCAGGTATCCATCAGTGGATTCTGGATGGACGCTACCGAAATTACCAATAACGAATACCGTCAGTTCACCAATTGGGTCCGCGATTCTATCGGGGCTAAATTGCTTGGATATGTTAAGCAAGCACCTGATGGTAATGAATATATCGACTGGAAGAGAGCAAATACCATCAAATGGGGCGACAAAACAGTTATTGAAAAGGTTGATGCCATGATCGTTACACCTGATAACAGGGTTTTCGGGCAGAAGGAATTCGACGCAAATAAGATCAAATATCACTCAGAGGTTTTCGATTTCAAAGAAGCTGCAAAGAGGGAAAATGCAAATGTACCACGTGGTAAATTTATTAACAGGTATGATATAGCAGTTTATCCTGATACATTATGCTGGGTTAGGGATTTTGCTTATGCTTACAATGAACCAATGACCAAGCAGTATTACAGTCATCCTGCTTTTGGAAATTATCCACTGGTTGGAGTTACCTGGAAACAGGCGACTGCATTCTGCGAATGGCGAACAAAATATTTAAACGCATACCTTCTTTCTAAAAAGAGATCAACAGAATCTCCTTTCCGTTTACCAACAGAAGCCCAATGGGAATATGCTGCGAGAGGCGGACGTTCACAGGCTCCTTATCCATGGGGCGGACCATACTTAAGAAACAAGAAAGGTTGTTTACTTGCAAACTTTAAACCTGGTCGTGGTAACTATCCTGAAGACGGAGGTTTCTACACAGTTAGAGCAGATGCTTACTGGCCAAACGATTTCGGATTATATAATATGGCAGGGAATGTTTCAGAATGGACATCTTCATATTATTATGAAGGTTCCTACAACTTCCAGCATGATATGAACCCTGATGTTCGTTACAATGCGAAAGATCAGGATCCTCCGCGTATGAAACGTAAAGTTGTTCGTGGTGGAAGCTGGAAAGATGTTGGATATTTCTTACAGACAAGTACAAGAGCTTATGAATATCAGGATACGGCTAAATCATATATCGGGTTCCGTTGTGTGATCGACCTTCCTCCTGTTCTAGGTAAAAAAGCTAATAAGACCAGCAAGAAAAAGTAATTAAAACCAGAACTCACACTTATTCGATAACATTTTTTAATCAAAATTTACGGCCTATAAATGTAAACACATTATAGGCTTTCTATTTTTAACCCCGAACCAAATAACACAAAAAAAACAAAGCTATGGCAGGTACTTCAAGATCAACCGACAGAATCGTTAACATCCTGGTTTGCGCAGGTGCAGCGGTGGTAATTTTCGGTGCATGGGCTAAGATCCTTCACAAATCATTTGCTGATACCATGTTAACAGTTGGTCTGTTAACGGAAGCAGGTATCTTCCTCGTTTATGCATTCCTACCGCCTCCGGGCCAGGAAATGGCAAAACTTGCAGAAGCATTACCTAATATGATGGGTGGTGCAAATGCTGGTAATCCGGCTTTGAAATCAATGGAAAAGATGTTACAGGAAGCTGATATTACTCCAACAAATCTTAAGAAGTTGAGCGATAATTTCCAGAAGCTGGGAACTACAGTTTCAGGGATCGGGGAAGTTGGAGATGTAGTTAAATCTACGAGTGATTTCTCATCGAAGACGAAAGAAGCTACGGCTGTTATGTCGAGTTTGAAAGATGCTTATGCGGCATCAGCAAGTACTATGGGAAATTTCAATAATGCTGCTGAAAGTGCTAAAGGATTCCATGAGCAGGTACAAGTGTTGACAAAAAATCTTGGTGCTTTGAATACTATATATGAATTGGAATTAAGTGAAAGTAATAATCACCTTAAAGTGTTGAACGGATTCTATGGTAAGATGGCTGAAGCAAGTCAGGTTATGATCTCTACTGTTGATGATGCTACTAAAACGAAAGAGCAGGTAGCAGCAATGGCTGGAAATCTTAGCAAACTGAATGCAGTTTATGGAAACATGCTGACTGCAATGCAAGGACGTTAATTAATAAAAATCTTAACCAAAAAGTAAATTAAAAAGACATGGCTTTACCTAAAGAGCCCCGGCAGAAGATGATCAATATGATGTATCTGGTGTTAACAGCACTGCTGGCGCTTAACGTATCTGCTGAGATTTTGAACGCATTTAAGGTGGTGGACAAAAGTTTACAGAACTCATCTACTAACCTTTCAAGTGCAAACGCAACTTTATATAAGTCGTTAAAAGATAAAATGAATGATCCTCAATCTGCGAAAGATGCTGCAGTATGGGAACCTATTGCAGAGAAGGCTCAAACATTATCAGATCAGGTTTATAATTATATCGAAGGATTGAAGCTTCAATTAAAACAGGAAGCTGGTTTAGATAGTAAAGGGGATTTCAGTGAATCGAACCTTGAAGCTGCAACACGGTTGTTTGATACTAAAGGAGAAGGTAAGGTCCTTGAATCTAAATTGCTGGCTTATAAAGAAGCAATATTAGATGTTGATAAAGATGTTCAACAACCTGCAGGTAATTTTGTAAGAGATAAATTCGGTAGCACACTTCCAATCGATGTGACTCCAGTTGGTAATGCAAAAGATTTTACGTCTTCATTTTTTCATATGACCCCAACTGTTGCAGCTCTTACAATTCTTTCTAAGTTCCAGAATAATATAAAAAATTCTGAGAACCAGGTAGTGAGCTTTATTCATAGTAAAATAGGTGCTGTTATTGTAAAATATGATCAGTTTGCAGCATTAGTTGGACAAACATCAAGTTATTTGATGCCAGGAGATAAATTAACAATAACTGCAGGTGTTGGTGCTTATTCAGCTGCAGCTCAACCTGTCATTTCAATCGGTGGAAGTAATGCCCAGGTTGTTGACGGAAGAGGTAGTGTTGACATTACTGCAAGTGGCTCGGGTGAACATAAAGTGCCGGTTGTTATAAATTATAAGGATCCTTCTACTGGTGAAACAAAATCAGCCACAACAGAAGTTTCATATACTGTAGGTACTCCAGGTGGTTCAGCAGTAATGCTTGATAAGATGAATGTATTCTATATCGGTGTTGATAATCCTGTAAGTATTTCTTCAGGTACCGGTGATGAAAAAACGCATGTATCTATGACAGGTGGAAATATTTCCAAGAATAGTGCAGGCCATTATACAGTAAGAGTTTCATCTCCCGGAAAAGCATCAATTACTGTAGATGCTGACGGTAAGAAGAGCACTTATGAGTTCAGAGTAAAAAATATTCCTCCTCCGGTATTAAAGGTTGGACCAAGCGGTGGTGGACGAGTACAATCAGTTGTATTCAAAAACCAGACTTTCGCACGTGCTGATCTGGAGAATTTCGATTTCGAATATCATTATAGTGTGGTAAGTGCAACGGTATATTTCTCAGGTGCTAACTTCCCAAGTGTTGCTACTGCAACGATCTCAGGAGGTAACCTGTCATCAATAGCTGCCCAGATGCAGAGATGTATTCCGGGTACTTCGATAACATTTGATAACGTTAAAGTACAGGGACCGGGCGGTCCGGTGATGTCGATCCAGGGCCCGGGATTCATATTATATTAAGAAATTAATTTTCCAAACATGAAGAACTTATTTGTAAAAGGGTTGATGATCGTAGCGTGTTTCGTTTTGACGGCACAGGTTTGCGATGCACAGACTAAAAAGAAGTCGACGCGAACGAGTACAAAACGTACTGTCGCTAAAAAAACAACCAACAGTAAGACGAAAGTAAACATCAATGCTTCCGGAAAAGATACGGCAGCAGCTGTTATTGCTCCTCCTACACCAAAGAAGATTGATAGTCTTCCTTTTGAAGTGGTAAAAAAATCTCTTCGTCCGAATGATGCGGTAGAAAGAAATCTTGTTAAAGACAGGGTGCCTCTTTTATACGAGCAGATCCGTGAAGACGATGCGGTATACCGTGAAAAAGTTTGGAGGGAGATCGACATCCGTGAAAAGATGAACCTTCCTTTCCGTTATTCTGCAAATGAGGATAATGGTAACCAGCGTTTCATTTCTATCCTTTTTAAAGCGATACAGGATGGTCCCGATAAAGGTGGTGTTACCGTTTTCGATCCAATCGATGACAGGTTCACAACTCCTTTGACGATTGAGCAGGTTGCGAATAAAATATCTGGCGGAACCATTTCAGTTCCTCAGTACGATTCATTGGGAAATATCATTGGATACAAAGATGTGGTTGCTGAAGTAAACCTTGATTCATTTTATAAATTCAGAGTTAAGGAAGAAGTGATCTTCGATAAAGAAAGTTCAAGATTGTTCTGGAGAATATTAGGAATTGCTCCTGTAAAGAATGTAGTTACTTCTGCAGGTGTGAATCTTGGTGAGACAGAATTGTTCTGGGTATATTATCCAGATATGCGTCCGATCTTCGCGAAATATGAAGTGTATAATGGAAAGAATGCAGGTGCAAGAATGACATGGGAAGAATTATTTGAAAGCCGTATGTTCTACGGAAGGATCATTAAGAGTACCATGGATAATCCATATGATAAATTTCTTTCAGAATACAAGGGCTTATCAGATAATAAGATCCTACAGTTGCTTGAAGGAGAGAATATTAAGGATAAGATATTTAACTATGAGCAGAATCTCTGGAGCTATTAATTAAAATACTTGTTTCATAATTGAAACGGAGTGCAGCGATGCATTCCGTTTTTTTTGTCGTATTTTTGTACTGGTTTTTCATAGGATATTGGATTTTAACAAGGGCTGGATTTCTATCCTGGCCCTTTTTTGTTTGGGAAAGTTGGACACGGAAACACGGAGTTTAGGAAAGCACTGAAAATATATTTAGAGATCCGTTTTTCTTCCGTGATCTCCTTAATTCTGTGCTTCCGTGTCTGATTGACTTCCGGAATTAAAATAGTGAAAAATTATCTGCGCCCTCTTCGCTCCAACCTCTTTTGTAAGATCTTCAACACTCAATTCCTTTATCTTTTTTACAGATCGAAATTTCTTAAGCAGATTATCCGCTGTAGTTTTTCCGATCCCCTTTATTTGCTCCAGTTCATTCACAAAAGTTCCCCGGCTTCTTTGATTTCTATGAAAGTTGATCCCGAAACGATGAACTTCATCCCTGATCCTCCTGATAAGTTTTAAGCTTTCACTATCCCATGGTAACTTGATCGATTCTGTATCTCCCGGATAAAATATTTCTTCTTCATTCTTCGCCAATCCAACAATGGTTGTTTTCCCCGTTAACCCTAATTCTTCAATACTCTCCACCGCTGCACTTAATTGTCCTTTACCACCATCTATTATTATCAATTGCGGCAATGGTGAATTTTCAAGCATTAACCTTTTATACCTTCTGTAAACCACTTCTTTCATTGTTGCAAAATCATTGATCCCTTCAACAGTCTTCACATTGAATTTCCTGTAATCACCTTTACTTGGTATTCCATTTCTGAAACATACCATTGCCGAAACAGGAAAGCTTCCCTGGAAATTGGAATTATCGAAGCATTCTATATAAACGGGCACTTCTCCAAGATGCAGATCTTCTTTTAATTTTTCTAACACTGCTTTCTTTTCCTGGTCAGTATGACCTTCTAGCTGCAACATTTTCTTCCTGTTGAGCTCTTCAATAAAGTAGTTCACATTCTTCTCAGAAAGCTCGAGTAATTTTTTCTTATCACCTGCTTTGGGTACGGTTAAAATAACATCGGGCTCTGGATAATTAATGGGATAAGGAATAATTATCTCCTTTGCTTCACTATTGAACGTAGATCTTAATTGTGCAATGGCAAATGATAACACCTCTTCAGGAGCCTCATCCAGTTGAGGTTCCAGGATGATGGTTTTAGTTAGTACGATGGTGCCATTGCTAACCATCAGGTAATTCACATAACCTATATCTCCTTCCTTTAAAATAGAAAATACATCAAGACTACCCATATTCTCATTCACTACTTTTGATCTTGATTGATAGTTTTGAAGGTGATCTATTTTTTTTCTGATCAGGTCCGCTTTTTCAAATTGCATTTGTGTCGCGTATTGCTGCATCTCCGATCTGAATTGCTGTATTACCGGTGAAAGATTTCCTTTCATCAGGTTTTTTAGCTGGGTTAACCCGTTGCTATAATCTTCTTCTGTCTGATGTCCTTCACAGGGACCTTTACAATTTCCGATATGATACTCAAGACAAACCTTGAACTTTCCTTTTCGGATATTGGTCTCCGTTAGGTTTAGCTTGCATGTCCGCAACTGAACATTTTGCTTAATGAATTCCAGTAACTCTCTCACTTTTCCAACAGAAGTAAATGGTCCGAGGTATTGTGAACCATCATTAATCTTATTACGTGTAAGAAATACCCTGGGAAATCTTTCATTCTTTATAACGAGGTAGGGATATGATTTATCATCTTTTAGATTGATATTGAATTTTGGCTGGAATTGTTTGATCAGCGAATTTTCGAGAAGAAAGGCGTCTTGTTCAGAATCAACTATGGTGAATTCGATCCGGTGAATTCTTTTTACAAGTTCATAAGTTTTATAACCTGTGAAAGTTTTGTTGAAGTAAGAGCTTACACGCTTGCGAATATGTTTTGCCTTTCCAACATATAATAATTCATTTTTTGAATCATAATATTTGTAGATACCTGGCTGTGTGGGCAGGGTTGGAGCTATTGTCTGAAAGGTTTCACTGGTCACGGTTCAAATTTCTATAATTATGATTGCTTCCCTTCCTTGCGTCAGGGCAGGCTTTGCTACACTGCTCGCAAAAACGTTAGAATTTCCATATTAACTTCTCTTCCCTTATCTCCGGGTCCTTTCCTTTTTCTTCTTTTATCGTGGTGATCATCGCCAATTCATTCGCTTTCCAGGTTAATTGCATTGTTTCTGTAACATCATCGGTCGTCTTTTGTTTTACCATATAGATACGTGTAAACCTGTTCCTTTCAGGATCAATATATACATCCCAATGATTCAGTGTTAAACTATCGGGCAGATCGCCTTTGGGATCATAAGTAAATGTATAAGCATGTAAGGTTTGATCTAAAAAAGATTTTTGAGAGAAAAGAGATGAAAGATTTGCGGTATCGATTACCGGGTGAAGGAATGGTTGCACAAAAACCCGGATATCTTCTCTCTTCATCCATGTGGAATCAGATTTCCCATTAACAGTCACAATTTTCAATGGAGCAAGCTGAATACTATCGAGATCTCTTAATTCACCCAGTAAAAATTCTGTAACAGGTAAAAATTTTTCTTTGGTGGTATCAGCAACCGGTTTGGTTGCCGGTGTTTTAGTTTTATTGGAGCATCCGGAAATACAGATAATGAGAAAGGCTACAAGTAATTTTTGCATCTGCAAAAATAACCACTAAATCCTGTTTTTTGGTTTATGGCTACTGCCATTTGAATGCTTCGACACAGTTGTCATCCTGAGCGCAGCCGAAGGAAAAGCCGCTGCAGGGTACGGAGCAACGGCTTAAATAATAAATGGGTTTTTTATAAAAACGCCATCTCAGAAAAAATATTGCCTATTTGTTTTTGCTAACTCCAAAGCGAATTCCGTAATCGATCAGGTGTTCGTTGATCGGGTAATTCTTTTGATAGGAGGAGAGCCACTGGTATCTAACCTGCGGACCGATCTGCCATTTGAATGAATTGGATTCAAAGGTGAAATAGGTTCCCAGGTTGCTGGCCATGTTCCATTTTCTTAGCAGATCAGGGTCTGATACATAATTCCTGTTGTCAGATGATAATAAATATGAACGGCTGCTAAGTGTATAAGTTGGAGAAAAGGTTGCAGATATATTCAACTGGAATTTATCCTTTCCTTTGATCAAATATTCTATACCAACCGGTATTGATGCCTGGAACCTGTAATTAGGAAGATTTACATATTTGGATCCGGTTCCATTTCCATAAATAGAAATTGAATTATAGGCATAAGCTCCGGATGGATCATTCAGGTATAATGTTGCCATCGTTGGATGTACCACATTTGCTTCAACTACATATTTTGAATAATTGATCTGGAATCCACTTTTTAACCTTAATCCTTTCATGAGCTGATAACTTATATCAGTTCCCAACTCAAATCCTATGGCTGCATGGTGAACACTTGTATTATTATCTACACTTGAAACAGGAATATTGCTGTAGGAATTTGTTGTTCCGAAAATAGGATCTTCTGTTTTCCTTGATTGGAAACGGCTGGTTACAGAAGGACTAACGTACATGGTTAGCTGAAATTTATGCTCCTTTGATTTTTTAAGTGAGATAACACTCTCAGCTTCCTTTTTAGATTTTTTATCCGGTTTAGGATTTAATATTTCTTCCTTTTTATTTTCATTCAGATTCGTTTCGTTCAGATCTGTTTTCAAAATTGTTGAAAGAGTTTGATCCCCGCTTAAAGTATTTTTCTGAAGGTTTAATGATACATTATTTGAGTTGTCAGCGTTTTGTTCAAAAGACATTGTTACAGCTGAACCATCTGTATTGGATGATGATACAGGAGTAAGATCATTTTCCTTCAGTGTAAGCAGGTCAGTAATAAAAGGTCGTGTATTGCTATGACGATCTGCGGATATTTTTTTATTTCCTTTAGAATTTAATGCAACAGTAGTTTTGTCGGACGAACCATTGTCATTGTTCAATAAATAAAGCTTTTGGGTATTTGCAGTATTAAGGTGACCAACAATAACGAGAGAGAATAATAAAACAATGCTCATGGTAATAGAAGGCCAGCGGCGACCAGGTTGCATCTCATTATAGATACCATGCCAAACCCTTTTGGATGGTATCATCTTAAACTGATCGGAATTCTCTTTCAGAAGCCTTTCAAAACTGTCCATGTAATACTTTCGTTCCATCTTTCTACAATTTCTATTTTCTTCCAATTATTTTGATCCCGAAAGCTGCAGGATCCTTTCTCTTGGTTTTTGTAATATTTTCTTTTTGATCAGGATATCTTCAAGCATTGCCTTTGCTCTTGTGTATTGGGAGCGGCTTGTACTTTCTTCGATCTCAAGCATTAAGGCGATCTCCTTATGAGAATAACCTTCTATCGCATAAAGGTTCAGCACAGTCCTGTACCCCAGTGGTAATAACCTGATGGATTCCACTACCTGTTTTGCCTGCAATATGGAAGGGATATTATGTTCATTCAGGTGGATGCTTCCTGCATGTACAAGATCAACGCTATCAGTGAACTTTTTATTCTTCTTCAGAACGTTGATACAGGTATGTACAATGATCCTCCTGATCCAACCCTCAAGTGCACCCTGGTTCCTGAATTGATGTATCTGGGTAAATACCTTAATAAATCCCTCCTGCAACATGTCCTCAGCATCTTCACGGTTATGTCCGAATCTATAGCATACCCCTAACATCTTAGGGCTGTACCTATTGTACAATGCCTCTTGTGCAGAGGCAACATTATTCAGACAGCCATGAAGCATCAGCTCTTCTGTCATAGATAATTTTTGCTAATTTACCCTCCTAAGATAGGACAAATTCCGATAGGTTAACGCTGCTTACGTAACAGACTATCAGGCGGATATTTACTTCTGATATCTGCCATTAAATCGCTGGTCCAGCGGTCAATAAGTGCCTTTTGATCCTCATTCAAAACAGCGTCTTTGTGGATAAATGTATAGGAGGATAATGGCATCTGGCCATTTTTTACAAGCTTGCTGATATCATCCAGCCTGTTATATTGTTTTCTTATTGGATAAGAAGCATATTCTGAGAAATTCAATCCTCTTTTGCCGTCTTTAATATGATTGGCCAGCCACCAGGCCACAGGCTGAATCTCTGCGTACCATGGGTACCTTGTATTGTTACTGTGACAATCATAACAAGCAACTTTTAAGATCTGCTGCACGCTGTCGGGAACGGGATATTTGGTGGTTATGTCATTCGGACCAATTCCTTCTGATCTATTCTTTGCAGGACGGAAAAATTGTATTGCTATAAAAACGATTAATAAAAAGAGAAGTATTCTTTTGAAGATTTTCATTTTATTGTTTTACTGATCTTTTTGTTCAAATATCAAACCAATACATTGCCCGACATTTCCGG
>JADMIO011014829.1_pt1 | contig 11364 bp, 12 predicted proteins | sample 8958161 | NCBI WGS metagenome assembly JADMIO01 (sample SAMN16585339, study PRJNA669376) | soil metagenome | isolation source: Crop rotation soil | place: USA: Cullars Rotation, Alabama | collected 2011
ATATACCTCCGCCGAAGTAGGCATTACCGGCGCCAATTTCCTGCTGGCCGACGTGGGCGGCATTGCTTTAACCGAGAACGAAGGCAACGCGCGCCTCAGCACTTCCTTCCCGAAAACGCACATTGTAATTGCGGGTATCGAGAAAATGCTGCCTTCCATCCTGGACCTGGACCTGTTCTGGCCTTTGCTGAGCACCAGCGGCACCGGGCAACAGGTTACCGTTTACAACACTGTGCTGACCGGTCCGCGGCAGCCAACGGAAAAAGATGGTCCGGAAGAAATGTACGTGGTGCTGCTGGATAACGGCCGCACCAACCTGCTGGCCCTGCCGGAAAAGCGCGAAGCCCTGAACTGCATCCGCTGCGGCGCCTGCCTCAACATCTGCCCGGTTTACAAGAACATCGGCGGCCACGCCTACGAAACCACGTATCCCGGCCCGATCGGTTCCGTGATCACGCCGCACCTGGCCGGCATGGAAGAGAACAAGCACCTGAGTTTTGCCAGCAGCCTGTGCGGGGCCTGCACCTCCGTTTGCCCGGTAAAGATCAACCTGCACAACCTGCTGCTGCTTAACCGCAAGCAAAGCGTGGACGAAGGGTTAGTAGACAAGCAGGAACGCTACGTGTTCAAATTCTGGGAATACGGCATGAAGCACCCGAAAATGCTGGACCTGGCGCCTACCAAACTGAAGAATTACGTGCTGCGCAAAGTGCAGGAAGGCACCTGGAGCAAACACCGCGAACCGCTGCAGGTAGCCCCAAAATCCTTCCGTCAACTCTGGAAAGAACGCAAACCTACCGCTTAAAACGGTAGGTTTTTCTTTTTAAAAGGCAGGGTTTATACTATCAAAGTCCGTCAGGTATTTCCACCGGGAAACCGGAACGGTAGGTTTTCCGGACCAAAAAGTACCTTTGCCCAACAAACAAAAAACCCTGCTTTTTTACGGCAGGGTTTTTCAAAAAGGTCGTAGCGTTGCGTTCATTAACGAATCTTTTTAGGGCCTTTGGATGGTTTTCTTTTTTTGATTCTCGGTTTTTTCTTTTTAAGATCTATCTTTTCCGCTACCACGGTCGTGATGCTTTTGGAAACGGGCTTGGGCTCGGCGTTTATCGCCGGCGACATGATAAGGGCTGCGATCAGGTAAAGCAGTAACTTTTTCATAAGCTTGAGTTTTAAGTAGTTAAAGATTGGGACACTGTATTTTATACGTAGCCGGCTGCAAAAAAGCCCGGCCTTGCCAAACCTAATTCTTCGAATAATGCAGTTTTCTTTGTCAGCAGCTTTATTTACCGGTTCAGCGGCCATTTTCTTTTAACCATCCTTCCTCCTGCATTCCTTTCCCTGACCGCACAGCTGCAACACGTAAAACAACTGGCATGTCATCCTGGCAAAGCAGCCGCTTAACCGGAGGAAAACAAAAAAGCCTTCCCGGTTTTAAACCGGGAAGGCTTTTTGTTGAACATAAAGTAACCGAACCTTAGTCGGCGTTGTCTTCGTCAGGCAAAATTTCTACATCCTGCACCAGCACCAGCCGTTCGATCTCGCGGGCTTTCGGAGTATTGGCCAAGCCGCCTAAAGCAGTTTCCTTGTATTTGGTTTCCATGCTTTGTCCAACTTCGCCTAAGGCCGCCACGCACTGATCCACGGGGATAACCGGGTTCACACCGGCAATGGCCAACTGCGCCGAAGAATAGGCAATGGCCGCGGCGCTGGCGTTCCGCACAATGCAGGGCACTTCCACCAGGCCGGCCACTGGGTCGCAAATCAGGCCCAGCATGCACTGAATAGTGATGGCTACGGCCGCAAAAACCTGGTCGATGTTACCGCCCAGGCAATACACAATGGCCCCGGCCCCCATGGCGGCGGCGCTACCCGTTTCGGCCTGGCAACCGCCCACGGCGCCGGCCAGCGAGGCATTCGTTTCGATAATTAAGGCAATGCCGGCCGCGATCAGCAAACCTTCGTGAATGCTGCGGTCCTCAAGCTTGTGCAGGTCTTGCAGCGTGGTTAAAATGCCCGGCAGAATGCCAGAAGCGCCGGCCGTTGGGGCAGCTACCACGCGTCCCATACAGGAGTTCACTTCCTTGGCGCCCAAAGCGCGGGTAACCAGCATCTTGAATTCCGGCGAAAGCACCGTAACCGGCGAAGCAGCCACTTTCTTGGCGCCGTTGTTCACCATGCCGCTGCGCGAGGTCATGTTCTCGGTTAGCCCGGTCTTTACGGCATCCTGCATTACGGCGTAAGCACGCGCCATGGTTTCCCAGATCACTTCCTCGGTGCGGCCTTTCTGCTCGATCTCGTATTCCAGCACGGGCTGGTAAAGCGGCTCGCCGGTGTGTTCGCAATGTTTCTGCCAGGAAGCAAAATCGTTGAATAATAAAGACATATTCTGAATGATTGAATTACGGGATAAAGTAATGGCTGAATGATGGAAGGATTGAATTACGGAATGGCAGAATAGTTTTCTTCATTCCCTGGCTTTTCCCAACATGCAGGCATTCTACCTAAAGGTCCGCACGTTTTTCGGAATTCCCAAATCCAGCCGCCGGTCTTTCCGCATTTCCCGCAATTCTTACGGTAGCTTCTAACTGAAATAGATCCAGAAAACCGTTGAGGCGGTAATTCTTCAGAGGCATGCTGGCCGCAGCGCGCCACGCCTTGAAAGGCATGGCAATCAGTTTTATCCGCTTATCCAGATTATAGCAGGCACTATTTGGCGAACCCAGAAATCATTATGCTGCATTCCGGCAAATCTTTTCAGCAGCGAAGCCAGATTGCCACGCCTTTCAAGACGTGGTCAGGAGGAACTGGCAGGTGCCAATTCGAATATTTGCGCCGGAATGGCCCGGATGCATAAAAAAGCATTCCGAACCCGTGAAGGCCATTGCTGAAAAAATGAGCACGAACTTTTTAGTTTCGACTGATAAAACCCTACCGTTTTCCCCATTCAAACAAGGTAGAATTAAGCTTTCTGAACATCCCGGATCAACCATTCAAAACTGACTCACTCCACCATTCAGGAATTCGATCATTCAACAATTCAGGAACTCAAACATTCAGTCCTTCACTCATTCACTAACCTCTATCTTTGATTTTTCGCCGTTTTCGGGATCTACGCGGTAAAGCTCGTGCGCATTGGTGCTGCTTACCCAGAGTTCGGTGCCTACAAATTCCACGTCGTTGGGTTCGAAAAGGTCTGCAGTCAGGGTTTGCACGCGTTTGGTTTCGAGGCTCAGCTTCCGGATCTTCCCGTTATAGGTATCGGCAATGAAAAGGCAGTTGTCGCGTTCGGTTAAACCTACGGCGTGCTGCAGCAGCGCCACATCCGCATCGCCGTCCTGGTACCCGAAATCGAACAGGCCTTTGCCCAGCAAGGTAGAAACGGCGCCGCTTTTGAGGTCTACGCAGCGGATGGCGCTGGCTTCCGCATCGGCCACAAACAGTTTTTCGCCGGCCAGGGCCAGGCCGCTGGGCTGGTTAAAGGCCGCTTCGTGCACCGACCCGTTCACCAGCGCTTCGGAACCCGTACCGGCGTAGCGCAGGGCAAGGTTGGTTTTCAGGTTCAGCAACAGGATCTGGTGGTTGCCGGCGTTGGCAATGTACAGGCAATCGTCCTTTAAAGCCAGGTCCCAGGGCGAGTTCGGCAGCACGGGCACGCCCCATTTGCTGGCGCCGACGTAATAGCCCCGGTCGCCGTTGCCGGTAAGGGTTACCACGGTTTGGGTAGCCAGGTCCGCCTTTCTTATCGCGTTGTTTTTGGTATCGGCAATGTAGAGGCAGTTATCCTTAAAGGCCATGCCATGCGGTTCGTAAAAGGCAGCTTCGGCAAAACTGCCGTCCGCCAGCCCCTGCTTTCCGCTGCCGATCTTCTGCAGGATCTTCCCGTTGCGGTCCAGCTGCAGAATACGGTTATGGCCGCTGTCGGCTACAAAAACGGTATCGTTCTGGGCTAAAAGCTTGGACGGGAAACGCAGCAAACCGGCCGGTTCTTCCTCTTGGATAAAGCTGATCGCTTCGCGGTTCAGTTTGCTCCGGTACTCCGGAATGTACTGGTCGAGGTTGGCTTTCACCACATCGTAAATGCCTTCGCCGGTCCGCTGCCCAATCACCATGCCCTCGGGGTCGATCAGCACAATGGTGGGCCAGGCGTTCACGGCGTAATGGCGCCAGATGCTGAAATCGGCATCGTTGATAACCGGGTGGCTGATCCCGAATTTCTGTACCGCTTTCCGGATAGCCTCTTTGCTTTTTTCCGCATCGAACTTGGCCGAGTGCACCCCGATCACGACCAGTTCTTCCGGGTATTCCGTTTCCAGCTTTTTAAGTTCGGGCAAAATGTGCTGGCAGTTGATGCAGCCGTAGGTCCAGAAATCGAGCAGCACGAATTTGCCAAGGAAGTCCTTAATGGAATATTCTTTGTTGGAATTAAGCCAGCCAAATTTAGTTTGCAGTTCGGGGGCATGTACGCGTCCGGTTCTCATAGTTTTCGGTTAGGAAGTGCAGGGGTGGCAACAATCCGGTTAGTACGCAAATTACATCAAAACAGATATACAACTTTCACTATGTACTCAGTTTTCCGCCCGGTTCCCTTCTAAAAACGGTATATCTGCAGGCTGAAAAACCGGAACAGTTGCCGGAAAGGCCTGGAAACGCGATGCTTCCGGATCCAAAACCTGTCTGTTTAATTTGCTATCTTTGCCGTTCAGAATTTTTATCTGCCGGGCCATGGAAGAAGCGTATTTTTCGGATTTCGGGGTGGTGTTGCTCTACCTGATCGGCGGCGCCCTGTTCATTGCGCTGGGCCTGCTGGTGTCTAAAATGCTGCGCCCCGACCGGCCGAACCCCGAAAAGCTAAGCGCCTACGAATGCGGCGAAGAAGCCTTGGGCAGCGCCTGGGTTACCTTTAACCCGCGGTTCTACGTCATCGCGCTTATCTTCATCATCTTCGACGTGGAGCTGGTTTTCCTGTTTCCCTGGGCGGTGGTTTTCGGGCAGGAAGACCTGATAAAAGCTACCAACGGAGCGTGGGCCTGGTTTTCCCTTATCGAAATGGCTATTTTCCTGGGCATCCTGGTTTTCGGGCTGGTGTATGCCTGGGCCAACGGGCACCTGAACTGGCTGAAACCCAAACCGATTATCCCGCAAAGCCGGTCTAAAATCCCGGCCGATATGTACGCCCGGGTGAATCAGAAATACGCCGGCACCAAAGCGGTTTCGGAAGTTTTGCCGGAAAACGGTAGCGTTTCGGGGTAAAAAAGTCGTCCTTCAAAATATACGTTTATGAAAACCATTCATTCCGAAGATATCAGCCAGCAACATCTGAAAGATTTTGAACAGCAAATTTCCGACAAGTTCGATTACCAGGAAGCTTTAACAGCAAAACTGGATGATATGGAAGGCGATTTCAACGAGAACATCATCAATGAGATCGTGCTCTGGAAAGTTAACCGTGCGCCTCAATTGCAACCGGAAACACTTGCCTTGCTGAATAAGATCGACAAAGGAACAGTAGAAATCAACGAAGATCTAACCAGGAAAATCCTGGCGCAATTACTGGCTGCACCCGGCTTCGACCTGCCGATGGCTTCCACGTTACTGCGCTTCAAAAATCCCCACGCATACCAGATCATCGATCAGCGGGTTTTCCGGTTTATCTATCCGGATAAACACCTGAAATTAACGGCTTCAGCTGAAAAGAAAATTGCCTTGTACCTGGCGTATTTAAAGGATCTAAAAACCATCTGTCAGGAAAAAGGGCTGGACTTTTCCAAAATTGATCGCACCCTTTATGCCGCCGACAAGGATCTGAACAGCGCGTTTCCGCTAAAAGGGTATGGTTCAAAGGCGAAAAAGGACGAAACTCCTGTTAACTGAACACTGAAATAAACTGGTGGCTGAAATAGAAAAAACCGGCGAAGGCGGCGTAATCATCGCCAAACTCGACGACCTGCTGAACTGGGCGCGGCTTTCCTCGCTGTTCCCGATGGGTTTCGGGCTGGCCTGCTGCGCTATTGAGATGATGGGGGCTTACGGTTCCGGTTACGACCTCGACCGTTTCGGCGTGATCCCAAGGGCGTCCCCGCGGCAGTCGGACGTGATGATCGTGGCTGGTACGGTTACCTTTAAAATGGCCGACCGCATCCGGAGGCTGTACGAACAGATGCCCGAACCACGCTACGTTATTTCCATGGGTTCCTGCTCCAACTGCGGAGGACCATACTGGGAACAGGGCTACCACGTGGTAAAAGGCGTGGACCGCATCATTCCCGTAGACGTGTACGTGCCCGGTTGCCCGCCCCGCCCCGAAGCCCTGATCGGCGGATTCCTGAAACTGCAGGAACTGATCCGCAAGGAAAGCATCCTGAAGCCCAAAGCCGTCCTGAACCTGCTGAAAAAGGAAGCATCCGAAGCGTAGGGTTTAAACCTAACGGTACCAGAGCAACACCGACAATTCAATTCGCATTTTCAGATTTCCTCATTTCTGGATTTTCTCATTAGCACATTAACAAATCAGCACATTAAAATCCCGTGACCTTCGAAGAAATTAAAAACCTGCTTGTTGCGAAATTCGGACCGGAGGCGATCCTTTCGGAAAACCTGCAGCCGAACATGCCTTTTGTGGTGGTGCCGAAAGAATTGCTGCCGGAGATCTGCCTCGAACTGCACGACAACGAACAAACCTATTTCGACTTCCTTGCCTGCCAGACGGGCATCGATAACGGTCCGGAATGCGGCACCCTGGAAGTGGTTTATAACCTGTATTCCATCCCCTACGAGCACGGTTTCTGCCTCAAAGTGCAGGTTCCGCGCAATTCCGGAAATGAACCTTTGCCGGCAATTCCTACAATCAGCCACATCTGGCGCACCGCCGACTGGCACGAACGCGAGATATTCGACCTGCTGGGTATTGCCTTCACCGGCCACCCCGACCCGCGGCGCATCCTCTGCCCCGCCGACTGGACCGGGCACCCGTTACGGAAAGATTACCAGTGGCCGGAATATTACCACGACATTAAAGTGGCTTACGAAAACCACAACGAAGCCAACGGTTTCCGGGGCGAACGCTGGTAAGGTTGCCATTTTTTGACTGGGGCTTTCCCCGCCAAAAAAAACCAACTGCAGTTAACAAGCAGCAATTCCTGACCAACACCCCCGGCACTTTGCCGTATTGCCGGAAATAAGTAGTTTTACCCTTTGCGCCCTTACAAGTCCTGCCTATGGAAGCTTTAAGAAAAATCCTGAACATCCTGGTTTTGCTGTTCATCGTGTTTGCCGTACTGGTCCTGACCGACATCATCAGCCTCGAATACCTCGATACCACGCTTACCCGGTTCAGCCCCGAGAACTTCTTAAAAACCGTATTCGGGATCGGCGCCGGCCTGTTGCTGGTGCAGCTGGTCGTTTCCAACCTGAACGTGCTGGCCCTGAACCGCGAACGCCTGCAGCTCAACAACCGGATAAACGAACTGAAAGCGAACCTGTACGATAAAAAAGTGCACGAAGCCCGCGAAAACCGCCCGGCCGGAACCGACCCCAACAGACCGACCCCGATCTTTCCGCCCGATACTTTACAGTAAAACTTATGCAAGCTGCCGACCTTATTTTAGCTGAACTTACCGAAGCGCACCAGGTCCTTACCGATTTTTTAGCCCACCCGGCCAACATCCAGGCCATCGACAAAGCGGCCCGCCTCATGGCCGATGCGCTGCAGGACGGTGGCAAACTGCTTTCCTGCGGCAACGGCGGCTCCATGTGCGATGCCATGCACTTTGCCGAAGAGCTTTCCGGCCGTTACCGCCGCGACCGCCGCGCCTTAGCGGCCCTTTCCCTTTCCGACGTTTCGCACCTCAGCTGCGTGGCCAACGATTACGGCTACGATTTCGTGTTCGCGCGCGGCGTGGAAGCGTTGGGCCGGTCCGGCGATGTGTTGCTGGCCATCAGTACCAGCGGCAATTCCGTAAACATTTTGCGCGCCGCCGAAGCCGCCAGAAAGCTGGGCATGACCGTTATCAGCCTGACCGGCAAGGACGGCGGCCTCTTGGCCCAGCACAGCGACGTAGAGATCAGGGTTCCGCATTTCGGCTTTGCCGACCGCATTCAGGAGATCCACATCAAGGTCATCCACATCTTCATCCAGCTGATCGAAAGGCATTTGGGGCTGGCCTAAAACTTGCATCAACGCCCTGCTTCCGTACTTTTTGGCGGCTTCTGCCTACCGTTTCAGCGCTGCCTGAAAACCAGCCGAAACCAATTGTAACATAACCGGAATTTATTTTTTTATCCCGTTGTTTGCCCGCTACTCCCGAATTCAGTTTTACAAAAACGGTATCTTTTAAGGGCAAAAAACTATGCTAACCAAAACCTATGGCAGCGCCGTTTACGGCGTAAATGCGGCCACCATCACCATCGAAGTAAACGTTACCCCGGGCACCCGGCTTTACATGGTAGGCCTGCCCGACAACGCGGTGAAAGAAAGCGAACAGCGCATCGAATCGGCCCTGAAACACCACGGCTACCGCATGCCGCGCCAGAAGGTGGTCATCAACCTGGCGCCGGCCAACATCCGCAAGGAAGGTTCGGCCTATGACCTGCCCATTGCCTTGGGCATGTTAGCCGCCTCCGACCAGATTCCCGCCCAGCGCCTCGGCGAATATTTAATTATGGGCGAACTTTCGCTGGACGGCGAACTCCGGCCGATCAAAGGCGCCTTGCCGATTGCGATTCAGGCGCGGAAAGAAGGGTTCAAAGGCTTTATTTTACCGGCCCAGAATGCCCGCGAAGCCGCCATCGTGAATAACCTGGAAGTGCTGGGCGTAAAGAATATCAAAGAAGCCATCGATTTTTTCAACGGTTACCAGGAATTGGAAACCACGGTAGTGGAAACCCGCGAGATCTTCCAGAATACCGCCGATAAATACCTCGCCGATTTTGCCGATGTGCAAGGCCAGGAAAACATCAAGCGCGCCCTGGAAATTGCCGCGGCCGGCGGCCACAACGTTATTATGGTCGGCCCGCCGGGTGCGGGCAAGACCATGCTGGCCAAACGCCTGCCTTCCATTTTGCCGCCTTTAAGTTTGCAGGAAGCCCTGGAAACCACCAAGATCCATTCCGTAGCCGGGAAATTAGGAGAAGAAGGTTCGCTGCTTTCCACGAGGCCTTACCGGGCGCCGCACCATACCATTTCCGATGTGGCACTGGTAGGCGGCGGCGGCAACCCGCAGCCCGGAGAGATCTCGCTGTCGCATAACGGCGTGCTGTTCCTGGACGAGTTGCCGGAATTCAAACGAACGGTGCTGGAAGTGATGCGGCAGCCGCTGGAAGAACGGAAAGTGACCATTTCCCGCGCCAAGATTTCCATCGATTTCCCGGCGAATTTTATGCTGATCGCGAGCATGAACCCCTGCCCCTGTGGCTACTACAATCACCCGGAGAAAGATTGCGTGTGTGGCCCGGGCGTGGTGCAGCGCTACCTGAACAAGGTGAGCGGGCCTTTGCTGGACCGGATAGACCTGCACGTGGAAGTAACGCCCGTAACCTTCGACCAGATGACCGAAACGCGCAAGACCGAAAGCAGCGCCGACATCCGCGAACGGGTTATCCAGGCCCGGCAGCTCCAGGCCGAACGCTTTACGGAGTACCCGGAAATTCACGCCAACGCCTTAATGCCCTCACAGATGGTAAAAGACATTTGCCAGATCTCCGATGCCGGAAAAAAACTCCTGAAAACGGCCATGGAACGTTTAGGCCTTTCGGCCCGCGCTTACGACCGTATTCTGAAAGTAAGCCGCACCATTGCCGACCTGGCCGGAAGCGAAGAAATTAAAGTGGAACACCTGGCCGAAGCCATACAATACCGCAGCCTGGACCGCGAAGGCTGGGCCGGCTGATCTTGGCTGACAGCAAAAAACGCCGTCATTCCTTATCCCATATTCACCACAGAACTATCAGAACTTCACTCACCCGCAGGAGTGAAGTTCTTTATTTTCTGCCGGTTCCGTTTTGCCGGTTGAAAATGGCGTGAAAAACGGTATCCTTTTCCCGAAAATAGCAGCAGGCAACGTTTTTCCCGAAAAAAAGTTTACGCTGCCGGTCAGCGCCATTCTCAGCTGGAAACTGAAAGGCTACCGCTTCCTTTTTCAGGCGCTGTTCAAACACAACCCCCAACACCTAAGTCTTTTCTAACGAACGCTTTACACGTTTCGCAACATCTATTACCCCAAAAATACAACACGTTTCACCGCCTGCGACAACACCGATCTAGCGGCTTAAGCGTTCAGCTCGAGAATGCTTATAAACCTTTCTTCAGGCCGGTTTTACCCGGAAAAGTCAAGTTTTAAATAATAAAAGTAAATTTCAAAATAAAAAAAGGCAGCCCGGCGCTTGCAATTCTGCTGACAATTTTATTATATTTGAAATAAGCAATTCATACTATTATTATCCTATATTATTATTTCATTAACATCATCATTCTAGCATCATCATTTAGGTATCATCATCATTTATGAAAAAATTACTTTTCCTTTTCTCTTTCCTGCTTGGCGGAACGTGTGTACAGGCGCAGGATATGCTTATTGGTCCTAAGATCGGACTGAATGTTGCCAATACCTGGAATGCAGACGGCGCCGTAAGCGCAGGCGCTGGCGTAGCCGGTCCGGTGCTGGGCGGCATTGCGAATTACAAATTAAACAGCTACTACTCTGTGCAGGGCGAAGTGCTGTACTCAGAAAAAGGCTACGTATTGACCGAAAACAAAGCCAAAGTTCAGCTGACTTACCTGGACATGCCGCTGCTTTTAAACTACAACTTTATCCCGGGTAAAACCACCAAATTCTTCCTGCGGAAAGACCGCGGTCATTTCTTCTTATTAGCTGGCCCGCAATTATCCATCCTACTGAAGGGTAAAGCCTCTTTCGAAAAGACTGAAGTTGCCGACCTGAAAGCCTATGCCCGGCCGTTCGATGTGAGTGCAGTTGCCGGGTTAGGTTATAAATTCCACAACGGGCTGAATCTGAACGTGAATTACGCGCTGGGTTTACGGCCGATCAGCGGTACCCCGAACGAGTTCGTACCGGTTTCGGCCAGAAACGGCGTGGCCCAGGTTAGCATGAGCTATCTGCTGCCGGTAAATTTCCGGGTACGCAAAATGGAGAAGTACGAGAAAACTAAATTGAAAACCCAGAAAGAACTGTGGTACTAATCGGTATGCGGAAGCGGTAACTTTTTCCTGAAAAACCCTACCGTTTACCACGCAGCCTGCCTGCTACTCTGAATTTTACGAAAACTGCTTTGGCCGAAAAGCCAAAGCAGTTTTTTTTATGGATTTATCTTTAATTTTACCCCATGATCACGATCCGCGACGCCAAA
>JADMIO010690583.1_pt1 | contig 11363 bp, 10 predicted proteins | sample 8958161 | NCBI WGS metagenome assembly JADMIO01 (sample SAMN16585339, study PRJNA669376) | soil metagenome | isolation source: Crop rotation soil | place: USA: Cullars Rotation, Alabama | collected 2011
CGAAGCGGACGCGCGGATCGCCGGCGACGTCGAGGCTCGCCAGCAGGCGATCGCGAATGCCGCGCGCGGTGTCCTCGGCGCTGGCGCCGTTCTCGAGACGCACCCGGCCGCCGGCGATCATGTCGTGGCCGCCGGCGGCGGTGCTGCCGAGCACCGACTGGAGTAAATCCCCGGCGTTCGCGTCGCGCTCGGTCGTCCGCAGCGAGACGTGGATCGACCGCTCGTACGTCCCGATGGCGCACGCCCACTCGACCTCGTCGAGCCGCAGCAGGAAGTCGGCGACCTCGGCGACCATGTCGGGATACTCGACCGACGGCAGGATGGACACCACGAGGCCGTCGTAGATCATGGCGCGCTCGATCGCGTCGCGGAACGCCTGGAAGTAGACGCGCGGCACGCGCGCGTTCTCGATCTTCGCGAGGCGGCGCTTGTTCGTGTACGGATAGAGGAACTGCGCCGCCGCGATGTCGGCCGGGGTCGCCTCACGGCCGAGGTCCTGCGTCTCGGCCGAGATGCCGTAGAAGAGCGCGGTCGCGATCTTGTTGTCGACGTCGAGGTGCGACTCGCGCACGTACTCGGTGAGAATCGTCGACGTCGCGCCGTACTCGTCGCGCAGATCGATGAACGGCACGTCGCCGTATGCCTCGTACGCGGGATGATGATCGATGACGACGGTCGGCAGCCGCCCGGCCGGCAGCGAGTTGTTGATCCGGCCCGGCTGCGTGTCGACGAGCGCGATCTGAACACCGTCGCCGAGATCGACGCTCGCGACCGGCCGCAGGTCGATGTTGAGATAGGTCAGCATCGCCCGGTTCTCGGCGCGACCGACGATGCCGCCCTGCGCGATGATCGCCTCTTTCTTGAGCAGGCCCTTCACCAGGAATTTGAGAGCGGCCGCGCTCGCCAAAGCATCGGGATCCGGATTGTCGTGGGGCAGAATCACGAGCGGCGCGGGGCCGTCGAGCGTCTGCAGCAATCCGGCGAGCAACGTTTTCGCGGGCAGACTCGCCATAGTCTCGCGGGGGAGCGAGGCGAACATTATAAGAAGCGCTTGGGACCTTGTCCAAGCAGCATTCGCCATCGCGCTCGCGACGCTGGCGACGCCCGGCGACACGACACGCCACGCGCCGTACGTCCCGTGCGCGCCGCGCACGCGCGCGCACCCGGGCGCCACGCACGATACGTCGCGTGCCACCCGAGACGACGCGCCGCGCACGCTCCTCGTGGCGGGTACGCGAGGCCTGTGGTAGCAGCGACACCGTGACCGGTCCGGTGGACACATGGTCGTGACGTCGCCGCGCGCCGCGTTCGCGCGGGCAATCGCCGCCGGTGACGAGTGTGACCTCGCGCGGGCCGCGCTCGCCGTCGCGCGCATCGCGTACCCCGACCTCGACGACGAGCGCTACGTCGCGGAGCTCGACGCGCTCGCGGCGGCGGTGCGGCCACGCATCCAGAGCCTCGGGCGCGACGAGCATCCGATCGCCGCCGTCACGCGCTACCTCTTCGACGAGGCGGGATTCCGCGGCAACAGCGACGACTACTACGATCCGCGCAACAGCTTCCTCAACGACGTCCTCGACCGCCGCACCGGTATTCCGATCACGCTGGCGGTCGTGCTCATGGAGACGAGCGCGCGGCTCGGCATCGCCGTCGAGGGTGTCGGCTTTCCCGGCCACTTCCTCGTCCGCGTCGCTGCGGACGACGGGTCACTGCTCCTCGATCCGTTCTTCGGGGGCCGCGTGATCGGCCACGACGAGATGCTCGAGCGGCTGCGCAGCTTCTACGCGGCCGGCGGCGGTCCGCTCGGCGCGAATCTCGTCCGCGAGCTGCCCCACGTGCTGCAGGCGACCGCACCCACCGGCATTCTCGCGCGCATGCTCGCGAACCTGCTCCGCATCTACCTCGACCGGAACGATCACGAGCACGCGCTCGCCGCGGTCGACCTCGCCCTCGTGCTGGCGCCCGATTCGGCCGAGCACCTGCGCGTGCGCGGGCTGCTCTACGAGCAGCTCGACTGCATCGCGGCGGCGATCGGCGACTTGCGGCGCTATCTCGATCTCGCGCCGCAAGGCCAGCACCGCGACGAGGTGCGCGAGCACCTCGCACGCCTGCAGCGGGTCGCGGTGACGGTGCACTGACCGCCATGCGCGCCTGTGTCGCGCGCGTGCGGCCGTGAGCACGCCGCTCGAGTTCCGCGCGCGTGCCGCCGCCGCCGCCGGCGACGCGGCGCTCCACGCGAAGCTCGACAACGCGTCGTTCCGCTTTCTCGAGAAACGCCGCGAGGTCTTCGCCGGCCTCCCCGACGGCGAGGCGCGCCGCGACCACGCGCGCGCGGTGAAAGCCGACGCCATCGCACGGCTGCCGGAGTTGCTGCGGACGCTCGAGACGCGCTTTGCCGCGAACGGCGGGGTCGTGCACTGGGCGGCGGACGCCGACGAGGCCTGCCGCATCGTCGTCGCGATCGCGGCACGCCGGGACGTGCGGCTCGTCGTCAAGGGCAAGTCGATGGTGTCGGAGGAGATCGGCCTCAACCAACGGCTCGCCGACGCCGGCATCGAGCCCGTCGAGACGGACCTCGGCGAATACATCGTGCAGCTCGCCGGCGAGCCGCCGTCGCACATCATCACACCAGCCATCCACAAGTCGCAGGACGACATCGCGCGACTCTTCACGGCGAAGCTCGGGATTCCGCACGAAGACACCGCCGAGGCACTGACCGCGGCGGCGCGGCGCGTCCTGCGCGACCGCTTCCTCGCCGCGGGCATGGGTGTCACCGGCGTCAACTTCGCGGTCGCAGAGAGCGGCACCCTCGTCGTCGTCGAGAACGAGGGCAACGGCCGCATGGCGCTCACGCTGCCGCGCGTTCACGTCGCGCTGATGGGGATCGAGAAGGTGATCGCACGCGACGCCGATCTGGCGCCCATGCTCGAGCTGCTGCCGCGCAGCGCCACCGGGCAGACGCTCACGAGCTACGTGTCGTTGATTCGCGGCCCGCGCGGCGACGACGAGGACGGGCCGGACGAGGTCCATCTCGTCGTGATCGACAACGGGCGCACGCGCGTGCTCGCCGATCCCACGCTGCGCGAGGCGCTCTATTGCCTGCGCTGCGGCGCCTGCCTGAACGCCTGCCCGGTGTACCGGCGGGTCGGCGGCCATGCGTACGGCCACGCCTACTCGGGCCCGATCGGGGCCGTGCTCGCGCCCGCGATGCTCGGCCTCGCGCGCGCGCCGGATCTGCCCTTCGCGTCCACACTCTGCGGCGCCTGCCGCGACGTCTGCCCGGTGCGCATCGACATTCCCGGGCTCCTGCTCGCGCTGCGCGGCCGCGTGACGGAGGAGCTGCGACCGTCCGCAACGGAGCGGCGCATCGTCGGCGCGTGGCGAGCGGTCGCGGCATCGCCGGCGCTGTATGCGGCTGCGACACGCCTCGCGCGCCTCGGCGCCCGCGTCGCGCGCGCCGTGCCCGCGCTCGTCGGCGTCGCGGCGCCGCTCGCCGCGTGGACGCGCCGGCGCGCGCTGCCGCAGCCCGCGGCGCAATCGTTTCACGAGCGCTGGCGTGCGCGCGAACCGCGAGCGCGCAACGAGCGGCCGGCCTCGTGAGCGCGCGCGACGTGATCCTCGCGCGCGTCGACGAGGCGATGCGCGGCGCCGAGGGCGCAGCGCCGACACCACCGGCGAGCGCGGCGCCCCTGACGACCGATGCGGCCGCCACCGGCGACGTGCTCGCGCGCTTCCTCGACGAGGCACGCGCCGTCGGCACGGTCGTCCACACTGCGCCTTCGATCGCTGCAGCGGGCGAGAGTCTCGCGCGTGTCGCCGCGCGGGCGCCGTCCGTCTGCCGTGCCGTCGCGTGGTCGTCGCCCCTCGTGGATGCCGTCGTCGCGGCGACACGCCCGTTCACCTCGGCGCTCACGATCGTGGCTCCCGAGAACGCGGCGGACGCCGACGTCGGCATCACCGAGGCCGATGCGCTCGTCGCGGCGAGCGGCACGCTCGTCCTCGGCGCCGCCGCCGGCCGCCGCCGTGTGACGTCCCTGCTGCCGCGCATCCACGTCGCGGTCGCGACCGCGGACCGTCTCGTGCCCGATCTCGCGGCCGCGCTCCGCGCCGTCGCGGCCGCCGGGGTCGGCGGCGCGTGCACGACGCTCGTCACGGGCCCGAGCCGGACCGCCGACATCGAGAAGAAGCTCGTCGTCGGGGTCCATGGGCCGTGCGAGCTGCATGTGATCATCGTCGGCGCCGTGCTGGCGGCACGTTGACCGATGCGCGTCCAGCTGCTGGTCACCTGCCTCGTCGATCAGCTGGCGCCGCGCGTCGGCGAGGCGACGGTGCGTCTGCTCGAGCACCTCGGCCACGAGGTGGTGTTCCCGGAGGCGCAGACGTGCTGCGGCCAGCCGGCATTCAACGACGGCTTCCACGCCGACGCGCGCGCCCTCGCGGCGCGGACGGTCGAGGTCTTCGCCGCGCCGGACGCCGTCGTCGTACCGTCCGGCTCGTGCGCAACCATGGTGCGGCGCTTCTACGCGGACCTGCTCCGCGGCGACGCGCGTGCGGACGCGGTGCGCGCGCTCGCGGCACGTACCTACGAGCTCTCGGAGTTCCTCGTCCGGGTGCTCGGGGTCGACGACGTCGGCGCGCGCTGGGACGGCCGCGCGACGTACCACGACTCGTGTCACCTGCTCCGCGAGCTCGGCATCCGCGACGAGCCGCGACGCCTGCTCGCCCACGTCCGCGGCCTCGATCTCGTCGAGTCGCCGCGCGCCGACCAGTGCTGCGGCTTCGGCGGCGCGTTCGCCGTCAAGTTCCCCGAGGTTTCCGCCGCGATCATGGACGCCAAGCTCGACGCGATCGAGGCAACGGGCGCCGCGGCGGTGGTCGCGAACGACTGGGGCTGCCTCATGCACGTCGGCGGCGGCCTGCGCGAACGCGGCTCGCGGGTCGCCGCCCTGCACCTCGTCGAGATCCTCGACCCCGCCGGCGCCGCGCGCCTCGATCGCTGATCGACGCGGAGGGCGGCGAACGCGGAAAGGGCGCGCGAGCTTCACCGCACGCCGTGGCGGTGCACCGCAGACGTTCGCGCGAGAGGACGTCGCGGCATGCATGTCGCGGCATGGACGTCGATCGAGACGTCGCCTTTGCCGGGTAGGCACCGTCTGCTACGGTTGATGGATTCCCACGCGACGAGGAGACCTCTTGCCCGAATCGACTCCGCCCGATCGTTTTTTTCTCGACCGTTTCGGTCTGTCCGCGAACACCCTCGAGCACGCGCTCGGGTCGGCCGTCGCGCGGCGTGCCGACTACGGCGATCTCTACTTCGAGTTCCGCACCAACGAGGCGATCGCGCTCGAGGACGGCCTCGTGAAACGCGCGAACAAGAGCGTCTCGCAGGGTGTCGGCGTGCGCGTCGTCGCCGCCGAGAAGACCGGCTACGCCTACAGCGACGACGTGACCGTCGCGACGATCGAGCAGGCGGCGAAGACCGCCGGCCACATCGCCGCGACCGAGAGCGGCACGCAGGCGGTCGCGATCCGTCCCGCCCGCCCCGCGCGCGACCTGTACGCCCTCGCCACGCCGCCGCTGGATGCCCCGCTCGACCGCAAGATCGCGCTGCTCGAGGCGATCGACCGCGAGGCCCGCGCCTACGATCCGCGCATCAAGAACGTGCTCGCGTCGATCGCGGTCGAGCACAAGATCGTGATGATCGCGACCTCCACGGGTGAGGTGGTGAGCGACGTGCAGCCGCTCGCGCGGCTCAACGTCACCTGCATCGCCGAGGACGGCGGGTCGCGCCAGCAAGGCACCTACGGCGGCGGCGGGCGCAGCGAGTTCTCGTTCTTCCTCGACGACGAGCGGCACCTTCGCTTCACGCGCGAGGCGGCGCGACAGGCGATCCTCAACCTCGAAGCCAGCGACGCGCCGGCCGGCGAGATGACCGTCGTGCTCGGTCCCGGCTGGCCGGGTATTCTATTGCACGAGGCGATCGGCCACGGCCTCGAGGGCGACTTCAATCGCAAGGGAACGTCGGCGTTCGCGAAGCTCCTCGGCACGAAGGTCGCGTCGGAGCTCTGCACGGTCGTCGACGACGGCACGATCCCGAATCGCCGCGGCTCCCTCAACGTCGACGACGAGGGCACGCCGACGTCGCGTACCGTCCTCATCGAGAAGGGCGTGCTCCGCGGCTTCCTGCAGGATCGCCTGAACGCGCGCTTGATGGGCATGCCGCTCACCGGGAACGGCCGGCGCGAGAGCTACGCGCATTCGCCGATGCCGCGCATGACGAACACCTTCATGCTCGCCGGCGAGTCGGCGCCCGAGGACATCCTGCGCTCCGTCGACCGCGGCCTCTACGCCGTGCAGTTCGGCGGCGGTCAGGTCGACATCACCAACGGCAAGTTCGTGTTCTCGGCAAGCGAGGCCTATCTCATCGAGGGCGGCCGGGTGACGCGTCCCGTGAAGGGCGCCACCCTGATCGGCAACGGCCCCGACGTGCTGACCCGCATCAGCATGGTCGGCCACGACCTCGCGCTCGACGAGGGGATCGGCACCTGCGGCAAGGACGGCCAATCGGTGCCGGTCGGCGTGGGCCTGCCGACCGTCCGCATCGACAGCCTCACCGTCGGCGGCACGCAGGCGTGACCGACACGCCATGAGCACGCGTCCACTCCGTGCCGAAGAGCTATGGGCGATCCTCGAGACGACGCTCGAGGATGCGACGCGCGCGGGTGCGACCGCTGCCGATGCGGTTCTGGTCCAGAGCGCCGCCTTTGCCGCCGGCGTCCGGCTCGGAGAGATCGAAAAGCTCACCGACGCGCGGCAGAAGCGGCTCGGCCTACGCGTCTTCGTCGGCGAGCGCTCGGCGGTCGCGGCGACCGCGGACCTCGCGCGCGGCGCCCTCGCCCGCTTCGCCGCCGACACCGTCGCGCTCGCACGCGTGACGCAGCCCGATCCGGCGCACGGCCTGCCCGACGTCGGCATGCTCGCGACCGAGGCGCCGGATCTCGATCTCTATGACGGCGGCGCGGAGACGCCGGTACCCGACGAAGGGCTCGCACGCGCGCGCGAGACCGAAGCGGCCGCGCTCGCCGTCGATCCGCGCGTCACGAACTCCGAGGGCGCCGAGTTCGCGCAGGACGCGTCGACGGTCGCGTACGCGTCGACGCTCGGCTTCGACGCCGGCTATCGCAGCTCCGGCTTCTACCTCGGCGTGCAGCCAATCGCGTCGCAGAACGGCACCATGGAGCGCGACTACTGGTACTCGCGCGCGCGCCATCTGCGCGGCATCGAGTCGCCCGCGGCGATCGGGCGCCACGCCGCGAGCCGCGTCCTGCGCCGGCTCGGCGCGCGCCGGATCGCGACGCAAGAGGCGCCGATCGTCTTCGAGGCCGAGGTCGCGGCGTCGCTGCTCCGCCACCTCGCCGGCGCCGTCGTCGGCTCGAGCCTCTATCGGGGCACGTCGTACCTGCTCGGCAAGCTCGGCGAAACGATCGCGTCCCCGCACGTGACCGTCGTCGACGACGGACGCCTCGTCGGCGGTCTCGGGTCCCGTCCGTTCGACGCGGAAGGCCTCGCGACCCGCCGGACGATCGTCGTCGATCGCGGGGTCCTGGCGAGCTATCTGCTGGACACCTACGCGGCACGGCGGCTCGGCCTGGCGTCGACCGGGAACGCGGCGCGCTCGGTCGCCGACGCCCCGACCGCCTCGCCGACGAACTTCTTTCTCGAGGCGGGCGAGCGCACGCCCGAGGAGATCGTCGCGTCCGTCGATCGCGGCGTCTACGTGACCGAGCTCATCGGCTTCGGCGTGAATCCCGTCACCGGCGACTACTCGCGCGGCGCCGCCGGCATCTGGATCGAGAACGGCGAGCTCACCCATCCCGTCGAGGAGATCACGATCGCCGGCAACCTGCTCGACATGTTCCGCGACATCGAGATGGTCGGCAACGATCTCACGTTCCGCGGCTCGACCGCGGCGCCGACGCTGAAGATCGGCCGGATGATGATCGCGGGGACGTGAGCACGATGATCGCCCCGGCGCCGCCACCGCCGGGCACGCCGCCGCGGTCGACCGTCGCGACCGGGTCGCGCTGGCGGCAGCTCGCGGCCGCGCGGAGCCAGCTCTTCGTCTTCTTCTTCTTCGCCGCGTTCCTCTTCCTGCTCTACCAGCTCTATCGCGTCTTCTCCGCGTTCCTCGCGCCGATCGCGTGGGCGGCGATTCTCGCGCTCGTCTTCTCCCCCGCGTACCGTCGCATCTTGCGGCGCTGGCGATGGAGCGACACCGCCGCGGCCTTCGCGTGCACGACGCTCGTCACCGCGTGCGTGGTGATCCCGGCGGTGTCGCTCTCGAGCGTCGTCACCGCGCAGTCGGTCGGCCTCTACAAGCAGCTCAGCGACTGGGTGACCTCGGGCAAGCTCAACGAGACGATCGAGCAGGTCCGCGAGTCGCGAGTCGGCCGCCTCGTCGAGAAGCTGCACGGTCAGGGATGGCAGATCGACGTCGGCGAGCTGCTACGGAGCGGCGCCGAGCGCACCAGCAACTTCGCGGTGACACAGGTGACGGCGGTCGCGCGGAACGTCGCCACGTTCCTCCTCGACTTCACCATCATGGTGTTCACGCTGTTCTTCTTCTTCCGCGACGGTGAACGGATGTACCACGGGCTGCGCGATGTGATCCCGATGGACCCCGAGCACAAGGACGCGATCTTCTACCGCCTGTACGAGACGCTCTCGGCGGTGATGCGCGGCATGGTCGCAACCGCCGTCCTCCAGGGCATCCTCACCTGGATCGGGCTGCTCATCGTGAGCATGCCGTACGCCGCGTTTCTCGGCGTCCTCGCGGGTTTCTTGTCGCTGATCCCGATCGCCGGACCGGCGGCAGTGTGGATCCCGTGCGCGATCTATCTCGCGATCGTCGGCGATACGGTGCGCGCCGGCGTGCTGGTGGCGTACGGATCGATCGTGATCAGCGTCGCCGACAACGTGCTGCGGCCGTTTCTGATCGGCGAGCGCACGCGTCTGCCGACGATCTTCCTCTTCTTCGGAATCCTCGGCGGCGTCGAAGCCTACGGGTTCCTCGGGATCTTCGTCGGACCGATGCTGCTGACGACCGCGGTCGCGTTCCTCAACATCTACAAGGAGCAATACGCGACCGCCGAAGCGGTGCCGGCACCACCGCCGGCCGCCTGACGCCGCCCGCGATCGTCGCGGCGGCGAAGAACACGGTCAGGCCGAGCGCCAGGCCTCGAGGCCGCCGAGATCGTGGATGCTGGCGCGCTGGTTCAGGCGCTGGATCCACGCCGCGACGTTGCGCCATTCCGGGTCCAGCTGGATGCCGAGCGCGGGCAGGATGACGACGCGCGGCGCATAGGCGACGTCTGCGAGCGAGAAGTTGCCGACCAGCCACGAGCGGCCCGCGAGCGCGCCGTCGATCACCGCGAGCATCTGCGTCACCTGCTGGCGCGCGGTCTGCAGCCGTTGCGCGTCACGCTCCGCCTCTGGCTTGCGGAGCTCCTGCATGATCGAGCCGGTGACGATCAGGAACGCGTTGTCGGCGTAATCTTCGAGGGTGCGGACGCGAGCGCGGGCCGCCGAGTCGGCCGGCATCAGCTGGGGATGCGGATATTCGTCCTCGAGATATTCGTTGATGATCGTCGAATCGTAGACGATGACCTCGTCGTCGATCAGCACCGGTACTTTCCCGAACGGGTTCAGCTTGAGGAACTCGGGCCGCTTCTGCTCGGCGGCCTTGAGATCGACGGGCACGGTCTCGTAGGAGAGGTCTTTTTCCGCCAGAACGATGCGTGTTTTCTGACAGAACGGACATTCGGGGGAATCATACAGCTTCAACATCGCTCACCTCTCCGCACCAATGCAGTGGAGCTCGACCCTTCAACCGTGGCGGGTTGCGTCGCTCGGAAACATGGCACCTTAGAGGAATCGCGCAGCGGGCGCAATTATGCGCCGATCATTTTCGATCGTTTTCCGAGCCTGAAGTAGTCGAATTTGCCTACCGTGCCGTATGGCCACGATGCTCAAGCGTGGCGCCAGGCGTGGTAGGAGCTGCGGACGAGCGGCCCCGACTCCACGTATGCGAAGCCCATGCGACGTGCGACGACGCCGAGCTCGACGAACTCGTCGGGCGTGAGGTAGCGCGCGACGGGCAGCTGCTCGGCGCTCGGGCGGAGATATTGCCCCAACGTGAGCACGTCGCAGCCGGTGCCGCGGAGATCGTCCAACACGGTGAGCACCTCGTCGCGCGTCTCGCCGAGCCCCAGCATGAGCCCGGTTTTGGTGCGCAGCGACGGACGCAGCGCCTTCGCGCGCGCGAGCAGCTCGAGCGAACGGGTGTAGCTCGCGCCCGGCCGCGCCTGCTTGTAGAGCCGCGGCACCGTCTCGGTATTGTGGTTGAGCACGCGGATCGGCGACGCCGCCACCGTCGCGAGCGCGGTGGCGTCGCCTTGAAAATCGGGGATCAGCACCTCGATCGTGCAGCCGGGGACGCGCGCGCGGATCTGTCGTGCGGTCTCGGCGAAATGCGCGGCGCCGCCGTCGGGCAGATCGTCGCGATTCACCGACGTGACGACGACGTGCCGCAAGCCGAGTTGCGCCACCGCGTCGGCAACGCGGCGCGGCTCCTCCGCGTCGACGGCGAGCGGCCGGCCGTGCGTGACGGCGCAGAAGTGGCAGTTCCGCGTGCAGGTGTCGCCGAGCAGCATGAAGGTCGCCGTGTGGTGCGCCCAGCACTCGCCGAGATTCGGGCAGCGTGCCTCCTCGCAGACGGTGTGCAGCCCGAGTGCTCGGACGGTCGCGCGGGTGGACTCGACGGCGGGGCCGGTCGGCGCGCGGACGCGGATCCATTCCGGATGGCGGCGGGCGACCGCGGTCACGGCGTCGCGCCCTCACGGCCGGCATCGCCAGACGTCGTGGTGGCGCCGTCGTACCCGAACGTCTCGCGGAACGCGGCGGTGACCTGGTCGGCGACCACGGGCATCGCGGGCACCGCCCCGAGGCACTGCGCGAGCGACGTCACGCCCGTCCCGGTGAGACCGCACGGCACGATCGCCGCGAAACCGTCGCGCAGATCGCAGACGTTGAGCGCGAACCCGTGCATCGTCACCCAGCGCCGAATGCCGACGCCGATCGCGGCGAGCTTGTCGTCGCCGACCCACACCCCGGTGAAACCCGGGCGGCGCTCGGCGACGACGCCGAACGCGCCGACCGCGACGATCAGCGTCTCCTCGAGGAGCCGGAGATACCGGTGCACGTCGCAACCGATGCGGCCGAGGTCGATGATCGGATAGCCGACGAGCTGGCCGCTTTCCAGCACATTGGGATCCTAAGCTTAGAATTCCACGTGGACAAGTTGT
>JADMIO010634737.1_pt1 | contig 11362 bp, 10 predicted proteins | sample 8958161 | NCBI WGS metagenome assembly JADMIO01 (sample SAMN16585339, study PRJNA669376) | soil metagenome | isolation source: Crop rotation soil | place: USA: Cullars Rotation, Alabama | collected 2011
CGCGACAACTTGTCCACGTGGAATTCTAAGCTTAGGATCCCAATGTGCTGGAAAGTCGCGATAGAAAAGCCATCCGAGAATCACCGCCACCACCGCGTTGACATATGGATAAATCGAGACAATCGCCACCGGCAGCCTGTCCAGCGCATATACGTACGCGCTGTAGCCTACGAGCGATCCGAACGTGACGAGATAGAATAGCGCCGCGACTCCTCGGAAGCTCAGGTGTATAGGCGGTTGAGGCATCGCCAGTGAAAACGGCAGCAGGATCACGGCCGCCGCCATCTGTTGCACTCCGCCCGCGACTACGGGGTGCGCTTTACCCGCGTTGCGGCGCTGATAGATCGAGCCGAAACACCAGGCGGCCATCCCCACCTGCAAAACCAGAAATCCCGCCGCGAGGCCGGTGTCGATGGAGTGCGTTGCCGAGTCCGGTGTGAAAAGTAAGGCGGCACCGATCATTCCCACCGCCATGCCTCCGATGGTCGGGGCATGCAATCGCTCGCCTCCGGGAAGCAGGGCCTCCGCGCCCACCATCCAGAAGGGAGAAATCGTAATAATCAGGCCCGCGATACCGCTGGGGATCATGGTCTCCGAATACACCAGCGCTCCGTTTCCGATCCCGAGTGTGAGGAATCCGCTGAAACACGCAGCCGCCAACTCCCGCCCTCGCGGCAGATACAGCCCGCGCGCCTTAGCGAAGAGCAGCATGATTGACCCGGACAACAGGTATCGTAAGCAGACCAGCGTGAGCGGCGGGAAGGACTCCAGCGACATGCGAATCCCGAGATAAGTCGTTCCCCAGAAGAAGCAAACCGCTACCAAGGCAAGGTACGGCTTAAAGAGCGGATGACCGGACAAATTTCAGCGTAGCATCGCGGCTATACAGGCTGCTCCTGCGAATGCGCCGCATGCGCGCCGGGCAGCCGGAAGCTGAACCGCGCACCCCGGCCCGCCGCCGATTCCACCCACATGTCGCCGCCGTGCTCCAGCACCGTCTGCCGAGAGAGTGCCAGGCCGAGTCCCAGCCCATTGCGTTTGCCTGCGCTGACGAATGGCTGGAACAGCTGCGAGCGGATCTCGGGAGCGATTCCCGGTCCGGTGTCTTCGACGTGAACGATGGCAGAGCCATCTTCGATGGTGGCGGAGATTTCCACTGCGCCGCCGTCCGGCATTGCCTCCAATGCATTGCCCATCAGATTGACGAAGGCGCGCTCGATGCGGCTGCGCTCCACCGGCACTTCGAGATCGCCGGGAATGGAATTGGTGATGGTGACCTGCTGGCTTTCCGCCATTGAGGCCAGGCTGTCGCAGGCTGCGGATGCGACTTCGTGAAGCCGGCAGACTTCTGTCTTACCGCTCTTGCCCCGAGAAACGTTGAGCAGGTCTTGCAACAGTTCCTGAATGCGCCGCGAAGCCCGGTAGATATTGCCTGCCAAGCGTTTGACGTGCGAAGGTGGCAGGTCGGCATCCACCAGCATTTCGGCGCCCCCGTAAATAGCGGCCAGGGGATTCCGCAGATCATGCACAATCGAGCCAGAGAGCCGCCCAATGGTAGAGATTCGTTCGTGGCGGATGAGGTCTTCGCGCGCCTGCCGGATAGAGGCGCACATTTCGTTGAACGTCTTTGCCAGGCGCCCCATCTCATCCTCACCGCTGACTTCCACTTCGATCTCATAGTTCTGCCGCGCGACCTCCGCGGCGGCCTGATCGAGCAGCAGTACAGGTTTCACGATGCGCCGGGCCAGCAGATAAGTCAGCAGGAATCCGGCGGTGATGGCGCCCAGCCAAAGCAGAATGATGCGGGTGTACAGGCCTGCGATATTGCGGCGCGCATCGTCGAAACAGCGCAGGATGCGCAACTCGCCCACAGCCTTGCCGCGAATGTCGTTCAGGGGAGTGCTGAACCAGGCGTATTCGGAAACACCATCGCTGACCAGGTCCTCGGTGCGCGCGTGCGCGATGCTGCGGGTGACCGCCTCGGTGGCGCGCGGGTTGAGCGTGGAGACCATGCCGCCGCCGTCGGTGGCTCGGAAAAGAAATTCGCTGCCGCCTGTATCCTCCTTCAGGCGCCGCGCCACCAAAGCATCCACGTGAAAACCGGCCAGTAGCACCGTGATGAGAGCTTTGTTCTGACTGCTGGTCTGAACGTAGACGGGTGTGACAGATACCTGATACAACTCCCCGTTCTGCGCAAAGAAGCCGGCCGCCTGCTCCGGGAATTTGGTGGACGCAGTCTGCACGATTTCCCGCGGCAGGCTCAGGTCGGTTTTCCCCCCCAGGGACACGATGACCTTCCCTTCGGGGTCGGCCACCAGAAAGAACGCGGTTTCGTCCGAGATTCTGCGCCACAAATCGCCCAGGCTATCGTTGATTGTGGCGCTATCCCCAGTGCCGAAAGCGGCGCGCACATCGGACATCTCACTCATAATGCGGCTGACCGACGACAGCAGATTAGCGCGCGACTTCCACAGCGAGGTGTACGCCCGGAAACTGGTCTGCACCTCGTCCTGCAAGCTCGCCGACATCGTACGCGTGATATTGTGAAGCACGATCTGTCCGGTCATCCCGAACAGAATCGTGATCGCCACGGTTGTGGAAAGCAGGATCTTCGAAAGCAGCGACAGACGGGAGAAACGCCAACGCACTATTTGCCTCCGATCCCATAGCCGGTTGAAGGCGGATAGGGTTTGCCGTGTTTATCCATATGCGGGGCCGGAATGTATCCCGTTTCCGAAATCGAAATCAGCGGCAATGCGAGGCCGCTTTCAGGGACCGTGATCACCCGTTCCAGAAACCGCAGATTGTCGGCCAAGGCTCGCTCGTGGAAAATGTGCAATTGATAATCGCCGGCCGGTACGCCCTCGATGCGGAACTGTCCCGTCTCATTAGTGACCGCGTACCAGGGCGTATCGACCACTGCGATGATGGCGCTCATCAGCGAATGAATATTGCAGAAGACGCGCACGATTCCTGCGCGCCGGAATGTCATGCTGCGGGTGGAGTTCGGCGGATACAGCGGCAGATCGAACGGTTGGCCGGCAAAGGTGGAGAATGCATTGTGGTAGATGGGGTCGAGATTGGGGAAGTCGACCGTGCCCCCCACCGGCACCGCCACCACGTGCGGACGGAACGCCTTTCCCTGCTGCCGCATCTCGGCATGACGTGGAGCGGGTGCCGGGGCAGAGCGGCCCACCGGCTCCAGCCAGAGTACGACGCCGGAGTAGTCGCGGTTGCGGCGCACGGTGGCTTCCTTCGAGTTGGTCAATTCGACTTGCCCTTTTACCTCAGCAGCGGACGCCGCCAGCGCGGCCGCGAGGCATAGGCACAGGCTAAAAAAGATATGCGAACGCGAGGTCATAGTGATTATTGAGGCGAACTCCCTGCCCCACGTAATAGGTCCGAATCTGGGTGATCTCCGGCCCGATCAGAACATTGGGAGCCACGCGGAAAAACAGATTACCGCCGTACAAGATATTCTTCCCCACGCTGCCGTTCCGTAGATCGCCATCCTGATAATCATGCTGGCCGGTAAGCAGATGCACGTCCAGCCGCGGAAGCGCGTGTATCGTGAGTTGTCCCCAGCCCCCGACGCTGTTCACCGCATAGCCGTAGTAGCTGCTGAGATAATAGCCCTGGCTGATTCCCCCGGTTCCCAGGTGCGCTACGTTCGACCCCGAAAAAAACGCGCCGGTGAACTCCACCGGCTTCCAGGGATTGAAGAACCAGTCCATGGAGACCAGATTTGACGGAATCGAGAAGCCACCCGCGTGGGTCTTACTGGTGTGGAAGCCTACCGAGAGTTCCGCCCGCCGTTCGGCGTCGAAATTGTGAAATGCTTCGAATCGTCCCTGAATTCCCGGCCGAACGCCTTCCACCCTTACTCCCGTAGGCGCCGGCCCATAGGGACTCACTTCGCGTGTTTGCACCACTCCGATCTGCGCGCGCACGCCCGTCGAGGAAGTCAGGTTGACGTTCTGCTGGAATCGCAACTGCGGCATCCAGATCCACAGATTGCCGGTACCCGTGAGCGGAGAGACGCCCACCTGCGCCAGTGAGTCGGGATCGCGCGGGTTGAAGATCGGCTTGTCAACGCCCACCTTCAGATTGCGACTAGCCCAATCCACCTGGATCGTGCCGGTGCGCAACCGGATCCACTCCGTTAGGGGCGCGGCGCCCTGGTAGAAGTCCATGAATAATTCGCCATGCACCCGGCCCCCGAGAAACGTCCGCGGTCCGTAATACTGCAGACCCAGCATGGTTTGGCGCACCGTCGCGCCACCCCGATTGTTTCCGCTTCCGAGCGCCGCAGTCGGGTAGTCGAACCCCCCATTCTGGTGCGAATTCATGAAAGCGTTCACCAGCATCATGCCCGTGAGCTTGATCGGGAATTTCTGGGAGGATTCGAGCTTGGTCTGCGCCTGTTCTTCGATGCGCTGACCCTGGATATCAACCCGCTCGTCCAACGGCACGGCCGGCGATACGGTCGCGGTCGGAGCCTCGACGGTTGGCGCCGGAGTTTCTCCCCTGGCCTTGCCCAACTCTGCCCGCAACGCTCGAATTTCGTCCGCCATCGCGCGATTTTCGCCTTCCAGATGGTCCAGGCGGTCCAGGATGCTTTTCAGATCGGTTGTCTGCGCGGCCAGCAGAAACGGCCAGAGCAGCAAACCTGCCGCGGCGGCCAAACTAATCGGTCTTACCATTCAGAATCTGCTCCAGTTTCCGTTTCAACTCAGCGGGCGAGAAGGGTTTGGCGAAAAAAGCATCGACTCCCATCCCGGCAACTCGCGCCGGAGTCGTCGGGTCCGTATCGGCGCTGACGACCACAATCGGAGTCGCCGCCAGCTTTCCATCCGAGCGGACGCGCCGGATTAGCTCGAAGCCGTCCATGCGGGGCATATTCAGGTCGGTCACGATAGCGCGGATGCCGTGGCTGCTGCCGCTGAGGATGCGCCACGCTTCGGATGCGGAGGAAGCGAGCAGGATGGTCACCGACGGAATCCCTGAGAGCGCGATTTCCAGCATGGCTGCGTTGTTCTCGGAGTCGTCTACTACCAGGACAGGCCGGTCGTTGGATCCAATTCCCCTCTCGGGAAGCATCCTGTCATTTTCCCCCATCCGGCACCCCTGGACGTTTGTACGAAGTAAAACTCCCGTAAAATCGTACGATTTTACGGGAGGAAACGGTAGCCTACCCCGTGAACGGTCACAAAATGGCGCGGCGAGTTAGCATCCGGTTCGAGTTTCTGGCGCAACTTAACCACGTGCGCGTCCACCGTGCGGGTATTCGGAAAGAATTCATAACCCCAGACAGAATTCAAAATCATGTCGCGCGTCAATGGCCGGTCGGGATTTTGGAGGAAATAGCAAAGCAAATTGTATTCCGCGGGGGTAAGCTTTAATTCCTCGCCCTTGCGGGTGACCACCCGGCGTTCAAAATCCACCTCGGTCTCCGAGAAGCGGATAATTTGCCGCGCATCGGGAGAGGAACGCCGCAACACTGCCCGGATTCGGGCCATTAGTTCGCGCGTCCCGAACGGCTTTACGACGTAATCGTCGGCGCCGATCTCCAGCAGCAGCACTTTATCCAGCTCGTCGCCCATCGCGCTCAGTACGATGATGGGAGTTTTTACTTTCGCCGCGCGCAGTTGCTTGCAGATTTCGGTACCGCTCATGCCGGGTAACCGCAGGTCAACCAGAATCATGTCTGGCTTTACCGTCAGAGCCTTATCGAACCCGCTACGCCCGTCTTCGGCGAGTAGCGCCCGAAAGCCCTCCTGCTCGAGCATCACACCGATTGTGTCGCGCAGGCTTTCGTCATCGTCGATCACGAGAACCGTCTGCATGAACCACTTCAATTGTAGCGAATCCTACCAAAGCTTAATGGCGAATCTTGATATACTCAGCGAAACGGGGAAATATCTCTAGGCCTATATGCGAGTCACTGTCATCGGAACTGGATACGTGGGAACTGTTACGGGGGCGTGCCTCGCCTACGTAGGGCACCGGGTCACCTGCGTGGATACGGACGTCACCAAAATCGACGCGCTCCGTCGCAGCGAACCAACAATCTACGAGCCATTTCTGATCGAACTTTTGGAGCAGGCAGCGAGTCGCGGCGGCATCGATTTCGAGACCCAACTCGATGCGGTAACTGAAAGCGATGTGATCTTTATCGCCGTCGGCACGCCGCCTTTGCCCACCGGGGAGGCCGACCTGTCCTACCTCGAATCCGCCGCGCGTTCCATCGGCGCACACATGGATGCGAGCCGTTTCCGGGTCGTAGTAAACAAGTCTACGGTGCCGGTGGGTAGCGGAAATCTGGTGGAAACGCTGGTACGCGAAGGCATCGACGACGTAAGGCCGAGCGAACGGCTGAATATCGGTTTTGGCGTCGCCAGCAACCCTGAGTTTCTACGAGAAGGCTCGGCAATTTGCGATTCCCTGTATCCGGACCGTATCGTCACCGGCACCTCAGACGAGCAGACGGCCAAAGTGATGCGCGAGCTGTATCGTCCTTTGGTGGAGCAGTCGTTTGAACCTCCCGTGGGGGTGCCACGTCCAGCCGGAATAACCGGCGTGCGCATGCTGACTACCACGCTCACCAGCGCGGAGATGATCAAGTACGCCGCGAATGCGTTCTTGGCGATGAAGATCGGATTCGCCAACGAAATCGCCAATATTTGCGAACATGTGGGCGCCGAAGCTCCGGAAGTGATGAAGGGGATCGGTCTGGACTCGCGTATCGGCGCCAAGTTTCTCAGTCCCGGTGTCGGTTGGGGCGGCAGTTGTTTCGGCAAAGATGTGAATGCGCTTCTGCATACCGCGCGGGAATACGGTTACGAGAGCCGGCTGTTGCGCGCTTCTCTGGATGTAAACGCCGCGCAGCGCAATATGGTCATCCAGAAACTGCAGGAGAAGCTGTTTATCCTGAAAGGCCGGACCATCGGATTACTTGGGCTCGCATTTAAGCCGGACACCGACGATTTGCGCGACGCTCCGGCATTACACATCGCTGAACGGCTGCTGCAAATGGGCGCCCGCGTGAAGGCCTACGATCCCATCGCGATGCCCGCTTGCAAGCAGCATCGGCCCGATCTCAAGATTCGTTTCTGCGAGTCTGCAAATGATGTCGCCACCGATGCGGACGCGTTGGTGCTGGTCACGGAGTGGCGCGAATTCGCCGATCTGCCCCTGCAGGAACTGGCTCATGTGATGTGCCGCCAGATCCTGGTGGACGGGCGGAATCTGTTCTCGCCGGAAGCCGCCCGAACTGCCGGATTCGACTATACCGGCATCGGACGATCCCGCCCGCGCGCAGTGAGTCATGCAGTCGACGGTCATGCCCGAACTGCCTGAAGTCGAAACCGTTACTCGATCGATCCTTCCTTTAGTCGGCCGTCGCATTGTGAGCGCCGAGTTTCGCTGTGTCCGCATTTTACGCGGCGGCGATCCCGACGATATGTCGGCGCGCATTCAGGGGCGCCGCATCGCGGCCATCAAACGCTACGGAAAGTTCATCGTAGTGCAACTGGACGATGCGAGCCATTTACTGGTACACCTCGGCATGACGGGACGTCTGCTGCTGGGAGGACCCACCGGCAAGCATACCCACGCAGTTCTGACGCTCGATCGCGGCACGCTGATTTACGACGATAGCCGCCAATTCGGCTGCATCCAACTAAGTCAGGAGTTTCCCGCGCGCGTTGCCCGCCTTGGGCCCGAGCCACTCGAGATTTCGCTGGAGGAGTTCTCGGCCGCTTTGAAGCGTCATAAAATGCGCATTAAGCCGTTGCTATTGAACCAGCGCTTTCTCCGCGGTGTCGGCAATATCTACGCCGATGAGGCGCTGTTTCGTGCGGGAGTACACCCTTTGGCAATCGGTGCTCGCCTGCGCGCCGACCGGGTGAAGCGGCTCTATCATGCCATCCGAGAAGTGCTCAGCGAAGCGATTGCCGCAGGAGGATCTTCGATATCCGACTATGTCGACGCTGAAGGGCGCAAAGGCTTTTTTCAGTTTAGTCATCGTGTATATCAACGTACAGGGGAACCCTGTACTCTGTGTGGAACCGCAATCCGGCGGCTGGTAATTAGCCAACGCTCGTCGCATTATTGTCCGAAATGTCAGGTGCGTTCGCTAAAATAGCTTTGAAACCAATGTGGTGCATAGAACGTCGTATTGGTGACCGGCGGTGCACCAGATCGCACGTGGGTGATTCGACCGGATAAGATAAAGAAAGCGTGTGCAATTCTGCAACACAAGAGGAGATTCTGATCGTGAGACGCATCGCTCGTTACCTACCGCTGTGCCTCCTGGCGCTTGGCAGTATGCAGTTTGCCGCGGCACAAAGCCAGTTCGACGTGAATATTGGGTTTGGCGCCTATCATGCGAAGGCGCAGAAATCCGGTATCGATTCCGGTGGTGCTTTCTGCACTCTGGGAACGACCGGTTGTACGGCTGCTCCCTCGCTGAGCGGTTTCTTTATGGGGTTTGGCGGATCGCTGATGCTGCAGAAACACTATGGCGTCGGCGGAGAGTGGGTACTGACGCCCGCGCGCAGCGACTACGGTCCGCTGCAATTCCGGCAACACTTCTATGACATCAACGGAATTTACGCGCCGATCAATGAAAAGAAATTCGCGCTGAACCTTCTGGGCGGCATCGGCGGCGCTAAGACGGGCTTTTCTTTCACGCAGACAAGCTGCGTGGGGACCGCGGTATGTCAATCGCAGACCTATCCCTTCGCGAGTTCCAATCACTTCCAATTGCACCTCGGTGTGGCGGCGCAGATCTTCGTTACCGACCACGTGTTCGTCAAGCCCGAGTTCGATTACCATTTTGTGCCGGGGTTGACCGATCAGTTCGGCACGAACCATGTTCCTGGAGGCATGATCTGGCTGGGCTATAGCTGGGGCGATCGCTAGGAAAAGGTCGGGAAGGAATCACGGGCGGGGGCTTTGGCCTCCGCCTTTTGCTTTTTTGGCCTCAAACCGTGGCAGGACCGGCGAGGTCTTCCACGGACTGTGGCGGATTGTAGTACAAAATGCGGCCGCACGATTCGCAGCTCATCACCTTGTCACTCTTCTTTAAATCCTGGAAATACTGAAGGCGCATTGCCATATTGCACATTGTGCAGCGGCCGTCGGCGGCTTCGGCCACGCCGATGCCGCGCCGCATTTTCGCGATATTCGTGTACCGCTGGTATACCGCGGGGGTGACGTTCTTGACGATGTCCGCGCGTTCGGCTTTGAGATCGGCCGCCGCCTTTTCGTCCACCGCTGTACGCTGGCGTGCCTCCAGCTTTTCAGCCTCGACCTGGTCTTTTTCTGCCTTGAGCGCGATTTCGGCAGCCTTCACATTCTTGTCCAGCGGCTCGGACTCGCTCATCAATTCCAGTATTCGATCTTCCGCCTTCCGGATTTCCTTCTGGCAGAATTCGATCTCATTCTGAAAGGCGCGATACTGCTCGTTGGTTTTCGCGCCGAGCATCTGGTCTTTCAGCTTGGAGATCTTTTGTTCCTGGGTCTGAATATCGAGATCGCACTTCTTCCGTTCGCTCTGATTGGCCGTTAGCGCGGCGCGATCCGCCTCCAACTTGCGCTGGTGGGAGACCAGCTTTTTTTCAATCTCGGCGATGTGTTTGGGTAAGGCAGCAATCTCACGAGCGAGATCCGCAAGGCGATTATCGATTTCTTGCAGGCGGATCACCAACTTCAGGTCGGGGAGCATTCCTTAAGGCAGTGTAACACGCGGCCTGAACCGTCTCCAGTTCGCGTATCTTGAGTGCCCTGCCAATTACGTAGAACACAGCCACTCCCAGCGGAATCGAAACCAGCACGTCGAGCGCATATGCGGTACGTACCGGGGTGGCCCCGACGATCATGGTGCTCGACAGTCGGCACACCAATCCCATGGCCGCCGCGGCCGCACCGATCTTCATCGCGCTGATGGCCAATTCGTCCGGGTGCAGTCCGCCGATCTTACGCTGTAGTAGCAGCAGCAACGCCAAAGCCCCGAAAACGGCAACCGCCGCGGTCGATAACGCCAACCCGGCGTGTCCGATCCCGACCCACTTCACCATGCCGTAAGCTGTCATGAAGTTCACGGCAATCGACATCAGGCTCACCAGCATCGGGGTGTGGGCATCATTCAGCGCATAAAAAGCGGGGGCCAGGGTTTTGATCGCGGAATAACCCGCCAGACCGCCACTGAAGCACGCAAGCGCTACCGCCGTCTGGTGCGTGTCGAACGCGGTAAACCGTCCGCCCTGGTAAATGGCGCCGATCATGCTCTCACCGATTACCGCCAATCCCACGGAGGACGGAATCGTCAACAACAGGACCATGCCCAAAGACCGCCTCATGGTTCCGCGAAATTCGTCCATCTGCTGTAATCCAGCACTCCGCGAAATCGAAGGGAGGGTGGCCGAGGCGATCGCCACGCCGAACAAACCTACCGGCAATTGCATGAAGCGGAACGCATAGCCTAGCCAACTCACCGGACCGTCAATCACGTGTCCGGCTGCGTCGGTGATGCCCGATGCCAGGTTTGAATTCACCACCAAATTGATCTGCAGTGCCGCATTGCCCAGGATTGCGGGCCCCATCAGCCGAATGATCTGCCGCAACTCTGCATGTTCCCAATCCATTCGCGGTCGATACCCGAAATCGGCGCGCCACAAGCTCGGTACCTGCCACAGCAACTGCATGGCGCCCCCGGCGAGCACCCCGAAGGCCATCGAAACGATCATATTGTTGCCGCTCCCGCGGCCGGCCACATACCCCAGCGCGACCCCGCATGCGACCGATCCGACATTGAACAGCGTGGACGCTGAGGCGGGAACTCCAAAGCTGCCGCACGCGTTCAACACTCCCATGGCCTGCGCCGCCAGAGCCACCAGCAGGAGGAAGGGAAACATGATCCGGGTAAGCACGACGGTAAGTTCGAACTTGCCCGGTACCTGCGCGAAGCCGGGAGCGAGCATCCGCACGATTTCCGGAGTGAAAATCATGCCGAGCGCGCAAATTGCGCTCACCACCAGCACGATAGCGGTGGCCACCAGATTCGACAATTCCGCCGCCTCACGCCTGCCCTTGGTAGCCAGCACTCGCGTAAAGACCGGAACGAAGGCCGACGAGAGCGCGCCCTCGGCGAACAAGTTGCGAGTCAGTCCGGGAATGCGAAACGCGAGCTGAAACGCGTCATTGGCGGCGCCCGCGCCAAATAGCCGCGCCATGACCACTTCACGCACCATGCCGCTCACGCGGCTGGTAAGAATGGCCGCCGATACGATTCCCGCGGAGCGAAAGAACTTGTGCCGGTCGGCGGTGGCGCCCTGCATCTATTCCACGCGCCGTATTT
>JADMIO011064064.1_pt1 | contig 11362 bp, 10 predicted proteins | sample 8958161 | NCBI WGS metagenome assembly JADMIO01 (sample SAMN16585339, study PRJNA669376) | soil metagenome | isolation source: Crop rotation soil | place: USA: Cullars Rotation, Alabama | collected 2011
ATGGCGGTCAAAGCCGCGCGCGCCTTCACTGGCCGCCACAAGATCGCGAAGGCCGAGGGTGCCTACCACGGCACGTACGATTTCATTGAAGCGAGCCGTGCGAGCACGCCCGCCAATTGGGGTCCCGCCAACGCGCCGGCCGCCGTGCCGTATTCCAAGGCCACGCCGCCCAGCGTCATGGAGGCGACCGTGGTCTTCCCCTACAACGACATCGAGAGCACGCGCGCACTGCTCGAGCGCGAGAAAGCCAACCTCGCGGCGGTCCTGGTGGAGCCGGTCGCCAACCGCATCGGCATGATCCCGGCGCGCGAGGAGTTCATTCGCTTCCTGCGCGAGTTCTGCACCGCCAACGGCATCCTGCTGGTCTATGACGAGGTGTATGTGTTCCGCCTTGGCGTCGGCGGAGCCCAGGAGCGCTACGGTGTGCCGGGCGACATCACGGCCATGGGCAAGATCGTCGGTGGCGGCTTCCCGGTTGGTGCGATCGCCGGCCGCACTGAAGTGATGGCGGTGTTCGATCCGTCGTCGGGCAATCCGGACGTCCCGCATACCGGCACGTTCAATGGCAATCCGATCTCGATGGTAGCAGGGCTCGCGACGCTGCAGCCCATGGACAAGGGGTTCATCGCAAAGCTGAACGCGCGTGGCGACAAGCTGCGCGAAGAATTGAATGGCGTCTTCGCGGAGAAGGGCATCGAAGGCCAGGTGACGGGCGTGGGCTCGCTCTTCCGCATCCATTTTCACGGCGGGCCGATCACGGACTATCGCTCCGGATATCCCAAGCCGGCGGCGAACACACGCATCAAGGAATTGCAGCGCGTGCTGCTGAACGAGGGATTCCTGCTGGCGGTGAACCTGAGCGGCAACGTTTCGTCCGCACATACCGACGGCGAGATCGAGCAGTTGATCGCCGCCTTCAGGGCAAACGTGGCGCAAGGGGCCAAGGCATGATCGGGCCGATCGTCTACCTGAACGGCACCTTCGTCCCGAAGGACGAGGCCAAGGTGAGCGTCTTCGACCATGGCTTCACCTATGGCGATGGCGTCTTCGAAGGCCTGCAGATCATCAAGGGCAGTGTCTTCATGCTGAAGGAGCATGTCGACCGGCTCTACGATTCGGCGCGCTACCTCGGGTTCGACATTCCCATGGAGCGCGCGAAGCTGATCGAAGCGATCCTGGAGACCGCGCGGCGCAACGATCTGCGCAATGGCTATCTGCGCCCGATCGTCACTCGCGGCTGGGGACCCCTGGGCATCCGCAACATGGACAAGCTGAGCGCGCCCACGGTCGTGGTCATGACGCAGTTCGAAAGCATCGAGGAACGCCGCAAGGCATGGAATAGCGGCATCACCGCGCACGTGGTCTCCGTGCGGCGCATTCCGCCGGCGAGCCTCGACTCGCGCGCCAAGACCTGCAACTACCTGAACAACATCCTCGCCTACCTGGAGGCGAAGGCCGCGGGTGCCGACACCGCGATCATGCTGGACGCGGACGGATATGTAGCCGAAGCGTATTCGAGCAACCTCTTCTGCTTGAAGGGCGGCACGGTGCTCACGCCCGCGCTCGGCCACATCCTGGGCGGTATCACCAGGTCCACGATCCTGCGCCTGTGCGGTGAGCTCGGGATCGCGGCACGCGAAGGGCAGATGACGGTGTATGACTTCTATACGGCCGACGAGGTATTCGAGTGCGGCACCATGGCGGAAGTGCGGCCGCTGCTTTCGATCAACGGCCGGACGATCGCCGATGGGAAGGCGGGGCCGGTGGGTGCGCGCATCCACAAGGCACTGCGCAAGATGATGGAGTCGGGCGAGCACGGCGTGAGCGCATATGCGCCGGCTCAGGCAACGGCATGACAACAAAAGGGGAGAGAAGGATGGCCAAGGCAAGCTGGAAGAAATGGGTGGCGGTGGGCGCGGTCCTTGCGATGGGCACGCTACAGGCGCTCCCGGCGCTCGCGCAGAAGGTGGTGCGCGTGGGCATTCACGGCGCGGACATCGGCTCGCTCGATCCGCACATGTCGGCACAGACCATCGACAACGTGCTGACCGCGTGGATGTACAACGGACTGGTGCGTTTCCCCGACGGCTCGCAGGACCCCGCAAAGATCGAGCCCGACCTGGCGACCAGCTGGAGCCGCAGTTCCAACGGCCTCGTCTGGACCTTCAACCTTCGCAAGGGCGTGCAGTTCCACAGCGGCTATGGCGAGCTCACGGCCGATGACGTGGTCTATTCGCTCCAGCGCGGCGGCACGCCCAAGACCTCGGCCTTCGCCACCGACTTCGCCGCGTTCGAGAAAATCGAGGCCGTCGACAAGTACACGGTGCGCATCACGCTCAAGAACCGCGTGCCGTCGATGCTGGGCCTGGTTACCGCCAACCGCGGCGGCTTCATCATCAGCAAGAAAGCCGACCAGGAAGTGCAGGGCGAATACACCAAGAAGCCCATCGGCACCGGCCCCTTCCAGTTCGCCGAGTACAAGCCCAAGCAGTACGTGGCGCTGGTGGCCAATCCCAACTACTACCGTGGCAAGCCCAAAATCGACCGGGTGGAGTACAAGTTCATTCCCGCCAACGAGAGCCGCGACCTGGCCTTCAAGTCCGGCGAGGTGGACCTCTTCTACGGCCGCAAGGACCAGAAGTGGACCGAGCGCATGCGGGCGACCCCGGGCCTCAAGATCGAGGTCTTCGGCCCCGGCGAGCTGCGCCTCATCAACCTCAACACGTCGGTGAAGCCCTTCGACGACATCCGCGTGCGCAAGGCGTTTGCCCATGCCATCAACCGCGACGACTTCGTGAAGTTCGTGGGCCCGGCGGTGGTTCACCCCAACCCCTCGGTGGTGCCGATCGGCTACCTCGGTTACACGAAGGATGTGCCCGGCTACAACTTCGACCTGCAGAAGGCGAAGGACCTTCTGAAGGAAGCCGGCTACCCCAATGGGCTCAGCATCACGGTGCTTGGCTCCAACCGGTCGTTCGTCGAGCCCTACCAGTTGCTCCAGGCGCAGCTCGCGAAGGCGGGCATCAAGATGGAGCTGCAACTCATCGAGCACACCGCCTGGCATGCCAACATCCGCAAGAACATGAGCCCGATCGTGGTGTACACGGCGGCGCGTTTTCCCATCGCCGACATCTTCCTCACCCAGTTCTTCCATAGCGAGAGCAGCATCGGCAAGCCCACGGCGGTCACCAACTTCAGCCACTGCGACGTGGCGGACAAGGAAATCGAGGCCGCGCGTAGCGAACTCGATGCGGCCAAGCAGATCGAGCTGTGGAAGGTCGCGCAGCAGAAGATCGTGGCCCATGTCTGCGCGGTGCCGCTCTTCGACGAGATGCAGGTCTGGGGCCGCAGCGAAAAGCTCGAGCTCGGCTATCCGCTCGAAGCCTCGATCAGCTTCGGGCCGATGATCACCGAGAAGACCGTGCTCAAGTAATGCTCGGCCTGGTTGCGCGGCGCCTTGCCAGCGCGTTGCCCACGGCGTTCATCGCGCTGCTGCTGGTGTTCTTCATCGCCCGGATCCTTCCGGGCGATCCCGCCCTCGCGATCCTGGGCGACTCCGCCAGCGAAGCGGCGCTGGCGGCGCTGCGCGAGAAGCTCGGCCTCAACCGGCCGGTCTGGACGCAATTCCTCGCCTACATGGGAGACATCCTGCGCGGCGACCTGGGGAAGTCCATGGTCTCCGGCCGTCCGGTGATCGAGGAGGTCTTGCACGCGCTGCCCTATACGCTGGAGCTCACGACCTTTGCCATCCTGTTCGGCGTGCTGACCGGAGTGCCGCTTGGAACCTGGGCGGCGCTACGGCGCGGCGGATTCGCGGACCACCTGACGCGGGCGCTCTCCCTGGTGGGGGTTTCGTTCCCCCCATTCTTCCTCGGCATCTGCCTGCTGCTGTTGCTGGCGATCATGTTCCCGATCTTTCCGGTGATCAGCGCCTATGAGGGACCGGAGCTCAAGGGCCGCATCGTGGCGCTCATCCTGCCAGGCATGACACTCGGCATCATCTTCATGGCCTTCGTGATGCGCTCGACGCGCGCCGCGATGCTGGAAGTGATCCCCGAGATGTTCGTGCGGACTGCGCGCGCCAAGGGCATCGCCGAGAGCCGCGTGCTGCTTCGCCACATCCTGCGCAACGCGCTGCTGCCGATCATCACCGTGGTGGGCCTCTATTTCGGCATCCTCATGGGCAACTCCGTGGTGACCGAGATCGTGTTCACGCGTCCAGGGCTGGGGAAGATGATCGTGGCGGCGCTCAACTCGCGCGACTACGTGACGCTCCAGGGACTCACGATCGTCTACTGCTTCATCGTCATCGTGGTGAATTTCGTGACCGACGTGCTACATGGCGCGGCCGACCCGCGGGTGAAGCCCGGATGAGCAGCCTCGCCCCGCGATTGACCAGCTGGCTGCGTGTGCCTGGCGTGAGTGGCGCCGTGCTGGGAGGCGCGATCGCCTTCGCGCTGCTGTGCGTACTGATCGCCGTGGCGCCGGCTTTCGCGCCCTACGATCCGGCGGAGCAGGACATCATGGCGCGGCTGGTCGCGCCGTCCGCCGCACACTGGTTCGGGACCGACAACTTCGGCCGCGATATTTTTTCACGCGTGCTCCATGGGTCACGGCTCTCGCTCACCATCGGTCTCGGAGCGACGGCCGGGGGCATGCTCGTCGGGGGCGCCCTCGGCGTCCTGGCCGGCTACCGTGGTGGTTGGGTGGACACCGTCGTGATGCGCGTGGTCGACGTGCTGCTGTCCTTCCCGAGCTTCATCCTCTGCCTGCTGATCGTCGCGGTGATGGGTCCTGGCGTCGCGGTGCTCATGTGCGCGATCGGCACTTCGCTGGTGCCCAAGTTTGCCCGCGTGGCGCGCTCCTCGGCGATGTCGGTGAGCCGCCACGAGTACATCGATGCATGCCGCTCGATGGGAGCTTCGCACTTGCGCATCATGCTGCGGCACGTGGCGCCCAACATCGCGGGCGAACTGCTCGTGATGGGCTCGCTCTGGACCGCGAACGCGATCCTCATCGAGGCCTCGTTGAGCTTCCTCGGCCTCGGGATTCGCCCGCCCGTGCCGACGCTGGGCGGCATGATGCTCGAGGGGCTCAACGTCCTGCACGAAGCGCCATGGCTCACCCTCATGCCGGGGGCGGCGATCTTCGTCTACGTGCTGGTGCTGAACCTCATCGGCGACCGCCTGCGCGACGCGGTCGATCCGCGGCTGCGGGACGTCTGATGCTCGAGATCTCCTCGCTCGACGTCTCGGTACGCGTGCGCGGCGGCCTGTTGCCGATCCTGCGCGACGTGAACCTCGACGTGGGCAGCAACGAGACGCTCGCCATCGTCGGCGAATCTGGCAGTGGCAAGAGCATGCTGGCGCTCGCCATCATGCGGCTGCTCGCGCCCGCCCGGTCTTTCAGCGTTGCGGGCAGCGTGCGCTTCGAAGGGCGGGACTTGCTCGCGCTTTCGGAGCGGGAGATGGCGGCGGTGCGCGGCGCCGGCATCGGCATCATGTTCCAGGAGGCGCTCGGCGCATTGAATCCCGTGCTGCGCGTCGGCGACCAGATCGGCGAGGCCTACGCACAGCACCATCCCAGGGCCACGCCGGCGGAGGTGCGCAAAGCGGCTATCGCCCTGCTGCGCGATGTGGGCATTCCGGCCCCCGAAGCGCGCATCGACGATTATCCGCACCAGCTGAGCGGCGGCATGCGCCAGCGGGTGATGATCGCGATGGTGCTCGCCTGCGAGCCGCGCCTGGTGATCGCCGACGAGCCCACCACCAGCCTGGACGTCACCATCCAGTCACAGATCCTCTCGGTGCTTCGCGACCTGCGCGCGAGCCGCCGCATGTCGATGATCTTCATCAGCCACAACCTCGGCGCCGTGGCCGCCATGGCCGACCGTGTCGCCGTCATGTACGCCGGCCAGGTGGTCGAGGTGGGGCCCGCGGCGCGCGTCTTCCGCCAGCCGCGCCATCCCTACACGCGCGCGCTCTTCAGGGCGATTCCCAGAGTCGATCGCTTGAGCGAGCTCTCGGTGATTCCCGGCTCGGTCCCGCGCTTCGACGCGCTTCCCGCCGGCTGCCGCTTCGCCCCGCGATGCTCTTTCCGCGCGGAGGTGTGTGAGGCTCCGCAGGCGCTGCTGGCCGCGGAAACCAGCGTGCGCTGCTGCCGGGTCGATGAGATTGCCGGATTGAATTCGCCATGAGCGCGCTGCTGGAAGTCACGGGGATCCGGAAATACTTCCGCTCGCGCAAGCTCCTGGGGCCGCAGCCCCCACCGGTTCGCGCAGTCGAGGAGGTGTCGTTCTCGGTCGCCGAAGGCGAGAGCTTCGCGCTCGTCGGTGAATCAGGCTGCGGGAAGTCCACGGTGGCACGCTGCATCGTGGGGCTGCTCGAACCCGATGCAGGCAGCGTTCGCGTCAAGGGGGAGGACCTCTTTTCCCTGCGCCACCGGGATCTGCGTGCGGCGTGCCGCGCGGTGCAGATGGTGTTCCAGGATCCGTTTTCGTCGTTGAACCCACGCCTTTCGGTCGGAGATGCGCTCGCCGAGCCGCTGATCATCCATGGTGCGCTCAAGCGCAGCGACATCCGCGCCAAGGTCGAATCCCTGCTGCAGGAGGTAGGCCTCGAGCGCACGGCCGCGAAGCGTTACCCGCACGAATTCAGCGGCGGGCAGCGGCAGCGCATCGGCATCGCCCGCGCGCTGGCCCTCGAGCCCACCGTGCTGATCGCCGACGAACCGGTCTCGGCGTTGGACGTATCCATCCAGTCGCAGATCCTGCTGCTGCTGCGCTCGCTGCAGAAGTCGCGCAACCTGAGCCTCGTTTTCATCACGCATGACCTGGCAGTCGTGCGCAACTTCTGCGACCACGTCGGCGTGATGTACCTGGGGTCGCTGGTGGAGCAGGGTCGGGTGGAAGATGTGCTGGGTGCGCCGGTGCATCCCTATACGGCGGCGCTGCGGGATGCCGCGCTGCCTCCTGACATCTCCGCGCGCGACAACCTCACCCGCATCGAAGGCGAGATGCCCTCCGCGGTGAATCCGCCTTCGGGCTGCCGCTTCCATCCGCGTTGCCAACGCAAGCTTGCGCACTGCAACACGGTCGATCCGGTTTGGACGCCGCTCGCCGCGACGCGCAGCGTGCGATGCCACCTGGTCCAGTCGCCCTGATGCCTTAGAGTGTAGGCAGGGGAGGAATCGCACTTGTCGTTTCTCACGCTGACCGACATTTCGAAGGCCTATGGCGCCACGTATGCCGTGCGCGACATGAACCTGTCCGTGGCCAAGGGGGAGTTCGTTTCGCTGCTGGGTCCTTCGGGATGCGGCAAGACGACCACGCTGCAGATGATCGCGGGATTCGTCGAAGCCACCACTGGGCGCATCACGCTCGACGGCAAGGACATCACCCACGCCAAGCCCAACATCCGCGGCCTCGGCATCGTCTTCCAGAACTACGCGCTCTTCCCGCACATGACCGTGGCGGGCAATGTGTCCTTCGGGCTCGAGATGCTGAAGATCCCCAGGCCGCAGCGACTGGAGCGCGTGGCCAAGGCCCTGGCGCTGGTGCACCTGGAACATCTCGCCGAGCGCTATCCGCGGGAGCTCTCGGGCGGGCAGCGGCAGCGCGTGGCGTTGGCGCGCGCGCTCGTCATCGAGCCGCCCGTGCTGCTGCTGGACGAGCCGCTCTCCAACCTCGATGCCAAGCTGCGTGAGGAAATGCAGTTCGAGCTGCGCCAGATCCACCGCAAGGTCGGCACCACCACCGTGATGGTCACGCACGACCAGTCCGAGGCGATGTCGATCAGCGACCGCGTGGTGGTGATGGAGGGCGGGCGCATCACCCAGGTGGACGAGCCCTATCGCCTCTACGAGCATCCGCGCACCCGTTTCATCTCGACCTTCGTCGGCAAGGCGAACGTGCTGCAGATCGATGGCAGGACCGTCGGCATCCGGCCCGAGAAGGTCTCGCTCGTGGCGGAGGGTCAGGGGCGCACCGACGGCACCATCGTCGAGCGCTTCTTCCTCGGCAGCCAATGGCTCTATCGCGTCTCGACGCCGTTGGGCGACATCACCGTTCTCGCACCCAATACGGGCGAAGCGCCAGTGGCGGAGCAAGCGCGCACCGGTCTCGCCTGGGATGCGAGCCTCATGCGGGAAATGCAGGAGGCATGAGCGCGGCGGGCAAGCGCGCAATTCCGTGGTTCCTGTCGGCGCCGGCGCTGGTGTTCTTCGTCGGCCTGCTGATCGTGCCGCTGGGACTTACCGCCGTCCTTTCATTTCACGTCTTCGACCACGCCACGGGGATCAAGGCGGAATACACGCTCGGCCATTACATCGCGGTCTTCACCGACAAGTACTACCTGGGAATCTTCTGGCGAACCCTCTGGATTTCCGCGCTGGTGACGCTCATCTGCGTCGTGATCGGGGCGCCCGAAGCCTATGTGCTCTCGCGAATGCAGGAGCCGTGGCGTTCGATCTTCCTGCTGGTGGTGCTGGCACCGCTGCTGGTGTCGGTCGTGGTGCGGGCCTTCGGTTGGAGCATGTTGCTTGGCCCGGAAGGCCTCGTGAACGCGGCGCTCAAGCTCGCGAAGCTCGGACCGGTGAAGCTCCTGTACACCGAATGGGCGATCGTGATCGCGCTGGTGCACGTGATGCTGCCCTTCATGGTGATCCCGGTCTGGACCTCGCTGCAGAAGCTGGATGCGAGCGTGGAGAACGCGGCCGCGTCGCTGCGCGCTTCGCAGGCGACCGTCCTGCGCCGCATCGTCCTGCCGCAGGTCATGCCCGGAATCCTTTCCGGCAGCCTCATCGTTTTCGGGCTTACCGCCAGCGCTTTCGCGATACCGGGGTTGCTCGGAGGACGGCGCCTGAAGCTCGTCGCGACCATCGTCTATGACGAGTACCTGCACGAGCTCAATTGGCCCCTGGGGGCAGCGATCGCGTTCACGCTGCTGGCAGCAAACCTCGCCATCATGCTCACGTACAACCGGGTGGTGGAAGGCTCCTACCGGAGGTCGCTCGGATGAAGCGCGGCAACGGCCCCATCGCGCTCGGATTCAACGCGATCGTCATCGCCTTCATGATGGCGCCGCTGCTGGTCGTGTGCCTCGTGGCCTTCACGCCCGAGCCCACGCTCACCATGCCGACCACGAGCTTCTCGCTGCGCTGGTTCAAGGCAGTGTTCGCGCATCCGGACTTCATGGTGGCTTTCTGGAACAGTGTGTGGCTGGCGTTGTGGGCGGCCACGCTCTCGACCGCGATCGCCATCTTCGCGGGCCTCGCCCTCACGCGCTACGAGTTCCGCGGACGCGATTTCCTCAATGGGCTCTTCCTTTCGCCGCTGCTCATCCCGCACCTCGTGCTGGGCGTGGCGCTGCTGCGGTTGTTCAACCTCATCGGCGCGACGGGCAGCTTCTTCTGGCTCGTGCTCGCACACGTACTGATCGTGACGCCTTACGCGTTGCGGCTGGTGATCGCGGCGTTGGTGGGGTTCGATCGCAGTACTGAACAGGCGGCGTTGTCGCTGGGTGCCAGCCAGGCCACGGTCTTTCGCCGCATCACGCTCCCCATGATCCTGCCGGGCGTGACGGGCGGCTGGTTGCTCGCCTTCATCAACAGCTTCGACGAAGTCACCATGTCCATCTTCGTGACCTCGCCTGCGACCGTGACGCTGCCCGTGCGCATGTACATCTACGCCACCGAGTCGATCGATCCCCTGATGGCGGCGGTCTCGGCGCTGATGATCGCGCTCACGGCCGCGGCGATGCTGCTGCTGGACAAGGTCTACGGACTCGACAAGGTGCTGGTGGGGCAGAAATGATCCTGCGGCGCCTTGCGGAGACCGAGCGCGAACCGATCGAGATCTTTGTCGACGGTCGTGCCGTGAAGGCCTTGCGCGGCGATACGGTTCTTACGGCGATCCTGGTGAACGCCGAACGCGTGCGGCGAAGTGAATTCAGCGGCGAGCCACGCGCCGGCTTCTGCTTCATGGGCGCCTGCCAGGACTGCTGGGTGACGACGGAGGGAGGCGATCGCCTGCGCGCCTGCACGACCTTCGCGGAAGCAGGGATGCGGCTCGTGACTGGAGCGCCTGAATGAGCCAGGCGGTCGCTCCGGTCATCGTGGGTGCGGGCCCGGCCGGAATTCGCGCCGCACAGGCGCTGGTCGCCGGGGGGCTACGGCCCATCGTGATCGATGAAGGATTCACCTTCGGCGGCCAGATCTATCGACGCCAGCCGGAGAATTTCCGCCGGCCGGCCGAGGCGCTCTACGGCTACGAGGCCGCGAAGGCCGAGTCTGTTCACGCCGCCATGTTGGCGCTGGCCTCCAGGGTCGACTATCGCCCCGGGACACTCGTTTGGAACGCGCAGCAGGGCGCGCTGGACCTCCTGCGCGGCACCGAGGTCTCCCGCATCGAATACAGCCATCTCATCATCGCGAGCGGCGCGACCGAGCGCATCCTGCCGATGCAGGGCTGGACGCGGCCTGGCGTCTATGGGCTCGGTGCCGCCCAGGTGGCGCTCAAGTTCCAGGGCTGCGCCATCGGATCGAGCGTGGTCTTCGCGGGCACCGGACCGTTGCTCTACCTCGTGGCCTACCAGTACGCGAAGGCTGGCGCGCGGGTCGCGGCGGTCCTCGACTCGGCGACCTTCGGCGACAAGGCGGGCGCCGTGACTGCCTTGCTTTCGCAGCCGGCCACCTTCGCCAAGGGCCTCTACTACACGCTCTGGCTGCGCATGAATGGCGTCCCCGTACACGAGGGGGCCCGCGTCCTGCGCGTGACGGGCGACGCACGAGTGAAGGGGATCGTCTGGCAAGACGGCAGAGTCGAGCGCGAGGCCGCTTGCGATGCGATCGGTGTCGGCTATGGACTGCGCCCTGAAACGCAACTCGCCGACTTGTTGGACTGCGCCTTTCGGTTTGATCCACTCACCCGTGCGCATGTACCGGAGCGCGATGCGGCGGGCCGTACCAGCGTGCAGGGCGTGTATATAGCGGGCGATGGCGCGGGCATCGCGGGCGCCGATGCGGCGGAGTGGGGCGGCGAGCGGGCGGCGCTCGCGCTGCTCGAGGACGCCGGGCTGCAGGCGAATGGCGAACGCGCCAGGCTCCTGGAAGGCAAGCTCGCGCGAGTCGCGCACTTCCGTGCCGGCCTCGAGCGTGCCTTTCCGTTCCCGCAGGATTGGGCCGCAGGCGCCGCGGATGACGTCGTCGTTTGCCGCTGCGAAGAGATCAGGGCAGGGGAGCTGCGCGCGGCGGTGCGCGACACCGCAGCGGTCGAGATCAACCGCCTAAAGGCACTCACGCGCGTCGGCATGGGCCGCTGCCAGGGGCGCACGTGCGGCCCGGCCGCGTGCGAGATCCTCGCCCA
>JADMIO011421345.1_pt1 | contig 11362 bp, 10 predicted proteins | sample 8958161 | NCBI WGS metagenome assembly JADMIO01 (sample SAMN16585339, study PRJNA669376) | soil metagenome | isolation source: Crop rotation soil | place: USA: Cullars Rotation, Alabama | collected 2011
GCCGGGCGAGCATCAGTGCCGTCTGCAAACGATCCGGCGACGGTGAGAGCCCGCTGCTGCCTAGAACCGGTCGCGCCAGCCGCGCGCCCACCAGGCGTACTGCGCCATGCGCTCGTTGCGCGATCGCGCCATGCCGCCGAGGCCAAGCAGAAGCAGCAGCAGAACGACGGCAACGACAATGCCGCCGATACCGCCGATAAACCACACACCGAGAAACACAAACAGCCCGATCACGGCGCCGACGGTCAGCAGCAGTCCTGCCCACATGAAGGCCATTACAACGAACTCGGCGGCGTCGGTCCTGGCGTGCGCCAGCTTGTCCGCGGCAGTAAGGACGGTCTCTTCTTCCCACTCGTGGCCGCATTCGTTGCAGGCCATACGCCAGCGCCGCATCGTCGCAATAGTCGCGCGGCACTTGGGGCAGCGCATGACTCGGACGACACGCTGAGGCGTGACCTCGGCGGGTTCTTCGCCCTCCGGCCCATCGACCATGCGCTGCCGGCGGCGTCGCTCCGGGCTGACGTAGCGGTTCATCCGTAGGATCCTACCGCGCCCGGGCGAGGCGTGCAGCTACCTGCGGTCACCCCGGTCGGGCTGTTATGGTGCTGGATGGAACGTCATCAGCAACCCGGGCACTTGCAGCGTCTCATTGCTAACCCACTAGGCGCCATCTGTCCAACGAATCGTGTCGGAGCCTGAGATTTCCTCTTCAACCTCATCTCTGCGCCAATAATTCGACGATTTCTTGACTATCGGATGGCGAAGCGCGAAAAGCATCATTGCGCCAGCGGCAACTGCGACTCCGACCGCAGGACTCGCCCCTCGAACGCCGGAAGCAATCGAAATCACCATCCAGACGACAAATCCGACGATCGCAAGCAATCCACCCCACAGCAGAGCGAACACCAGGGTCTCAGCGAGAGTCGAGGTCTCTTGCAAATCGCCTGAATTGGCTTCCTCCCATTGAAGGCCGCAGAAGGGGCAGGACATGCGCCATCGGCGCATCGTGTGATACTTCTTACCGCAGCCGGGACAAAACAGCCATCGCCTGAGGTCTGACGGGGCTTCCTGCGCGTCGTCGAGGTCCATCGGGCGCAATCGTACGTCGCCCGCGAAGCGTTGTGCAGCCCGCGAGGCAAGGGGGCGTCATGTCAGAGCTCAACAAATCAATCGCCGCGGCCATAATTCACGCCGCCGGCTCGCCCAACTGGCCGGCGATGACCGCGGGCTACGCGCGAGATGCCGTTTACCACGGCGCCGGCGACCTTGAGCTGCAGGGCCGGGACGCCATCGTCGCCTTCGCGAAGTCGTACAAGGACGCTTATCCCGACATGAAGTTCGTCGTGCAGGGCCAGCGCGCCACGGACGACGTCGTCGTGACCAGGTTCACCGCCCTTGGCCAGAACACGGGCGAGCTCAACGGCGCCCCGCCGACCGGCAAGCGCATCATGGTCGACCTCACGACGACCCAGCGCTTCGAGCGCGGCCGCGTGGTCGAAGAATGGTCAACCTGGGACGAGATGGCGACGGCGCTGGACTTCGCGCTGTAGGACCTCACCCCCAGCCCCTCTCCAGACAAGCTGGAGAGGGGAGCTCAGCCGCAGAAACGCCGTCCTGCTTGCACCTTCGCGTCTACCGCTTCAGCCCTCTCCAACTTGATTGGAGAGGGCGCGCGGAAGCGGGGTGAGGTTGAGCCTCGGCGGTCGCGCTATCAGCAACAGCAAGCCTGCGATGACGAAGGCTGCGCTGGTTACGCCCCATACGTATCGCTCGTCCGGGGCGAGGTCGAGTAGCAAGGCGTAGAACGGGGCGCTGACCGCGGCAGTCGCCACCGAGACCGGGAAGACAATGCCTCGGATCGTGCCGAGGAAGCGCGTGCCGTAATAGTTCGGCCAGATGATGTTGTTGACCGTGATGTAAGCGCCGATCGCCAGGCCCCAGGCGATGTTGTAGGCCAGCAGCATCCACAGAGCGTCGGTCGCGAAGGCCATGAACAGCATTGCTACGCCAACACCGGCGCCGCCGACGAAGCCGAGGTAGCGCGTCTGGACGCGGTCGGCGATGAAGCCGAACGCCAGGGTCGAGAACGTCACCGTCAGCGGGTCTAGCGCCGTCGCGAACGCAACCGTGCCTGCCGGGATGCCCACGTCCTCCCAGAACGCGACGCGATACACGACGGTCCCCGGCAGCACCAGCGACGTGAGCGCCATCGACGCCAGGATGATCCACATCGTCGGGCTGTGCAGCACCTGGCGCACCGTCCAGTCTTCGTCCGTCACCAGCGTCTCGCGCTCGTCGAGGCCGGCGCGTATCGGGTCATCAGGCGCAATGCCATCGGGATTCAGGCCCATGGCCGCGGGGTCCTTGCGCATGAATACGGCGCAGGCGGGCAAAGCGACCACGATCACGGCGATGCCGAAGATCGCCCAGGCTTCACGCCAACCGAGGCTGTCGATGAGTACCTGCGAGAGCGGCATGGCGAGGACGCTACCCAGCGGCAGGCCCACAGTCGCAATCGACAGCGCTCGGCCTCGGTTGAGGACGAACCACTTCGCCACTGGCACCGTGGTCAGCAGCTGGCCAGACGGCGCGCCGAATCCGCTGAAACCAGACAGCGCCGCAAAGCCGTAGAACACCCAGATGCTGTGCACACCCGAGAAGCCGATCAGCGTCAGTCCCGCGATCGTCCCGGCGATGGCGCCCAGCACCCGCGGCCCGAAGCGGTCGATTGCCGCACCAAGCAACGGCGCTGAGACACCCGCGACTACCAGGCGCCAGGTGAACGCCCACGACAGCGCGCCGCGGCTCCAGCCCAGCTCATCGGTCATCGGCGCGACGAAGAACGAGAAAACGCCGGCGTTCAGCGGGGACGAGGCGACATTAACCGCCATCGAGGCAGCGACAATCACCCAGCCGTAGTAGAAACGGGACGCCAGTGCGCGGACCACTCAGTGCGAGTTTAAGTGCTTATTGAACTAGGCTCCATGAGTGCTGCGCAGGAGCCTTGCCGGCGTGAACGTGATCAGTGTCGCGAATACGGCATTGACCAGCGCGATGTAGCCGATGAAGGCGTAGTTCTCGAACGTCCAGCTATCTACGATGAGCAACCCGATGGCGCCGTTGACGATGCCCAGCCAGAATAGCACCGCGCTCTCCGTCTCAGGATGACTCCAGGCCTTGATTAGCGTCGGTACCGCCGCGGCGAAGTCGGCGATGATGGCAAACAGGATGGCTATGTTGGCGTCGCTGGTCACGGCCCAGAGCAGCAGGCCTAGCACGGAGAGCGCGCCGCAGACCAGGTCGAAGGCAATGGTGCGCCACTCGGAGCGGGGATTGACGAACGACGCTGCGAAGATCGCCAGCGGCATGGCGCCGACGGCGAAAGTCGCGACGGCCGCGATGCCCACGCCCTCGCTGACCTGCGCTGCAAACGCCATCAGCGGCGCGACGCCCCACAGCAGCCACGTGACCTTGTTGGGCTGATTGAGCCCGTGCAGCGTGTCGAGCAGGTAGCTGACGCCGCCGGCTGTGACCAGGGCCGCACCCAGCAGGACGAAGCGTTCGTCGATCAACGACCGGCGGTCTTCAAGGCCCCGATGCTGCGCAGCTCGTTCTCATCGCCCACCAGCGTCAGGCGGTCGCCGCGCTGCAGACGCGTCGTGCTGGCCGGCCCTACCGTCATCTGACCCAATCCGTCCATCACCGCCAGGGCAACGACTTCGTGCGAGCGCGCCAGCACGTCGCCCAGAGTCTCGCCGTCCAGACCCGACGCAGCATCGACGACAACCTCGGCCAGGAGCCTGCTGCCCTCCGTCGCGTCCGAGAACAGGTCGATGAAGTCGGTGATAATCGGCTGCATTGCCGCCAGCGCCATGCGGCGCCCGCCAATCGCATAGGGCGAGACGAGGCGGTCGGCGCCTGCTTGACGCAGCTTGGGAGCCACATCGGGCGTGCCGACGCGCGCAACGACGAAGACGTCAGGTCGCAGGCTTTTCGCCGTAAGCGTGATGTAAGTGTTGTTGGCGTCCGAGTCGGAGGCGGCGATCAGAGCCCGGCAGCGAGCGATCCCCGCCTCGGCCAGCACCTCTGGGTTTGTGGCGTCAGAGACGATAACGAGCACCTTGTCGCGCTTGGCCTGCTCCTGCACGTCCGGGTTGAGGTCGACAACCACGTAGGGCACGTTGCGCGCCTCGAGCTCCTGCGCAACCTCACGGCCGACGCGCCCGTAGCCGCAGATGATGTAGTGGTTCTCGAGTTGCTTGATCGCCACGCGGTTGCGCCTCACGCCATAGATTTCGATCAGGTCGCCCTCGATTATCACCGCAACCAGCGCCGTCAGGATATAAAACGCTGCGCCGACGCCGGTCAGCACGTAGAAAATCGTGAACACACGGCCCCTATCGCTGAGCTCATGGACCTCGCGAAAGCCCACCGTCGTCACAGTCGTCACCGCCATGTACGCGGCGTCGAGCAGCGACCAGCCTTCGATGACGATGTAGCCCAGGGTGCCCAGCGTGAGAATGGCGACCAACGCCGCGATACCGAGGATGAGACGCCGCGCGGCCGGCACCGAGAGCGCTTCGCGAAGCATGCGGCAATTCTAGGCGAAGCTGGGTTTTGAGCACGGCAAAGAACGGTGGGTCACCTTGGAATGAACTCACAGCTTGCACTAGCAGGGTTCACTAAGCGCCGGAATTCATTCCGGGGGGACAGACCTAGGGGTGCGAGAGCTGGGCTCTTTGGTTTAGTTACGCACCACTACGATCTGATCGCTGGCGGACTCGGCGCCCCAGACTTCGCCGGGACGGCCGAGTAGCTGACGGACGTCACCTTTGGCGTGTGGAAGCGGGAACGTGTCGAATTTCTCCGTCTCCGGGTCGAAGCGGACGATGGCGCCGTTGCCGCCGAAGTCGGTAAACCACACTTTGTCCCTGTCGTCGACGAACACGGCATAGGCCTGCGGCTTCGAACCCGGCAGCTGCCATTCCTTCCAGGTATTGGTCGCCGGGTCGTACATCGCCGCCTTGCCGGCGTTCCACTCGGCCACCCAGACGCGGCCTTTGGAGTCCGACCAGACGCGTCGCGCGCCCTGGTCACGGGTCGGCGAGTTGAGCACCGTCGTCTGGCCCGTGTTGAGGTCGATCTTGCCGACGAAGCTACCTGCCAGCGATGCGTAATAGACGTCGCCGTTGGGTGTCACCGTGATGCCGTATGGTCCCGTGCCCTTCGGCGCGTCGTACACCTGCATGTCGCCTGTCTGCGGGTCGAGCCGGCCGTAGATGCCCGCCTGGCCGGTGAACCAAATCCGGCCCTGCTTGTCGAATACGGCGGTGTTGAGGTTGGCGAGCTTCGATCCCGGCAGCTTGAAGACCTTGACCTCGAAGGTCTTCGCGTCGACGCGCACCATGGCGTTGAGCCCGCCGTCCGTGACCCACGCCGCGCCGTCTGGCCCGACTATGACGCCGTGCGGCGCAGAGCCCTGGCCCAGCGCTATCTCTTTGACCTCGCCGTTTCTGGGGTCGAGCCAGCCGAGCTTGCCGGTGCCCTGCGCTGTGTACCAGACGCCACCATCGGCCGCCGGCGCCACGTCGTGCGGGCGGGAGCCCTTCGGTGCGGCGTAAGCCTGCACGCTGGGCTGGCGCGGCGGTGCGGTGGGCGCTACGTCGAGGCCCCGTTCAGGCACAGACGTAGCAGCCGCGGCCGGCGCGTTCGTTTGCGGCTTCGTGTCGTTGGCAGCTGGCGTTGATGACGAACCGCCGCCGCACGCAACGGCAAGCAGAGCAACCAGCGCCACGACAAACGCCTTCATGCCATCCATCGTATGGCCTCCGCGGGCAAAACGTAACGCACACGAAGAGACCTCTCGTTTTCACGAGAGGCCCCTTCGCGATACAAGCACCGGCCAGTGCTACGTAACCTTGTCGGCGATTTCCTTAACCTTGTCCTTGGCACGGCCGGCGGTGTCTTCCACCTTGCCCTTGGTCTTCTGAGCCGCACCTTCGGCTTCCATATCTCGATTGCCGGTCGCCTTGCCGGCCATTTCCTTCACAGAGCCCATGCCCTGGTTTGCCTTGCCTTTTGCGCGGTCGCTGTCTGGCATTTCGAGCCTCCTTGTTGGTGTTACCACCGTAAGCCCGCGCCCGCGAAGCTCGAATTAACGAGGCGAGGAAGGCCCTAACGCCGGCATTGCAGCTTGACCAGACCCGGATTGCCGCGAATGATCGGCCCTGAGGAGACTTACATGATCAAGCGCCCGTTTCGATTCGCCATCACAGGCCGCGGCAGCACCGGCCCCGAGTTTCTCGAGTTCGCTCGTCGCGCCGAGGACCTGGGCTTCGACACGCTGGCCTTCCCCGACCACCTGCCGCCGCCCAACGTCCAGCTATCGCCCTTACTCTCGATAGCAGCCGCCGCGCAGGTAACGAAGACGATCAAGTTCACGACTACGACCCTATTCAACGACTTCCGTCACCCTGCGGTGCTGGCTAAAGAGGTCGCCGCGCTGGATATGCTCACACAGGGCCGCTATGAGCTCGGCATTGGCACCGGCTCGTCGCCAGCAGACAACCACATGGCCGGCATCCCAATCGACCCGCCCGGCGTCAAAGTCGAGCGGCTCAAAGAAACGCTGGACATCGTACGGGCGTACTTCACGCAAGAGACGGTTAACTACACCGGCAAGCACTACACGATTACCGACCTGCCGGGTTACCCGAAGCCAGTAACGCCGCTGAAGGTGCTTGTCGGCGCCAGCGGCCCGCGCATGCTGCGTCTTGCAGGCCGTGAGGCCGACATCGTCAGCGTGCTTGGCGCGGCGGATGAAGGCGCGGAAGGCACGCCGCTTTCGGAGAAAATCGCCATCGTACGCAAGGCGGCGGGCGAGCAGGCGGACGAGATCGAGTACAACCGCTTCTACAGCCGCATGCAGGTCGACGGCGTCCCGGCTACGACGACGTCGTTGCGCGGCAACAACAGCTCGGCGGGGCTCATCGGCAGCCTTGCGGAGGTCTGCGAACGGCTCGAGCGCGAGCGTGAGCTCTACGGCACGTCCTACATCTTCGGCGTGGGCGTCGGGAGCATAGACGCGCTGGCGCCGGTGGTAGCGAAGCTAAGAGGCACCTAATCGCGCCAGGGCCTCGACGTCCCACTCCAGAACCACCTCCAGCTACCGCGCGAATCCACACCCCATAGTCCGCCGACCAGCAGGAACTTGCGAATAGCGCCGCCGAGTATCGCCGCGATAATCAGGCCAATGCCTACCGCCGCCATGATGAACTGTGACAGGGCAAAGCCTGCTACCACGACCAAGAAGCCAACCGCGGCTAGAGATGCGAAAGCGAATTCAACTCGGGCTGCTCTGGGCGGAGGATCAAGGTAGGCTGGTGCCTGTAGCGCATCGACCGGGTCATGCTCAACCGGTTTAGAACGACGCACCGCAGGCATAGTCAAACCCTACGCCACAAAGCTCTTAGACCTGGGGGAGTTTGGCCGTGACGCCTCGTCATCCGACGCCGTTAAACGACTTGCGCTTGTTCCTCACGTAGTCGACCAGGATGTACTCGCCCAGGTGGTCGGGCGTGGTGTAGAACACGCGGCCCTTGTTCATCTTGGCCATCTGGTTGACGAACTCTTTGAGGTAGTAGTTGCGGTCCAGCATGAAGGTGTTGATCGTGATCTTCTTCTGGGTGCAGCGCTTGACCTCTTTTAGCGTCTCGCGAATCGTTATCGGGCTCGGTGGGTAGGCGAAGTAGGAACGGCCGCGCTCGAGGTGCGCCGTCGGCTCGCCGTCGGAGATCATGATGATCTGACGGGTGCCCGTCTTGTGCTTGGCCAGTAGGTTCTGCGCCATCATCAGCGCGTGGTGCATGTTCGTGCCGAGGACGGACTCGTCCCAGCGCACGTACGGCAGCTGGTCTGCCTTGAGCTCGCGAGCATAGGCAGAGAAGCCGATGATGTACAGCGAGTCGCGGGCGAACTGCGTGCTGATCAGGTTTTGCAGCGCCATCGCGACCTTCTTCGCCGCCTGGAAGCTGCCGCGCAGGGCCATCGACCACGAAAGGTCGACCATCATCACGGTCGCCGTCTGCGTTAGCGTTTCGCTCTTCCAGACCTCGAAGTCTTCTTTGTCGAGACGGACCGGCAGCGTGGCGCCGTCGCGGCGCAGCGCGTTCATGATCGTCTTCTCGAGGTGCAGGTGGAACGGGTCGCCGAACTCGTAGGCCTTCGTGTCCTCGCTGCGATCGACGCCGAGACCAGGGTCCGTCACCTTGTGCTTGCCAGTCTGCTCGCGCTTGAGCTGCGAGTAAATTTCGCCCAGAGCTTTCTGACCCAGCTTGCGCGTGCCGCGCGGCGTTAGCTCCCAGGTGTTGCCGCGGCGCCGGATGTAGCCCGCGTTCTCGAGGATCTCGAGGAACTGCTTGAGCTGCTCCAGCGTCTCGGCCGCTTCGTCGCCCAGAAGCTCGCGCAGCTTGTCGATGTCGATGTCATCGATATCGCCGCCGTACTGCGTGCGCTCTAGCTGGCGCTCTAGCTCGTCCATGTCCTGCATGTTTTCCATGACCTTCATGGCTTCGGTCAGGTCGAGCTCTTCTTCGCCGCGGAAGGGGTACTGGTTGCGCAGGTCGCGCTGCGGGTACATGTACTCCAGGTTGGCCTGCAGGTCGGCGAGCTCTTCGCGCAGCTCAGGGTCGCCGATTTTGTCCATGAGGAGGTCTTGTAGCTGCTGGCGCATGTCGGACGGCAGTGACTCCATGAGCGACTGCATCTGCGACATCTGGCGCTGCATCTGCTCAACCAGCTCGTCCAGGCTCTGCGGCGGATTGTCGCCGAAGAGGTCCCCGTACTGCTGCATGAAGGAGTCGAAGTCAGGCTCACCGCCCTGCATCTTCTCCTGCATCATCTTGTTGAGGTCGCGGATCATGTCCTTCATGCGCTGCATGTCTTCGGGCGTCATGTTGGAGATCTGCTGCTGCAGGTCCTTGAAGAAGGTCTCCATCATGGCCTGCTTGAGCATTTCCATGAGTTCCTGGTACTCGGCCTGGGCCTCCGGGTTCATGAACTCGTAGTTCTGCAGTTCTTTCATTTGCCCGCCGAGGTCCTTGGGCAGACCTTCGAGGAAGTTGCGCTTGCGCTCGACGATGTTCTTGAGCATCTCGGCGAACTGCTCTTCGTCCGAGCCGCCGCCCTGGCCCTGCTCGCCGGGCTGACCGCCCTGCTGTGACTGCTGTCCGCTCTGGCCTTGTCCTGAGGCACCGGAAGGACTGCGCTGACCCTGCTGCGATCCCTGGCCGCCGGGCTGCTGTCCTTGCTGGCCCTCGCGGTCGTAGCCGAATTGCTCCATGCCGCCGGCGTCGCCTTCAGAATCGCCCTCGGCGCCGTCACCCTGCTCGCCGCCCTCACCGGACTCACCGTCCTGCTGCGGGCCGCCGAGGCGCTCGTCCAGGGTGCTGCGTTCCTTCTCGAGGATCTGCTCCAAGCGCTTCTGGATGTCCTCGAAAGCTGATGAGAGGTTGTACCTGTCGAGCTGCTGACGGCGCTGCTGGCGTAGCTGCTGCAGCATGTCGCGCAGGCCCTGGGTGCGGTCGCCCATGTTGTTGCGCATGCCGCGTTGCAGCAGGTTGCGCAGGGCGTGCTGCAGGTCCCCGAAGTTCATCAGGTCATCCGTCAGCGCATTGAGCACATCGTCCGGGTCCAGCGGCGGGATTTCCTGCGCGCCGTCCCACTCTGAGTAGCGATAACGGATGACCATGAGTAACCCCTGACCTCAGGGCATGGCGACTAGCCCCTGTACTGGAGCTTGCCACCCACCTTGTCTTTGTTGAGCCGCTTGTTCAGGTGCAGGCCCTCGAGGATGAACTCCACGATCGAGGCCTGAACTGCCGGCGATGCCTTCGGTTCCACCTTCTCGATGTGGGCGCTCAGGCCCTCGACCTGCTTGACCACGCGGTCGTAGTTGCTGGAAGGCATCATGTCGCCGACTTCGGTGCTGATGCCGGACTTGAAGCGCGTTACCACGTCCTCGAAGTCCGAGACGCTGAAGTAGCGGTTGAACACGGCCAGCACAGCGCCCTGGATCAGCTTGTCCAGGATCTGCTCTTCCTTGCCGTCTTCTACCGTCTCGAACTCGACCTTGCCGGCAATGGCCGGGATGACGTACGGCATGTCGCTGACGCGCGGCACAACCTCCGTCTCGCCCGTGCTGATGGCGCGGCGCTGGGCGTTGGCCAGCAGCGATTCGTAGTCGGCGACCGAAGCACGCACTGAAACGCCGGAGCGCTGGTTGATGTCGGGCGAACGGCGCGCGAGGCGTGAGACCTCGGCGACGATCTCTTTCATGTACTGGGGCACGGTGATCGTCAGGTCGTCCTCGAAGCGCATGGCTTCCTGGTCCATGATGCTGATCTCGTGCTCGATCTGCTTCGGGTAGTGCGTGCGGATCTGCACGCCATAGCGGTCCTTGAGCGGAGTAATGATGCGGCCGCGGTTGGTGTAGTCCTCAGGGTTGGCGCTCGACACCAGGAACACGTCCAGGGCCAGGCGGATGCGATAGCCGCGAATTTGGATGTCGCGCTCTTCCATGATGTTGAACAGACCGACCTGGATGCGCTCGGCAAGGTCGGGAAGCTCGTTAATCGCGAAGATGCCGCGGTTGGTGCGCGGGATCAGGCCGTAGTGAATCGTCAGCTCGTCTGACAGGTAACGGCCCTCGGCAACGCGGATCGGGTCGACCTCGCCGATGAGGTCCGCGATCGTGATGTCGGGCGTCGCCAGCTTTTCACCGTAACGGCGCTCGCGGCCGATCCATTCGATCGGCGTCTGCTCACCCATGTCGGCGACCATGTCCTGCCCGAGCTTGGAGATCGGGTTGAACGGGTCGTCGTTGGTTTCCGAGCCGGCGATGATCGGGATCTCGTCATCCAGCAAGTTGACGAGGGCGCGAATCAAACGCGACTTCGCCTGACCACGCTCGCCCAGGAAGATGATGTCCTGGCCCGAGAGGATGGCGTTCTGTAGCTGGGGCAATACTGTGTCTTCGAAGCCGTAGATGCCGGGGAACATGTCCTCGCCCTTGCGCATCTTGGCTATCAGGTTGCGGCGCAGCTCTTCCTTGACGGGAACGACTTTGTAGCCGGTGCTGCGCAGCTCACCGAGGGTGCTGGGTTTAGCTGCCACGTTGCCTCCTCATAGGCCGGGACGCACGTCGTCCGAAATGAGGCGGGCGGCGGCATCGCTGGGTGAATCTCATTATACGCATCAGCCCACGTCGCGGTGCGCGAGCAGAGGGCGCCGCAGATGTTGCGGCGTCATCTTTCCAGCACAGTGGGATCCGAAGCTTGGAATTCACGTGACTTGAAGTCGCGGC
>JADMIO011664313.1_pt1 | contig 11362 bp, 6 predicted proteins | sample 8958161 | NCBI WGS metagenome assembly JADMIO01 (sample SAMN16585339, study PRJNA669376) | soil metagenome | isolation source: Crop rotation soil | place: USA: Cullars Rotation, Alabama | collected 2011
CGGTGCAAGTCACTCCCGCGCCTGAACCTGTGGAAGCGGCGGTGGACAAGGCGAAGTTAGCGGCGCTCACAGCACCAACGCCGAAGGTGGAAACGGCCAAACCAGCAGCCCCGGCTGCCTCCGAGACTCCGTCCCCGGAAAATCTCGCCCAAGCCAACGAAAAGCTTTCCGCCTTGATGAACAAACCGAAGCAGGGTTCATGAGCACCGAGGGATTGAGTCTGTTAAGTCTGACGAGGAAGGTCGGACGAATAATCCCGGTCCCCAAGCGGCTGCAACCATTGGTGGCAGTGGCCGGGTTAACCTGGAAAGCGGCTTTTCGTTTCAAACTCTTTTGGGTTCTCTGCGGTCTCCTGATTGCATCGGTGGTGCTTCTGCCGTTGTTGCTCAAGGATGATAAATCCGCGCGTGGTTTCATTCAGCTCATGCTCACATATAATTTGAGCATCATCACCGCGCTGCTTGGCCTTTCGACCCTCTGGCTGGCTTGCGGTTCCCTGGCACGCGACATTGAAGACTGCCAGATGCAGGTCGTGGCGGTGAAGCCGATCCCGCGCTGGCAAATCTGGCTGGGCAAATGGCTTGGGATCATGGCGCTGAACGTCTCGTTGCTCACGTTCGCGGGCACGAGTGTTTATGTGCTGTTACAGTTGCGCGCCCGTAACCTGCCCCCTGCCCAGCAGGCCATTCTTCAAAATGAGATCTTTGTGGCGCGGGGCTCGTTGAAAGAGCCGATGCCGGACATCGAGGCGGCCGTCGAACGAGAGTACCAGGCCCGTGCCCGAAACACGCAACTCTCGGCTGAAAACGAAAGAGAACTCAAAAACCTCCTGCGTGAGCAGTTGAAAATGGGCGTCCAAGTGGTTCCAACCGGAGTGCCGCGTCAGTGGCAATTGGATTTGGGATTGCGCCGGCACACCTTGCGCGATCAGCCGTTGTATGTGCGGGTGAAATTTCACGCCGCCCAGACGAACGCCTCCGGGACCTACATGGGCGTTTGGGGTGCAGTCCGGGACAAAGCCGTCGTCTGGCGCGAGCGAAAGTATCTTGCCCCAAACACGTTTCATGAATTTCCCATTCCGCCCAATATGTTTGATGCTAATGGAAAGCTGCCAATTTTCTTCGTGAACGAGGAACCTTCCGCTCTCTTGTTTCCGCTGGAAGATGGGTTCGAGTTGCTTTATCGGGAAGGTGGGTTCGGACTGAACTTTACGCGCGGGCTCGGCATTATTCTTTTCTGGCTCGGTTTGCTCGCGGCCCTTGGTCTGGCGGCGGCCAGCCTGCTTTCCTTTCCGGTCGCGGCATTTTTCTCTGGAACACTTTTGATGATTGCTCTTTCCGGTAACACACTTTCTTCCGTGGTTTCAGAAGGATCGGTCTTTGGCGCAAACCATGAGAGCGGCGAGGTATCCGGCAGTTGGATCGATGCCATCATCATACCGTTCTTTAAGGGCCTGCTGAAACTGGTTGAGACGGTCCAGGGGTATTCCCCGGTGGATGCTTTGAGCACGGGACGCAGCATCACGTGGGGACAGCTTGGGCAGGCGGGTCTGGTGATTGTTTTGCTTTTCGGCGGGTTTTTCGCGGTCATTGGGATGATCATTTTTACGCGGCGCGAACTGGCCGCAGCGCAAGGGACGCATTGAGATGAACCGGCGCTCCTACAAAATTGTTCTGCTGGCCGTGGCAGCGGTGCTGTTGGTGGTGGCGTCGCTCTTTCAAGGACAAATCAACCGGCAACGCACCGATCCCCGGCTGGGCCTGAGGCCTGTAGCCCTCGGCCCCAACGCGCCGCCGATGCTGGCTTTCACCACCGTCGCACTCGGCGGCTTTCGTGGGTTGATCGCCAACTCGCTTTGGGTTCGCGCCAATGATTTGCAGAACGACGGGAAGTATTTCGAAATGGTGCAATTGGCCGAATGGATAACGACGCTGGAACCTACCTTTGCGCAAGTCTGGGTCGTGCAGGCCTGGAACATGGCCTACAACATTTCGGTCAAATTCAACGCGCCGGAAGACCGCTGGCAATGGGTGCAGCGCGGCATCGAAATCCTTCGGGACCGAGGCTTGGAATATAATCCGCACGATGCCCTCATCTATCGCGAACTGGCCTGGTTCTTTCAGCACAAGATGGGCGCCAACATGGACGACGCCCACAAGTATTTCAAAAAGATGTGGGCGACCCAGATGAACGAACTGCTTGGTTCCGGCCGTCCGAACTACGAGGAGTTGATTCATCCCCAAACCGATACGGCCAAAAAGCGAGTCACAATACTGCGCGAGAAATACAAAATGGACCCGCAGCTCATGAAGGAGGTTGATGAACGGTTCGGCCCGCTCGAATGGCGTTTGCCGGAAGCTCACGCCATCTACTGGGCGGCGAAAGGACTTCAGCAATCACGCAAGAAGGATCTGATTACGCTGCGGAGGGTCATTTATCAATCCATGGCCATGTCCGTGGAGCGCGGACGGCTCATTTCAATCGACCCCATTCAGTTTGGACCGGATCTATCCAAGGTGGATCAGGCCCTGAAGGCCTTCGATCAAATGATCGCGGAAGATGTGGAGATGCGTGATGCAATCAAAACGGCTCACAAGAATTTCCTTAAGACGCTGGTCTATCTGCTCTACTCGTATAACCAAATCAACAAGGCCGGCGCAATGTATGCCCTGCTCAAGCAGCAGTATCCGGGTTCTGTGCCGGACAATGTGCCGCTGGACGAATATGCACTAACTCAAATCGCCGGCAAAGTGCGCGAAATGCCCAGCGACAAATTCAGATTCATTTTGGAAGGGATGATTGTCCAGCACTACCACAGCCTAGTCATTGGCGAGGATGATCGCGCTGCAGGTCTTTTATTGATGGCCAAACGACTCTGGGCCATTTTCGCGGCGGAACGAAAACGGGATGCCATCAATATGCCGCCGTTTGAGGACATGATGAAAGGGGCCTTGGATCAACTTTTGGATCCTCAAAAAGGACTTCCACCTGAAGTTGCTGCTCGATTGCGTGCGCGGCTGAATCTGCCAGCGCCTGCGCCCAGCACGAATAATCCGGCTTTGAAGTAGGGGCGCGTTAGTGGTGGAACTTCACGATGCTTCGCACAGCTTCAGGAAGGCAGCTTCATCGATTACCTTCACCCCAAGCTTCTGCGCTTTCTCCAATTTAGATCCGGCATCTTCACCCGCCACCACGTAGTCTGTTTTTTTGCTCACGCTGCCGCTGACTTTTCCACCCAGCGCTTCGATTTTGGCTGCGGCTTCTTCGCGGCTCATACTCGGCAGTGTTCCGGTCAGCACGAAGGTTTTTCCCGCGAATGGTCCAGCCGCAGCTTGTGGCGCGTGCAAGGCCGATTGGAAATTCACTTCCGCTTTGCGCAGGCGTTCGAGCAGTTTCTGGTTGCGTGCATCTCCGAACCATTGGAACAAGCTTTTCGCAATGACTTCACCGACATCCTCGCTCGCGGTCAGTTGATCCAGGCTGGCCTGGCGCAACGTGTCCAGATCGGGAAATTGTCGGCCGAGACTTTTAGCCACGCCCGCGCCCACGTGAAGAATCCCCAGTCCAAAAAGCAACCGCCATAGATCCTGCTTCTTGCTTGCTTCGATGCCGTCCAGAAAGTTTTGAGCGGATTTTTCTCCCATGCGTTCCAAGCCGGACACCTCGGCGAGGGTCAGTTTGTAGAGGTCCGCCACGTCCCGGACCAGGCCGGCCTCGACCAGTTGGCGGACCAAAACTTCCCCACCGCCTTCAATATCCATCGCGCCTCGCGCGCAGTAATGTTCGATGCGTCCGCGAACCTGCGCCGGGCAATCCGGATTGGAGCAGCGCCACACGACGGCTTCGCCAGCCAGGCCGCTGCGCGAAACATCCGATTGGCATTCGGGACAAGTCTTTGGAAATTGAAACGGCTTCTCCTGCCCGGTGCGCTTCGTCACAACCACGCCGAGCACTTCGGGAATAATTTCGCCAGCCTTTTGAATCGTCACAGTGTCGCCAACACGAATATCCTTGCGGCGCATGTCCTCTTCGTTGTGCAGGGTGGCCCGCTTGACAACCGTGCCCGCCAGTTGCACCGGCTCCAGCTCGGCGACCGGAGTGAGCGCGCCCGTGCGACCCACCTGGATGGTGATGGACTTCAGCTTCGTTTCGGCTTGTTCCGCGGCGTATTTGTAAGCCATCGCCCAGCGCGGCGCCTTGGAAGTAAAACCAGCCCGCTGGCGTTGCTCGAAGGAGTTCAGCTTGATGACCGCGCCATCCGTGTCGTAGTTGAATTTGCGTCGAACTTTATCGAGGTCGTCGATGGCTTTAATTAATTCCTCGGTGCTCCGGCAGAACCAGGTCCTTTCCGGCGTCTTGAACCCCAGTTGCTTCAACCATTCGAGCAACTCCATCTGGCTTTGCGGTTTGCGCCCGCCGTTGACGACACCCACGCCATAAATCACAAAGTCCAGCGGTCGTGTGGCCACGATCCGCGGATCGAGCTGCTTCAATGAACCGGCGGCGGCATTGCGGGGATTGGCGAACGGTTCCTCTCCTTTGACCTTGCGTTCCTCGTTCAATTTCTTAAATCCGTCGAGCGCCAGATAGACTTCGCCGCGCACCTCGGCCAGTTCTGGAATGCCATCCTGCTTCGGTTTGTGCAGATGCATGGGAATGCTTCGAATGGTCCGCAAATTCACCGAGATGTCGTCGCCCGTTGTGCCGTCGCCACGCGTCGCGCCCGTGCTGAATTTCCCCTTCTCGAATTGCAGGCTGATCGCGACCCCGTCCACCTTCGGTTCCACCACCCACTCCAAGGTTTCGCCCGGCAGCAATCGTTGCAGGCGACCGACGAACTCCTCAACTTCCGTCTGCGAATACGTGTTGTCGAGACTGGTCATCGGAGTGAGGTGCTTCAATGGTTTGAACGCCTCAATTGGCTCGCCTCCCACCCGCTGGCTCGGCGACTCGGGCGTGACCAACTCCGGAAACTCCTTCTCCAGATCGAGCAACTCATGGTAGAGCCGGTCGTATTCACGATCGGAAATGCTTGGGGTGGATTCGACGTAATAGCGGTAATCGTGCCCGCGGATTTCCTCGACCAATTCCTTGTGGCGCGCGTGGGCTTGGGCTTTTGTCATGGCAGGTTGGATCTTACGCTCTCAATAGCGAACTGCGTCCTTGTCTGGATGGATGAAAGCGGAAAACACCCGGCAACTATTTCGCGAAGAGAACAAATTCGCAAGCTTGGAAACCAGTGTCCCGTTTTAAGGAAGACTCATCAAAATCCTGTCGACTACGGCCCGGGCTCGTTCCAAGATGGTTTCATGCGACAGATGACTTTTCGATCTCGTTTGCTTCCCATCCTGGCCGCCTGTCTATCGTTGGCCATGCTGCCGTCCTCGGTGTTGGCCGCAGCGCGAATCGTGGCCTACGTGCCGAATTGGGGTGATCTTAATACCTTCTCCGAAAATATCGATTACGCCCGCCTCACGCACATCAACATCGCATTCGAGAATCCAGTCAATGCGGCAGGCGACCTGTCCTTTAATCGGAAGAACCAGGTGCTCATCACAAAGGCGAAGTCGAAGAAAGTTGCGGTCCTGATTTCCATCGGCGGCGGTGCGGCCGCGGAAAACAAGATTCTGCAGAATCGTTACTTCAGCCTGATCGCTGAAACCAATCGCGCCGCGTTCATTTCCAAAATTGCGGACTACCTGGTGCAGCATGAGTTCGACGGCCTGGACGTGGACATTGAAGGCCCTTCCATCAACAAGGACTACGGCGCATTCATCCGGGATCTGGCCGGTCCACTCAAAGCCCGGAACAAATTGCTGACCGCCGCCCTCTCCAAAGGTTACGGCGGCAGCAAGGTGCCCGATTCCGTCTTCGCACATTTCGATTTCATCAACATCATGGCCTACGACGGTGCGGGGCATTGGAATCCGAACGCGCCCGGGCAGCATTCCTCGTTTGAATTTGCAACCAACAATGTGGGCTATTGGCTGGGGCGCGGTCTGCCCAAGGACAAAGCGGTGCTGGGCGTGCCTTTTTATGGATACGGATTTGGCGAAGCATTTCGCAAAGGTGATTATCCTTACTCGAAAATCGTCACCAGCTATCCGGGCGCGGAAAAAACGGATCAGGTTGGCAAGACGATCTGGTATAACGGCATCCCGACCATCCAAGCCAAGAGCAAATACGTCGTCGAGCAAGGCTTGGGCGGCATGATGATCTGGTCGCTCGACTACGACGTGAAGGGCGAGCGCTCTTTGCTTTCGGCAATGCACGAGACATTGACAAGGCGATGACGCGGAACATGCGTGGTTTTAATCAGGGTGGGAAAATCTAACCAAGACAACGGCCTTTGATACTCTTAGTTGACGGCTTGGCGGGTCACATCCGTTCACGTTCCTCGTCCATTTCCCGGCGCATTTGGCTGAATCCTTTGAGCCACAAATATTTCGCGGCGCACATCATCCATGAAAGCATTTCATGGCATTCCCGTTGCTAAGGGGTGTTGCTCCAATTTGCGTGCTCGCGACGGCCCAGCAGGGGCTGGTTCGAGCGGACATATAGCCGATGTCGAACCGAGGCGGCTCGACAAGCCGGGCGGTGTTGGGCAGGCTGGATCAAGCGACTATGCGATTCACGGATTATCAGGTGGGCGAGTTTTTCGACGAGATGTTCAGCGAGAACGGCAAGTCGAGATCCTGCGCCCGCTCGCTGCTGCGGAATATTGAATCGCTGGCCGAAGGCGAACTGATTGCGCGCCAAAAGGCTGCCGAGCGGACACTTCTTCAGATGGGGATCACGTTCAACGTTTACGGACAGGGGCAGGGGACCGAAAACATTTTTCCGTTCGATCTCATTCCGCGCATAGTTCCCGCCGCTGAATGGAGCCAGGTGGAAAAGGGCCTCAAACAGCGCATCGCCGCGCTGAACCTGTTCATCGACGACCTGTATCACGATCAAAAAATTCTGAAGGACAAAGTCATTCCATCGGACATCGTCCTTTCCTCCAAAGCCTTTCGGAAACAGTGCAAGGGTTTCAATCCGCCGCGCGGCATTTGGTGCCATGTGACCGGCACCGATCTCGTGCGGCATAGCGACGGCAAGATTTACGTGCTCGAAGACAATTTGCGCTGTCCTTCGGGTGTCTCCTACGTGCTGGAAAATCGAGCGTTGATGAAGAGCCTCTTTCCGCAAATCTTCGCCCAATCCCGGATTCGGCCCGTCTCGAATTATCCAAGCCGCTTGCGCGATGTCCTGGAGTTTCTCGCGCCAGATGGCGTTGCGTCGCCGCGTTGCGTTCTGTTGACGCCGGGAATTTTCAACTCGGCCTACTTCGAACATTCCTTTCTCGCGCAGCAAATGGGCATCGAACTGGTTGAAGGCCGAGATCTGGTGATCGAAGATGGCTATGTCTGCATGCGCACGACCAAGGGTTTCGAGCGCGTCGATGTCATCTATCGCCGAATCGATGACGATTTTCTCGACCCGGAATGTTTCCGTCCCGATTCCATGCTGGGGGTTCCCGGTTTGATGGAGGTGTATCAGCGCGGCCGCGTCGCTCTGGCAAATGCCCCGGGCGGCGGCGTGGCAGACGACAAGGTCGTCTATGCCTATGTGCCTCGTATCATCAAATATTATCTGGGCGAGGAGATCATTCTGCCCAATGTGCCGACTTATGTTTGCTCGGAACCGGATGACTTGAAATATGTCCTCGAACATCTCCCGGAACTGGTCGTCAAAGCGGCCAATGAATCCGGCGGCTACGGAATGCTCGTTGGCCCGCATTCGACGAAGGCGCAACAGGCGGAGTTCGCGAAAAAAGTGCGCGACAATCCCCGCAACTACATCGCACAACCCACGCTGGCGCTGTCGCGTGTGCCGACACTTGTGGACAGCCATTTCGAAGGGCGGCACGTGGACTTGCGCCCGTACATTCTTTATGGAAAGGAAATCTTCGTCCTGCCTGGGGGCTTGACGCGCGTGGCGCTCAAGAAGGGGTCGCTGGTCGTGAACTCCTCCCAGGGCGGCGGCAGCAAAGACACCTGGGTGCTGGCCGATTCCGCCGTGGTCGAGCCGGAAAGCCCAAAACGAGCCCTCTGACGCCGCTACTGCCATGACCAAAATAAATCCCTCCTCATGTTAAGCCGCGTTGCTGATTCGATTTATTGGATGAGCCGCTACGTCGAGCGTGCCGAAAACGTGGCCCGTTTCATCGACGTGAATTTGCAGCTCATGCTCGACAATCCATCGGGCGAAGACCAGCAGTGGATGCCGCTGGTCAACACGACCGGCGACCACGCCGAATTTGAAAAGCGCTTCGGCAAGGCCACCCAGGAAACGGTTATTCATTTCCTGACGTTCGATGCGGAGAATCCGAACTCAATCCTTTCCTGTGTCCGCGCCGCGCGCGAGAACGCCCGCACGATTCGCGAAATCATTTCGTCGGAAATGTGGCTGGCCTTGAACAAGTTTTATCTGATGGTCACCGCTGCCGCCAATCAACAGGGTAACGTGCTCGCCAATCTGCACGATTTTTTCACCGAGGTGAAGAATGCCAACCACCTCTTCAACGGCATCGCCTCCGCCACCATGAGCCAAGGGGAACCATGGCATTTCTTCCGGTTGGGCCGCATGCTTGAACGCGCAGACAAAACCTCCCGCATTCTCGATGTAAAGTATTTCATCCTCCTGCGCTCCGCCCAGGACGTCGGTTCGCCGTTCGACGATATTCAATGGGCCGCCGTTCTGCGTTCCGCGAGCGCCTTTGAAATGTATCGCAAGCACCACGGACGCATCAGCCCTCAGGGCGTGGTTGAATTCTTGTTGTTGGATCGCGAGTTTCCGCGCGCCATACATTTCAGCCTGATGGTGGCGCGCGATTCGTTGCACGCCATTAGTGGCACACCCACCGGCACATTTCGTCATCCGACCGAAAAATTGCTGGGCCAGCTTTGTTCCGACCTTTCCTACGCTTCGGTGGAGGAAATCATCAACGAGGGCTTGCACGAGTATCTGGATGAGTTTCAAACAAAGATGAACCAGGTCGGCGCCGGCGTGCATGACATGTTCTTCGCCTTCAAAACTCCGAAGGCTCCGAACCGCAAAACGCCGGCGAAGCAGAGCCAAAGCCAGACCCAACGCTAACAGACGACGACTGCATGGCCATCCACGTTGCCCTTCATCACAAGACGCATTACACCTACGACAAGACGGTCGGCCACGGACCGCATGTGGTGCGGTTGCGTCCCGCACCGCATTGCCGCACGAAAATCCTGAGTTACTCGCAGCAGATTACCGGCGGCGAACATTTCATCAACTGGCAGCAGGACCCGTTTTCGAACTGGAATGCGCGGCTGGTGTTTCCAGACAAATTGAAGGAACTGCAGGTCGATATTGAGTTGGTCGCCGAGATGGCGGTTCATAATCCGTTTGATTTCTTTCTCGAAGAATCCGCCTCCAATTTTCCGTTCACTTATGAAGCGGCCCTGAAGAAGGATCTGGCGCCGTTTCTCGAACCTTGTGCCCTCACTCCGAAACTCAAGGCGGAACTGGCTGCCGCGCAAAAGGAGATCGTTGCTCCTAAAGGAAAGGAGCCGCTGCGCACCATTGATTTTTTGGTCGCGCTCAACCAGCGTCTGCAACACGCGATTAAATATCTCATCCGCCTTGACCCTGGCGTGCAAACACCGGAGGAAACGCTCACGAAATTGACCGGCTCCTGCCGCGACTCCGGCTGGTTGCTGGCGCAGATGCTGCGGCACTTTGGTTTGGCCGCGCGTTTCGTTAGCGGGTACCTCATTCAGCTTGCACCCGACGTCAAGTCGTTGGATGGCCCGAGCGGTCCCCCGGCTGATTTCACCGATCTGCATGCCTGGTGCGAAGTTTATCTGCCGGGCGCGGGTTGGATTGGACTCGATCCCACAAGCGGCTTGCTCGCAGGCGAAGGCCATATTCCTCTCAGTTGCACGCCTGAACCGAGCACGGCCGCGCCCGTGACTGGCGCGACGGATAAATGCGAATCGAAGTTGCGCCACGAAATGCGCGTTACCCGAATCTACGAATCGCCTCGCGTGACCAAGCCTTATTCGGAGGAGCAATGGGCTCGCATTGAGGAACTCGGCCACGAAATTGACGCGCATCTGCTCAGGGACGACGTGCGTCTGACCATGGGCGGAGAGCCGACTTTCGTCTCGATCGATGATCCGGACGGTCCGGAATGGAATTTTACCGCCGTCTCCCACAAGAAAAGAATTCTCTCGGGCGACTTGATCAAAAGACTTCGCCGACGTTTCGCGTCGGGTGCGCTCCTCCATTATGGAGAGGGAAAATGGTATCCGGGCGAACAACTTCCGCGATATGCGCTCGGAGCCTACTGGCGGAAGGACGGTGTGCCCGTGTGGACTAATGATGAGCTGATTGCAGATGAGTCGAAAAACTACGGCTTCGGCGCGAAGCAGGCCAACGCGCTCCTGACGCGCATCGCCCGGACGCTGGGAGCAAATCCCAATCACATCCTGCCCGCTTATGAGGACGCCTTTTATTACATCTGGAAGGAACGCCGCCTGCCTTCCAACGTGACCCCGGAGAAATCTAATCTCAAAGACAAGCTCGAGCGGGATCGCATCGCGCGCGTATTCCAAAAGGGTCTGGGCGAAGTCGTCGGCTATGCATTGCCGTTGAAACGTATCTGGCAGGGAAACGAACTGGGTTGGGCTTCTGGAGTATGGTTCATGCGCGATGACGACATCCTCTGGCTCATTCCTGGTGACTCGCCCATGGGGCTGCGGCTGCCGCTCGACTCGATCCCGTGGGTTGAAGACAAAGACTATCCCTGGACCTGGCAGCAGGATCCATCGCAAAAGTTTCCGCCACTTCCGAAGGAGTTTCCCTACCGCATTCGTCCGGAGGAGACCGGTCAGCCGTTTCTCCGGCGTGGTGAAGCGGTGCGTCCGCCTGGCTATGGCCCCGGCGAGCGCGCGCAAAGACTCGGAGATGCGGGTGAAGCACCGCGCAAACTGCCGCCGTTGCCCCGCGAGTTCCATCCCACTCGACGCCCCGCGCAGAACGAAAGCGCGCCGTGGATTGTGCGCACGGCCCTTTGCGTCGAACCGCGCGACGGTCGCCTGCATGTTTTCATGCCCCCAGTCGCTACCACGGAGGATTATCTCGATCTGATCGCCGGTATTGAAACGAGTGCCACCGAACTCGACATGCCGATCGTCCTCGAAGGAGAGCCTCCTCCCCGCGATCCTCGTTTGAACAAACTGGCGGTTACTCCCGACCCGGGTGTGATCGAAGTGAATTTGCACCCAAGCAAATCGTGGGAAGAACTCGTCGAGCGCACGAACATTCTCTACGAAGAAGC
>JADMIO011791793.1_pt1 | contig 11360 bp, 9 predicted proteins | sample 8958161 | NCBI WGS metagenome assembly JADMIO01 (sample SAMN16585339, study PRJNA669376) | soil metagenome | isolation source: Crop rotation soil | place: USA: Cullars Rotation, Alabama | collected 2011
CTTTCCCCTTGGTCTTAGTTATTCCTATCAGGGAATGCCGGCGGGCACGAAGCTTCAGGAACTTAACTCGATTTCGTCGGTGCCGGGTTTAATCGAGTTCCATGAGCCCAAAGCACAGAAGAATAATTTTGGTCCAAGAGTAGGATTCGCATGGTCCCCGAATTATCAAGGTGGACTATTGGGCCGCGTATTCGGAGAGAATGGCAAGAGTTCCATCCGCGCCGGTTTCTCGCTCGGCTACGATTACATCTTCGACAACCTCTACATCCTGGCGTTGCCGCCGCAGGCCCAGCAGACGCTGGACTTCACTGGCCCGCCGTATGCGCCAAATTATTTGGCCAATGGCGGCATTCGTAACGTGTTGCTGCCAACGGGGAACAACGTCGCCGATGCGCGCGCCGCAACGACTGCGTTCATTCCCGATCAGGATGTTCCCTATGCCATCACGGCGACCGGCAGTTTTCAGCGCCAGCTTGGCACCAATTGGTCGATTGAATTGCGATACCTGACCACTCACGGTGTTCATTTGTTAACGCAAAGCCGTTTCAATCGCCAACCGAAGGTATCGGCGGAAAGAGGCGGCCTGCCGACGTTCTTAACCAGGCCAACACAGGCCCAGCTCGATGCGTTGCCATTGACTCTTAATGCGGTCAACGCGCGCTCGAGTTTTGTGCCCGCCTTTGAGCAAGCTGGTTTCATCAGCAGCATCATCGGATTTCCGGCCAACGGTAATTCCTCTTATCACGGAGCATCAGGTCAACTAACCCGCCGCTTCAGTGGAGGATTGCAGTTGACTGCGTCTTATACGTGGAGCCATTTGATAGACGATACGACCGCTGAAGTGTTTTCGACAGTTTTGAGTCCTCGACGCGTTCAGGATTTTCAGAACCTGAGGAACGAAATTGCCGACTCGGCACTCGATCGGCGGCATCGATTCGTAAGCTCATTCATATATGAGCTTCCGCTGTTCAATAAATCCAGCAGTCAGTTCGCGCGTCAGTTGTTGGGAGGATTCAGTTTTTCAGGAACGTTCACCGCTGAGTCAGGCGAGAAAGCCACCGTCCTTTCCGGCGTCGACGCGAACCTGAACGGCGATGCAGCTCCTGATCGCACTATCAGAAATCCCAATGGCGTGCGGGGAACGGGCAGCACGGTAACGGCGCTAACCAATACGGCGGGTCAAATTGTTGGTTACCTGGCAGACAATCCAAACGCGGAGTACATTCGAGCGGGCAGCGGTGCTGTGCCAAATTCCGCTCGGAATACAATGCAACTGCCCGGCATTAACAACATCGATTTTTCCATCTTCAAGAACTTCCGTCTGGGAGAGACGCGTAAGATCCAACTGCGCGCCGACTTCTTCAATCTCTTTAACCACCCGCAGTACATCCCTGGTTCGCCTAACGACGTGCAGCCAGTGGCGACCACAGGCGTGGCCCAGGTGAACACTATCACCGCCGCCAGTCTGAGTTTGCTGGATCCGTCGAAAGCGACGTTCAATCGAGCTGACCGCGTGTTCCCAAGTAACCCGCGTTCGATTCAATTGGCGTTACGGTTCGATTTCTAAACAATCGGTTTTTCGTAATCCTACGGAAACCTTTTCAGGGATGGTGGTCCGGCCACCATCCCTTTTTTGTCCGATAAGCTTCAGCTTGTCGCTGGTTGGTTAAACGACAAGCTGACGCTTATCGAACATCACGAAACATCACCCGTCCTGCAATTATTAATGACAAGTTTTGAATCGACCTCTGAGTACTTTTAATTAGCCCCGACGTCATCATCCGCAGCGAACCCCCCAATTCACTTCAGGAGTTCGCGGAGGATTGTTATGCGCCATTCGAAAGAGTCTCGGACAAGATTTCTAAATGTCAGTCGCGTGCGTGGCGTGGTTTTGTTACTGGCTGCGAGCTTGTTGGACCAGCCAATCTATGGCAAGCCGCAATCGTGTGATCCTGGGCCCAGGCCCGGGCTATACGAAGTCTCCGGCGCACAGCGCACGCGCGTGCCATTTGATCTGGTAGAAAACCGGCCAGTCTTTCGCGTGCGACTGAACGCTTCTGACAAAGTCTTCCGCTTTGTGCTGGATACCGGTTCGCATATGACGGTAATTTCAACGCGTACAGCGTCCCGTTTGAATCTTCGCAGTACGGCCAGCGGCGGCCAGGCAACCGGGGTGGGGGGAAAGTTTGACGTGGTCTATACGACGCTTTCGTCCTGCCGGATTGGTGAGGTGGGCTTAAACAACGTTCCGGTTTTTGTTCGTGACGTCGCAAATCAGAGCCAGTCGCTTGATGGGTACATCGGCTTGACCTTCATCTCTCAATTCGTCACTTCAGTCGATTATGGTGAGCGAATTCTAACGTTGGAGCGTCCTGGCAAGAATTATCGTGCGGAGGACTTTGGTGGTTCGCAAACCCCAATCAAGATCACTCCCAGCGGAATCGTTACAAATGACGTGAGGATCGAGGGAATCGACAACCCGCTCAGCTTCATCATGGACACCGGCGCGACGGTTTCGGTTTTGGCAAAGGGCACAGACGAACTGGCGCGAATCAGCCCGGGCAAACCGGGCGACACCATGCGCGTTTATGGCGCCGGGGGTGTTGAGGAACGAGTGGCGACGATACGAGTGCCGCGGCTAAGGCTGGGAGTTTCAGAACAGCAGGATTTGCTCGCGGCCATACTCGATCTGGAGCTAATAAACGTCGCCGCTCGCTCCAAACAAACGGGAATTGTCGGTGGGAACTTCTTCAGGCATTTCAAAGTTGTGTTTGATATCCCGCATCGGGTAATGCGGTTGTCGCCGCTCCACGGCGAGGAAATCATTAGTGGTCAAACGGCGCGAATGGACGCGAAGATCGAAGCGAAGTGAAAGCAACCCGATTGTGTGATAGGCGGTCAGTACCACCGCGCGGTACCGTTCATGAGTGACCGACGCGCTACCGCACGGTCGTACCGACTCTGCTCACCCCATGTAGCAATGACTCAATGGTTACCGCGTGGTGGTACGCCATGCTGAACTAGTTCCTAAAGCAGCAGAGGATTCACGCGTTTGATCAACGCTGTGTACCTCGGATCGGATCTTATCGGATCGAACACCGGGCTTACTTTGAGCCACACCAATTCGATATCGCGGTTGTCGTGGGCGCGCTCGAGCGTCTCAAACGCCTGATCTTTATCTCCCAACGCGATCTGGATCGAACCCGTGTGTGTTGCGGAAATGTATCCCGCGGTCGAATTCTGCAACGCCTTCAATATCTGGCGCGCTTCAGCTGATTCGCCGGCAGCAGCGTGCGCATGGGCCAAAGCGGCGAGCGTCACCGGGTCGTTGCTCGCCAGCTCATTCGCGATCTTCAGAGTTTCGATCGCTTTTGCGTGCGCGCCAAGTTGTTCTTGTACCTTGCCGAGCATCATCCGGCCCCTGATGAAGTTTGCATTCAGCTCCAACAGGTTCAACAGTTGCCGCTCACTTTGAGCATATTGACGCGAATAGTAATAGGCGCCGGCCATGTCGACATTGATCGCTAATGATAGGGGATCAAGCTCCTGGGCCATGCGCAGTTCCACATAGGCTTCCTCAAAGCGGCCCAGCGTCGTCAACAACTCGCCGTACCAATGATGGGCGGTGGCATAGTTCGGCTTCAGTTTAATCGAGTGCAAATAGTTTTGTTCGGCGGCCTCCCAATTCCACTCAAAGCAGAAGTTGATGAATCCCAACGACGCGTATGCTTCAGCGAGTTTCTCGTCAATTTCCAAAGCTCGCAGCGCTGCCGCGCGCGCCTTGGGAAAAGAATCGCGCGGTGTGAAAACGCAGTGCTGTGCGCCAAGTAAGTTATACGAATCAGCAAGAGCGACGTATGCGGGCGCGTACGTGGGATCGACCGCAATTGCTTGTTGGGCGTAATCGAGCGACTTCTTTAATGACTCGGTAGTACGCTGATTCCAAAAATACCGGCCTTTGACAAACAACTGAAAAGCTTCAGGGTTCAGCGTATAGCTCTCTTTCAATTGCCGTTGTTCGTCGCCGCTGAGTTTTAGGGCCAGCGAGCGGACCACTTGCTCAGAAATCGAGTCCTGAATGGTGAAGATGTCAGTCAGTTTTTCATCAAACTTCGCCGCCCAGAGCGTTACTCCACCCTTTACGCTGACGAGTTGCACCGAAACTCTGATCTTGTCCGACTCGCGCTGGTAGACTCCGTCAAGTAAGGCGTCGACATTCAACTCCATACCGATGGCCAAAGGATCCTCGCGCACATTACTGAACTTTAGCACCGCGGTAGTTGGCCTGACTTTTAAATCACGAATACTGCTCAGTCTCATAATCAGCGCATCGGCCAGACCCGGACCAAGAAACTTGTCACCGTCTTCACCGGTGAGATTCTTAAACGGCAAAACTGCAACTGAACGAACCGGGTTGGGGCTCGTTTCAACGGGCTGCGTCGGCGTGCCCGCAAGTTCTGTGACCGAAGCTACGAAGCGATAGCCAACGCCCGGGATGGTGACAATGTAGCGGTGCTCGTTTTTTTCTTCACCGAGCGCCCGTCGCAACAGAAAAATGTTTTGCGCGAGGTTGCTCTCTTCAACAAAAGTATCCGGCCAAATGGTACTGATGATGTCGTCTTTCTTCCCCACTTCACCGCGATGTTGCACCAGATACAAGAGCGTCTCAAAAACTTTTGGTGACAGCGGGATGGATTCATCCCCGCGCAACAGCAAGTACCTGTCCAGATCGATCCGGAAAGGTCCAAACTCGTAGATTGTTTCAGAATTACTCATCCTAAGAAGTTATGAGAAATCTTGAGTCCATCCATAAAGACTTGTGATTCAGATATTCGTAATCTGGGACTAGCTTGATAAACGAAAAATAGCACCGAAGAGTTGCGGGCATTATAAGCGAAGAGAAGGATTGAGCGTGGTGCAGTTTTAACGGCGCTGCTCCATTGTTTGGTTCTGTTCGTGGTTTTCGTTTTGTGTGATTGAGTGGTTAAAGACTCCGCTCAACGAAAACGAAAACGATCATAACCGCCGTCAGACCCGCGGCGGGAAAAGGAGGCAGCCTGCAAGAGCGCAAAACTTTCCGCGCACATCTTCGATCGGCTTTTTAGGGCACTCATTACATGGCATCCTAGCCATATGGAAAACAGAATAGAACTCCGCCGCTTGAGCGGATGCTCCATGGAACAAGCCGTGCAGATCTGGAATGCAGGTTTCAAAGGTTATCGCGTCGACATGACCCGTTCCCTGGATGCTTACCTGGCGCGGCTGCATGACGATGGTCTATCTCCCGAACTGTCGTTTGTTGCTTTCTCCTCAGGCCAGCCCGCTGGTTTTCTACTTAACGGAATCAGAAACAGCGAGGGCAGGAAGGTCGCCTGGAACGGAGGGACCGCCATCATTCCGGAGTTTCGCGGTAAGGGTATCGGACACGCTCTCGTGGCGGCCGCAATCAGGCTTTACCAGGATGAGGGCGTCGTCCTCGCCAGCCTTGAAGCGCTTAGCGATAACGCGCCGGCGATCGCGCTTTACAAAAAATTTGGTTACGAGACCGTCGATCGGTTGCTTTTTCTTCAACGCGACGGCGCGCTTTCGTCCAGCTTTCTTTCGCACAAGAAATATCCAATTCGAAACATAGCTCCGGCGCGTCTGGAGCTTCTTTCTTTCTATGACCATTCCGCCCCCTGGTCCACACAATGGCAATGCGTGGCTTTGAAGAGTGGCGCAGCGGTAATTGTCTCGGATGATCGAGGCGAAGAAATTGGGTACGCACTCTATGCAAAGACATTCGCGGAAGGCGGAAAGGTTTCGGCGATAACTCTGTTTCAATGTCTTGCTGCGCCCGGAAGAGTTGATGAGGAGAGTATCGCCGCCGCATTGCTTGACGAAGTATTTGGACCACCTGGAGCTGATTGTCGCCGTTCGACTTTCAATCTTAGTAAGAAGAACGAGGTGGTGCAGCGACTGCTTGAGAAAAACGGGTTCGTGCCTTTCATCGAGCAAGTGCACATGATGAAAAAGTTGAAGCGTGAGGAGTGAAGGGAAGCGATGAAGGCGCACGGTGTTAATCAGATCGGCCGGTGACCAGGTTGATACGAACACTTGCTAGCTGGGCTTTTGGAAGGGGTCAGTCATGTCGTTAAAGTTAATACTCTTGTTTGCGCTCACCGAGTTCCTGGTATCGCTTTCGCCGGGGCCGGCGGTTTTCCTGATCGTTTCGCAGGGCATGCGAAGCGGCTTTCGATCCAGCCTGAGAGGAATACTCGGAATTGAAACTGGGAACACGATTTTTTTCGCTTTGTCGGCGCTGGGATTGGGTGCGCTTCTGGTCGCTTCGGCAAATCTGTTTCAAGCGGTCAAGTGGGTTGGCGCCGCCTACTTGATCGTGACCGGCGCAAGAATGATCTTCACCCGGCACGCCACCACCGGATCGCCTGATGCGCGCGTGGCTAGCAAACGCTCTTTCGCCCTTTTCTCTCAGGGTCTGCTGACGCAATTAGTAAATCCGAAAGCCCTGATTTTCTATGCTGCGTTATTGCCGCAGTTCATTGCACCGGGAGCGGTGCTGCGACAATTTGTTGTGCTGGGGGTTGTCTCCATGTGCGTCGAGGTCCCAATTCTGATGTGTTACGGATGGCTGGCTGAGCGAGGCATGAGTCTTTTGCCGAAAAAGTTTTCGGCGCTTCCGGACAGAATCGCCGGTGTGTGTTTAGTCGGCGCCGGCGCCGGACTGGCTTCGTTGCGAAAAATGTAAGCGAGTGGACGGCAGTAATTGTGCGTGCAAGCGTCCCGCTCGCAATGCGCGAACCAACGCCTGCAGATCAATCGAGGAGGAGCGGTCTTTTGAAAGAAACTCAGAAACAAGGTTTGCAGACCACGGTTCTGCACGAATGGGAACAATTGAACGGCACCTCGGCCGTTACCGCGCCAATCTGGCAAACATCCACCTTTAGTGCCGACACGCCGGAACAATTGGTCGAGTTAGGCGAATCAACCAGGCCCAGTGAGTTTTACACTCGTTACGGCAATCCCACTCACCGTCAGGTGGAAGCGACTGTAGCGGCCCTTGAAGGTGGCGATGCAGCCCTCGTCACCAGCTCGGGCATGGGAGCAATCTTTGCTTCGGTACTGAGTCTGCTGCAAAGCGGCGACCACGTGGTGGCGCAACGCACCCATTATTCGGCAACGGCGAAAATGTTTCGCGACCTTGTACCGCGTTGGGGAATTGAGCGTACCTTCGTTGATCAGACGAGGACCGAAGAGTTTGCCAAAGCCATTCAACCACACACGCGGCTGATCTACATCGAATCTCCTTCCAATCCGTTGTTGCAGGTGACAGACATTCAGGCTGTTGCTGAACTTGCCAAAAGCCATGGCATTACTACACTCATCGACAATACCTTCGCCTCCCCGGTAAACCAACAACCACTTAAACTGGGTATTGATGTCGTCATCCACAGCGCTACGAAATATCTCGGCGGCCATCACGACCTGACGGCCGGCATCGTAGTTTCATCGCAGGCGTTCATCGAACAGCTTTGGGATTTCTCTCTGATGGCCGGCTCGATACTTAGTCCGTTTGACGGCTGGCTGTTGTTGCGCGGTTTAAAAACTTTAGGTTTGCGTGTGGAAGGGCAGAATCGCAACGGGTTGGCGCTCGCCAGGTTTCTACAGGCGCACCCGAAAATTGAACGGGTGAATTATCCCGGGTTAGAAACGCACCCGCAGCATGAGGTCGCGCGCCGCCAGATGAAAGGCTTTGGCGGCATGATGAGTATGGTAGTGAAAGGCGGCTTTCCCGCCGTGCACGCTTTGATTACTTCTTTAAAGTTTGCGAAGTGCGCGGTCAGCCTCGGTGGAGTTGAAACAGTGATCACGCACGTGGCCGCCATGTGGGGACATCAACATTCGCCGGAGCAACGTCGCGCGCTCGGAATTGAAGACGGCCTGGTGCGCATCTCAGTCGGCGTCGAAGATGAGCACGACTTGCTCGCCGACTTCGAACAGGCGTTGTCGCGGATATAGTGTGCAGCAATTCACCTTTGCATTAATAACGCGGCGCCTCTCATTAGCGCCGTGGCTTTACCCCGGTGATCAACCTTCGAAAATCACCAGTCGAACCGTTTTCAACGTCTTACTCAACCGTTAAAACGATTATTAAGTTTGCACCCTTGATCACCGGGCTAAAGCCGCGGTGTCAATGAGAAAGCTGCGCAAGGTAGCGACTAATCTTTCTTTTAGATTCCGGAGTCAGGAGCAGTCAGGTATTTTTTGAGAGCCAGCTCCAGCTCTTCAAGCCTCACTGGTTTCACGAAGTAGCCATCACCGCCGGCGGCCAAAGCCATCTCTCGCGATTGCGGTTCGGCATGTCCTGAGAGAAAAATTATCGTCAGCTGACGAGCGCCCTGGAGTTCGCGAATCCGTTGCGTAGCCATGTAGCCGTCCACCTCCGGCAGGGAAGTGTCCATGAGTATGAGGTTGGGCAGCGACCCTTCAGCGAGTCGCACCGCTTGCTTACCGTCGGCGGCTTCGATAACGCTATAGCCGTTCATTTCGATCGCGTACCTCAACATCTCGCGCGTGTCGTCATGATCATCCACGATCATAACCAGCGGCCGAGCTACCTGCCGTGGCGCCGTCGCCCCGGCAAGCTGAACGTGTTTAGTGAGCGATAAACCACTCATAAACTTTAGAATGATGCAGATTGGAAAATCAGAATTCGGAGGAAGCGTCGGTCGGGATTGCACTTCCTCCGAGCAGCGGACGGCTACGAATCGAATCGCAATACCATCCGGGAAACGCACTCCAATTTGGCCGGATTCTAAAAAAAACAAAAAGCAGTTGTCTGCCCGTTTCCGTACATAAGTATATTTTGAGTTTGGCGCTGGCTGTGCACTGCAAGAACACCAGAAAAAGAGAAAACGAAAAATGACTTACTCGTCCGAGCCTCAAGTATGTGAATGCGGTTTTTACGTCTGGGCAGGAAGATCAACCCTTAAACAACCTGTCATATTCAGCTTTGACAATCCCATAGCATTCACAAGCGAAAGCCTCGAGCCCGCTTCGGTTCATGATGGTGATATTGCCGCGCGAATAGCTAATCAAGTTGCGCGACTGTAGCAGCGTGGCGGCCTCGCTCACACCGGAACGCCTGATGCCTAACATTTGCGAAATGAATTCCTGCGTCAGTTTTATTTCGTCACCCGGCACGCGGTCATGACACATCAGGAGCCAACGCGCCAGTCGCTCGCCTACCGTGTGGCTGCCGTTGCAGGCTGCTGTCTGGGACACCTGCTTGATCATTACAAGGGCGTTGAGCTGTAACAGACTGAGTAATTTTCCTTCTCGCCCCATTTCTTTCTTGAGTTCATCCGTGTTCAGTCGCAAGGCGCCATCGGCGATCTGCACAATGGCATCGGTGGGAGAGACGTCGTCCCCCAGGGCCACAGAGAGGCCGACCATTCCATCGTTACCAACCAAACCGACTTCCACGCCTCGTCCATCTTTCATGTTCGCGACGAGCGAAACGACGCCGCTGTTAACGAAGTAGACGTGCTTAATGCGCTGTTCAGTTTTGTAAAGAAGATCGCCATGAGTGAATGACACCGGAGTCAGATGTTTGCCGAGACGGTCATACTCCCTGTCCGGAAGTGCGGCCAGTATTTTATTTTTGATGGATGCTTGAGATTGTGGAGGCATTTGCATCTCCTCTAGTCCGTATGTCGCGTGCGTGAACACAGCTGACGGCAAGTGAAGATGCTTTGTTGGGCAAATCCCTATGTCGCGAGATGAATTCTGAAAGATCGAAGTCTTAATTGCTACCTTAACAGTTTATTCGGTGTTTGTCGTTACTGTCTGGCGCAGTGCAGAACTGCTTGCGGTAGCGAGCAGATGCTACGGCCAACAACGGAAGAAAGGGTGCGTTCCAGTTCAACGTTGAATGCTTGCATCCATTTGCTACCGCGAACGGTTCTGCTCCGCGTTGCGCTTCCAAGTACTGGCGCACTGCAGAACTGTTTGCGGTAGCAAGCAGATGCTACGGCCAACAAGGGAGTAAAGTTCGGACTTCAACGTTGAATCTAGCATCCATTTGCTACCGCAAACGGTTCTGCTCCGCGTTGCGCTTCCAAGTACTGGCGCACTGCAAAACTGTTTGCGGTAGCAAGCAGATGCTACGGCCAACAAGGGAGTAAAAGTTCGGACTTCAACATTGAATCTAGCATCCGCTCGCTACCGCAAGCGGTTCTGCTCGGCGATGCGGGGTTCTGCCTCCGCCCCTTTTGGAATGAACCGCGAGAGGGTGTACGGTATTCTTGAGAGGAACAATCATGACAAATACGAACACAATCCGATTGCACAGAGTGCTTCGCGCCTCACCCGATAGAGTTTACCGAGCCTTCATCGATGCGAATGCAATGGCAAAGTGGCTGCCCCCAAACGGCTTCACCGGCCAGGTCCATCATCTCGATGCAAAAGTCGGGGGCACGTACAAAATGTCTTTTACGAATTTCACCACCGGCAGCAGTCACTCGTTCGGCGGAGAATTTCTTGAGTTGAAACCAGGCGAGCTCATTCGTCACACTGATCGGTTCGACGATCCCAATCTCCCGGGAGAAATGCAGACGACCATTACCTTGAGAAAGGTGTCGGTGGGGACCGAGTTGAACGTAGTGCAAGAGGGCGTTCCCGCTGTCATCCCGGCTGAAGCATGTTATTTGGGTTGGCAGGAATCGCTGACACTGCTGGCAGCACTCGTCGAAGCGGAGATTCCGGATCAAGGATAAAAACAATTGTCGTTGCCGGAATGTTTATGCAGATGCCCGTCAGGCTCCCGGTACGGCTGTGCATTTAGCCCTAAAGCGCCTTGCTATGGTTTTTCACGAAACAGTGACTCGAGTTCTTTAGTGGTCGTTTCCACTGCGCGCTTGGCGTCGTCTAATGCTTTCGCTGCCTCACTCATTTCGACGGCGACGATTTGCGCACGTTCGGTTGCGGCTTCAGATGCGGCACTGGCTTTTTTGAAGCGCGCTTCTGCTTCGCGCCTCTGACTTTCAGCTTCCCGTGCGGCGGCGTCCACTTTCTTTTTCCTCGCTTCGAGATTCTGTGCCTCAGTCCGGGCAGCGGTCAGCGATTTTTTGGCATTCTGTACGGCGGTTTTGGCGGCCGCCATTTTAGTCCGCAGCACGGATTGACGATTGCTGAGTGCAGAGTCCGAAGCTTTGCGGGGTGTCGAGGACTTAGTGCTGAGCACAGTCTGACTTTCAAGGGTTGAACGGTGACTGTTCTTGGCGGTGGGAGTGAATGACCCAAACGATTCAAAGCCCGGCGGGTCAACATCGGCGGTCAGGCGGCCCGGAACGGGAAAG
>JADMIO010785143.1_pt1 | contig 11358 bp, 8 predicted proteins | sample 8958161 | NCBI WGS metagenome assembly JADMIO01 (sample SAMN16585339, study PRJNA669376) | soil metagenome | isolation source: Crop rotation soil | place: USA: Cullars Rotation, Alabama | collected 2011
CTTTCCCGAAACCCTTGCAAATGCTGGATTTTCTGCCTGTGGACAGCCCCTCAAATGTCAATAGGTGCGCCCCTCATCTGTCAGCACTCTGCCCCTCAAGTGTCAAGGATCGCGCCCCTCATCTGTCAGTAGTCGCGCCCCTCAAGTGTCAATACCGCAGGGCACTTATCCCCAGGCTTGTCCACATCATCTGTGGGAAACTCGCGTAAAATCAGGCGTTTTCGCCGATTTGCGAGGCTGGCCAGCTCCACGTCGCCGGCCGAAATCGAGCCTGCCCCTCATCTGTCAACGCCGCGCCGGGTGAGTCGGCCCCTCAAGTGTCAACGTCCGCCCCTCATCTGTCAGTGAGGGCCAAGTTTTCCGCGAGGTATCCACAACGCCGGCGGCCGGCCGCGGTGTCTCGCACACGGCTTCGACGGCGTTTCTGGCGCGTTTGCAGGGCCATAGACGGCCGCCAGCCCAGCGGCGAGGGCAACCAGCCGAGGGCTTCGCCCTGTCGCTCGACTGCGGCGAGCACTACTGGCTGTAAAAGGACAGACCACATCATGGTTCTGTGTTCATTAGGTTGTTCTGTCCATTGCTGACATAATCCGCTCCACTTCAACGTAACACCGCACGAAGATTTCTATTGTTCCTGAAGGCATATTCAAATCGTTTTCGTTACCGCTTGCAGGCATCATGACAGAACACTACTTCCTATAAACGCTACACAGGCTCCTGAGATTAATAATGCGGATCTCTACGATAATGGGAGATTTTCCCGACTGTTTCGTTCGCTTCTCAGTGGATAACAGCCAGCTTCTCTGTTTAACAGACAAAAACAGCATATCCACTCAGTTCCACATTTCCATATAAAGGCCAAGGCATTTATTCTCAGGATAATTGTTTCAGCATCGCAACCGCATCAGACTCCGGCATCGCAAACTGCACCCGGTGCCGGGCAGCCACATCCAGCGCAAAAACCTTCGTGTAGACTTCCGTTGAACTGATGGACTTATGTCCCATCAGGCTTTGCAGAACTTTCAGCGGTATACCGGCATACAGCATGTGCATCGCATAGGAATGGCGGAACGTATGTGGTGTGACCGGAACAGAGAACGTCACACCGTCAGCAGCAGCGGCGGCAACCGCCTCCCCAATCCAGGTCCTGACCGTTCTGTCCGTCACTTCCCAGATCCGCGCTTTCTCTGTCCTTCCTGTGCGACGGTTACGCCGCTCCATGAGCTTATCGGGTCCACTCGCGAACGCAGAAAGGCCCACCCGAAGGTGAGCCAGTGTGATTACATTTGCGGCCTAACTGTGGCCAGTCCAGTTACGCTGGAGTCACTAGTATTTAGGTGACACTATAGAAGCGGCCGCGACAACTTGTCCACGTGGAATTCTAAGCTTAGGATCCCAATGTGCTGGAAAGTCGGAGGCGGGCGCGCCGTCCGGACCGCGCCCGATCGAGATGCCCGTGTAGCTCTCGCTCTCACCGCTGGCCGCGGCGCGCGCGATCACGGCGTGCATTCCCGCCACGTCGTCGAAGGTGAAGACGGACGGACCCTGGATGCGCCTGGTGAAGACGGCCTCGATGCCGCGCAGGATCATGGCGATCGACGCCGGCGGTCCCTGCACGAGGATCATCGCGGGCGCGCCCGTGGACATCTCCGCCGCCATGGCCTGGGCGGCGAAATACGTCGAGCGGAACGGGTTCTGCGTGCGCCATCCGCCGGGGAGGCCCACCTCGCACCCGGTCTCGTCGAGCTTCCGCAGGCGGAGGCCGGCGCAGGCGGCGAGAGGCAGCTTCCGCCACAGGTAGGCCCTGAAGTTCCACGGCTCGAGCAGCCGGAGGCGCAGCGCGTCCGCGCGTGCGTCGAAGATGGTCACGGGCGCCCCTCCTCGGGCTCGCGGGCCCAGCCCTTCTTGAGCTCCACGTACGTGTAGACGACCCGCTGGATCGCGGTGGCGTTGGCGAGGACGGCGATGATCCAGAGGGCGGCGGCCATGCGGTTGAAGACGGCTCCGATCAGGATCAGCACGATGCGCTCGGGGCGCTCCAGGAACCCGACCGTGCATTGCGGGATCAGGCTCTCCGCGCGCGCCCGCGCGTACGAGGTCATGAAGCTCCCGAAAGCGGCCACCCAGACCAGCACCATGAACCCCGTCCGGTGCAGGCGCGCGTACAGGAGCAGCAGCCCCAGGTAGAGGAGCATGTCCGAGTAGCGGTCCATCGTCGAGTCCAGGAAGGCCCCGAACTTCGTGGAGCGGCCGCGCAGGCGGGCCACCCGGCCGTCGAGCATGTCGAACACGCTGGCCACCAGCGCCACGAGACCCCCCGTGCGCAGGAGCTCCGGCATGACGTAGTCGCGGCTCCCCGAGAAGGCGAAGAACGCGCAGGCCACCCCGTTCAGGGCGAGCCCGGTGATGGTGAGGACGTCCGGGCTGATGTGGGCGAACAGGCGGACGAGCCTGTCCACCGGCCGGGAGAAGGCCTCCCCGATGCGTTCGGTGAGCATGTGTGGAGCGATCGTATAATTATCTGTTGCGTTTGCCGCAGCCGCGCGCTTCCTGCGGCGGCGAACGCGCGAAGAGCCATGGGCCTCACCGAGAAGCTCGAGACACTGCCGGTCCGCCCCGGCGTGTACATGTTCAAGGACGGCGAGGGCCACGTCCTCTACGTCGGCAAGGCCCGTGTGCTCCGCGACCGCGTCCGCTCGTATTTCCAGGCCGGCCGCCCCATCGATCCCCAGCGCGGGGACATGGTCTCGCAGATCGCGGACCTCGACCTCGTGGTCACCGACACCGAGATGGAAGCCCTCGCCCTCGAGAACAACTTCATCAAGCGCCACCAGCCGCGCTTCAACATCCTCCTCCGCGACGACAAGAACCACCCGTACCTCAAGCTCACCCTGGACGAGGAGTACCCGCGCATATACGTCGTGCGGCGGGTGGCGGAGGACGGGAACGCGTACGGCGGCCCCTACATCCCGGCCAAGCTCGGACGGCGCACGGCGTCGATGGTGCACCGCATCTTCGGCATCCGATCCTGCAAGGAGACCCTCAACGGCCGGCGCCCGCGCCCCTGCCTGCAGTACCAGATCAAGCGCTGCCTGGCTCCCTGCGTGGCCGAGGTCTGCTCGCTCGACCGCTATCACCAGGCGGCCCAGGACGCGCGCCTGTTCCTGGAGGGGCGCACGGACGAGGTGGTGAAGAGCCTGCGCGCGCAGATGGACGCGGCGGCCGAGGAGTCGCGTTTCGAGGAGGCGGCCACCCTGCGCGACCACATTCGCGCCCTGGACCGCCTGGAGGCGCCGCAGAAGATCACGACCACCGACATCGACGAGCGCGATTTGTTCGGCGCCCACGTGGAATGGGACCGCGGCGCCCTGCAGATCTTCTCCGTGCGCGACGGCAAGGTGGTCGGGCGCGAGGGCTATCTCGTCCACCGCGTGGCCGAGCCGGAGCGGTTCCTCTCTTCCGCCATCCAGCAGTACTACGCGGACGGCCAGCGCTACGTCCCGCGCGAGGTGCTGGTGCCGGTGGAGGTGCCCGACCGCGGGCTGCTGGAGGAATGGCTGAGCGCGCGCCGGGGCACGCAGGTGCGCATCCGCATCCCCCAGCGCGGCGAGAAGGTGCGGCTGCTCGAGCTGGTGGTGCGCAATGCCCGCCTGGCCTTCGACCTGGAGTGGCGCCATCCGCGCACGCAGTCCGAGGAGATCCTGCGCGGCCTGCAGGACCTGCTTCAGCTCGAGGTCGAGCCGCGCCGCATCGAGTGCTTCGACATCTCGAACATCCAGGGCTCGGACGTCGTGGCCTCGATGGTCGTCTTCGAGGACGGCCTCAGCAAGAAGTCGGACTACCGGAAGTTCCGGATCAAGGGGCTGGGCGGCGACCCGGACGACTTCGCGTCCATGCGCGAGGTGGTCGGCCGCCGCTATCGCCGGCTGCTCGAGGAGGGCAAGGAGCTGCCCGACCTCGTGTTGATCGACGGGGGCAAGGGCCAGCTCTCCGCGGCCACGGAGGCCCTGGCCGAGCTCGGGCTGGGCGACCAGCCCGTGGCCAGCCTGGCCAAGCGCGAGGAGCTCATCTTCGTGCCCGGCCAGGACGAGCCGGTGGCGCTGCCGCGCTCGTCGCCGATCCTTCAGTTCGTCCAGCGCGTACGCGACGAGGCCCACCGCTTCGCCATCGGCTTCCATCGCCAGACGCGCGCGAAGCGCACCTTGACGTCCGAGCTGGACGAGATCCCCGGCATCGGGCCGGTCAAGCGGCGCAAGCTCCTCTCGCGATTCGGGTCGCTGCGCGGCGTGCGCGGGGCCAGCATCGAGGAGCTGACGAGCGCGGTGGGGCGCACTACCGCGGAGCGGATCCGGGCCTGGGCCGACCGCACGCCCGCGGCTCCCTAGGCAAGGTCCCTACTTCTTCAGGAAGGTGAAGACGACCCGCTCACCCGGCGTACCCTTCAGCTTGAAGGTCACCGCCGCGCCGCCGATCGACTCGATCTCACCCGCCAGGATGCGGATGCTTCCGGCCTGGATCGCCTGCGACGGGGAGAGGTCCATCGTCCACCGTCCCGCCTTGCCCGCGCCGTGGACGACCGCAGCCTCCACGCGGTTCTCGCCGTCCCGGATCCGTGCCGTCGCCAACGACCGACCACGCTCCGGATGGGAGGCCAGGATCCCGTTGACGACGACCTGGAGGCGGCCCCCCTCCAGGCTGAGGTCGCTGCTCCACGCGACGGCCGGCCCCTTCGACGCCTGATTCCGGAAGCAACTCACCGTGAGCGCCACGATCGCGGGTGGCGACGTCGTCGTCCGTCCACATCCGTTGGTCGCGGTGCCCACGATCTGATAGCACCCGAATTCGGGGAGGTCGACCGTGCCGGTGAATTCCCCTTCCGAACCGCTCGCACTGCCGCAGGGTGGAAGGCCCCCCGAGCGGACGTTAGCCGACCTGAACTCGGCGGAAGGGCACCCGCTGGGATCGATCGCCGAGGCGCAGAACTGCACGGCCGTCGTGTCCATCGACGTCTCGGCGGTGACGGTGACGGGCTCGGGAGGGAAGCAGGTCTGCGCCTCGCTGGGCGCGGAGATCGTGATGGTTGGAGCCGGGCAGGCGGGCGTCGTCGTAGGCGGCGGAGGCGACGTGACGTTCACGTTGCGGCTGCGGCACGCGCTCAGGTTCCCCGGATCGACGACGCAAGCCTCCGCCGCGTAGGACTTGTCCTGCGCGCGGACATTGCCCGCACCCCTCAACGTCGCGGAGTACGTATGCGACTCGAGGCAGGAACCCGACGTCTTTGCCCCGTCGCCGAAATCGAAGAAGAAGCTCAGCCCGTCCTTGTCCGGGTCCGTGCTCTTGCAGAGATCGAAGGTCACGGTCAAGGGGCCCTGTCCCGACGGCGGATCGGGGCTGACGCTGAGCACCGCGAAGGGCGCGTGGTTCGTCGCGGGCAGGGTCGTGGTCGTCGTCGTGACGGGAGCAGGGGTCGTGGTGGTCGTGGTCGAATTGACGACGAGGGCAACGGTCGTGGTCGTCGTGTCGCTGTTGTTGCTCGCCACCACCGCCGCCGTCCCCGCCGCCGCCGCGCCCGCGCCGACGATGCCGACCACCGCCGCCGTGCCGATCCCGCCGCCCACGAAACCGGCCGGCACGCTCGGAAAGACCGCGACCGTCGCGTTGTCGAGGAAAGGAGCAACGGGAACGTCCTTCTGGCACTCCTGGGGCGAATTCACGACCACGGGCGCGAACTCCGCTGTACGCGCGGGCTCGAAGGCCTTGCTCTGGGCCTCCACGTAGTACTCGATCTTCTCGCCCACGAGCTTCTTGCCCGGCTTGGGCAGCGTGCCCGTGAAGCACGGCTGATCCGTCTTCATATCGACGTAGTACCAGCTGCTCGCCACCCCTTCCGGCCGGAAGTAGAGGCGGGAGCGCGCCAGGTTCGCCGCGGGGGAAAAGCACGCATTCATCTTTGGATACTTGCCGACCACGATGCAGCCGACCGCCTTGTGGTCGATGGCGATTGCTTCCGCTCGAGCGGTGGCGGCGGTGCACACGACCAACAGCACGAGACCCAGAGAGATGCCGCGAGGGTTCATGGCAGGGATGAGCTTCAAGGCCGGTCGCTCCAGAACCCCGGGATGACGGCCGCGGCATAGCCGTAGGCGTCAGCGGGGGTCACGCGTGCGAGGTCCTCGAGGATCAGCGGCTCCGTGGCCGCGCGGTCCGCGCGGAGCTGGCGTGGCCGGACCGCCCTCAGGAAATCGAGGTCCGGGGGGTCGTTCGGCAAGGCGGCCCCGGCCTCCGGGCAGCTCGCGCGGAGCTCGACGGCGGCCAGGGCGCGCTGCTTGCGCAGCTCCTTCTGGTCCGCCTCGGACAGCGGCTTTCCCTCGGGCTGGATGGACAGCGTGGAGCACAGCCACTCCGGCCGCTGTCCGGCCGCCTCCAGGCGGCGGCCCACGGTGGCGGCGCGCGACGGGACGTCGCAGTAGCTCTCGACGCGATCCCCCTTCTTCCAGGCCGCGACGGCGAGTATTGCCCCCTTGTTCACCGCGGCCGGGTCCAGCTCGGCGACGTCGGCCAGGGTGGTGAGGACGCTGCAGTGGTAGTACTTCAGCGTCTTGTCGCTGAGCTGCGCCAGCGAGCTCGTGAGAAGCTGGGCGATCGCGGCGCGTGCCGGGTCCGCCGGCCCGACCTGCGGCAACAGATGGCCGACGAGCGAGATCTTGCTGGTCTCGCAGCGGTCGGGATCATCCCCCTTGTACTGGGGCTTGAGCTCGTACTTCACGATGGCGCCGACCGCCTTGGCCCTTTCCGCCGGCGCCGTGGTGAAGACCTTCGTCATGGCCATCTCGCAGGCGCTGATCCGGAGCTCCGTCGACTCGAATATGGGAAGCGCCTTCGAGGCGATGTTCCGAGCGCGCTGGGCCGCCGCATCGAGGCCGCAGACTCGGGCGGCCTCCGTCGCCGTCTCGAGCGCCGTCGGCGCGCGGGAGAGGCCCCACGTGCGTTCCTTCGCGGCCTCCTCCATCGAATCGAGCAGGAGCGTCAGGTTCTGCTCGACCGCGGCCTTGCGCTCAGGGGAGGAGCAGTCGAGGCCCTTCACGAGGGCCGAGACGAGCGTGGCGTGATGGACGCTATTCGTCTCGGACGCGTACACCAGGGCCGACTGCAACGCGCGGACGGGATCCATGCGCGCCGTGAGCCGGACCCATCGTTCGCGGAGCCCGGAGCGCCGGAAGTTGATTCGCTTGCCTTCCTTGTCCTCCGGGTCGATCTTCGGCAACGGCTCGATGAGGGCGGCGGCGGCGTCCAGGAGCGAGGCCGCCTTCACGGGGTCGCCGGCTTCGAGCGCGACCTCGGCCAGCAGCATCTTCCGGGAGGCCTCGTCGTCGGGCTGATTCGGCTTCGCCTCCTGGACGATCGCCACCAGGCGCTCGAACGCGGACTTGGGTTTAGGGGTCGGCGTGGGGACAGGCGCGGCCTTGGCCGCTGGCCGTGCCGTCGCCGGCCTTCGCGCGGGCCGCGGCGAGGGCGCGGGGGACGGCGCCACCGTGGCGATGCTGGCCAGCAGGGCGACAAGACCGACGCTCATGACATGCCTCCGATCGCCTCTGACCAACTAAAGCGCAGGCGGCCGGAGAAACGGAATGGAAAATCTTCGCATCGAGCCTGGAGGCATCGGGAATGAACGAAGGGCCCGCCGGAGCGGGCCCTTCGCGACGTCGTCGCTACGTCTCTACGTCACTTGGGTGGGCGCGGCACGTAACAGATCACTTCCGTCGAAGGCAGTCCCTCGTTGTCGACGGCGTAGACCCGTGCATCGCCGTTGAGGAAGATGTGGGCTGCGATGTCCCGCGGTCCCGGCTGGGCCCGCGGCGTCGTGCCGGGGGCCTGGGTGATCTTCACCTTCGTGCCCGGCGCGTACGGGCCGGCGACGAAGCTGCTCCCGGTGTCGCCCACGAAGATGGCGGGAGCCGGGCTGTCGGGATCGACGCCCAGGAGCTGGTAGTAGCCATCCGGGTTCTGGCCGGCCTTGGGGCTCGCGTTCTGGCCGGGGATGGTCTTGCCGCCCGGGTTCGTGGTGGGTGTGCAGGCCGCGGTCGGCGGCTTGTTCACGTGCAGCCAGTGCTTGATCGCGGAGGCCGTCGCTTCGCACGTCCCGTTGGCGTCCGCGTCGTAGCAGGCGGTGACGACGTCGTTGCCTTCGTCCACGCCCAGCCAGGTGAACGTCGTCTGCCCGGCCGCGTTCGTCGTCGAGCCGCCCGTGGTCGGGTTCGCGCCCGTGACCTCGAACGCGATGGGCGCGCCACCCAGGGGAACGCCATCCTCCAGGAGGGTCGCCGTGACCGTGTGCTCCGTGTCCTCGGGGTTCTCGGCCTCGGCCGGGGCGAGGGTCAGGGTGAAGTGCTTCGGGTGCGCGCCGGGCACGCAGTTGACCTCCGGGTTGGGGACGAAGCCCACGACCACGTTGTCCACGAAAGCGGCGGAGTCGTAGATCTGATCGCCCTGGTCGAAGATCGAGAGGTACAGCGTGTGGGCCCCGGGCGTGATCTGGGTGGAGGCGGACAGCAGGGGCGTGGCCCCGTCGTAGGTGGTGCCGGCGGCGTTGGCCGGGCTCATGGCCAGCGGGCCGGACGAGTTGATGCTGACCACGTGGCCGAGGGTGTCGAAGGCGAAGTTGTGCGGCGCGGTGATCGTGCTTCCGGCCGTCGTCCAGTCGGACGTGTCGAGCTCGGCGATGAACGCGTCGTTGTAGGCCGTGCCGATCCACTCGGGGTACTCCTCGGAGAGGAACTTGAAGTCCAGGGTCAGGCAGTTCGACACCTCGGGGACGTTCAGGTTCACCTTGAGGATGGTCACGTCGAAGTCGGTATTGCCGCGCGCGTGGTCCCCGTCGGTGCTGCCGCCGCCGTTGAGGTCCTGCCCGGAGTTGCCGACGAGGTTGGCGTCGTCCGCCAGGTGCGCGTTGCCCGTGGTCAGGATCGCGAACGTCGATCCATTGGTCGGGAACGAATTGAGCGGAGCGTCGGCCACGGCGTTCGGGGTCACTTCGCCGTTCGGCACGGTCTCGAAGCTCGCCCCCGTGACCACGCCCGGGGCGGCGGAGATCGCGGCGGCCAGGTCCGCCGCTCCGGCCGAATCGTTGGTCACGGGGTTGATCGCCGCGTAGGCGGCGACGGCGACACCCAGGAAACATGCGACCGCCGTCCCGACGCGACGCCACCGGATGGTCCGGGCCCGATCCTTGGCTGTCCGTATCATCACTTCCTCACTTCCTCGACAAGTCCGTTTGCACCACCGCCGGACGATGGCTGCCCCCGCGTATTCCCTCGGCGTAACTGTCGTCCGGCGCGGCTGAAGCCGATTCCCCTGAATGGCCGGGCAGTTGCGTGAAGTCGGCGTGAGGGCACACCTCACCGCCGTCGAGGAGGTCACGCCATGCTGGGGGAACCGGTCGCTGGATTCAGGGTGTGGAGGGATCGCAAAAAATATAGGGGGCATACGATTTTTGCGGAGGGGAGGGTGCGACCGGTATGCTCTCTCCCGCGTGAACGATCCGTCCCGCCCGCGCCCACTCGTCTGTGTCGACGCGGGTACCACCAACACCCGGGTGTGGCTCGTCGAAGGCGACCGGATCCTGGCCCGTCGCGAGGCCACGATCGGCGCGCGCGACACGGCGCGCGACGGGCATTCCCGCGCGCTGCGCGGGACCCTCCGGGACCTCATCGGGACGGTGCGCGCCCGGACGCCGCTGGGCACTCCGGCACCGTTGCGCGTCGCGGCGGCGGGCATGATCTCGTCGCCGCAGGGGCTGTGCGAGGTCCCGCACGTGCCGGCCCCGGCGGGGGCCGCCGAGCTGGCCGCGGGCGCGCGCGAGTCCGTCCTGGCCGACGTCACCGACGTGCCCATCCTTTTCGTGCCCGGCGTCCGCACCGGTTCCCTCGACGGCGGCGAGGCCGGCATCGGCTCCGTGGACGTCATGCGCGGCGAAGAGACCCTTGCCCTCGGCCTCGTGCACCTGGGCCGCGTGCCCGCGAGCAGCCTGCTCCTGCACGTGGGCTCGCACTGGAAGGTGATCCGCATCGACGCCTCCGGCCGCGTGGCCGGGAGCGTGACGTCCCTCGCGGGAGAGATGCTGCAGGCGGTGACGAGCCAGACGATCCTCGCTTCCGGGCTTCCCTCCACGCCCCTCGTCACGCCCGACGAGGACCTGCTCCGCCAGGGCATGGAGGAGGCGCGGCGCTCCGGGCTGGCGCGCGCTCTCTTCTGCGTCCGTCTGCTCGAGCTCGCGCACGGCACTTCCGCCGAAGGGCGCTTGTCGTTCCTGGTCGGAGCCTTCATCGGCGCCGAGCTGGCCGGCCTGGAGGCGCGCGGCGCCCTCGTCCCCGGCATGACGGTGACGATCGCGGGAGACGACAAGGTCGGGGGGGCGTGGCGGCTCGCGCTCGCGCGCGCGGGCTGGAAGGCGAACAGCCTCACGCCCGCCGAGCGGGAAGCGGGATTCCTGGCCGGGCTCAGCGCGGTGGTGGCCGCGCGCAACGGTGGACCGGGACCAGCCGGCGGCTAGACTGTCCCCGACCGGTTTCGGGAGCTGGCGCTCCCCGCGGGCTGCAAACCCGCCGGGCGCTGCCTGATCGCAGCGTTGCTGGGTTCGATTCCCAGCCCGGTCTCCAGACGCCTGCCCCTGGGACGCGACCCGGGACCGGCCCGCGCCAGGCTCGATGCTACAGTGGCCGCGGGATGACGAGCCCGGTCACGACGGCGCGCACGATCGACTTCGAAGCGGGACTGCGCCGCCTCGGCTACGAATCGTTCCGCGCCGGCCAGCGCGAAGCGATCGAGACGCTGATGGAGGTGGGCCGGCTGCTGCTGGTGGCCCCCACCGGTGGCGGCAAGAGTCTCAGTTACCAGCTACCCGCGGTATCGCTGCCCGGGACGACGCTCGTCATCTCGCCGCTCGTCGCCCTCATGAACGACCAGGTCCAGGCCCTCACCGCGCGCGGGGTGAACGCGACCTTCCTCGCCTCCACTCTGGACGGCGACGAGGTGCGCCGGCGCATGGCGGCCATGGGGCGGGGGACCTACTCGCTCGTCTACGTCGCTCCGGAGCGGCTGGGCTTCCCGGGCTTCCGCGGGCTCGTGCACGACATCGACATCCCGCTGGTCGCGGTGGACGAAGCGCACTGCATCAGCGAATGGGGCCACGACTTCCGTCCGGAGTACCTCGAGATCGGCTCCCTGCTCGCCGAGATCCCCTCCGCGCGCGTGCTGGCCTGTACGGCCACGGCGACGCCGGTCGTGCGCGACGAGATCCTCGGCCGCCTCGGCCTGCCCGCGGACACGCCGCAGCACGTCCGCGGCTTCGCCCGGGGAAAG
>JADMIO011216446.1_pt1 | contig 11357 bp, 8 predicted proteins | sample 8958161 | NCBI WGS metagenome assembly JADMIO01 (sample SAMN16585339, study PRJNA669376) | soil metagenome | isolation source: Crop rotation soil | place: USA: Cullars Rotation, Alabama | collected 2011
GCGGCCCACGCCGGGGCAGCGGGCAACGCCGGAATGCTCGCGGGTGGCGCTGCGGGCAACCAAGCATCGGGCAACGGCGGCAGCGCGGCGGCCTCGGGCGCGAACCGGGGGGGCGCGAACGGGGCGAGCAGCGAGGCCTCGGATACGGACGGCGGCTGCGGGTGCGTCGTCGGAAGGCGCGGCGCACGGAGAGACGAGGTTTGGCTCGCCGCCTTGCTAGGCCTCGCGGGGCTCGTCACGCGTCGGCGCGCGCGATGACGCAACGCGGAGGCTCGCTACATCGCTGCATTCGAGCCTTGCTCTGCTCTCATCTCACGGCGCGCATCACCGAGCGGTTGGCCTGGTTCGTCCAAAAGACCCATCGCGCGTCGACCCCGATTCGGACGGGGTTCTGTCCCGAAGCGATCCGCGTCGTTGCGCCGCCCGAGGTGGGTGTCCGGTTCACCGTTCCGTCGTAGAACGCTCCCCAGAAGACCTCGCCACCGAAGACGCTGACGGCGTTTGTCGCTTGCAGGCTGGTCGCGAGCGTCACCGGCGCGCCGCCGGCCTTCGGCGCTTTGTAGAGGCCCGACGGGTCTGACCCGGCATCGGAGAACGACGTCCAAAAGACGTCGTCGGCGCTGAGCGCGATCCCGTCGGGCGTCATCGCGCCTGCGAGCTTGACGAGGGCGCTCTGGGGATCATTCTTGTCGGCCTTGCGGTAGATCGCGCTCGCGACGTGATCGCAGAAATAGAGGCTCGTCGCGTCCACCGCGATGCTCGTTATCTTGTCCTTGTCGTTTTGGGCGTCGCCCGCGAGCATCACGAGCGCGGTCGCCGCGCCACCCTGTTTGGGTATCCGGAATACCCGGTGCAGCGCGTTGCCGGCGCCCTCGTCGGACCAGTAGACGAACGCGTCGTCGACGGCGATCTCCCACGCCTGCAGCGACGGATCGGTGAGGAGGTCGATCGGTTGGCCGCCTGCCTTTGGCGCCTTGCGCACGCCGCTCGGGCGCGCGGCCGTGCCGTCGCCGATCACCGTCCAGTAGACGTTCGCGGCGTCGACGGCGATGAATTGCGGCTGGCTCTCGCCGGTGACGAGCACTTGCCTCGGGCCGCCTGGTTTGGGCGCGCGCGCGATCACACCGTCGACCTCGACCCAGTAGACGAACGCGTCGTCGATCGCGATGCCGTAGGCTCCGCTCGGCGTGTCGGCGACGAGCTCGATCGTGCACGCGCCGCCCATGCACGAAGCCGCGGGGCACGCTCGGCCGCACGCGCCGCAGTTGGCAGGGTCGTTCATCAGATCGGCGCTGCACATGACGCCGCCAGAGGCGCCAGAGGCGCCAGGCGCGCCCGCGCTACCGGCCCCACCCGCAAACGCATTGCCGTCGTCGAGCGCGAGGCCGCCGATCGGCGTTACCCGCCCGTGGCATGCGGCGACGAGGGTGCCCGCCAAAAGGGAAAATTTGATACTCGTCACTTCAAGTGACAGGTATCAAATTTTTCCTCTTGGGGGGCGCGCTCGTGGTGGGGCTCGTCGTGGGCGCGTGCGACGTCGCTTTGGCGCACGAGCTTCATCCGGGGCTTACGCTCTCGAGCCCAGAGGACATTCGCGATTGTCCGACGGCGACCGAGCTCGCCTCGTCGGTATCTCGAGTCCTCGGGCACGAGGCCGTCGACGTCGGGTCGAAGTCGCCACGGGCGATCGATGTCACGTTGCGCCGCCTCGAACAAAGAGGCTTCGAGGTCGAGATCCGGCTCGTCGGCGGGTGGACAGGGGCGCGGCGGCTCGCCTACCCCTCGGCGCGATGCGGTGAGCTGACCGAATCGATCGCGGTCGTGATCGCGCTCATGCTCGACAACGAGCGCGCCGAGCACCCGATGCCGGCGAAGGCGCCCGCGGCGGCCGAGGGCGCGTCGCCATCGCGTCCATGGCATCTCGACGCGCATGCGTCGGGCGCGCTCGCACAGGGCGTCACGCAGAGATGGTCGCCCGGGTTCGTGGGTGGTCTGCGCATCGAACCGGCGCCTTTCGCGCGGGTCGGGCTCGCCGCGCTCTGGCTCCCGTCGCGATCGATCACTTATGCGGGGGGAGGTGTGGGCGTGTCGCTCGAGGCGTTGCTCGCCGAGCTTTGCGCGCCGGTGTTCGGGCGGGACGACGCGGCGCGCGTTGCGCTGTGCGCGGTGCCAGGCGTCGGGCGCTTGGGCGGGCACGGGCGGGGCTTCGCGGTCGGCAACCGCGACGCCTACCGGCCCTGGTACGCGTTGGGCGCTTCGATCGAAGCCCAAGGCCCGATCGTCGGCCGCCTAGGGTGGATGCTCGGCGCCGTCGCGCTCGCCCCGTTGGTGCGCGAAGAGTTCTCGATCGACCGTGCGGGCGTGGCTTACACCCCCTCACTCGCCGGGGGGGCGCTGCACGGTGGCGTGTCGGTGTCGATTTTTTGATAGCCTTACGGTGCGGTCGACATTTTCCTTTTGAGCTCCCGCAGTCGATGACGCCGGTCGGCACGTTCGAAGAGGTTTACCAAGCTTGGGTCCAGTATGTCTGGCGCACGCTCCAGCGGCTGGGCGTTCGCAGCGCCGATCTGGCTGACGTCGCACAAGAGGTGTTCCTCATCGTGCACCAGCGCCTCTCGACCTTCGAGCGAAGAGAGGCGACGGCGACGATGGCGCCGTGGTTGTTTCGTATTTGCTTCAACGTCGCCCGCAATTACCAGCGGCGGGCGCATACCCGACAAGAAGTGATGGACGAAGGTCAGGTCAATTCGTTCGTGGACGCCAGCGCAGACGCGGCGTCCTTCGCCGTGCAACGCCAAGAGCGCGCGATGCTCCAGGTGCTGCTCGACGCCCTGCCGCTCGAACAGCGCGCGGTGTTCGTGCTCTTCGAGCTCGAGGAGACGCCGGCCGACGAGATCGCCGAGGCCTGCGAGATCCCCTCGCCACGGTCTACTCGAGGCTCCGCCTGGCTCGCGCCGCCTTTCGTCAAGCCCTCACCCGGGCGCAGGCGCGCGAGCGGCCGCCGGTCGCTTCCGCCGGAGGGTCGCGATGAACGACACCAAGCACTGGCTCGATCCGAGGTCGGACGCGACATCGCTCGAGCGCCGTCTGCTCGGAAGCGCGCGCGCCGACGCCGCCTCCCCCGACCAGCAGGCTGCCTTGTGGGCCAGCCTCACGGCGGGCGGTGGAACGGGGGGCGCGCCCCCAGCCCAGGCACCAGCGACGGCGAGCCCGCCGGAGGGCCACGCGCCGTCGGGCGAAGCCGTCGTGGGCGTGGCAAAGCATGCGACGTTCGCCGCGCTGGCCAAGCCTATTTCGCTCATCTTGGTGGGCGCGGCGTCGCTCGCCGGCGGGCTCGAGCTCTCATCTCGTTTTACGCACTCTCGCTCTCCCTCACCACATCTCTCCGCCGTGGCTAACGAGCTTCCGCCCGCATCGTCATCCGCGCAGCTCGCCTCGCCAGCCGCTATCGCCAGCGCGGAGATACCCGCGAGCGGCTCCGATGTCCCGGCGTCTAGCCTATCGTCACAGGCCGCCGTGCGCGGCATGCGCGCGCCGCACCCGGCCTCCGGTGGACACGCAGCGCCGTCTCACGAGAGAGCGCGCCGCACCGCGCCCGAAGCGTCCATCCCCGAGGCGCCCGAGCCTGTGCCCTCGCCGGCCGAACAGGCGAGCGCCATCCGCGAAGAGGGACGTCGCGTCGCAGAGGCGCGCGATCGCGTTCGGCGCGGCGACGGCGCTGGCGCGCTCGCGGCCCTCGGCGCGTTGCGAACGGCGTTCCCTTCGGGGGCGTTGATGCAAGAGCGGCAGGCGCTCGAGGTCGAGGCGCTCGCCGAGACCGGGCAGCGCGACGCCGCGCGGACGCGGGCCCTAGCGTTCGTGCGGGCGTACCCCTCGAGCCCGTTTCTTCCGCGCGTCGAGCCGTTTGCGCAGTAGCGGGCGGCGAGCCCCCTCCCCGGCTACGGGTTGGGAGGGACTCACAGGAGGGTTTCCCTGCCCTTTGGGCTGAAGCCCTCCTGTGAGTTGCTCCCAACCCCGAGCCGCATGCAGAGAGGGGTTATGCGTTCTTTTTTTGATAACGTGAGCAGCTCGCGCACATGATCGCTTTACGCCCGCCAAAAGTCGCCTTGTCGCATTTTGCACACAGCAGATTGTTTCACCACAAAAGGAAGCGATTCATGAACCACCCGCGCATCATCACGTCGCACGTACTGTTCGCATTGTCGCTCGGCGCGATCTGCCTCACCGGAGGCTGCGGTGAAGGTCAATTGGACGACGCAAGCAACGTCGGCGACGACAGCGGCGCAGATCTCGCTCGCGGGCACTGGTGGAGGCACCACGGCTCGGGCGGCTCGGGCGGCACGACGGGATCCGGGGGAAGCACGTCGGGCGGCGCCGGAACGAGCAGCGGCGGCAGCAGCACATCGGGCAGCGCCGGAACGAGCAGCGGCGGCAGCAGCACATCGGGCAGCGCCGGAACGAGCAGCGGCGGCAGCAGCACATCGGGCAGCGCCGGAACGAGCAGCGGCGGCTCGTCGGGCGCCGTCTCGTGCCCGTCGAGCCTCCAGAGCGCCATCAACAACCTAGCGACCGGCGGCACCCTCGACGTGACGGGATGCTCGTTTCATGAGCGCGTCAACATCAACAAGAGCATGACCCTCAACGGCGGCAGCATCGACGGCTCCGGCCTCGGCATCCCCGTCCAGAACGGCGTGCTCACCGTCTCGGCCTCGAACGTCAGGATCAACGGCGTCCGCGCGCACGGCTCGTCGGGCGCGGGCATCCGCATCAACGAGGTATCGCAGGTCACGGTCGCGGACTCCGAGTTCGACAACAACATCCAAGAGGGCTACTCGAACGACGGCGACTACGTCACGTTCCTCCGCTGTCATATCCACCACAACAACGTCGCGCTCAGCGTCGACTGGCAGTGGGAGGCTGGCGGCGGCAAGTCTCACGGTATCAACACGACGTTCGACTCGTGCGAGTCCGATCACAACGGCGGCCCCGGTATTTGGTTCGACACGTGGTACCCCATGCCCTACCCCCCGGACCGCGAGTTCAACCCCGGCGCGGTCGTCAAGAACTGCAAAGTCCATGACAACATCGCGGACGGTATCCAGTACGAGGTGAGCGACGGCGCGACGATCGTCGACAACGTCGTATGGTCGAACGGCGACCCGTCGTGGGGCTGGTACTGGTCGGCGGGCATCCTCATCGCCTCGAGCCGCAACGCCGAGGTCGCACGAAACATCGTGGCGTACAACCTCGACGGTATCAGCGTCATCTCGCAGGGTAGAGACGACAAGCCCGGCCTAACGACGGGCGTGAACGTACACGACAACGTCATCATTCAGACCTACGACCGACCCGGCGACAACACCACGACGAAGTCGCTGCTGGCCTACGTGCAAGACTGGTCGGGACACATGTTCGACGTGGGCACAGGCAACGTCGGCGCGAACAATCGCTTCTGGTCGGTCTACGCCGAGCCGCACAGCAATAGGTTCGCGTGGAACGGCGCGCTCAGCACGCTCGCGCAGCTCAACGCGACACCCATCGGGGGCGGGTCGAGCTACCTCACCACCGCGGAGAAAGACGCGATCGTGGCTTCGGTTGGTATCCCCGCCCCCTAATCCTATTTGAGATCGTCAGCCTATCGAGCCCCTCTGGCACGCACGTAGTCGACCCGCACCGTGACAACACGACGGAGCCTTGACGCAGGCAACAATGTCGGTCAATGTGGGCAAATGACTGAGGTGCAGCGAAATTATTATGGTTTGTTTGCGCGAGCAGGGGTGGGCTCGGACATTCGTGGGGGAGTGGGCGGTACTCCGTGCGCTTGAGCTTCGTCGGCGCGTTTGCGCTGCTCGCCTGCCTGCTCGGCCCGCACGCAGAGGCCGAGCCGAACCACACCAACGACGGGCTTCCGAGCTCGCAGGCGCACCATTCCATCGTCGGCAGCGCGTCGCCGACGGCGCCGGTCGTCAACCTCGGGCTGTACCGCGCGCGCCGCGGGCAAGACGCGAAGTCCGCGCAGATCAAGCGCGAAACCAACACGCATCTAGCCGCGACGGCGCGCGACCCCGACGCCACGAAGCTCGCGACGCGGCCTATTTCCGCCGCGCACGCCACGCCCGAGGCGCCCCCTCAAGAACCCGTCGTCGCACCCCCGCCGACCTCGCCCATCCCCGCTGGCATGAGCTTGGGCCGGTACTTTCGCGAGATGCGCGCCGACTACGATATGCACGCGCGGAACGCCATCGAGCGCTCCCTTGGGCTCTTCCGAGGCCGCCAGGCCCAGCTCGAGCGTCGCCTCAACGACGCCGAAGACAACCTCGCCGCGCACCTCGCGGCGTACGCGCCCATGGCGACGCCGGTCGCGAACAGCACCGCGCGCTTCCTCGTCGAGCGTATGGTCTTCAAGAAAGATGAGGTGCCCGTCAGGTACGCCGACGACGCGAAGCACTGCCTGGCGATCATCCGATCGGCCATCACGGCGCTCGAGGCCGAGGCGCCCGCCGAACCGAACGTCGCGGCGCAGAGGCGTGCCTCGTTGAAGGCGCTCCGGGATATCGAGAGCGAGCTCAAAAATTCGCTCGTCGGGTATTCGTTCGCCTACAATTGGAGATAGCCATTCACGCCGGGGGGTTTCTCGACGTCAATGCTGGCCCCCATCGGGCGCGACCTTGCCGCGAAACGAGCGGAACAAATACGTAAAATACCCTACCGCCAGCGCCATGGCCGGCACCCACCCGAACAGCCCCACGACGAGCCCATGCCGTGAGGTCGCCGCGTTCGTCGCCGTGATGCTCGCGGCCTCGTCGAGCGTCGAGCGCAAGATAACCGGATAGAGCGCCGCCGCCGTCGCGCTCACCAGCCCCGCCAAGCTCGCCGACGACCCGAGGAACGCGAGCCGTTCGTCACCGCGGCGTTGACCCCGAGCGGCGGCGACGAGCCCTCCCAACGCTACAGAAGCCAGGAGCCACGCGAGCGGACGCGCCCCAATTGCCGCGAAGAAGGCGGGCGCGGCGACCTTCGTCGCCAGCGAGACCACGACAAAGAGAGCGACAGCAGCGACGCCGAAGCGCGATGCCCAAAGCGCGCAGCGATCGCGGAGCGGCCCGGTGGTCTTCCATGCGACGTAGAGCGCGCCGTGGGCGCCGAGCGCGGCGAACGCGAAGAGCCCGACGAGCGTCGTGTACCAATCGAACGCCCCCGGCCGCGCTCCGGGGCGGAAGTCGGTGAACAGCGGCGCCCCGAAGTTGCCCGACGCCTCGATCGGAAAGCCTCGCACGACGTTGCCCAACGCGGCGCCCAACACGAGCGCCATCGCGCCGGAGGCGAGGGCGAACGTGGCGTCCCAGAAGGCGCGCCAGAGCGGGTTGGGCTCGAGGCCGCGGAACTCGATCGACACGCCGCGCAGCACGAGCAACCAGAGCACGATGACGAGCGGAAGGTAGAAGCCGCTGCACGCCGCCGCGTACGCCCGGGGGAACGCGAAGACCAAGACGCCGCCCGAGGCGACGAGCCAGACCTCGTTGCCGTCCCAGACCGGGCCGATGGCGGCGAGCACGGCGCGGCGCTCGTCGTCTTGTTTCGCCGCGACGAGGTGGACGATGCCGGCGCCGAAGTCGAACCCGTCGAGCACGACGTAGGCCGTGAGCATCAGCGACAAGAGGGCGAACCAGAGGGCTTCCATCGCGGCCTCGCGTCAGTGCGCCGCTGCGGCTTCGGGCCCGCGCGCGATGGCGCGAATGACGAGGTAGAAGAAGAGCAGGCCCACGACCAGGTAGAGGCCCATGAAGCCTATCGTCGTAAACGCGACGTTGCCGGCGCTGACGTGGGCCGAGGTGCCGTCGCGCGTGCGCAGTAGGCCGTAGACGACCCACGGCTGGCGCCCGAGCTCGGCCGTCAGCCACCCCGCGGTCGTCGCGATGTAGGGGAACGGAGCCGCGAGCATCAGCGCCCAGAGCACGGGGCGGCAAGCGAAGAGCTTCGCGCGGAAGAGCAAGAGCGCGGCGAGCGAGGTGAGTCCGATGAACATCGTGCCGAGCCCCACCATGATGTGGTAGCCGAAATAGAGCAGCTCGACGTTGTCGGGCCAATCTTCGCGCGGCACGTCGTCCAAGCCGACCACGGTCGCGCCGAACGAGCCGTACGAGAGAAAGCTGAGCATCTCGGGCACGTAGATCGGGTTGTCGAGCTTGCGCGCCGGCACGTCGGGCTGGCCGATGAGCACGAGCTCGGCGTGCGCGCCGCTCTCGAACTTGCCCTCCATCGCGGCCAACGTGGGCTTCTGGTAGGTCGCGACGAGCTTTCCGTTTTGGTCTCCGGTCGGGAACAGCGACACGACGCACGCGATGAAGCCCGCCGTCACGCCCACGCGCAAGCAGGCCCGCGCGTGCGCCTCGTGCCGCCCGAGCAGCGCCCAGTACGCCCCGAGCGACGAGACGACGAACGAGCCGGTCACGACCGCCGCCGCCATCGTGTGCGCGTACGCCCAGATCGCCCATGGGTTGAGCAGGTACGCCCAGAGATCAGCCAGCACCAGCGCGCCATCGGGCCCGACGGCGTGGCCGCGCGGGTGCTGCATGAACGCGTTGGTGACGATGATGAAGTACCCCGACGCCCACGAGCCCGCGCACAACATCGAAGCTGTGGCCAAGTGGCCGCGCGGGCCCAGGCGCTTCTCGCCGAACAGAAACAAACCCAAGAACGCCGACTCGGCGAAGAATGCGAACATCCCCTCGAGGGCGAGGGTCAGGCCGATCAGGCCTCCGGCGTAGTTCGAGAACCTCGCCCAGTTCGTGCCAAACTGGAACTCCATGGGGATGCCCGTCACGACGCCCACCGCGAAGTTGATGCCGAAGATCTTCGCCCAGAACCGCGCTACCTCGTCGTAGACCGGCTCACGCTTGCGGAGCGCGAGCACCTTGAAGACGACGATGAGCAGCGCGAGCCCCATCGTCAGTTGGGGGAATAGGTAATGGTAGGTAATGGTGAAGGCGAACTGCAGCCGGTGCCAAAGCGTCGCGTCCATGAGAGGGGGTCTCCGGGTTGCGGCAGGTTGGTACCACATGTGCGCCTGGCTCGAAGACTGCACGGCGAGCGATCGGGGGTTGAACGTTGGCGGCCAGGTCGGCGAGGGGGCCAAGGTAGACGAGAGCGTTCTCTGTTGCGGCGCGACGGTTCGAATACCAGGTATTCCGCGACCAAGCGCGCAACGTCTGGGTAAAACAGTCACCTAGTCACGCAGTGCGCGATCTTCGCCGTCGTAAGTAAGGTGGAGCGAGGCGCGGAGCGGAGCGGGAGAGCGGAGCGCGGTAGAGATCGAAACGCACATAAGCCCTTATGTTCGCACGTCGCGATGACGTTTATCGAATTGAGAGGTTCCCGCTCTCTTCGGGCGCGTCGTCCATCTCACCTACAAACACATATGCAACAAAACGAATCGACGCATACGGCGACACCGGTCAGGGCCACTTCTTCGCATGGCCAGAGGCGACTTCGCGGGCTGCGGGCGTGCTCGGCGTGGTCTGCATGGAAGGGTTGGGGTGTGGCGGCAGCGTCGGGGGCGCTCGCGTTGGGGTGCAACGGGGCGGCGAAGACAGAGGGGCAGAACGCCGACGAGGCGCTCTCGAGCGAGGCTTCGCCGCTAACGGCGCTCAACGGCATCGCCCTCAACGGCCTCGGCCCCAACGGGATAGCGGCCAACGGCATCGCCCTTAACGGGATCATGCTCAACGGCATCATGCTCAACGGCATCGCCCTCAACGGCATCATGCTCAATGGCATTGCCCTCAACGGCATCGCCCTTAACGGGATCATGCTCAACGGCATCGCCCTCAACGGCACCACGGCGCCAAAGTTCAAGACGGCGCTCTCGGCGTTGGCCTACTGCGCGTTGCCGGCCGGGCAGAGCATCAGCGTAACGGACACCAACGGCGCGGTGCTCACCTACCCCGGCTCGCAGAACCTCGACCCCACCTGGAAGACCACGGCCCCGACGCTGTCGAAGTCGCAGGTCGTGGCGCAATGTGCGATGAACCGCGTGGCGTCGCAGGGCTACACGGCGACGTTCGACGCGAATTACGCGCCCTCGAATTTCAAGCTGGTCATGCAGTACATGATCGAGTGCGCGCTGCCGCAGTCGGTCACCGTGAACATGACCGACTTCAACGGCGCGCTCATCCCTGTTCGGGGCTCGATGGGGCTCGCGCCCGAGTGGCAGACGGGCGCGCCCTCGGCGAACGGTCAGGCGCTTGTCTCCGCGTGCATGGCGGCGCGCACCAACGCCGCGGGCCAGCACGTGCAGCTCTCGCTACGGGGTCCTACGATGGCCGCCGCGAGCGCGCTCGAGAAGCAGCAATACAAACGCTACGAAGGGGCCTTCTGGGGCAACCTATTCTCGGCGACGCCTGTAATGAACACGTGCGAAGTCGACGGCGGCGGCATGGCCGGGCGCATGTGCACCGCGGGCTCGAATTGCGGCTTCACGTACAAAGGCGCCTGCGCGAGCGTGTGCACGGCGACCGACGCCGCCGGCGACTACGCGACCTGCAGCGGGGCGAGCAACGTGCTGAGCAGCTACCTCCCCTTCGAGAGCGCGGTGAGCGGCACCGGAGACAGCCACGCCGTGTGCATGCGGCTCCTCGACTCCTCCGCTCGTTGCTGGGGCCAGAGCGCGCTCGGCACGCTGGGCAACAGCATCAACGACAACCTGCTCTACACGACGCCGCAGACCGTCGTGACTTCGCCCGGCGCCCCGCTTTCGCGCAGCATGTCGGTGCAGGTCGGCGACAACTTCGCGTGCTCGAGGCAGCAGAATGGCACCCTCAATTGCTGGGGAAGCAACGGGGTCGGGCAGCTCGGAAACGGCACCACCACGACGTCGTACGTCGCCGCGCGTGCGACGAGCGTTGCGGCGACCGCGGCGCAGGTGAGCCTCGGCGGCGAGGCCGCCTGCACCGTCATGACCGACGGCACCATCTCGTGTTGGGGCAACAGCTCGCTCGGCAGGCTAGGCAACGGCTCCACCGTCTCTGCCCCACAGCCAACGGCGACGAAGGTCATCAAGCAGGACGGCACGAACCTCACCGGCGCGGTCAGGGTCGCGATGGGGTCCGCCCATGGTTGCGCGCTCACCACGAGCGGTCAGATCTACTGTTGGGGCGACAATTTCTCCGGGCAGCTCGGCATCAATTCGACGACGCAACAGGCGCGGGCCACGCAGGTCACGTCGACGAGCTCGTTCATCGATGTCTTCGCCAACGGTCGCGTGTCTTGCGCGCTCGACACCGCGGGCGGCGCCTGGTGCTGGCTTTCCAGCACATTGGGATCCTAAGCTTAGAATTCCACGTGGACAAGTTGTCGCG
>JADMIO011283502.1_pt1 | contig 11355 bp, 11 predicted proteins | sample 8958161 | NCBI WGS metagenome assembly JADMIO01 (sample SAMN16585339, study PRJNA669376) | soil metagenome | isolation source: Crop rotation soil | place: USA: Cullars Rotation, Alabama | collected 2011
ACGATGACGTAACCGCCGTCACCGCGGCCGTCGACGCCGGGGCCCAGCTTCTTCTTGGCGGTGTTGCCGATCTTTTCGACGTCGGGCCGACGGAAGTAGTAGTGCCGGCCACCGCTGCCGGTCACCGCCGTGAGCGTGGAAGGCAGCGCGAGCGCGGCGATCGTCTCGGCGCCACCCTCGTCCTCGTCGACGACGTAGAGGTTGCTGCAGGCGCCCTTCGCGCGTCCGGTGCGCACGCCGATCTGCGCGTCGGGCCACTTCTTCCACCACCGCCGGATCTGGCCGCGATCCGTCGTCGCGTCCTTGCAGCCGTGCTTCGTCAGCGGCTGCTTGTCCTTGCAGGGGAACACCGGCCAGCCGCGAGCGCTCGCGAAAGAGAGCGCGGCCTCGAGCATGGAGGGAGAGGCGGTCAACGATTCCTCCGGAACTGCGCCACGCGGGCAGAGATGGCGTCGGACAGCTCGGCTCGCGAGATGCCGTCAGGGACAGGGATGCGCATGCGGCGCGCGGCGTCGAGTTGCTTGTCCGTCGGCGGATCGCTGCGCGATCGCCACTTCGCGTCTCGGAGCACGAGAGAGAGCTCACGCGGCGTCAGGCAATCGCGCGCCTTGCGCTCAATGAACGCAACGATCTTCTCGAGCGCGTCCGGGCCGATGACAGGGGCGCGATTGACGCGCGTCCACTCGCCTTTCCCGAACATGTCGAAGTGCCAGCCGCCGAGCGCATCCTCGTGGACGCGAGCACGGCGGTCGCCGGGGAGCGTGAGCGAGAACATGTCGTTGGAGAACGTCCACGCGAGCTTCGCCGAGGCCGGGAGCCGCTCCTTCGCCGCGGCGGCGGCGCCGAACAGATCGAAGGCACGCGATGCGGTCGCCACGCGCTGTGCCTCGCGCGCCTTCTCCTCCTCGATCTGCTCCTCCTCGGCCTGGCGATCGAGCTCCTCGAGCACGTTCTGACCGGCGAGCCGCTTGGCGCGCTTCGGCATGTTGAACAGGTCGTTGATGTTGAAGGCGCGGCGCGCGGTGTTGACCGTGCTGTCGGTGACGTCGAGGACGAGGCACTCCGACTTACCGCGCGCGATGCTCTCGCCGATGTCGTGGGCGCCGGCGGCAAGGCGCGTCCCGCGGCCCACCCGCTGCGCGTAGCGGATCGCGCTTTTCGTCGGCGCGCCCATCACCACGCACTCGATGCCGGGCACGTCGGTGCCCTCGTCCACGAGCTGGCAGTTTGTGAGGACGGCGCCGGGCGTCGAGGCGAACCACGCGAACGCCTCTCGCCGCTCGTCGGCGTCCATGTCCCCGAAGACCGTGCGCGCAGGCCGGTCGCGCTCGTTGAAGAACGCGGCGATGTCCTTGGCGTGTTTCACGGTGACGCCGAAGATGAGCGTCCGCAGCGTCGGGGCGTGACGCGAGCACGCGTCGAAGATGGCGCCGTTGCGGGCGTCGATGTTCACGGCCGCTTCGAGGTCGCCGACCGCGTACTCGCCACCGCGCACGGCAACGTCGTCGAGCACAGCCGTCGTCGCGACCGTGAAGGCGCGGATCGGCACAAGGAAGCCGGCGCGGATGCCGTCGGGGAGCGACATCGAGAACACGATCCCGTCGAACACTTCCCGCAGCGTCTCGCCGTCGGAGCGACCGGGCGTCGCCGTGAGCCCCACGAGGCGCGCGCGCGGCTTCTCGATCTTGTTCCCGGCCTCGTCGATGAACCCGAGCCGCTCCCACAGCTTCATCTCGGTGCGGGCCATGGCGTGGTGCGCCTCGTCGCGGATGACGAGATCGAACGTGTCGGGCTGCAGGCGCTCGAGGCGCTTCGGGGACACCGCGAGCGTCGCCGTCGATGCCACGATCACGTTCTCGGTGCCGCGCGCCTGCCGTTCCGCCTTCTCGACGCCGACAGTGAGCCCCTCGCCGGCGAACGCGTCGGCGAGCTGCTGCACGAGCTCCTCGCGGTGCGCGAGTACGAGGGTCCGCGCAGCGCCGAGCGCTCGCGGGAGCTGCGCGGCGACGTGCGTCTTTCCGAGCCCGGTGGCGAGGCACAGGAGCCCGCGCGCCATGGTCGACGAGCGGAACGCCTCGAGCGCGGCGTCCTGATAGGGGCGGTTCCGGCGGCGCTGCGGCAACGCCTCGACGGCGCTGCGCAGAAGCGCGGCGGGCGCCGTCGCAGGTGCGTTCATGCGCCCGCCTCGTCGCGGGCGGGCAGCGCCTGCTGCCCGAGCTGCGCAACCGCCTTCGCCGCGCGCGTGCTCGGGCACGCGATCTTGTTGTGCTCGCCGGCGTGAACGTCGGCGCCGTCGACGCTGACGTCAACCGCCTGCACGTGGCCGAGCTCGCTGTTGAGGTAGCGCTCGAGGTGCCGCTTCACGCCGACACTCCGGAACGCTCACCTGCGAGGTAGCGGTTGAGGTCGGGGACGTTGACGAGGCGAGCGCGGGAGCCCTCGGGCTGGCTGTTCTTGACGAGGTTCCGGCGAATGATGCTCTTCCACGTGCTCTCGCTGTAGAGGCCCTTCCAGGGGTCCTCCGTCCACAGCGCGGTCAGGCGAATCCACTCGGCTTGCATTGGCACCTCCTCGTGCTTCGCAAGCCAACATGACCCCTAGTTGCCCTTGGTGTCCCTACCGCCCATTATGGTCACAATATGGCCCGCGATATTCCGCCGACCCTCTTCGATCCGGACACTCGCGCGGAGCTCGGCGGGACGCGGCTCCACGACCGCCCGGCGCCGATCTTCCTGGGAACCATGTTCCCGTGCCGGGCTCGCATCGTCGACGATCCACGCAGCGGCGAGCGTGTCGTGGCGTTCGCGGAACGTCCCCGGCGCGGGGCAAGAGGGAGCCCGCTCGCCCTAACGTGGAAGACGACGCTGCTCGACAGCGTCGAGCGGCTACGGAAGGGCGACGAGAAGTTTGTGCGGCGCTTCGTGGAGAGTTTCGGGGCACTCGAGGTCGGCGCCTATGATCCCGAGAAAGACGCGCTCTTGAAACTCCAACGCCTCGCGAGAGCGCCCGCTGCGCGGCATCTGCGGCTCGAGCCTGTCCGCTGCTACCGCGACACAGGCGAGCGCGCCTTTGCGATCCTTGCTGCTGCGGATTGCGCTCGGCGCGGAGTGCTCCCCGACATCCTCGACGTCGTCTTTCCGCTGCTGAGATGGGTCCGCCTGCGGAATGAGGACGTCGTCGAGGCAATCCTCGACGAGCCAGCTCGGCGCCGGCGAGAAGAGGACGCCCGCGCGGTCTTTGCTGCGATGTTCGGCGAGCAGACCGCAAATGATGCCGTGGCTTCGACGAAGACCGCCGAGGAAGAACAACTCGATGTTGCGATAGGCTTCGCTGTCTCCCGCATGGCGGCATCGATCGAGGTGCTCGGCGATTACGTCGCCAGCGCTATCAATCTCTGGCTTGAGGAGACGCGGATCGCGCCAACGGCTGTCGCTCGTGACGGCGCGGTCAGACTCGAGCTCGCGGGAGGCAGCGGCGCACACGCGGCCGTCGCGTTCCAAGTCGCCGCGAAAGCGTGTGCGCGCTCTTATGCGCTCTGCGCCGGTTGCTCGATGCTCTTCGAAGTGGAGACCCGCGCCACCGGGGAGCGGCTGAGAGGACGTGCACCACAGTGGGGCCGCCGCGCGTTCTGCGAACCGTGCCGCGAGAACGGAGTGCCGCAGGAGTTCGCGGACCTCGGCGCGCGCGAGCGCCGCCGGACGGGTGCGGCACCACGCTGGCGCCGCAAAACGCGCTGATTGCTCCTGCATTGCTCCAAAACGAAAGCGGCACCGTTGCCGATGCCGCTCGTCGTCGCGTTCTGATGCTGTCTTCTGTGGCGCGCCCGGCACGATTCGAACGTGCGACCCCCAGATTCGTAGCCCGTTGTAAGTCATTGAAATTGCACACTTAACTGCTGGTGACGTGTACAGGCGATCACGCAATTTCACGGACTTATACACAGGTGCAACTTTAAGGTGCACCGCGAGTTGATAGGGGTTCAAAGAAGCACCAAATGGCAGGTTATGGCGTTCGTACGCAACGACCCCCAGACTCGATTCTGAGTCTGGGGGTCGTCCTTTTCTGGACCCCCAGTCTCGAAATCTGGCGTTCCTCATTTCCGGACCCCAGTGCAACCGTAAGGTGCAACCGCGGGTCGAGCTGGCCGTGACGTCGCCATCCGCGGCGTCGAGCTCGTCTCCACCGAACAGGTGCAACCGGGACGTGCCCACGGAACGGCTGCGAAACGACGCGTCGGCGGTTGCACCTTCCTGCGCTCCCGTCGCGGTTTCGTGCGGTTATGCGGTCGATGGCCATCGCTTTTTTCAGATTGTCAATCTGACGATCAGATGCGTTTTTAGTGGCTAGCTGAGGCTTGAGAAGACGCGCGGTCTAGGGGTATCGATAGTGCGTTGGGACGGTCCAGCCACACGTGGGACGCTGGCGTCCGCGCCGCTCCGATTCCCACGGACGCCGGCGTCTTCGGGCACGGAGCACCAATGTTGCGCCGAATGCTCGACGACGTCGCAACGGTGTCACCGAAGCGAACGAAGCATCACTGCGTGACCATCGAAAAGCACCGGGGCCGAAACCCGTTCGCAGAGCTTGCTCGCAACGAAGCCGCACTCTCGAGGATCGGCGCAGCCGCAGGATTCACCGTCGAGGAGACAAAGTCCGTCGTCGAGGTCCTCGCCATCCTCGACGACTGGGACGCTGAAGACCGCGAACGGAAGCGGATCGCTGGCGGCCCGCCCGCGACGGTAAACGTAGCTCACGGAAGCAGCGAAGACATTTCGAGTCCTGGGCGCTGACGCAAAGGATGCCGGCGGGTCAGGTGCTCTGGAGCCGGAGGATCCCAATCACGCGAGCGCGAACAGCTGACGTGCAGCCACGTCGGCGTCGGCAAGCTGCTGGAGATCGACACTCTGGTTGAAGACGCTCTCGGCGATCCGCTCCATGATCCGCGCGAGGCCGGCGATCGCATCGCGGTAGTCGGCGAACGCCGTCTCGTGCACGACACCTCCAACAATCGAGGCCGCGTCAAGGTGGGCGATGTCCTTGTTACGCAGCTTGATGATCCGCTCCGCGAGCTTCCGAACTCCAGTCGGCGCTCGGTCGGGTTTCTCGCGCTTGCCGAGCACTGCACGCAGCTCGGCGCCGAGCACGACGAAACCTTGCTCTTCGATTGACGAAACCAACGCCTCGATGCTGCCGGTCTCCTTGTGAGCGGACGTCTCTCCGTCCAGCATCCTCGTGACGTTCACAACCAGGCGGACGACGAGCAGGTTGACGATGAGGTTCCGGGCAACGGGAGCAGCGTTCACGAACGCCTCTGATTCGGCTTTGTGCTTCTCATGCAGGAGAAGCTCGAGGGTCGTGAAGTCGAACACGGCGAGCAGAACGTCGTTGTAGAGGCGATCATGAAGCTTTCGCGTCTTGTCACCCGGGGTCTGCAGCTTGGCCACCGCCGCGACAAGGTCGCCGCGCTCCGGCACCGACATCTTTCGCAGCGCATCGGCGAGCTCCGTCGCTCCGGCGTCGTTGAGCTCCGCTGTGCACTTCGCCACGCAGGCATCGTCGAGCTTGCCGTCGGTGAAGATAGGCCCAAGGGGTCCCCAGTCGTCGGTGGGCGCGAGAAACGTGCGGCGCCGGCGAAACTCCCAGAATTTCTCCGCGTTCTGCTGAACAATGGACAGCGGGGGATGAGAGGGTGTCGTTGTCATGGGGGACCTGCTTCGTCACCACACGTAGCGATGTTGCTGACGGTCACCAAGCTTCGAGGGGCCGCTCCTGCGATGCAACGAGTGCGACTTGGACGCCGGCGTCCGATGCCCGTAGGACGCCGGCGTTTCTCTTTCGTCGGAGGGAAGGCGCAGAACGCGCTCCGACGCGCGCCGAAGAGCGAGCCGGTTCAACTCATCGTTCAACGGTGTCCACGCTCGCCACCGCTCGATAGCCTTCGGCGATGGCGGCAAGGCGCTTGACCGAGCACATCGTCTTCGACACGTCCGTGGTGCGTCACCACGTGGAGGGGACGCATAACGGCCCGATGATCGACGGCTTGCTTCCCAGGAGCGCCGGGCATCGGTTTCATGTCGCGACGACGACGCTCTACGAGATCCAAGATCAGCTCCTCCGGCGAGAGCTGTCGTTCGAGTGTTGGCGAGCGGCTGCGCCGTTTTGGGAGCAGCTGATCGACGTCGCGGAGCCGGTGCTCGCGTACCCCGGCCCGCCCTCGGCGGAGACCCCCATCGACCCTGTGCTGCACTCCTGTCTCGTCTGGCGGCACCTCATCAGCGCAAAAACGTTCGAGGCATTCAACACGCCATACGTCGCGCGGGACTCAGCAGGCGTTGTTCTCGGTACGATCAGCTTCAGCGACGACGGACGGAACAACACCGACGCTGAGCGGGTCATCTACAACGAGCTCGTCGACAAGTTTGTGGCGAGCTGCGCGAACGACGCCGACACGTCGCAGGCGGCGTTGATCAAGGGAGCGCTTGCCCACGTTCGCGAGACGCGCGGGGAGGAAGCAGCTCGACGATCCGACGCGTTCTTGCGCGTCATCGCCCGCATCGCCTCTATGCGGATGAGCAAGACGAGCCCGTACAAGCTCGAGAGCCACCCCAACGACTTCGTCGATCTCGCGTTCCTGCGATATCTCGCTCGATCGGATGTCACACTTTGCCTCGAGGATCGGTCGATGCGCGCTCACATGGAGCAAGCGCAGATCCTCGACGTCGATCGGGTCTTCAACATCGCTGAGCTCATCGCCGCCGTCGACGCGGGCGCGCTCGCCGCGTGACCGCTATCGCGCCCCGCGCAGCGATCAAGGTTCGTTTCATCGCTGTCGCCTTTACGGTTTCAGAGTGATCGCCGACGATGACGCGTGCTCATCGACGAACAGCAAGTCGCAGACGAGATTTCCAAGCGCGACGCCCACCAGCTCGCGCTCGCAGACGAGTGCGTTGCCGTCGGGACCGAACTCCTTGCCCGAACCACCCTCAAGGTGCTGAAGCGAGCCGGAATCACGCAGCAGGTAGTGCACGTGACGGCCGGTCTCCTAGTAAAAGCGACCCGCCTCCTTCGAGCGACAAGGCTTCTCTACGGGCGGGGTCTTGCCGCCGAGGGCGACATTCTCGTCCGGACGCTCTTCGAGACGCTCGTCGCTGTTCGTTTCGTCCTGAAGCCGCGGGTCACTCTTCGCGAGAACGGGACGCCGCTCGCAAAGATCCCCGGCAAGCCCCTGACGACGCACTTTCGCGCGTGCCTCTACTTCGCGCATCAGGAACTCGAGTATCAGAAGGGGCTCGTTGGCCGCCGCGGCTTTACCAAGAAGGATCGTCAACACGTCGCCGACCGGGTGGATTTGGCGCTCAAGACCATCGGGACCGAGTGGGCGAAGCGGTTGAAGGGAGGCAACTACGCAGGCGTTCACCTCCGAGCGCTCTGCGGGAGCATCGGCATTGGCCACATCTACGACGCTCTCTACAGGCCGCTATCCTGGGCCGTTCACGCTCGCGACGCGTCGTCGCACGTCCAGCTCGACTTGAAGAACAACCGCTTCATCGTCAAGGTAGCTGCGACACTGCCGTCGGATGCCAAGAAGCTTGAGTCGGCCTCTATGCTCTACGTGTACACGCTGGCTCTCGCCGACGCTCGCCTCGACCTTGAACTGAAGGCGAAGGTCGACGACCTCGCGCAGCGCCTGTCCGCCAAGTCGACGTGACGGAATGCTTGGATAGTTCGACACGTGGCGTCGCGGGTACACCTCTCCGCGCGACGCTCAGCGCGCGCGGGGTACTCTCGCTCCGTGAAGCTCTGCGAGCTGTTGCGGTTCAAGAGGACGAGCGCGGGCGTGGTTCCGGCGGTGGTCATTGCGCGCCTGCGGCTTCCCGCCCCTCCTGACGTCGTCGAGCAGCTCTTCGTCGACTTCGGAGTCGCCGATCACATCCAAGCACAGTTTGGGCAGCTGGACTTCCATCGGGTCGCTTGGGAGCTGCGCAGTTTCGCCGTCGACGACCTCGCGCGCGCGCGGCTCTATCGGTGTAGCCGCGACTTCGAGGAGCTCGTCGAGGATCGGCGCCGCGAGGCCCGCGACGGCGGGATCGACGCCATCGCGCAGCGTTATCGCGACCCGAAGGTGGTCACCACTTGGCGTGAGAAAAAGACGTGGGCTCGTAACCCGCTCGCTCACGTGCTCGGCGACGACGATGTCCTTCACTGGATCGAAGGGCAGAATCGCCTCGGCTACCTCCTGGGGCTCGTCGACCGCGGCGACATCGATGCGAAGTCACAGCACACCGTCTGGTGCATGTCGCAGACGCACGAGCTCGCCGTCGGCGCCGAGGCATGGCGCGAGGTGCTTCGCAGCGAGCACATGCCTTTCACCGACTGGCTGGTGCTCGCGCAGGGCGACGACTCACCGCGGGGTCGTTACGGCAGTGCGCTTGTCGCGGCAGAGTTCCACGATCGCCGAAGCTTTTCCGAGGATCTTGATGGAGCGATCTCGATCGTCGGGGACTCGCCCGATCTCCGCCAGCTCCACGAGGAGTGGCTCCGCTTCGTGCGTGCGGAGGGTCCGGCGGCGTAGCTCCACGCTGTGCGCGACGCGGGCTTCGGCGACGCGCATCGGTCAGCCTGCACGCTCGGCGCGGAGTCGATCGAGGAGTTGCGTGGGAGAGAGCAGCGAAGCGAGCTGCGGCGACTTCGAGTCTCTCACGGCAGCGACGAGCGGCCCGTCGAGGGTGCAGAGGACTGCGCCGCGCACCGCGAGCACCATCAGCTGCCGGACGTCGAGGCCGTCGTTGTTGTTGGGCTTCTCGGGCTTGTAGGGCGTCTTCGACCTCACGGCGAGGAAGATGAAGCGCGCCGTGACTCGCGAGTACGCGTCGAGGCGTTCGGTGACGTCGTCGCCGACGAAGGCCATGCTCGAGATACCTGCGAGCGTCGGCATACCCTTCTTCACGAGCGCGCGATCGACGAAGTCGAGGAGCGCCCTGTCGTCTTCGCCGATGGCGCCGCCGGCCTTCAAGTGCTCTTCGACGGCGGCTTGGATGATGGCGATGTTGCGCGTGCTGCGTGCGTTCTCGAGGACAAACGTCGCCCAGTGCTCACGCTCGTCGCGAATGATCTTCGCGAGGTTCGTCCTGCTGAACGTTGCGCGGATGACGCGGCCTGAGCGATTGAGCGAGAGCGCCGGCGTCTCGATGTCTGCCGGCGTCTTCGCTCCACGCAAGCGGAACCAGATCGCCGCGGCGTCGGCGGTATCTCGATCCGTGGCGAGCTTCCGCGCGTGCGCCGACGCGCGGCGCATCGTGAGGTCATCGGCGACCTGAATCACTGGTCGCGCCGCGGAGAGGCAGTCGCCGTGGCGCTCGCGCCACGAGCACCACTTGTCCCAAGGGATTCGCTTCTCGACGAGCTGGAGTGCGAGCTCGAGGCCTGTGATGGCGCCGATGGCCATTGGCGGCCGGAGCCGCGCGACGTCGTCCATCTCGGGAAGCTGACCAAGCACCCACCCGCGCAGAACGCACGTGTCGAGCACGACGACCTTGATCGGCGTCGTCACGCTTTTCTTTCGCGTGTCGATCCGTGTTTCTGTCGTCGTCATTTTTCTCCCGTCGCCGTCGGCGTCGCCCTCGCGTCCGCGGGGCGCGCCGCCGGCGCTCTCCCGGAGCCTGAGGCCGAGCCCTCATCTGGCGAGTTGTGCTCGGGAGTGTGAGAGAGGAGACCCGCCGCGACGAGGCGCTCTTTGATGGGCGCGTTCTGCTTCACGCCGCTCGGGTCGTATGGTGCAGAGCCCGGCGCGAAGCCGGCGAAGCCCGACGGCGACGGCAACGCTTCATCGGCCCACTGCTTCGCTGGCTGGAGGAGCCAGTCGGGTCGAGCCTTGCGCTTCGCCCACACGTCTCTGAGCACGCGAGCGACGTCATTGATGGCACGCATGGCGGTCGCGACGAGCGCATCCATGGTCGTTCCGGCGAGCTCTGCGAGCACAGGCTGCCGGTCAGGGTGCGCGAGGAACATCTGCACGTCGCTGAGCGCAGGCTCCCGCGGCATGCGGTGGACGACGTCGGAGACGACGACGTCACCGTCGCCGTCGTAGAGCATCGAGACCTTGATACCGCTGATGTCGACGCGCGCAGGGCGATGAACGAAGGTGTTCCTGAGAGCGTCAAACCACGCGTGCCAACCCGGCTCGCCGGCGTCTTTGATGGCACGCGCGACGGCGCTCAGCGTCTCGCGTTGGAAGACCTCCGTCTCGCTTGTGCCTTTCGGCCAGCGCTTCTCGTCGAGGACCATCGGCATGTCGGCGAGGATGATGTTCTTCGTCGGGAGCGCGCAGACGCCGATGACGGCGGCGGCGACGCAGTCGAAGGCGGTGCCGAGGGCGCGCACGAGGCCTTTGGCGTGGACGTTCGCTGCGAGGCGCGGGAGGTGGTCTTCTGCGTGCTCGCGCGGCGACTCCGCCATGGCCTTCCCTCCGCGCTGTCGTCGCGCCTCTCGCTCGTGCGCGTCGTGGAGCTCGAGCAGATGGAAGCGCGCTTCGACGAGTGAGGCGGGGACGTCTTGCACTGCGCAGAAGAGATGGTCGGCGATGAAGACGCGTCGCCAGTGGGTGAGTTCGGGATCGACCGGCCACCAATGGAAGCCCCACGGCGCTCCTTTCGCGAGGTCACGGCGGACCTCGACGTAGAGGCCGTGCCACTCGTCGAGGTGTACGCCCATCGCGTCCCTGAACTTGCGGTCGGGGACGTGGTGCTTGGGAGCCGCGTCATACGCGTTGCCGATCCGCTTCTCGTCTTCACCTCTCACGGCGTCCTCCGTGCGCCGGCAGATCACACAGCGTCCGGCGGCGTCAGAAAGCGTAACCTGCTCACCTGTTCAGGTCGAAGGAGATCTGACGTCGACGAGTGCATCGAACCGCGCGGCGTGCCCTGCGGTGGGAACGCGCGCCTTCTTCGATGCCACAACATCGCGCGCCGCGGTCCGAAGTCACTTCGACAATTGCACAAGTAAGGAATTCAGGCTCACGCCAAGTGCGCGCGCCGCGCTGCCGTTGTCGACCGGCGCTTACCCGAGGCGACCGAGCGCTTATCCGCGCAGTGCCGCAGCGAAGCCTTGAACTGTCGTGGCGACCGCGCGCTCCGACGGTGGTGCACCACTGACGATTGCCGCCTTGTAGATGCGCGCGGCCTCGATCGTGCCGTCGGTGGTGTCGCTCTTGAACAGCTCGTCGAGACTCTTCATCGCGCGGTCGAGCCACGCCGACCACTCTTTGCGGCGCTCGCGCGCCTCGGCGATCACGGCGCGGAGCTCTTTCCAGCACAGTGGGATCCGAAGCTTGGAATTCACGTGACTTGAAGTCGCGGC
>JADMIO011621189.1_pt1 | contig 11355 bp, 9 predicted proteins | sample 8958161 | NCBI WGS metagenome assembly JADMIO01 (sample SAMN16585339, study PRJNA669376) | soil metagenome | isolation source: Crop rotation soil | place: USA: Cullars Rotation, Alabama | collected 2011
GACCTCGACGTCGAGGAGGCCGACATCCTCGGGATCGTGGGCTACTCCGGCGCCGGGAAGTCGACGTTGCTGCGGATGGTCAACGCGCTCGACCGCCCGACCTCGGGCACCGTCACCGTCGACGGCCGGGTGGTCAGCTCGCTGCGCGAGCGCCAGCTCCTCGGCGTACGCGCGGACATCGGGATGATCTTCCAGCAGTTCAACCTGCTCGCGAGCCGGACCGTCTGGGGCAACATCGCCTATCCCCTGCAGGTGGCCGGGGTCCCCCGGTCCGAGCACCAGGCCCGGATCTCCGAGCTGCTGCACTTCGTGGGGCTCGCCGACAAGGCGCACGCCTACCCCAACGAGCTGTCGGGCGGCCAGAAGCAGCGCGTCGGCATCGCCCGGGCACTGGCCACCAACCCCAAGATCCTGCTCGCGGACGAGCCGACCAGCGCGCTCGACCCGCAGACCACCTCCGAGGTGCTCGCGCTGCTGCGCCGGGTCAACGAGGAGTTCGGGATCACCATCGTGCTGATCACCCACGAGATGGAGGTGGTCCGCACGCTGGCCCGCCACGTGGCGGTGATGGAGAGCGGCCGGATCGTCGAGCAGGGGCCGGTGTTCGACGTGTTCGCCGACCCGCAGCACCCGGCGACCCGTCGCTTCGTCAGCACCCTGGTGGAGAAGGGCCCGCCCGAGCACGCCCTGGCCCGCCTGCGGGAGCGGCACGAGGGCCGGTTCGTCACGCTGTCGTTCCGCGACGAGGACGTCGCCCCGTCCCAGGTGTTCGCGCAGTTCATCGAGCGCGACGTGCCGTTCGAGCTGATCCACGGCGGCATCGAGGACGTGCACGGGCGCACCTTCGGCCACCTGACGCTGGCGCTCTCGGGCGACGAAGCACGGGTCGACGACGCACTGAGCCGGGTCGCCGACCTGGTCGAGATCACGGAGGTGGACTGATGGATCGCCTGAGGGAGCTGGAGGACCTGTTCTGGCAGGCCACCGGCGAGACGCTCTACATCGTCGCCGCGGTGCTGGTGCTCGGCGGCCTCGGAGGCCTGGTGCTGGGCACGGTGCTCTACAGCACCCGGGCCGGCGGCATCCGTCCGATCCGGACGGTGCACCTCGGCGCCAACCTGCTCGTCAACTTCTTCCGGCCGATCCCGTTCATCATCTTCATCGCAGCCGCCCAGCCGCTGGCCCGGTCGGTCACCGGCACGGGCATCGGCAACAAGCCGATCATCTTCGTGATGTCGCTGGCGGCCACGTTCGGCATCGCGCGGATCGTCGAGCAGAACCTGCTGACCGTCGACCCCGGCGTGCTCGAGGCGGCCCGGGCGATGGGCGCGAGCCGCGCCCGGATCGTGCTCACGGTGCTGCTCCCCGAGGCCCTCGGCCCGCTGATCCTCGGCTTCACCTTCGCGCTGGTCGCACTGGTGGACATGTCCGCAGTGGCCGGCGTGGTCGGCGGCGGCGGGCTGGGCAGCTTCGCCCTGGTCTACGGCTACCGCCAGTTCGACACCGTGGTGACCTTCGCGGCGGTGCTGATGATCGTGCTGATCGTTCAGGGGGCCCAGTTCCTCGGCAACTACGCCGCCCGGCGGGTCATGCGGCGCTGACCGCCATCACCCGCAGGGCGTGCCGGACCTCGGCCGTACGGCGCATGACCTGGTCCCAGGTGAACCGCAGCACCGTCCAGCCGGCGAGGACCAGGGCGTTGTAGCGCCAGCAGTCGCGGTCGTGGGCGTCCCGCTCCGCGTGCCAGGTCCAGGAGTCGGCCTCCAGCACCAGGCGGCGGCGTACGTCGACCAGGTCGGGGTGCAGGACGAGACCGCCCGCGGCCACCGGGTGCTGCGGCACGACGTCGAGTCCCGCCTCGATCGCCAGGCAACGCAGCACGGACTCGAAGGGGTTGGCGGCGCGCCCGTCGGTGTACGCCGCGACCCAGCGGACCCGAGCGGCGTTGCGGCCGGTCAGGCCCGTGGCAGCAGCCCGGAGCTCGTCCGGCGCCACATCACCGTGGCGGAGGGCCGAGTCCGCGACGGCCAGCGCCTCGTCGCGCGGCAGGTCGCGGGCACAGTCGAGGACCGTGCGGAGGGGGCCGGTCACGCCGTCGCAGACCTCTCCTGCCTTCGTGGCGCGCCAGTGCACGCGAACGCCACGGCGGCGGCCCGGATCGAGATTGCGACCGCGGGGGACGGTCACGTGCGGCTGCTGCTCCGGCCACTTCACCTCCCACCCCCAGTGGGCAGCCGCGGAGAGGTGGGAGCGCACGCCGTGCAGCCGGGCGGCAGCGCGGCCGGCCTCGGCGGTCGGCAGCGCATACACACCCCGCGCCAACCGCTTGACCCGTCCCGCGTTCACCGCGGTGCGCAGCCGCCGACGGCTGGTCAGGGTGCCTATCGTCGCGGCGTCGGCGATCCCCCCGAGCCGGACCAGCGCCTCCACCGCGTCCACGGGACCAGCGTCGCCGGGCTCGTCCGCGACGGCAAACGGTCCTCCACAGGCCACCCGGACGACCGATTGCGCCCGAAACGACCCGGATCGGCCTCATCCCAGCGCAATGGGTCGTTCCTGTGGCCGCCCGGCACGCAAGGGGATCAGGCGAGGCGGCGTACGACGTCGCGCAGCGCCTGCTCCGGGTCGACGCCGGCGTCGCGGGCCTCGGCGACCAGCGCCAGCAACCGCTCGCCGATGTCGTCGGCCGGATCACCAGAAGTCACGTCTCGACGCACCAGAACCGACACCTCGGCGGTGCGGGAGAGGCGGTCGAGGACCTTGTCGGCGAGGAGCAGGGCGGGCAGCGTCGGCGGGAGGCCGTCGAAGACCGAGGTGCGCCGCTTCTCGGCGGCCTTGATCCGCTCCCAGACCTCGTTGACGGCCACCGCGTCGGGGCGCCCGGCCGCGGCGTCCGCGTCGAAGACGTGCGGGTTGCGGCGGACCAGCTTGTCGATCAGGTCGGCGGCGACGTCGTCGATGGTGAACTCCCCGGACTCCGCGGCGATGACCGCGTGGAACCACACCTGGAGCAGCAGGTCGCCGAGCTCCTCCCGCAGGTGCGTGGCGTCGCCGGTGTCGATCGCCTCGAGGGTCTCGTGGGTCTCCTCGAGCAGGTAGCGCGCCAGCGAGCGGTGCGTCTGGCCGGCCTTCCACGCGCACTCGGCGCGCAGCCGCGCCATCACCTCGGTCAGCTCGACGAGCGGCTGGCCGGACTCGGGGGACGAGGGGTCGCTCAACCGCACTTCTGGTTCGCGGGCAGGGAGTCGACGTACGACGTGTCGCCGGACTGCGGGTCGGCCGGGTTGGCGCCGCCCTTGGCGAGCGTGGTCACCGGGACGGACAGGCCGGCGGTGCTGGGGAAGTACTGACCTTCCGGCGACACGGTGCCGAAGCGCGGGTCGAGGGTGACGTCGGCGTCGGCCGCGTAGTCGCTGAGGACCTTGCGTCCCGCCTCGACCGTGGCCTGGGCGTCCTGGGTCTCGCCGCTCCCGCCGCCGGCCTCCTGGCCGGCCTTGGCGTAGACCCAGCCGGCGTACTCCTCGGCCTCGCGGACCTTGCGGAACGTGTCCACGTCGGCGGCGGCGATCTGGTACTGCTTCGCCTCGGCGTCGATGCCGCGGACGGCCGTGTGGTAGGACGCCGGCGGCGTCCAGCCCCGGTCCTCGGCGTACTGGTGCACCAGCTCGTCGCGCACGAGGACGTCGAGCGCCAGCGCGCGGATCGTCGACATCGACAGCGCCTGCTTCTGCTGCTGGAGGATCGGGCGGTAGAGCTCGCAGAAGTCGTCGGAGAACGAGTTCGCGTCGGACATCGAGATGCGTGTGCCGTCCACGACCGCGGCCTGACCGGGGTGCACGTCCGTCCCGCAGCCGCTGACGGCGGCGAGGGCGGCCACGCTGAGCGCGGCGACGGCGTACCTGCGGAACGATCGGGTCCTCACGGAGTGGGCTCCTTGCGGTCGAGCTCGGGCGGTGCGAGCACGGAGTCGATGACTTCTCGGGCCCATTCAAGCAGGGCTTCGTCACGCAGGGCCTGGACCCCCATGCCGGGCCGCGGCACCAGCACCGTGTTGGTGGCCGCCTTCACGAGGGACTTGGGGTGCAGCCGGTTGAGGCGTACGACGCGTGAGTCCGGCAGCGAGACCGGCGCGAAGCGGACGAACTTGCCGGACATGGTGACCTCGGCGATCCCGGCCTGGCGGGCCCGGGCGCGGAACCGCGCCACCTGGAGCAGGCTGGTGACCGGCGGCGGCGGGTTGCCGTATCGGTCCAGCATCTCCTCGTGCAGGAGCCGGACGTCGTCGTCGGAACGCACCTCCGCCAGCCGCTTGTACATCTCCAGGCGGAGCCGCTCGGAGGGCACGTAGTCGTGCGGCAGGTGCGCGTCGATGGGCAGCTCGATGCGGACCTCGGCCAGCTCCGGCTCGGCGTCGCCACGGAACTCGTGCACCGCCTCGCCCACCAGCCGGACGTAGAGGTCGAAGCCGACGTCCGCGATGTGGCCGGACTGCTCGCCGCCGAGCAGGTTGCCGGCACCGCGGATCTCGAGGTCCTTCATCGCGATCGCCATGCCGCCGCCGAGGTCGGAGTGCTGGGCCAGGGTGGCCAGCCGCTCGTGCGCGGTCTCGGTCAGCGGCTTCTCGCTCGGGTAGAGGAAGTAGGCGTAGGCCCGCTCGCGCGACCGGCCCACCCGGCCGCGGAGCTGGTGCAGCTGCGAGAGCCCGAGGGTGTCGGAGCGCTCGATGATCATCGTGTTGGCGTTGGAGACGTCGAGCCCCGACTCGACGATGGTGGTGCACACCAGCACGTCGAAGCGCTTCTCCCAGAAGTCGAGCATCACCTGCTCGAGCTGGTGCTCCCCCATCTGGCCGTGCGCGGTGGCGACCCGGGCCTCGGGGACCAGCTCCTTGATCTTCGCCGCGGCCTTCTCGATCGAGTTGACCCGGTTGTGGATGTAGAACACCTGGCCCTCGCGCAGCAGCTCGCGGCGTACGGCGGCGACGATCTGGCGGTCCTCGTAGGCGCCGACGTAGGTCAGCACCGGGTGCCGCTCCTCCGGCGGGGTGGCGATCGTGGACATCTCGCGGATGCCGGTGATCGCCATCTCCAGGGTGCGCGGGATCGGCGTGGCCGACATCGAGAGCACGTCCACGGACGTGCGCATCCGCTTCATCTGCTCCTTGTGCTCGACGCCGAAGCGCTGCTCCTCGTCGACGATGATCAGGCCGAGGTCCTTCATCGGGATGTCGGGGTTGAGCAGCCGGTGGGTGCCGACCACGACGTCGACGGTGCCGTCGGCGAGTCCCTCGATGACCTCCTTCGCCTCCTTGTCGGTCTGGAACCGGCTCAGCCCGCGGAGGTTCACCGGGAACCCGCTCATCCGCTCGGTGAACGTCGACAGGTGCTGGGTGACCAGCAGCGTGGTGGGCACCAGGACCGCGACCTGCTTGCCGTCCTGGACCGCCTTGAATGCCGCGCGTACGGCGATCTCGGTCTTGCCGTAGCCGACGTCACCGCAGACCAGGCGGTCCATCGGGACCACCCGCTCCATGTCGGCCTTGACCTCGTCCACGGTGCTGAGCTGGTCGGGCGTCTCCTGGAACGGGAACGCGTCCTCGAGCTCGCGCTGCCACGGGGAGTCGGGCCCGAACGCGTGGCCCTTGGTGGCCTGCCGGGCGGCGTAGAGCTTGATCAGCTCGGCGGCGATCTGCCGCACCGCCTTGCGGGCCCGGCCCTTGCGCTTGGCCCAGTCCGCGCCACCGAGGCGGTCGAGCGAGGGCTGCTCGCCGCCGACGTAGCGGGTGACCTGGTCGAGCGCGTCCGCGGGGACGTACAGCCGGTCCGGCGGGCCGCCGCGCTTGGACGCGCCGTACTCGAGGACGAGGTACTCGCGGGTGGCGCCGCCGACCTCGCGCTGCTTCATCTCGACGTAGCGGCCGACGCCGTGCTGCTCGTGGACCACGTGGTCGCCGGGCGTGAGCTCGAGGGGGTCGATCTGCTTCTTGCGGCGGGCCGGCATCTTCCGCATGTCGCGGGTCGAGGCCTTCTGCCCGGAGATGTCCTCGCCCGTGACGACCGCGATGCCCTCGGTGACGATGCCGTGGATCAGGCAGCCGGTGGTCACGGTGACGACGTCGGCATCGAGGTCGCCCCGATCCAGCCGGTCGTCGAGCCGGGCCGCGATGTCGTGCTCCCCCAGCGCCTCGACGGTGCGCTGCGCAGGGCCGTGGCCCTGGTGGACCACGACGACGCGACGGCCGGTCTCGCGCCAGCCGCGGATGTCGCGGATCGCGGCCTCGACGTCGCCGCGGTAGGCGTCCACCGGGTTGGCGTCGACCGTGCGCTGGACGAGGCCGTCCTCGCCGACCGGGGCCTCGTCGTCGAGGCCGAACGGGCTGACCGACCACCAGGCCAGGCCGGCCGCGAGGGCGTGGTCGCGGACCTCGCCGAGGGACTTGTACGACGCGGCGCCGAGGTCGATCGGCGCCTCGCCCCCGCTGGCCGCCGCGGCCCAGCTGGCCCCGAGGAACTCCTCGCTGGTGGCGACGAGGTCGTGGGCGCGGGAGCGGGCCCGCTCCGGGTCGAGCACGAGAACGTGGGTGTCCTTCGGCATCAGGTCGACGAGCAGCTCCATCTCGTCCACCAGCGCCGGGGCCAGCGACTCCATGCCCTCGACCGCGATGCCGTTGGCGATCTTGTCGGTGAGCTCCAGCAGCTGCGGGTGCTGCTCGCCGAGCTCGGCGGCGCGGCGGCGTACGGACTCGGTGAGCAGCAGCTCGCGGCACGGCGGCGCCCAGAGCCTCTCGACCTTCTCCAGCGTGCGCTGGTCGGCGACCGCGAAGGTGCGGATCTCCTCGACGTCGTCGCCCCAGAGCTCCACCCGCAGCGGGTGCTCCTCGGTGGGCGGGAAGACGTCGACGATGCCGCCGCGGACGGCGTACTCGCCGCGCTTCTCGACCAGGTCGACGCGGGTGTACGCCGCGTCCGCCAGCCGGCGACCGAGGTCGTCCAGGTCCACGGTGTCGCCCGGGTGCAGCAGCACCGGGGCCAGGTCGCCGAGGCCCTTGACCTGGGGCTGCAGCAGCGAGCGCACCGGCGCCACGACGACCTTGAGCTCACCCTCGTCGGGGTGGCAGATCCGGCGGAGCACCGCGAGGCGTCGGCCGACGGTGTCGCTGCGCGGGCTGAGCCGCTCGTGCGGCAGCGTCTCCCACGAGGGGAAGTAGCCGATGGTGTCGGCGTCGACGAGGTCGCTCAGCGACTCGACCAGGTCCTCGGCCTCACGCTGGGTCGCGGTGACCGCAAGCACGGTGCGGCCCTTGTCCGCGAGGCCCTTGACGACGAACGGGCGGAGCCCTGCGGGACCGGTCAGGTCGAGGGCGTCGACCTCGGCCACGTCGGACATCGTGGCCGCCAGGGTCGGGTCGGTGAGCACGGCATCGGCAAGTGCCTGGAGACGCACGGGGCAGGACCTTTCACAGCACGACAGCCCCCTGCCGGGGCGGCGAGGGGGTGAACGGGCCGATCCTACGTCGCGCGTGTGGCGGGGGGCCGGTCCGGGACGACCGGGCTCCCTAGGAGCAGCGCAGCCGCAGCGTCGAGACGCCGTCGCCCGACAGCGACTCGCAGGCGACGCCGCGCCCGGTGGCGGCCATCAGCAGGTCGATCGTCCGGCCCTCGACGCTCGGCCCCTCGCCGTGGCTCCAGTCGTCGTCGGTCGCGCTCAGCCTCAGGTCGGCGATGCGCGTCCTGGTCCCGATGAGGGTGTTGGAGCCCTTGTAGAAGTCGAGGACCTGGCGGACCGCCGCGGCCGGGTAGTCGTGGCTGATGCCGAGCGGCCGGCGGATGTCCTCGGAGTGCACGATCACCTCGCCGAGCCAGGAGACCTTCGGTCCGGGCGGGCAGGACGTGGAGTGCTGCTTGTCGCGGAACTCCGCGAGGGTGGCCCGGGGGCTGTCGCCGAGGTGCCGCTGGATCTCGCGGTTCGCGAACACCGGGAAGCGGAACCCGGCGGCCGCCATCCGCGCGAAGAACTTCGGGGTCGACATCGACGCGGTCCCGGTCTGGTGCGCGAGCACGTCCCGGACCGACCAGCCGTCGCAGAGCGAGGGGGTCTCCCACTGCTTGTCGGACAGGTCGGCGAGGTCGGCCGCGAGGGCGCCCCGCTCGTCGGCCACGGTGCTCCACAGGTCAGCCATGCGAGAAGCCTAGGGTCAGGACCCGGCCTCGGCGCGCTCGACCTCGGAGCGCAGCACGCAGAACTCGTTGCCCTCCGGGTCCGCCATCACCACCCAGCCGATGCCGGGCCCGTAGTGGTCGCGCAGGTCGTCGAGCTCGGTGGCACCGAGGCCGAGCAGCCGCTCGACCTCCTCGTCCCGGGTGCCGGCGCTCGGGCGCAGGTCGAAGTGGATCCGGTTCTTCGCGGACTTGGTGTCCGGCACCTCGATGAACAGCAGCCGGTGGTCGGCCTCGGGACTCTGGATCATGCACTCCGGGTGCCCCGGCTCGTTCGGGTCGTCGGGGACGTCGACGTAGCCGAGCACGTCCTTCCACCACTCCGAGAGCTCGTAGGCGTTGCCGCAGTCGACCGTGGTGTGCGAGATGTACGACGTCATGGCGGTCAGTCTGGCCAGTCCGCGGCGGCGCCGTCGAGGGGTTATCGCAGCCCGTGCGCGGCGAGGAGGTCGCGCAGCCGCGGCATCCCGTCGTCGAGGTGCCACCGCTCCGCGGCGAGCCCCGCCGCGCGGCCGCCGGCGACGTTGCGGGGCGAGTCGTCGACGAACAGCACCGCGTCGGCAGGGCTGGCCAGCGTCTCCAGGATCCGTCGGAAGTACGCCGGCTCCGGCTTGGCCACCCCCAGCTCGCTCGAGTAGAACTGCGTGTCGAACCGGTCGGCGTACCCCAGCTCGCTGCGCATGTACGACGCCCGCTCCGGGTTCTGGTTCGTGGCCAGGTGGACGCCGAGGCCACCGGCCCGCAACCGGTCCACCAGGACGAGGACGGCCGGGTCCGCCGAGATCCGTTCCCACACGGCGGCGTACACCTCCGCCGCCGGGGTCGCGACGCCACGACGCAGCAGCCGCTCCGCGAGGACCGGCAGGAAGGGCTCACCCCGCAGGCACGGCTGCTCGTCCATGGCCAGGTCGGTGACGAACTCCTCCGACCGCTCGCCGAGGAAGGGTTCCAGGGCGGCCCGCCAGCCGCCCGGCAGGTCCTGGACCACGCCGTCGGCGTCCAGCAGCAGGTGGCGGATCATCTGGTCAGTCGGTGCCGTTCCGCTTCACGAACTCGAGGATCGGGTCGGCGAGCCCGGGCCGGCAGACGATGAGGTCGGGCAGCGACACGTTGTCCTGGTTGTAGTGGAGCTCCGAGCCGTCGACGCGCGAGCAGAACAGGCCGGCGGCGCGGGCCACCGCCACCGGCGCGGCGTTGTCCCACTCGTACTGGCCGCCCGCGTGCACGTAGGCGTCGGCGACGTCGCGGACCACGGACATCACCTTCACCCCGGCGGACCCCATCGGGACCAGCTCGGCGCCGAGCTCTGCCGCGAGCGCCTCGACGAAGGCGGGCGGGCGGCTGCGGGAGACCGCGATGCGGGGCACCGGCGAGGAGGACGGCGGCACCACCGGCGGGACGCCGGTGTGGAAGGTCTCGCCGAGCGCGGGCTGGGCCACGGCGCCGGCGACCAGCTGGCCGTTGGCCCACAGGGCGACGTGCACCGCCCAGTCGTCGCGCGGGGGCTCGGAGAACTCACGGGTGCCGTCGAGCGGGTCGACGATCCACACCCGGGAAGCGTCGAGGCGCGCCTTGTCGTCGGCGCCCTCCTCGGAGAGCACCGCGTCTCCCGGGCGGTGCTCGGCGAGCAGCGACATCAGCAGGTCGTGGGCGGCCTGGTCGCCGGCGTCCTTGAGGGCGCGACCCTCGAGGCCCTCCTCGCGGACCTCGAGCAGGCGGGCGCCGGCGGCGTCCGCCAGCCAGGCCGCCAGCACGTGGTCGTCGGTGGCGGCAGCCTCGGGCGGGGTTCCGGGATCGAAAGTCACCGGGCCACCCTACTCAGGGCGACACGCCTCATCGAGCCCGTCGGTTGGCCCGGACGGGCCAATCGTCGTGGCCGGGTCGGCATCGCAGGACTGGGGTCGTCAGGGGTCGCCGTGCGCGGACGCCGGGCGCATACTCGGAAACGTCGGTCTGGATGTGGCGACCGGGCCACGGGCTGGCCTGCCGATCCCAAGGAGTACGTCATCTCGGACATGAACTCGAGCGTGAGCGGCGGCCGGGCGGAGTCCCGCCTGGTGGCGGTGCTCCTGACCCTCGGCCTGTGCTTCGGCGCTTCCGCGGCCGCGTGCGCCGGCGCTCCCACCCGGTCGGCCGCGACAGCCCCGACGACCGCGACGACCACGGCCGCCCCGAACACGCTCTCGCCCCGGGTCCGGCCCCGGGCCACGACGAAGCGGTTCGTCACCCGGGTCAGTCGCAACGGTCGCTACTTCCTCGACCAGCTCGGCGACCCGATCCTGGTCAAGGGCGACTCTCCGTGGGCAATCCTCGTCGACGCCTCCCGTGCCCGCATGGACAGCTACGTCGCCACCCGGCGCTCACAGGGCTTCAACACGGTGCTGGTCAGCCTGCTCGGCAACACCGCCAACGGTGGTCCGGCCAACGACGGCAGGACCTACGACGGCAAGCGCCCCTTCGTCCGAGGAAACCCCCGCCACCTGGCCAACGCCTACTGGGACCGCGTCGCCCACTTCCTCCGCGAGTGCCGAGGGCGGGGGATCACGGTGATGGCCTACCCCATCGACGGCTGGGTAGGCACCGCCGCCTACAACGGCCTCGCCCGGTCGTGGTCCACCACGACCGCGAAGGCCTACGGCAGGGCCGTCGCGAACCGCCTCAGGGGCTTCCGGAACGTGATCTGGTCCGTCGGCGGTGACTACCCGAGCGCTGACAACCGGGCGACCGACGCCCGGATGAACGCGGTCCTGGCCGGCCTCCGGGCGGGCGGGATGAACCGGATCAACACCATCCAGTTCACCCCGAACGAGACCAGCCTCGACTCGTCGTACTGGAAGCCGAAGGTCGACTTCTCGTTCGTCTACTCCTACGCCGCCAGCTACCGGACGGTTCAGCGGGGCTACCGGCAGACCCGGGCGGGGAGGCACCTGCCTGCGCTGATGGGCGAAGCGCACTACGAGGAGTACTCCGGCGTCACCAGCCGCTACCTCCGCTCGCAGGCGGCCTGGGCGCTCACGTCCGGCTCGCCCGGTGACTTCTACGGCTCCGAGGACGTCTGGGACCAGGCGCCCACGTCACGGGCCCTGAACTCGACGGGCGCCAAGCAGGTCTCCGCGATCCGGCGGGTCTTCGGCGGGCT
>JADMIO011319608.1_pt1 | contig 11354 bp, 10 predicted proteins | sample 8958161 | NCBI WGS metagenome assembly JADMIO01 (sample SAMN16585339, study PRJNA669376) | soil metagenome | isolation source: Crop rotation soil | place: USA: Cullars Rotation, Alabama | collected 2011
GCCGCGACTTCAAGTCACGTGAATTCCAAGCTTCGGATCCCACTGTGCTGGAAAGGGTGCACGTCGGCTCGGAGGAGGAGATGGACTTCCTCGGCATCCCCGGCCTGCTCGAGCCCGACCAGGTGCGCGAGCTGCTGCACTCGCGCCAGAGCGAGCGCGCCCGCAAGCAGAAGCGGGACGCCGGCGACCGGGCCCCGGAGGCCGACCGCGGCGACTCGGTGGAGCACCTCTCCACCCACGAGCAGCTCGCGGTGCTGCGCCGCGAGCTCAACGGGCTGGTCGCCGCGTGGCACCACCGCACCGGGCAGCCGCACGGCGTGACCCACGCGGCGCTGCGCCGCGAGTGCGGCGGCCCGGCGGCCGCGGTCGCCACCGCCGAGCAGCTGCACGCGCGCATCGACCGGATCCGGGAGTGGGCGATCCGGAAGACGTCCTGACTCGCGGCCCTACACTGCGAGCCATGCCGGCCGAGACCTCGCAGACCCTCGACCGCGGCCTGCGCGTCCTCGACGTGCTCGCGGCCGCCCCGGGCGGGCTCACGGTCACCGAGCTGGCCGCGCGGCTCGAGGTGAACCGGACCGTGGTCTACCGCCTGGTCAGCACGCTGGAGCAGCACGCGCTGGTGCGCAAGGACGCCCGCGGCCGGCTGCACGTCGGCCTCGGCGTGCTGCACCTGGCCTCCGCGGTGCAGCCGGTGCTGCGCGACCTCGCGGTCCCCGTGCTGCGCCGGCTCGCCGAGCAGGTCGGCTGCACCGCGCACCTGACCGTCGCCGACGGCGAGGAGGCGCTGGCGCTCGCCGTGGTCGAGCCGTCGTGGACCGACTTCCACGTCAGCTATCGCGTCGGCTCGCGCCACTCCCTGCGCCAGGGCGCGGCTGGGAAGGCCATCCTGCTCGGCCGCGCGCCCCGCGAACCCGGACACCCCTTCGAGGTCACCGAGGGTGAGCTGCAGCCCGGCGCCCGTGGCCTCGCCGCCCCTGTGCGCGGCGTGGAGGGGCTCGAGGCCAGCGTCGGCATCGTGACGCTCGGCCCGCTCGACGTGGACACCATCGGAGCGGTGGTCGCCGCGGCCGCCGCCGACGTCGCCGACGCCGTGCGTTGACTGGGCCTCCCCGTGCGTTGACTTGGCCCTTGCGGTGCGTTGACTTGGCCCTTGCGGTGCGTTGAGCTGGCCCACCCGGGGCGTTGAGCTGGCCCTCCGGCCCCTTCAGCCGGCGCTCCGGCCCAGCGCGCCGGGCGCCGGTCGCAAGGAGTCGGGCCAGGTGTAGAGCAGCGTGTCGGCCAGCCGGGTCAGGTCGGCGTCCCAGCGGGCTCGCGCGCTGAGGTAGTCGTCGGCGGAGTCGAGGCGCACCGGCAGCCCGGCCGCCGTGAGCTCGCTGAGGCGCTGGCCATGGTGCCGGCGCCACTTGTCGAGCAGTGCGGGCGCGGGGCCGGGTGCATCCGCCGGCGCAGCTCCGACCAGCTGCTGCGTCAAGGCGGTCGCGGCCGCCTCGAGCTCGGCGAGTGAGCTGCCGGTGAGCTCAGGTCGTCCGGCACCGGACGGGGCGACCGAAGTTCGAAGGAGGGTGGCGGTCTCCCAGCAGGTGAGGAGCATGCGAGGGAGCGCGTCGTACTCCCGCTGGTAGTGGAAGGACCGCAGCACCGGGTAGGAGGTGTGGGTCTGCACGAGCGTCCGGAGGTCAGCCGCCATGGCGGCGAGGTGCAGCGCCGCGGCGACCGGGCCTTCGGCCCACAGGGCCTGCACCACGACCGAGCCGTCCCCGGTGCCGCCGCTGCGGTCGTGGAGCGCCCGGGCGAAGGTGTTGCGCCCGGTGAGCGTGCCGTAGACCGACACGAAGTAGGAGATCGCCAGGGTGAAGGTCATGAAGCCGGTCGCGGCCTCTGCCACGACCAGCAGCCGGTAGCCCGGGCTGGTCGCGACGAGGTCGCCAAGGCCCAGCGTCGTCAGGTTGTAGCCGCTGAAGTAGAGCGCCGTGCCCCACGAGTGATCGGTGGGCCCGTCGGCTGCGACGACTGCGCCGCCCAGCGCTGGGAGGTAGACGGCTGACCACCCGACCAGCAGCAGGAGGAACCACGACACGAGGGTCGCGGTGACCTCGACCGGGCCGGCGTACCGCAGCGCACGACGGCGCGAGGCCGGCGGCAGGTGGCGGGTCTGGCGGAAGCACCAGCGCAGGAGGCGGGTCAGGGGCCGCCTCAACGGCCCGTGCCCGCTGCCGGGGAAGAGGACGGTGTAGAACACGTCGGCCAGTGTCAGGGCCACCAACGCCACCCCTCCCGGCAGCAGCAGGGCCTGCTCGATGCTCGCGTTCATGAACCATTGCATACCCGAAACTCTGTGCGGGTACGCAAGCAAAATCGAGCGATCGGACGTGATTGGAGGACGGGGTGAAGGAGAGACCGAGCGCAGGAGCTCCGGTGCGGGTGAGGCTGCCGCGCGCGATGAAGGAGTTCGCGCTGCTGCCCCTGGCGGTCATCGGCGCGCTGCTGGCGCTCGCCGTCGTGTCCATCCTCGGAGACCAGACGCACGCGGGGTTCGTCGTGCGGATGCGTGGACTGCTCGGACACCTGATCGGCGCCCAGAACGCCACGACCACCCTCGGGGCCGTCGCCACGGGCCTGGTCACGGTCACCTCCATCACGTTCTCCGTGCTGCTCCTGGCCGTCCAGCAGACGGCCTCGAGCCTCTCGCCCGTGGTCTTCTCCCAGTTCGTCCGTCGCCGCGCCAACCAGGTCTACCTGGGTGTCTTCGTGGGGCTCGCCCTCTACTCCTACGTCGTGATGGCGGCGGTCCAGCCGAAGACGCCGCCGATCATCGGTGCCTTCTTCGCCACCCTGCTGACCGTGACGGCGCTGGGCTGCCTCCTCTTCCTCGTCTACTCGACCATCGACCAGATGCGCCCCGACAACGTGATGCGGCAGCTCCACGACCGGGCTGCGCTGGCGCACGAGCGCGAGGCGCGCCTGGTCGCCCAGACCCGGCGGACGCCCGCGTCGAGCGCACCTGTGCAGGTCGAGTACCGCTGCGAGACCTTCGGCTACCTCGAATCGGTGGAGCTCCACCGCATCTCGCGCGCACTGGAGGACGCCGGCGGCGACGGGGAGGTCGAGCTGTGCTTCACCACGGGGGACGAGGTGGTGCGCGGCGACGTGCTGGCCAGGGTCCGGCACCCGGACGCCGAGGTCGCGCGGCGGGTTCGAGCCCAGCTGGTGAAGGCCCTTCCCATCACGGCCGCGCCCGACATCGATCTCGATCCGACCACGGCCGTGCGCAACATCAGCAACATCGGCTGGACCAGCGGCTCCACGTCGAAGCACAACCCGGCCATCGCCGGCCAGGCGCTGCACGCCCTGCGTGACCTGGGCGCCCGCTGGCTCGGGGAGACGGCCGCGGAGGCCGACGCGGAGGTGCTCCCGATCGTGTACCCGGACCGGGACTGCGAGGCGTTGCTCGACGCGCTGTACTCCGCGATGGTGGTCGCCCGGGAGTCGCGTCAGCACCAGCAGGCGCAGCGGGTGCTCCAGACCTACCGCTTCCTCGGGGACCTCGCTCGCGAGCCCCTGGCCGAGCGCATGCGTCGCGACGTCGCCGCGCTGCAGGCCGAGCTGGACCAGCTCCCGGCCTCGCCCGCGGTTGATGCCGAGCGGGAGCGCCTGGACTCGGCGCTGGGGGTCACCACCCGCCCTCACCCCGCGGGTGTCACGGCGCCGACGAGGGGGAGCACGCGGTAGGGGACCTGGGTGGCCAGCGCGATCACCGTGGAGCTGCGGACGATCGCGGGGTCGGCCAGGACCAGGTCGATGACCCGCTGCAGGTCGGTGTTGGAGCGGGCGACCGCCCGCGCCCACATGTCGCCGGCGCCGGTGATCGTGTGCGCCTCGAGCACCTCGGGGATGGCGGCGAGGTGTCGGCTGACCGCCTCGTGCCCGCCGTGGTCGCTGGCGTCCTGCCGGATCTCCAGGGTCAGGAACGCCGTGACCGGGTAGCCGAGCGCCTCGGGGGAGAGGTCGGGCCCCCATCCGGTGATCACGCCGCGCTCGACGAGCTTGTCGAGCCGCGCCTGCACGGTCCCGCGGGCCACGGCCAGCCGGCGCGACGCCTCCAGGACGCCGATGCGCGGCTCGTGCGCAAGGAGATCGATCAATCTGCGGTCGAGATGGTCCACATCGGCTCCGGAACTGGTCAGGTTGTACAGGACTTCGTCGTACTGTTGCACACAATGTCGTGACTCGACAGGCTGTCGACATGACCTCAACCACCGAGTCCCCGTCCACCGGCGGCGCCCTCACCGTCGACGAGCTGCGCGCCGACCTCACCCTCGACCAGCTGCAGCAGCTGGTCGGCCTGGTGGAGTACGACGAGCAGGGCGACGTCTTCCCGGTCACCGGGTGGGACGCGATCGTGTTCGTCGTCGGCAACGCCACCCAGGCCGCGCACTACTACCAGTCCGCGTGGGGCATGGAGCTCGAGGCCTACTCCGGCCCCGAGAACGGCAACCGCGACCACAAGTCGTTCGTGCTGCGCTCCGGCTCGATCCGCTTCGTGCTCAACGGCGCGGTCGACCCCGACAGCTCGCTGGTCGAGCACCACCGCCGGCACGGCGACGGCGTCATCGACATCTCCCTCGAGGTGCCCGACGTCGACAAGTGCATCGCCCAGGCCCGCCGGGCCGGCGCGACGGTCGTCCGCGAGCCCGAGGACGTGACCGACGAGCACGGCACGGTCCGCATCGCGGCCATCGCGGCGTACGGCGAGACCGTGCACACGCTCGTGGACCGCAGCCGCTACGAGGGTCCCTACCTGCCCGGCTACGCGGCGACGACCAGCACGTTCAAGAAGCGCCACGGCCAGCCGAAGCGCCTCTTCCAGGCGCTGGACCACGTGGTCGGCAACGTGGAGCTGGGCCACATGGACGAGTGGGTCGAGTTCTACAACCGGGTCATGGGCTTCGTGAACATGGCGGAGTTCATCGGCGAGGACATCGCCACCGACTACTCCGCGCTGATGTCGAAGGTGGTCGCCAACGGCAACCACCGCGTGAAGTTCCCGCTCAACGAGCCGGCGCCGGGCAAGCGCAAGTCGCAGATCGACGAGTACATCGAGTTCTACCGCGGCGCCGGCGCGCAGCACCTCGCGCTGGCCACCGGCGACATCATCGCCACCGTCGACGCGCTGCGCGACAACGGCGTGGAGTTCCTCGACACCCCCGACTCCTACTACGAGGACCCGGAGCTGCGCGCCCGCATCGGCGAGGTGCGGGTGCCGATCGAGGAGCTGCAGCGGCGCGGCATCCTCGTGGACCGCGACGAGGACGGCTACCTGCTGCAGATCTTCACCAAGCCGATCGGCGACCGCCCGACGGTGTTCTTCGAGCTGATCGAGCGGCACGGCTCGCTCGGCTTCGGCAAGGGCAACTTCAAGGCGCTCTTCGAGGCGATCGAGCGCGAGCAGGAGAAGCGCGGCAACCTGTGAGCCGCCCGCCCGTGACGGGCTGAGCACGGACGAAGGGCCCACCGGATCCTCCGGTGGGCCCTTAGTGCCCGGGGCCTCAGCCCATGTCGCCGACCAGCTCGGCCTCGGCCTCCTCGGCGCTGTGCGCGGCGGGGGCGCCGCCGTGCAGGGCCCGCCGGATGGTGGGGGAGCCGGCGGCCACGATCACGACGCCGACGGCCACGGCGGCGGCCCCGAACCAGAACGGCGCGTGCAGACCGAAGCGCGCGGCCAGCTTGAGCGCGACGTACGGGCCGACGGCGCCGCCGGTGAACCGGAGGAAGGAGTACGCCGCGGAGGCGACCGGGCGCTCGACCGGGGCCGCGCCCATCACGGCCTCGGTGACCAGCGTGTTGTTGATGCCGATGAAGGCGCCGGCCACGATGATGCCGACGGTGACGACCGGCTCGTGGTCGGCGAGCAGGGCCATCACGCCGAGGTCGACGGCGAAGAGCGCCAGCACGGCGGTCAGCGTCGGCATGGTGCCGAACCACCGCTGCAGCAGCGGCGCGACCCACACCGAGGTGACCGCGAGCAGCAGGCCCCAGCCGAAGAACGTCCAGCCGACCTGCATGATGCCGTACGACGGGAGGGCGAACGGGCCGGCGGCCAGCAGCGTGAAGAAGCCGAGGTTGTAGAAGATCGCCACCAGGCCGAGCAGCAGCAGCGCGGGGTAGCGCAGCGCGCGGAACGGGTCGGCCAGCGACGTACGACGGCCGGTGGGCGGTGTGGCCGGGAGGAAGAACGCGGTCGCGACGAGCGCGATCGTCATCAGCACCGAGACGCCGAAGAACGGGCCGCGCCAGGACTGCTCGCCGAGCAGGCCGCCGATGAGGGGGCCGGAGGCGATGCCGAGGCCGAGGGCCGCCTCGAAGAGGATGATCGCCTGGGCGACCGAGCCCTTCGACGCGCTCACGATCGTGGACAGGGCGGTGGCGACGAAGAGCGCGTTGCCGAGGCCCCAGCCGGCGCGGAAGCCGATCACCGCGCCCACGCTGCCGGAGGACCCGGCCAGGCCGGCGAAGACGATGATCAGGACCAGCCCGGACAGCAGGGTGCGCTTGGGGCCGATCCGGCTGGACACGACGCCGGTCACCAGCATCGCGACGCCCATGATCGCCATGTAGCTGGTGAACAGCAGGGAGACCTGGCTGGGGCTGGCGTCCAGCTTGCCCGCGATCTCCTTGAGGATCGGGTCGACCAGGCCGATGCCCATGAAGGCGATGACACACGCGAAGGCCACGGCCCACACCGCGCGCGGCTGCTTGAGGAACGAGCCGGAGGCCGCGACGGCGGGGTCGTGGCCGGGCTCGTGGGTGGTGCTGGGGGAGGTCACAGGGTTCCCTTCTGGGTGATGGTCTCCGGGTCGGAGGCGAGGACGTCGCGGAGCACGCCGACGGCGGTGGCGAGGTCCTCGGTGCGGTGGGCGTACCGGTCGGCGAGCCGCGCCGCGACGAGCTCGCCGTTCATGCGGCGGATCCGGCTCAGCTCCTCGCGGCCGGCGTCGGTGAGGCTGACGACGCTGCTGCGGGCGTCCACGGGGTTGGGCTGCTTGTCGACCCAGCCGCGCTCGACGAGGCCGGCGACCGCGCCGGACATGGTCGGCTGGGAGCTGCGGTCGGCGGCGGCGAGCTGGGTGATGCCGAGCGGGCCGTACTCGTCGAGCAGGGAGAGCAGCCGGATGCCGGCCGGCTGCTCCAGGGCCCGGCGTACGGCGCGGACCAGGCGCGCGGCGTACACGACCAGGTCGCTGCTGAGCTCGCGGAGCTCCTCGGTCTCGGTCATGTCGGGCAGTTTACATCGGAAACCTATATAAACGGTACGTGATGCCGCGCACGCGGCGGTGCGGGATGATGCGCCCATGGCGACGTACATCGCGTTCCTGCGGGCGATCAACCTCGGGGCCAGGCGCAAGTTCCCCAAGGACGCGATCCGCGCGGCCGTGGAGGGTGCGGGCTTCGACCGGGTCGAGACCTACATCAACACCGGCAACGTGCGGCTCGACACCCGCCTGCGGACCCGGGAGCGGGTCGAGCAGGTGCTCGAGGAGGCGTTCCTGGCCGATCGCGGCTTCGAGGTGCCGACGATCGCCTTCACGCCCGAGGAGCTGGGCCGGATCGCCGCCGACGCCAAGCGGTTCGCCGACGGCCACGAGGGCAATCACTACGTCTCGCTGCTCAAGCAGGAGCCGACCGAGGAGGCCGTCGCGGCGCTGGCGGCGCGCACCTCGGCGGGCGCGGTCGCCCGGGTCGGCGGCCGTGCGGTGCACCTGCTGATCTCCTCCGACTACCACCAGGCCACGCTGACCAACACCCAGGTCGAGAAGCACCTCGGGGTGGCGACCAACCGCAACGTGAGCGTGGTGCGCACGCTCGCCGAGCGCTGGGGGTCCTGACCCCAAGGGGTGAAAGTCCGGCGACGATCCGGCGAGCCGTCGACTCGGGCCGGTCCGCCGGGGTAGAACTGTGCGGCTCACCACACTCGCCCCGGGAGGAACTTCCGCATGACCAACCCCATGGCCGCCTCGCGCCGCACCGTGCTCGCCGGCGGCGCCGCGCTCGCCGCGGTCGGCTTCGTCGCCGACCCCGCGCTCGCCGACGTCAGCAGCGGTCGGCTCGACCGCCGCTACACCAAGCACAGCAAGCACGTGCGGCTCACGGTGCTGGGCACCACCGACCTGCACGGCAACGTCTTCAACTGGGACTACTACAAGGACGCCGAGTACGACGACAAGGCGCACAACGACGTCGGGCTCGCGAAGGCCGCCACCCTGATCAAGGCGATGCGCAAGAAGCGCCACGGCGAGCCGATCCTCACCCTGGACGCCGGCGACACCATCCAGGGCACCCCGCTGGCCTACTACTACGCCAAGGTCGACCCGATCACCGGCGGGGCCACGCACCCGATGGCCAAGGGCATGAACCTCGTCGGGTACGACGCGGCGGCGCTCGGCAACCACGAGTTCAACTACGGCATCGAGACCCTGCGCACCTTCGAGAAGCAGCTGGACTTCCCGCTGCTCGGCGCCAACGCGGTCGCCCCGGGCAACCCGCGCGAGCCGATGTTCAAGCCCTACCTGATCAAGAAGTACCGCGTCGGCCAGGGCCGGGTGCTCACGGTCGGCGTGCTCGGCCTGACCAACCCCGGCATCGCGATCTGGGACAAGGCCAACGTCGAGGGGAAGATGGAGTTCCCCGGCCTGGTCGAGCAGGCCAAGCGGTTCGTGCCGGAGATGAAGGCCAAGGGCTGCGACATCGTCATCGTCTCGGCCCACTCGGGCGCGGACACGTCCTCGTCGTACGGCGACGCCCTGCCGTACCCCGAGAACGCCGCCTCGCTGGTGGCCGAGGAGGTCGCGCACGTCGACGCCGTGCTGGTCGGCCACGCCCACCAGGAGATCCCGCAGCGGTTCGTGCGCAACAAGCACACCGACAAGCAGGTCCTGCTGTGCGAGCCCTACTACTGGGGCATGCGCGTGGCGGTCATGGACCTCGTCGTGCGCGAGGTCTACACCAAGCACGGCCGGCAGAAGTGGGCGCTGGTCGCGTCGGGCTCGCAGCTGCTGAACTCCAACACCGTCGACGCCGACCCCAAGGTCGCTGCGGCCGTGCAGCCCCAGCACGACACGGTCGTCGGCTACGTCAACTCCGTCGTCGGCACCTCCAAGGAGGAGATGCTCGCCGCGCGCGCGGTGGTCGAGGACGTGCCGATCATCGACTTCGTCAACTACGTGCAGGCCGACGCGGTCAAGGCGGGGCTCAGCGGCGCGGACGCCGCGCTGCCGGTGCTCTCGATCGCGGCGCCGTTCAACCGGGGCGCGTCGTTCAAGGCCGGCGACGTGACCGTCCGCGACGTCGCGGGGCTCTACATCTACGACAACACGCTGCTCGGCGTGAAGGTCACCGGCAAGGACGTCAAGGACTACCTGGAGTTCTCCGCCCGCTACTTCAAGCAGGTCTCCGGCACCGGCCCGTTCAAGATGTCCGAGGTCACCAACGCCGTCACCCCGACGGCGCCCAACGGCACCCCGGACTACAACTACGACGCGGTCGCGGGCCTCGACGCCCCGCTCACCTACGACATCGACATCTCCCAGGCGCCGGGCTCGCGGATCAAGAACCTCGCGTACGACGGCGCGCCGGTCACCGACGGCATGGAGTTCGCGATGGCGGTCAACAACTACCGCCAGTCCGGCGGCGGCGGCTTCCCGGCCGTCTCCACGGCCCCGGTCGTCTACAACCGCCAGAACGAGATCCGCCAGCTGCTCATCGACTGGGTGACCGCCAACAAGGTCATCGACCCGGCCAGCTTCGCCAGCGTCGACTGGCGGCTGGTCTCCGGCGGCGCGCCGATCACGGTCGTCGAGGACTGAGGGCGGCGTACCGCTTGTAACGCGGTGTCCACGTCTCTGGGACGGTGCTGCAGCACCGTCCCAGAGACGGCAGCGCCGCACCTGTGCTGCGTCAGCCGGCGAGCCGGCGCGGCCCGGTGACGAGGAACGGCGCCAGGTCCTCGATCGAGGTGCCCCAGCGGCGGCAGGTGTCGAGGTACTCCCGCTCGAGGCGCTCCAGGGCGCGCTCGCGGGCCTCGCCCCACAGGTCGGCCCAGACGATGCGCGAGACGCCGAGCTTGAACCCGCCGATGAAGTCCTGGCGCTGCTTCTCCTCCCACAGCGTCCGCTCCGGGTCCGTCGAGAGGCCCCCTCGCTCGGTGGTGCGGTACTTGAGCGCGCCGTCGAACTCGAAGCAGTGCCGGCCCAGTCGCAGGTCGCACCAGACCGTCCGGCGCCCGTCGCTGAGCCCGAACTGCGTCTGCGGCCGCCCGTGGCCGAGGTCGGTCACCAGCTTGCGAGCCAGCGACTCCGCGGCGTTCTCCGCCCCGTCGTCGGCGAGATCGGCGACGTCGCGGGTCACGGTGACGCCCGGCCAGTTGCGCATTGCGACCGTGGCCTCGTGGAGCTGGGCCCTCGTCACGCCGGCGCGCAGCGCCGAGTCCGCGGTCACCAGGCCGGCCTCCAGGCCGCGGTCGCGGGCGATGTCGGCCACCGTGCGCGCCATGTCGAGCACGCGGCGCCCGTCGACGGTGAGCACCTGCTCGGGGCGGTACGGCGCCTTGTGGTGCTTCACGCCGTGCTCGACCCGGCTGCCGAGCACGCCCCGACGGGTGACGTGGACCAGCGACTGCTTGGGCAGCAGCACCTCGAGGCCGTGCTCGAGCGCGGCCGAGTCGTGGCTCATCACGTGCGGTCGCGTCATGGCCAGGCTGGCCGCGCGCGCGGCGTACAGCGGCTGGCCGCGCCACTCGTCGAGCCCGTCCCAGAACTCGCGCAGCGCGTAGATCCCGCGGCGCACGTTGACCCACCTGCCCGTGCGCACCCAGCGGTCGATCTCGGTGGTGCTGGCTCCTGCCTCGAGTGCCTGACGGCGGCTGAGGAGGTGACCGTGGGACGCGAAGGCGGCGACGAGCTCGGGACGCATGCCGGACACACTCCGCGATCGAGCGGCGCCGCGAGGGCGGCGTCGGCCGGGCTGGGGATGGTCCGTGCGCGGAGGTCTCCTGTGGACGGAAGCCGGGCCGCCCGTCTGGTGCGGGGTTGCCGTCTGGTGCGGTGCTGCCGTCTCTGGTGCGGTGCTGCGGCATGGCTACCCGTTGGTAGACACCGCGTTACATGCGGAGGGGGCGCCTACTCGCCGCGGAAGGTGGGGCGGCGGCGGGCGGCGAAGGCGGCGAGGCCCTCGGCCGCGTCGGAGGTGCGCAGGAGGACGGACTGGCCGGTGCGCTCGCGCTCGAGGGCGTCCTCGAGGTGGGGGAGGGTGGCGGCGTTGACGGCCTTCTTCGCGGCGGCCAGCGCGAGCGGCGGGCC
>JADMIO011437981.1_pt1 | contig 11352 bp, 16 predicted proteins | sample 8958161 | NCBI WGS metagenome assembly JADMIO01 (sample SAMN16585339, study PRJNA669376) | soil metagenome | isolation source: Crop rotation soil | place: USA: Cullars Rotation, Alabama | collected 2011
GGAGCCGGGCCGCCTCGGCGCCGGCCGCGGTTCGCCAGTCGTCGTCGTTGGAATCCCGGTACGCGTACATCACGCCGCGGGCCGAGTTGACGAGCGCGCTCGCGGGCCCGCTCGTGAAGGCACGGGCGATGTCCGCCGGGGTCGCGCCCTGCGCGCCGACACCCGGAAGTAGCAGGATCGACTGCGGCAGGAGCTTGCGCGCCTCACCGACGGCCCGCGGGTGCGTGGCACCGACGACCGCGCCGATGCTCGACAGGCCGCATTCGCCGACCAGGTCCTCACCCAGCTCACGCACGAGCAGCGCGACCTGGTGCCAGAGCGGACGTCCGTCGGAGAGCGTCAGGTCCTGGACGTCGGCACTCCCGGCATTCGACGTCTTCACGAGGCAGAACAGTCCCCCGCCGCTGCGGCGGCAGGCTGCAGCGAAGGGCTCGAGCGAGTCGCGCCCCATGTACGTGTTCACGGTCAACGCGTCGGCGACCGCCTCGCGCGCACCGTGCGGCTCGAGATAGGCCTCCGCGTACGCTCGCGCCGTCGACCCGATGTCGCCCCGTTTGCCGTCGACGATCACCAGCAGCCCGGCTGCGCGTGCGTACTCGACCGAACGCTCGAAGGCCGCGATGCCGTCGGAGCCGATCGCCTCGAAGAAGGCGAGCTGCGGCTTGACCGCGACCGCATACGGGGCGACCGCGTCGATGATGCCGCAGCAGAAGCGGGCCGCCGCATCGGCAGCGGCAGGCCGGCCGATCTCTGCGTTGCCTCGCAGCTCGAGCGGTAGGAGCTCCAGCCACGGGTCGAGCCCGACCACGAGCTGGCTCCGCTTCTCCGCCACGGCGCTCGCGAGCCGGTCGGCGAAGGTCGTCGTCTGCAGCAGGGTCTCGGTCAACGCTCCAAAGGATGCCAAGGGCCGCCTCTTGCCCCCGTTGCGAGAGATCGATCTCTCGCAAGGACGACAGAGCCGGCGGCCCTTGGCGCTTACGTGGAGGAGGCTTCGGCCGCCTAGCCGCCCTTGACGGACGCCTTGAGCTGGCTGCCCGCCGTGAACTTGGGCACCGTCGCCGCCGGGATATGCACCTTCTCGCTCGGGTTCCGCGGGTTCACGCCCATCCGTGCCTTGCGATCCGAGGTCGCGAACTTCCCGAAGCCCGTGAAGTTGATCGAGTCGCGCTTCTTCAGCGCTTCCGTGATCGTCTCCAGCATCGCGTCGACGGCATCGCCGGCTTCGCGCTTGCCGAGGTTTGCCCGACGGGCGACCTCATCGACGAACTCTTGCTTGGTCACCTAGTTCCTCCTCCTCTGGACGTAATAGAACACGGGGCGGAAGCTAGCAGTAGGGGCGCTCTTTCCGCTTAACCACGCCCCTTTTCGACAGTCTTCGCCCCGACGACTTCGGCCGCACGGAACAGCGGATGCAGGCGCACGCCAAGGCGCGCGAGGGAGTCCACACCGCCTTCCTCCCGGTCGATTACGCAGATCGCCGTGCGACATTCGAGGCCAGCTTGGCGAAGGGCTCGGACGGCGTCGGCCGCCGCACCGGCCGTCGTGACCACGTCCTCGACCAAAACCACGCGTTCTCCAGGGGAAAATGCTCCTTCGAGCTGATTCGCGGTTCCGTAGCTCTTTACTTCGCCACGCACGATCAGGAACGGCTTTCGGCTCGCGATCGACGCTGCGGCGACCAGTGTCACGGCGCCGAGCTCGGGGCCGGCGAGGCGGTCTGCGTCGGGGTCGAGCTCCTGCGCCAGCGCCGCGATCCGCTTGCCGATCTGCTCGAGCAGCTCCGGCACGGTCTCGAACCGGTACTTGTCAAGGTAGTACTTGGAGCGCTTGCCCGAGCGGAGGATGAAGTCGCCCTCCAGGTAGGCGTGTTCGCGGATTGCGGCGAGGAGCTCCGCGTCTGTCAACGCGCGGTCTCGAGGATCCGCCGCGCGAGCGACAGGATCGCCGAGGCGTCGGCGAGCGAGATCATCGAGCCGTCCTCGAAGTAGACGTCGACCCGTTCACGGGTCTGCGCCCGCCGGCGGAGCAACACTGCGGCGGCGACCGATCCGGCGAGCACGACGCCCGTCAGGAGCCTACGCGGCCTCATCGCTGGCCTTCTTGCGCTCGCGCGGCTTGGGGCGAGGCCTCGGCTGGTCGTCGATCGCGCGCAGGGTCGTCTTCAGGTCGTAGAAGACGAGGCCCGCTGCCGGCTCGGGCTTCGTGGTCGCCGCGATCGTGCGCTTGCCGTCGCGAACGACGAACACGCTGCCCGCCGGGGTCGCGACCTCGAGCTGCGCGAGCCCGCCGTCGCGGTCGGCAGCACGGGCGGCTGCGTCGACGAGGTCCTTGACGCTCTGGGCGAGGTCGCCGGTCCGCGCGTCGTCGAGCGTGGAAGCCGAGGGCGAGCCCTGCTCGTCCAGGACGACAGCCGACGTAATCTGCGCGGAAAGGTCGGTCAGCTCCGAGAGCGCTTGCGTTGCGTCCATCGGCGGCTGAGGCTACCAGCGATGCAGATCAGACAGACCTTCGCGAAATTCTTCGCCGACCGCGGCACGCACCTCGCCGCGATGATCGCCTACTTCGCGCTGCTCTCCTTCGTGCCGCTGCTCTTCCTGGCGCTGGCGCTCTTGGGGCTGTCGGGCCGGGTGGACGAGTCGAGCTACCTCGTCACCGAGCTGCAGAAGATCTTCCCCGGCGCCTCGATCTCGACGAGCGTCGAGGTCATCCGCACGATCCAGGACAACGCGACCTCGCTCGGGATCGTCGGCGGGATGTTCCTGCTCTGGTCGTCGCTGTCGCTGTTCAGCGTGCTCGAGTCTGCGTTCAACATCGTCTACGGCCGGCCGAACCGCTCATTCCTACACGGGAAGGCCCTCGCGATCGTGTTCATGCTCGCCTCGCTCGTGACGCTGTTCGCGGGCCTGCTCGCCGGCTCGCTCGGCGCCCACTTTCTGAACCGGTACGCGCCCGGCGTGCTCGGCAACTCGGTTGTCGCCTACGCGATCTCGGTCGTGGTCTCGACGGTCTCGATCTTCCTGTTTCTCGTCTCGGCCTACCGCTATCTGACGAACACGACGCTGACCGTGCGCGAGGTCCTGCCGGGAGGGATAGTCGCGACGGTCGCGCTGGAGGCGACGTTCCAGGTGCTGCCCGTCTACCTGCGGCTGTCGAAGCACGTACCGGCCGCGCTGGCATTCGGGGGGCCGGTGCTGCTGCTGATCTGGCTCTACGTGATGGCGAACGTGATCGTCTTCGGCGCCGAGTTCAACTGGCACCGAGCGCGTCGCTGAGCGCGGCGGCTGCGCGGGCGCGAGCCGAGTGCAACCGCTTCCATTCGTTGCCTAGCTCGGCAACGGTTTCCTTTTCACCGGCAGGTACGAAGACAGGGTCGTAACCGAACCCTTCGTCGCCGCGCGGGCCGTGGGCGATCGATCCCTCGAGCGTCCCGTCCGTCACGACCTCACGGCCGTCGGGCGCGATCGCGACCATCACGCAGCGGTAGCGCGCCGGGCCGCCGGCGGCCAGGACATCCTCGAGCGGCCGGTCGGACCAGCGCGCCGAGCGCGGGCCGGGGCCCCACCCGAGCGCCTCGACCTCGATCCCTGCGTCCTCGCCGACCACCCACAGGCCTGCGGGCGCCAAGCCCCGGCCGTAGCACGCCTTCCCGCGCGCGTTTCCCTCGTACGTGTCGGCCGTCTCGTCGGGGTAGTCGTTCGCGTCGAGCGGCTGGACGTCCCACTCAGGGAGCGCCGCGCGCAGCTCACGCAGCTTGTGCTCGTTCTGCGAGCAGAGGATCAGGGCTCTAGGCACGAGGCGCAGCGACTGCCTCGTCCTGCGCCGCGCGGATCCGCTCGATCCCCTTAGCCGCGAGCTCGAGCAGCTCGTCGAGCTGGTCGCGCGCGAACGGGACGCGCTCGGCGGTCGCCTGCACCTCGACGAGCCGATCGTCGCCCGTGATCACAACGTTCAGGTCGACGTCCGCACTGGAGTCTTCGACGTAGTCGAGGTCGAGCAGCAACTCGCCGCCGACGATGCCCAGCGAGACCGCGGCCACCGAGCCCGGCATCGCCTTCGACAGCCCGAACCGGTCGAGCGCGCGGCGGGCGGCCACGTAGGCGCCGGAGATCGCAGCGCATCTCGTCCCGCCGTCGGCCTGGAGGACGTCGCAATCGAGCCAGAGCGTCCGCTCGCCGAGCGCCTGGAAGTCGGTCACGGCCCGAACGGCGCGGCCGATGAGCCGCTGGATCTCGACAGTCCGGCCCTTCTGCTTCCCGGTACTGGCCTCGCGCTGCGTCCGCTGCCCCGTCGAGGCCGGCAGCAGCGAGTACTCGGCGGTGATCCAGCCCGAGCCCTTGCCCATCATCCAGCGTGGAACGCTCTCCTCGACCGAGGCCGTGCAGAGCACGCGCGTCTTCCCCTGGACGAACAGCACCGAGCCGTGCGGCTGCTCGAGGAAATCGGGGACGATCTCGACGGGCCGCAGCTGGTCGGGCCGCCTTCCCTCCGCGCGACTCACGCCGCGGCCTCCGCCAGCTCGGACAGGGTGACCGCCTCGACCTCGTCGATCGGGAGCTGGAGGAAGCGGGCGCCGGCGGTGCGAAAGTCCTCCGGGGCGCCGGTGGTAAGGAAGCGGTAGGCGCCTTCGCGGCCGGGATCGTTCTCAATGCCCTTGCGTGCGAGCGTCTCCGCAACCTCGCGCGCCGTCTCCTCCGCGGAGAAGACGAGTGTGACGCCCCGGCCGAGGACGCGCTGGAAGATCGGGCGGATCAGCGGGTAGTGCGTGCAGCCGAGGATGACGGTGTCGACCCCGGCGTCCTTCAACGGCTCCGCGTACGCACGCACCGCCTCCGACGTCTCCGGCCCGAACGGGTCGTCGCTCTCGATCAAGGGCACGAGCCGCGGGCAGGCGACGGAGGTCACCCGCACGCTCGCGTCCAGAGTGCGCACCAGGGCCTCGTAGCGGCCGGAGGCGACCGTCCCCGCCGTGGCCAGGAGCCCGACCCGGCGATTGCGCGTCGCCTGCACCGCCGCATGCGCTTCGGGCGTGATCACGCCGACGACCGGGACCGCCAGCGCTTCCTGGAGCTCCGGCAGCGCCGCCGAGGTGGCGGTGTTGCAGGCCACCAGGATCAACTTGACGCCCTGGCCCTCCAGGAAGCCGCCGATCTCGTGCGCGAAGCGCGCGACCTCCGGGAGCGGCCGGGGGCCGTACGGCAGCCGGGCCGCGTCGCCGAGGTAGACGAAGTCCTCGTGCGGCATCGTCACCAGGCACTCGTGCAGGACGGTCAGCCCACCCATCCCCGAGTCGAAGACGCCGATCGCCCGCGAGTCCACGGTCCGGAGACTACTCGGCTGTACCCTTGGGAGCGGTGCGCCTCCGCGCTCTCGCACTGATCGCCGTCGGCACGGCGGCGTTCGCGCCGGCCGCGCACGGCGGCACCTTCACGAAGCACGACGGCGTCGAGGCGATGGACGACGGCACGACGATCGCGACCAGCGTCTACATCCCCGACGGCGAGCCGCCGACCGCCGGCTGGCCGGGGGTGATCCTCGTCCACGGGCTCGGCGGGACCCGTAAGGACACCAACCAGATCGCCGAGCAGTTCTTCGCCCCCTACGGCTACGCGGTGCTGACGTACGACATCCGCGGGCACGGAGGCTCGGGCGGCTACGTCAGCTTCGCAGGGCCGCGCGAGATCGCCGACCTGCGGCTGCTGGAGCGCGACTTCGCCCAGCGTCCGAACGTCGACGACAACAAGATCGGCGGCTGGGGGATCTCCTACGGGGCCGGTGAGCTCTGGGAGGCGGCCGCGCAGGGCGTGCCCTTCAAGGCGATCGACGTCGTGCAGACGTGGACCGATCTCTTCAGCGCGCTCTACTGGAACGACGTCCCGAAGTCGGGCCTGATCGCCGGCCTGCTCGGCAGCGTGCCGTCAGGCCGTCTGTCGCCCGATCTCGCGTGGCTCGCGTCCCCGAGCCTCGCCCAGATCCGGGACTTCGCCGCCCGGCGCTCGGTCGCCGGCGCAATACCCACGTTCAAGACTCCGGTGCTGATGGTTCAGGGGCGCCGGGACTTTCTGTTCGCCAACGACCAGGCGATCGCCGCATTCCAGCGCCTGAAGGTTCCCAAGCTTCTCTACTTCGGCGACAACGGCCACGATCCGTCCAGCTTCCCCGCCGCGGACACCACCTACTCGATGACGCTCGGCCGGGCATGGCTCGATCACTTCGTCAAGGGCGACGACAACGGCGTCGACGAGGATCCGCGCGTGCAGATCGCCCCCGACCGGTGGACCGGCAAGCCGGCCGAGTTCCCGGCCCTGCCTGCGACCCACCCGCTCTCGTTCGCACTGCTCGGCGGCGCGAAGCGAATCGGCTGGGCCGGAAGGATCGTCCGCCCCGCCGGCCAGGCGCGGACGAAGATCGAGAGCTTCGGCTCTCCGGTCGTCACCGTGCGCGCGACGACGACGCCCGGCTGGGACCGCCTCGTCGCGGTGTTGACCGCAACGACGCCCACGGGCAAGCAGATCGCGGTCAGCGCGGGCGCCGTCGCGACGCGCCCGGGCACCCGAACGTACACGTTCCCGCTGTTCTCGCAGATCGTCCTGATCCCGGCCGATTCACGGCTGCAGGTGACGTTCGCCAGTTCGACGGCCGACACGGGGGCCGATCCGGTCTACGTCCAGACGCCGCCGACCGGCACGCCATCGTTGACCGTCACCCAGGGTGTGCTCCGCCTTTCGGCGATGATCCGTCCCGTGTCGTGATCCACCTCGGCACCTGCTCGTGGGCGGACGACGGGCTGATCAAGAAGTGGTACCCGAAGGGTGTCTCCTCGCCCCAGGCGCGGCTCGCCTACTACGCCGAGCGCTTCGACACCGTCGAGGTCGACTCGCCCTTCTACCGCCTCCCCTCCCCCGAGACGTCCGCCAAGTGGGCGGAGCGGACGCCCGACGGCTTTGTCTTCCACGCGAAGGCGAGCGCTGCCATGACCGGCCACGAGGACGCCGACCGCGACCAGGCCTTCGCGGAGTTCCGCGAGGCGCTCGCGCCGCTCGAGCAGGCCGGAAAACTCCGCGCCGTGCTGCTCCAGTACCCGCCGCGGTTCAAGAAGTCGACGGAGGCGTTCAGGGAGCTCGAGGCGGTCGCGCCGCTGCTCGACCCGCTCGTCCCGCTGATCGAGTTCCGCCACCGCTCGTGGGTCGAGGAGGACACGCGAGCCGAGACGTTCGCGTTCCTCGAGCAGCACGGCCTGTCCTACGTCTCGGTCGACTCGCCGCGCGGAAACGCCTCGAACATCGTCCCGCGCATCGCCGCCGCCACCCACCCCGTCTCCTACGTCCGCTTCCATGGACGCAACTGGCGCACCTGGAACCTGAAGGGGAAGACCTCCGCCGAGCGCTTCGACTGGCTCTACGACCGCGAGGAGCTCGAGGAGTGGATCGAGCCGCTCCGGGAGCTCGCCGGCCGCTCGGACGAGGTCTACGCGATGTTCAACAACAACCGTTACGACTACGCGCCGCGCAGCGCGAAGCTCCTCCGTGAGCTGCTCGATGAGCACGGCCTCGCGGCAACCGGGGCGATCGAGCCCCCGCCAACCGGCCAGCTATCGTTGGCCACGTGAACGTCCTCTCGGTCATCCACGGCACGAACGCCCGCGGCGGGGTCTTCGCCGAGGCGGTCGAGGACGCCGGCCACCGCTACGACGAGTGGTCGGTCGCCTGGCGCACGCCGCCGCCCCGCCCGCTCGAGGACTACGGCGCGGTGCTCGTCTTCGGCGGCTCGATGCACGCCGACCAGGATGAGCAGCACCCGTGGCTCCGCGACGAGAACACATTCATCCAGCGGCTGCTCGCCGACCGCGTCCCACTGCTAGGCGTCTGCCTCGGCATCCAGCTGATGGCGAAGGCGGAGGGCGCCGCGGTCTACGCGATGGCCGACGGCCCGGAGATCGGCTGGTTCCAGGTCGACCTGACCGACGCGGCCGCGAACGACCCGCTCTTCTCGCGCCTGCCGTCGAGCTTCGAGGCCTTCGGCTGGCACTACTACACGTACGACGTCCCGCCGCACGCCGTCGAGCTCGCGCGCAGCGAGCGCTGCAACCAGGCCTACAGCCTCGGGGACACCGCCTGGGGCGTGCAGTTCCATCCAGAGGTCGACGACGCGATCGTCACGTCGTGGCTCGCCGACGACGAAGACTTTCCGCACGACCGCGAGCGAGGCGAGTTCGCCGCCGAGATCGCCGAGAAGCTCCCGGCGTGGAACGACTTCGGCCGCGTGCTCTGCGGCGGATTCCTCGAGCTGGCCGAGCTAGCAGGCGCGCGCGAGCCGCTCCGCAAGTCCGCGTAGCTCCTCGCGCAGCTCGTCCGGGCGGACGACGGTGAAGTCCGCGCCGAGGCCGGCGAGAAAGCCCGCCGCCCACTCCAGCGAGTCGGCGCCGAGCTCGAGGCGCGTGCCGTCGCCGTCCTCGCTCAGCTCCCCGAGGGTCGGCGAGACTCGACGCCGCAGCTCGTCGATCGGAGCGTGGACGCGTACCTCGATTCGCCACTCGTACGGCAGTCGCGCGAGCATGCGGACGACGTGCGCCGCCGGGTCGAACCCCTCCTGGTGCGGGCGCCCGGACTCGCCGATCGCCGCGCGCCCGACGCGGTCGGCGCGGAACGTGCGGAGCTCTCCGCTGCGCCGGTCGTGCGCCGGCACGTACCAGCGGCCGCGGCGCGAGACGAGTCCCAGCGGCTCGATCACGCGCGTGCTGGCGCGGCCGTCGGCCCGCGTGTAGTCGATCTCCAGGCAGCGCCCCCGCCGCACCGCCTCGGCCACGGTGAGCAGCGTCCCACTGGCGGCCGCAGGCGCAGCGCTCGGCTCGCCGATCAGCGTCACCTCGTCGCGTAGCCGCTCGATCCGCCGCGCGAGGCTCTCGGGCAGGACGCGCATGATCTTTGCGAGCGCGTTGCCCGGCGCGATCCCGCGGCGCTCGGCGACGACGAGCCCGAAGGCGACCGCAGTCGCCTCGTCGTCGGAGAGCATCAGCGGCGGCAGCCGCGTGCCGGCGCGCAGCCGGTAGCCGCCGCCGACGCCGGGCTGCCCGTCCACCGGGATCCCGATGTCGTGGAGCGCGACGGCGTAGCGGCGGATCGTCCGCTCGGTGACGCCGAGGTCGGTCGCAGCGGCGCGCCCGTCGACGACCGGCCTGCTCTGCAGGAGCTCGAGGAATGCGAGCAGGCGGGACGCGGGCCGGGACACGCTCCGGAGTGTTACCACCGCTGCGGACAAAAAGTGTCCGCAATTGTCCGTAGGCTCGCGAGCAGGATCCCGACCCGGAAGGAGCACCATGGACGACGGACGGCACGACTTCGACTTCTACTTCGGCGCGTGGCAGATCTCGAACCGCAAGCGCGTCGACCCGCTCACCGAGGGTGACGACGAATGGATCGAGTTCGATGCCGTCTCCGTCGCACAGCCGATCGTCGGCGGGCTCGGCAACGTCGACACCTACAGCGCACCAGACTTCCCGGGACGGCCCGGCTTCGAAGGGTTCACGCTGCGCCTCTTCGACCCGAAGACGGGCCTGTGGCGAATCTGGTGGGCATCGAGCTACGCGCCGGGCCAGTTCGACGAGCCCGTGGTCGGCCGCTTGAGGACGGCGTCGGCATCTTCGAGTGCGACGACATCCTCGGCGGCATCCACGTGCGGGTGCGCTACGAGTGGCGCGTGATCGACGAGGACACGCTGCGATGGGAGCAGTCGTTCTCGTTCAACGGCCGCCGGACGTGGGACTCGAACTGGGTGATGGAGTCGACGCGGATCGCCAGCGCGGTGCCGGGCGCCGCGGTCCTGGCCGCAGTGGCCTAGCGCTCGATCGGGAGATCGTCGTGGCGCGACCACTCGTGCCACGATCCGGGGTAGTTCCGGGCGCGGTAGCCGGCCGAGCGCAGCGCCATCGCGGCGACGGCCGAGCGCGAGCCCGAGTGGCAGTACGCGACGATCTCCGCCCCTTCCGGGAGCCCCACCAGCGCGCGCATCTCCTCCGGGGCCAGGGGCCGGCCGGGCTCGGCGAACAGCTCGCCGACCTCGAGCTGGCGCGCGCCGGGGATGTGGCCCTGCCGCGGGTCACACGGGTACCCGGCCTTGCCGCGGTACTCGTCCTCGCGGCGGACGTCGAGGATCGTCAGCTCCGGATCGTCGAGGCGCCCGCGGAGCTCGTCGACGCTCGGCACCGCCTCGAACTGCGGGTCGAGCTCGTTCCGGCTCTTGTCCAACTCCACCACTCCTTTCTCGAGCTCTCCCTCCCACGCTGCGAGCCCGCCTGCCATCACCGCCACGGCCGGGTGGCCCGCCAGCTGGGCGAGCTGAAACGACGCGGACGCCTGGATGTTCTTGCCTTCGTCGTAGAGCACGAGGCGCTCCTCGCCGGTGACGCCGTGCCGGCGAAGGCGCAGCCCGACCTCGCTCGCCAGCTCGGCGAGCACGTCGCGGCCGGTCGCCGGCGCGGGCGAGCCCAGCACGAGCGGGATCGAGCCGGGCAGATGGCCGCGCGTGTGCGCGTTCGGGCCGCGTACGTCCGCGAGCAGCAGTCCGGGCTCGCCGAGGTGCTCGGCGACCCAGGCGGCGTCGACGACGGGCGGCAGATCACTCAAAGCGAGCCGAGGAACTCGGTCAGCAGCCGGTTGAACTCTTTCGGGCGCTGGAGGTTCGGCAGGTGGCCGACGCCCTCGAACGCCTCGGCGCGGCCGTTCGCGGCCGCAGCGGCGACCTCGCGCGCGTACTCGGGCGACGCGAGCGGGTCGCTGTCGCCGACGACGAAGAGCAGCGGAATCGATCCGGTCAGCGCCTCGGTCGAGTCCGGCCGGTCGCGGATCGCCTCGATCGCGCGAATCAGATCGTCGCTCTTCTGCTCGAGGGCGATCGAGCGGGCGAAGTCGACCACTTCGGGGTCGGAGTCGTCGGGGAAGAACGCAGGCGCGACGGTTTCGAAGATTCCCTCGCCGCCGCGCTCACGGGCGATCTCGATCCACTGCTCGCGCACGGGCCGGCGCTCGGGGTTGTCGGCATCGGCGCGCGAGCCGCTGAGCACGACCCCGAGCAGGCGCTCGGGAGCGAGGCGGGCGAGCGCGCCTGCCGTGTAGCCGCCCATCGACGCGCCGACGACGACGAACTGGCCCGGCACCTGTTGCAGGACGCTCAGCGCCCACTCGTCGACGCCGTGCCCTAGCCCGTAGAGCTTCGGCGCATGCACCTCGTGGTCGCCGAGCGCCTCGAGCTGCGGCTCCCACATGCGCGGGTCGAACGGCAGCGCGTGGAGGAGCGCGACCTTCATCGCGGCAGCGCGGCGACGATGTCGAGCTCGAGCGCGACCGAAGGGCGCTGCGC
>JADMIO010787700.1_pt1 | contig 11351 bp, 10 predicted proteins | sample 8958161 | NCBI WGS metagenome assembly JADMIO01 (sample SAMN16585339, study PRJNA669376) | soil metagenome | isolation source: Crop rotation soil | place: USA: Cullars Rotation, Alabama | collected 2011
CCGCGACTTCAAGTCACGTGAATTCCAAGCTTCGGATCCCACTGTGCTGGAAAGGGCCTACCTGGCGACACCTTTCTGGGCGGGAGACCGGGCCCGGCTCGATCCTGATGACGTCGAAGCCTGGCGGGCGGCCATCGCGGAGGTCGACCGCATGTTCGCGCCGATGGTGCAGATGATGCTCGAGAGTGCGCACGCCGACGTGGAGAAGGCCACGCTCGCCGGGGCGACGGTGCATGTCGCAACGCCGCGCGACGCCGATCCGGCGCGGATGGGCCAGGCGCATCTCTACATCCATGGCGGCGGCTGGGCCTTCATGGGCGGGGAGGCGTGCGGCGGCCAGGGGGCGGTGCAAGCGAGCCAGCTGGGCCTGAAGACCTATGCGGTGGACTATCGCAACCCGCCGATGCACCGGTTCCCGGCGGCGCTCGACGACTGCGTGGCGGTCTATCGGGAGCTGCTGAAGACCCACCGGGCCGAGGACATCGTCATCTCCGGCGGCTCGGCCGGCGGGAACCTGACGGCCGCCACAGCCCTGCGCATCCGGGACGAGGGCCTGCCGTGGCCGGCGGCCGTGGCGATGCTGACCCCCTGCACGGACGGAGCCTTGGTCAGCGACACCCTCTCCACGCTGGCCCAGCTGGACAGCGTGCTGAAGCCGGACGCCATGGCCGAGTTCTGGGCGGTCTATGCCGGCGGGCATGACCGGAAGGATCCCTACCTGTCGCCGGTCTATGGGGACTTCACCAAGGGTTTCCCGCCGGCCTGGCTGCAGTCGGGCACCCGGGACCTCCTGCTCTCGGACACCGTGCGGCTGCACCGAGCCCTGCGCCAGGCGGGGGTGGAGGCCCAGCTGCACGTGTTCGAGGCGATGCCGCATGGCGGCTTCGGCGGCGCCTCGCCGGAGGACGCCGACATGGTCGCGGAGCTGAAGTCCTTCTTCGAGGGGCGGCTCGGGACGCCGAGCCAGCCTTGATCCACCGTCGCGTGATCAGCGTACCGTGTGATGCGAAAAGGGGCGGCTCATGAGCGACGGCGAAGCGGCGATGACGGTGATGGGCCTGGCGACGGCCTACTGGGCCTCGCGGGCGCTGCACGTGGTGGCGGAACTGGGCGTGGCCGATCAGCTGGGCGAGGAGCCGCAGACCGCCGAAGCGCTGGCGGTCAAGCTGGGCGTGCAGGCCCAGCCGCTGGGCCGCCTGATCCGCGCGGTGGCGGCGCACGGGGTGTTCGAGCTGAGGGGGGAGGCGTTCGCCCACATGACGCGTCGCGCACCCTTCGGAGCGATGCTCCAGGATCGATGCGGGCGATGGCGCGCATGTGCGGCCTGGATTTCCACTGGGACGGCTATCGCGAGCTCGGAAAGGCGCTGAGAAGCGGCCGGCCGGCGATCACCGAGGTGGTCGACGGCGATCTCTTCACCCGTCTGGCGGGCAACGCCGCCGAGGCCCGCATCTTCCACGAGGCCATGGCCGGCAAGTCCTTCGCCCAGATCGGGCCGGTGATGGCGGCCTACGACTTCACGCCCTTCGGGACTATCGGCGACATCGGAGGGGGACTTGGACATCTGCTGTACGCGGCGCTCGAGGCGGCGCCGGAGGCCAGGGGCGTGCTCTTCGACCTGCCCGGGGTGATCGCACAGGCGAAGGATCGGGCAGACCCGCGGGTCGATTACGTGGGAGGGACCTTCTTCACGGATCCCATCCCGCCTTGCGACGCCTACCTGATGATGACGGTCCTGCACGACTGGTCGGACGAGGAGGCCGCCGCGATCCTGCGGAACCTGAAGGCGGGGGCGCCGGCGGGCGCCAAGCTGCTGCTGATCGAGGGCGTGGTGCGCGGCGCCCGAGGCGATTTCGTCACCGACCTGGACGTCGAGATGCTGGTGATGACCACCGGGCGAGAACGCACCGAAGGGGAATGGCGCCAGGTGCTGGCCGCGGGTGGCTTCAAGCTGACCCGGATCATCCCCACCGCCGGCATCTGCGCCGTGATCGAGGCAGAACTGACCTAGGCGGCCGTACGCCACTCCGGCTCGGGGAGGCGCCAATAGACGCCGGCCTCGCGGGCCATCATGCGATAGCCGATCAGCTCCCGCCGCAGCGTGGCGCTGTCCCAATGGCGCCGCTGCAGGATCTGGTTGACCTCGGCCTCCCGGTAGCGGCGGCCGTCCTCGAATTGGCTGACAAGCCAGGCGAGGAGCACCCGACGCTTGCGGCGGCTCGCCGGCAGGCCCGAGATGGTCCCGTCCGCCTGGAGGAAGGCGTCGACGGTCTTCTCCTCCCAGGACCTCGCCGGAGCGGCCATGGCGGCCATGGCGCCGGGCGCCAACAGCGTCCGGCTGAACTCGGTGAGCGCCTCCGGCCGCAGGCGGTGCCAGTGGGTCACGCCCTCGGACCTGGCGCCGACCAGGCCCAGCGCCTTCAGCGCCGCCAGATGATGGGAAACGGTCGGCTCCTTGAGATCCAACAGATCGGCCAGCTCCTGCACGCTGCGCTCGTGCTCGGCCAGCAGGCCGACGATGCGCAGGCGGCTTTCGTTGGCCATGGCCTTGAAGAAGGCGAGCAGGGCGGCGATGTCGGGGTCGGCCACGGTGGATTCCTTTGACAGATATCTAATTAGCGCGGCATCGAAGCATGTGCAATCGCCCGCCTGTCGTGGCTAAGCTCCTGCGGGAAATGGAGGAGCTCATGTCCGCCAAGCTGATGATGGTCGCGGTCGCCCTGATGCTCGCGGCCGCCTCGCCGGTCGCGGCGCAGCCGAAGCCGTTGACGGTCAGGATCATCACGTCGAGCCCAGGGAGCCTGAGCACCAACTTCACGCTGGTGATGGGCGAGAAGGACGCGGTGCTGATCGACGCGCCGTTCCTGAAGAGCGACGCGCACCGGTTGGTGGGCGACATCCTGGACAGCGGAAAGCGCCTGAAGGCGATCTTCGTGACCCACATGCATCCGGACCACTACTTCGGCCTGGCCGTGTTGCACGACGCCTTCCCGGAGGCCCAGATCCTGGCCCAGCCCGAGGCGGCCGAGGAGTTCTGGCGCAGCTACCCCAACCGCTACGCCTTCTGGGGCGCCCGGATCGGCGCCAACGCGCCAGACCACCCCGTTCCGCCGGCGGCCTACAAGGAGAAGGTCTTTCTCCTGGAGGGACAGCCGATCGAGCTGATCGGACCACTACAGGGTGATGCGGCCAATTCGACCGTCTTCTGGGTCGCCTCGGCCAAGGCGGCGATCTGCGGCGACGTGGTGTTCAACGGCTCGGCGCCAGGGATCTTCGGGCAGTCCAAGGCCCAGCGGGCGGCCTGGGTCGCGAGCTTGGATCGTATCGCCGGCCTGGGTCCCGAGATCGTCGTGGCCGGCCACACCAGACCGGGGGCTCCGGCGACACGCGTGGCGCTCGATTACACCCGCGGCTACCTTCAGCGTTTCGAGAGGGCGGTCGCAGAGAACAAGACCCCAACCGAAGCCGCCGCCGCCATGAAGCAGGCCTATCCGGAAGCCACAGATCAGATGCTTTCCGGCGGTCTGGAAGCGGCGTTCAAGGAGAAGGTCGGCGGCAGCTAGACAGCACAAAACCGCCGTCTTCGGAAATTCTGTGCAACCGCCTGAGTACAAATAACAATTGTGATCGGCGGCAAAGCTTGCGGCCTGTAAGGGGGCGGCTCCGGTGGAGCTATGGCATCGGTCGGGCGTTATGGGGGGCCTTTCGGGATGGCCGAAGGGCGAGGCCGCCACGTCGGATCGGCGCCTCTTTCACAACACGCAAGCGGCATGCCGACGAGCAACGAACTCCTCCTGCGCCGATTGAGCCGGACCACTCAATTCTCTCCTGACGACCGCGAGGCGATCCTGAGCCTGCCGATGATCACGCGGCAGGTCGCGCTCGGCGAAGACGTCATCTGTCAAGGCGACAGTCCGACCTCCTGCACCCTGGTGCTGCAGGGCTTCCTCTGCCGGTACAAGCTGATGCCCGACGGGCGTCGGCAGATTCTGTCCTTCCACGTGCCGGGAGACGTGCCCGATTTCCAGAGCCTGCATGTGGCGGTGATGGACCATAGCCTCGGCGCCGTTTCGGATGCCGAGGTGGCGCTGGTGGCCCACGGCGCACTCCGCGAAGCCATGCTCGAATATCCATCCATCGCCGACGCGGTCTGGCGCGAGATGCTTCAGGAAGCGGCGATCTACCGGGAATGGATCCTGGGACTGGGACGCCGGTTCGCCCTGGCGCGGGTGGCCCACCTGCTGTGCGAGCTGATCCACCGGCTGAAGGCGGACAACGACGTGGCCGGCGCGGAATTCGACCTTCCGCTGAGCCAGGCCCAGATCGCCGACGCCATGGGCCTCTCCATCGTCCATGTGAACCGGGTGCTGCAGGAGCTGCGCGCGCGACGGCTGTTCATATTGAAGGGTTCGAGCCTGCGGCTGCTCGACGGCGAGGGCCTGAAGGCCGTGGCCGAGTTCGACCCGGACTACCTCGAGCCCAGGGTCGCCTCGGCCTGACCGCGTCAGGGCGCGTTTCCTGCCCAGCCGAGCGGCGCCCTCCGAGGAATCGGCCGCCAGCTTCACCGGCGAACATCGAACGGGCGGTTGCGCGCAAGTTCGCTGGGCGACGTATGGGCGACCTGGCGCCGGTAGGCCTTCAGCTCCCTGACGGCGCGCGCCTCCCCGTCCATGAGACAGTTCTGCAATCGATAGGCGCCCTGGAAGGCGCCGTCGCGGTCGGCGGCCCTGCAGACGTCCTCCACGGCCTTGCGGATGTCGGCGCGCGCGGCGAAGTCGCTCTTGCCCCGGACGTCGATGCGGACTTCCTGGGCCGCGGCAGAGCCGGACAGGAAGGCGGTCACAGCCAGGACGGAAAGAGCGGGGAAAGAGCTGTGGGTCATGGGGCGGGTCTCCGATGTGGTGAGCCCGCTGTTCACCCGAGCACCGTCCCCGGGCTTGCCGGAATTGAATATCGGCGACGGTTTTGCGGCTTCAGCCAGCCATCTTCGGAATCGGCGAGCCGCCGAGGGCGCCTTCCCGCCAGACCGAAGGCGTGGCGCCGGCGGATTGCTTGAAGGCCCGATTGAACGGCCCGAGCGATCCGAAGCCGACCTCATAGGCGATCGTGGATATCGAGACCGCCGCCCGGGCCGGATCGGCCAGAGCCGTCCTGGCGGCGGCGATGCGACGCTCGTTGAGCAGTGTGGCGAAGTTGCGATAGCCGAGCTGGGCGTTGATCAGCCGCCGCAGCCGGTGCTCCGGCGTTCCCAGCAGGCGGGCCAGTTCACCGATGGTGAGGGCCTCGCGTCTCCACACTTCATCCTCGTCGAGCGCCCTGGACAGGGCAGCCAACAACATCCGGTCCTGCCCTGAGAGCCCGGCAGGCTCCGTGGCGTGCGGACGGGTCATCTGCAGCAATTCCGGGTCAGGCCTCAGAAACACCGCCGCCGCGGCGAGGCTCATGACCAGCAGCACGCCGGCCGCGATAGGCCGGACCGCCTGCAGCGACCAGCCCAGGATGCCTGCCGCCTCGATCAGGGTGATGATCATGGCGTAGCCAGCAGTGGCCGCCATCACGGGTCCGCGCAGGCGTCGGCGGCGCTCGACCAGATCGTTCCTCCAGCCGCTCGCAACGAGGATCAAGGCGTGGGCGGTGAGAACTCCGCCGATGACCTTGTGCAACATCCAAAAGGCGCCAACCCACGGGCGCGACAAGGCCTCGCCCAGGAGCCCCACCGCCAGGAGGACGGCGGCCGGCAGGAACCGGATGGGATCAGGCGACGTGCGCTCGCCGAAGAGCGCGCCGACAAAGGCCCAGAGCAGCCCGGCGCCCATGACCGACAGGGCCCATGGCAGGGCGACCGCCGGCCCCAGCGCCGCGCCGATGGCCGGAGACTGCAGCAGGGCGTGCGATGCGGCTCCAAGCGAGAACATGACGCCGGAGAACCGTATCGCCGCTGATCCGCTGCGGCTCAGCGACATGGCCATGACCATCAACGCCCCAGCCGCACCGCCGCGGGCGACGAGCTCCAGAACGGCAAGGGAATCCGCCATCAGCTAGGCGTGCAACTCCTGACAGCCCGCCAGGCTCTGGACCTCGACCTGCAAGGTGGCGTGTCCGACGCCGAAACGGGCGTGCAGCTCCTGGCATATGGACTTCAGGAATGCGTCGTCTCCGCCGGTGGCGCGCACGAGGTGGGCTGTCAGGGCCGTCTCGGTGGTGGAGAGCGGCCAGACATGCAGGTCGTGCACCTCGCTGACCCCCGGACAGCCGGCCAGGAACGCGCGAACGGCGCCGACGTCGATGCTGGACGGCGCCGTGTCCATCGCCAGGTCGAACGCTTCCCGAAGCACCCCCCAGCTGCCGGCCAGGATCGCGGCTAGGGCCACCAGACTGAACGCCGGATCGATCCAGGCCTGGCCGGTCAGCCAGATGGCCACGCCCGCCACGACCACCCCCACCGAGATCGCGGCATCGGCCGCCATGTGCCAGAAGGCGGCGCTCACGTTCACGTCGCGCTTGCGGCCTCTGTTGAAGAGCGCAACCGTCAGGCCGTTCACCACCACGCCCGCGCCGGCCATGGAGATCATCAGCAGGCTTGCGGGTTCCGCCCCCGGATGCCGCAGCCGCCCAATGGCCTCCGACGCCAGGAAGCCGCAGGCGAACACCAGCAGGAGCGAATTGACCAATGCCGCCAGCACGGTGGCCTTGCCGAAGCCGTAGGTGCGCTGAGGTCCGGTCGGACGGCGAGCCACCCAAGCCGCAGCGGCGGCCAGGGCCAGGCTCAGCACGTCCGTGATGTTGTGGCCGGCGTCCGCGAGCAGGGCCATGGAGTCGCCGATGAGACCCGCGGCGACTTCCATCACCACATAGGCGGCGTTCAGCCCGATGCCGATCATCCAACGGCTGTCGGCCGGATCTATGGCGTGGCCATGATGGTGGTGGTGATCGTGCCCGTGTCCGTGCATGGCGAAGTCGTAGCGCCGAATCCGGCTTTGGCGCCAGCGCCCGCTAACCCCCGCCGCTGAGGTAGTTCAGCAGGCTGGTGTTCTGCAGCGACGCGAAGATGTGCGCGGAGGCCTGCAGCGCGACCTGGGCTTGGCTGAGGCGGGAGGCCGCCTCGGCCATGTCCACGTCGGTGATGCCGCCGATCATCACCTCGAGCACGGTCTTGCGGTTCTCCTGTGTGGTCTGGGACTGAGTCACCCGGTTCTGGAGAAGGCCATTGGCGGCGACGATGTCAGTCAGATCCTGGTTTGCGGCGTCAAAGGTCTGCAACATGCCGGTCAGGAACTGGGTCTGGGCTGCCGTGAGCTGAGTGCCGAACGGTCCCCCGGCGCCCTGATCGAAGGCCTGGACCTGGGCGAACGCGTCGAACAGGTCGGTTCCGATGGCATCGGCCAGCATGCCCGTCTGCAGCGTGGTCGCCTCATCCAGACGAGCGGTGGCGGCGAGCTGGTCGTTCTGAAAGGTGTTCGCCGCCAGGGGCGAAGTCAGGCTGGCCAGGGTTTGCACCGCCACTGGGGCGGTATCGACCTTGCCCCCGGCAAAGATGTAGTGGCCGTTGTACTGGCTGTTCAGGCCGGCCGCCGCTTGGCCGAAGTAGCTCGACAGGCTGGTCATCAGGCCATCGCCGCGGCCCGAGGCGATGGCCGCGGCAATGGCCTGGCGCGCGCCTTCGCCGGCGTCCGAGACCTGGGTCAGGGCCAGATTCTGGCTCTCGAGCTTGGCGGTGAGGGTCTTGGAGCCCTGAACGAAGCTTTCGACCCTGACCTTCAGGGTCTTGGCCGCGGTGAGGGCTTCGGCGTTTACGCCGAAGCCCTTCAAGTCGGCCGCCACCTTGCCCGATGAGACCTGCACGTTGGCCTGGTTCAGGCGTAGTTCCGAGCTCATCAGGCTGGTGATGAGACTGTTGTAGGAGCTGAAAGTGGTCACCCGGTCCATGGCGGCCTATCCGATCTTGAGGAGAGTATCGTAGAGCTGGTCGACGGCCTGAAGCAGGCGAGCGGCTGCGTTATAGGCCTGTTGGTAGGTGGTCAGCTTGACGAGCTCCTCGTCGAGGTTGACCCCCTCGATCGAGGCGCGCCGGCTATCGGCTTCCTTTGCGACGGCTTCGGCGTTGTCCTTGGAGCTGACGGCGGCTGCGGCCCGCTGTGCAATCGCCCCTGAAAACTGAGACGCATAGTCGGCCAGCGTGGTGGTCAGGGCGCCCACCGCTCCTGCCGGGTCAAAGCGGGTGACCACTTGGTCGGCCGCAGCCAGGAGGAGCCCGCCGCGCGCATCGCCCTTGCTCATGGCGGATTGGCCCACGGCCGCCGTCAGGTCGAGCTGAGCCATGGACACCTTGGTGGAGTCCGCAGCGATGTCCGCCCGCACGGAGAAGTTGGCCGCGCGCTGCGCCCGGATCGCAGGCGTGATCGCGAAAAGCGCGCTCAGCGTCGGGCCGCCCACCCCGCGCTCGGTGGCGTCACTGATCACGGCGGTGGTCACCCCCGGGATGGTGGCCGTGAAGGCAAGTTCGCCGTTGGCATTCAGGCTGTACGCGCCGTAGAAGCCGACGCCCGTCGTCGGATCGTTCAGGGCGGTGAGAAGAGCGTTCATGTCGCCGCCCGGCATGGCGATCGTGGCGTCCCGCAAGGCCACGCCGCTGGCGTCGAGCAACCGCACGGTGATCTGATCGCCCGGTGTGAAGCCGTTGGGATCGGTCCCCGTCAGACCCGTTGCAGGGTATGGGAATCCGACCGATGCGATCAGGTCGTTCAAGCCGAAGAAGTGGCTGAAGGTTCGGCCGGCCTTCGCGGAGGGGGTGGTCGGGTCGTCGGCGATCGAGACGCCGTTTCCGCTGGTGGCGCTGATCGACAACGCCCCGTTCGAGAAGCTGGCCGTGCCGAAGCCGCTGAGGGCCCCGGCCAGATCGGTGTCGAAGGCGCCGGCCGAAAACCCTGCGGCAGGCCCGCCGTCGACAGAGAGGGTCATGGCGTCGAAGTCGAGGTCGACCCGCCGCTGCAGCACGCCGGTCGAGGATACGATGGCGACGGTAGTCTTCCCCGTGAAGCCGGAGGCCGCCGTGGCGAGGTCAAGACCGGTATTGCGTCCCGTCAACCGGTTTGGCGGCGGCACCGCCGTCGCCGCATTGTGAGCCCGATTGAGTTCATCCGCCGCCCGCGTGACGTATTCGCCCAGCTGGGTGCCGAGCGACGGCAGCTCGTTGTTGCGCAGCTCCAGCAGCCCGTGGAGCACGCCGCTGCTTGGCCTGAGCGAGCGTGGCGTGCCATTGGATGTGGACACTAGGATCTCGCCCGGCGCGGAACTGCTGTTCGAGTAGGAGAGATCGGCGGCTCCCACGCGTCCGATGAGCAGCGAGCCATCGCCGCTCTGGATGTCGACGCCCCCATCGGTCCGGCGTGTGACGGAGATGTCGAGCATGCCGGACAGCTTGTCGATGAGCTGGCCTTGCGCGTTCTCTGCGCCGGACGTGTCGGCGCCCGTGGCGTTGTCGCGCACGATGGTGAGGTTGAGTCGTTCGATCTGCTGCAGCAGGTCGTTGATCTGACTGACGCTGTCGTCGATGCGGCTGTCCGCCTCGATGGACAGCTTCTGCAGCTGAAGCGAGATGGATGACGAGGTGTCGAAGAAGTTGGTCAGCTGGCTCAGGACCTGGTTGCGGGTCACGCTCGACGCGGGATCCTGGGCGGCCGTGCTGAAACCTGCGAACACCTGATCCAGCTGGTTGAAGTAGCCGTCTCCAAGGGTGGGGTCGCCGAACAGGGCCTGGGCCCGGTCGAGCATGTCCGCTATCGCGCCGGCGCTGCCCGCCCGGGCGGTCGAGGAGAAGCCCGCCTGCTGGAGGAATTGATCGACGGACCTGTGAATGCGGCTGACGGTCACGCCCCCGCCCTTGGCGGACAGCGTGACCGACTGTTGGTCCACTACCTTGCGCGCGTAGCCCGGGGTGTTGACGTTGGCGATATTGTCCGAGACCACCCGCAGCTGGGTCTGGGCAGTCATCATTCCCGAGGTGGCCGATCCGGTGATCGATGTCAGCGACATGGCCTAGCGCTCCCGGCTCGGCAAAGGGCGACGCCGACTAGGCGGAATTTGCCCGTCGCACCCTGTTCCGTGGGCGCCCCACACATCTAAGTCTTTGATTTTCATAGGCTCCGTCTCCAGGGGCCGCGTTTCATGTGTGGAAGAGGCGCAAGACCGGCGCCAGTTCGCCAAACCCGGCGCCTTACGCCCCATCGGCTCGGCAAATTCCGCCGCTCTGCCGAGGCCACAGGCTCTCGTTCAAAGAGGTTTTTCTAGGGAATTCAACGGATTGATCTCTTGGCGCGCTGGTTGCTTTGAGGGTCGTCAGTTCCGGCGCGGACCGCGTCGCCCCTGGATTGGCCGATCAAGCTATGCAAGCCGCTATCGCCGCCTTGACCTTGCCGCTTCCCGCCGCCTCCGGCTCGGGCGACGCCGCCAACGCGGGCGGGTTGTTCGGCGCCGGCAGCGTGCTCGATGCGGATGGGTCCCTGAAGGACGAAACCTCCGGTCAGGATCAGGGCGCATCTTCCTGCCTCGGGGCGCCTCTGTTTGCACAACTGCTTGCCGGCGCGTTGGCCGCGAGTCCCCAGCCCCCGATGCAGGCGCAGGTGACGGAGCCGGTCAACACCGCACCGTCTGCTGAGGGATCGTCATTGCGCGAAGGCGCCGCGGTGCAGGCCTTCGGACCCCATTCGACAGCGGTCGGCCTCACGGCGCCTTCCGCCCCCGGGCAAGTTTCGCCGCCGATTTCGCCGCCCGTCGGCCAGGCCATGTCCGATGCCGCGCCCTCGCCGGCCACCACACTGGCGAGCTTTCTCGAGGTCGCCTCCATTCCGCCAGGGCCGACCGGAGCGAAGGCCCTGGCAGGGCCGACCGGAGCAAAGGCCCCGACGACGCCGGCTGCGGACACGGGGACGTTCTCCTCGGTCCCCCCGACAACGCGGACCGCGCAGGCGACGGCGATGTCCGCATCGCAGAAGCCCGCGGAGCCGGAGGGGGGGGCAGCGACGATCAACGCCCAGCAACCATCTGCGTACCAGCAGCCCGCTGCTGCTTCCGGTTCGGTCGCTGAAGGTGCGGCTTCCGCTCGTGCGGTGAACGACGGATCCACTGCGCCGCAGCCGGCCGAGGCGGCGGCGGACGCGGGAGCGCCGCCAGCCAGATCCGAGCGCAGGCCGGCGCCGGCGCTGCTCGCATCCGCCGCTCCGCGCATCTTCGCGCCAGAGCCCGCGAACCAGACCGCCGAGCCCACGCCTCCTATCCTGAGCGCCGGCGTCGCATCCCAGCATGTCAGCCCAGCGCCCGCTTCGGCGGACACCCCCGCCGCCGAAACGGGAAAG
>JADMIO010909381.1_pt1 | contig 11350 bp, 7 predicted proteins | sample 8958161 | NCBI WGS metagenome assembly JADMIO01 (sample SAMN16585339, study PRJNA669376) | soil metagenome | isolation source: Crop rotation soil | place: USA: Cullars Rotation, Alabama | collected 2011
AGAACGAGCGGATGTTGGGATTCACGAGCGCGAAGATCGATAAAACGAAGCGGATGCCGGTGGCCGAAGTCACGATGGCCACTTTCGGGCGCCGGCGGCGAGTAAACGCGAAAATCTTCTGCCGTTGCGCTGGCGAGGGGTGCCCGCCTTCCGAAACCACGAGAACGAGAAGAGGACTTGCGGTGGACATCGCTTCGACGGCGCGGAAATAGATTTCCCAATCGGCGTCAGTCGGATCCTTTTTACCCTGGCAAAGCGCGATAAGGTTCGGGTCGTGGAGCGTTTCGAAGACCATGGTCGGGAGGACGTGCATTGTCTCGACTCGGCGTCAGCGAGCCATCGTACCACAGTGAAAACCTTCTCCCTATCAGCACTCGCTCGCGCGGTTTGACGAAAACGACGACCGCCGATGCCGCTGGCGCCAGCCCCTTAGCTGATTGCAAGGGACGGCGGAGTGGATCGAGCTCCCTCCCGCCGAAATCTGCGTTGTCCTTGCGCAGTAGGCGGGCCCCAGGATTGCACCTCTCATTACGGTATCGAATGAAAGGTCAATCGTCATGAAACCAGCTCTCTGCAAAAAGGCCCTCTTTGCCCTCGCCGCCTTCGCTGGGTCTGCTTGCGCTCGGAACGCAATGGACAGCGGCATCGTCGATGGCCGACCCCTCGGTGCACCGGCGGAAGACCGGGTAGCGCGCACCTCGCAAACGGTGAGCGCGATTGGCGGCGGTCCCCGCGACCCGGAGCAACGGTTCAGCTCGAGCGTCGCGAAGATTGCCGGCGCGCGATGCGATCGCGAGATGAGGTGCGGCAACGTCGGGCCGAACGAGAAGTTTTCGACCCGCGCCGAGTGCGTTTCGAAAACCGAAGCGGACAAGCATAACGATATCAAGACCGAGGACTGCATGCTGGGCGTCAGCCAAACGGGACTCACCGAGTGTCTCAAGACGATCCGCGACGAGGACTGCGACAATCCAATCGATTCAATCATGCGCTTGCGCGCGTGTCGTTCGGGCAACGTCTGTCTGAAGTAGATCGCCTCCCTCTCTTGACTCCACGCGAGGCTCCGGGCATTTCCGGCACGCGGCTCGGGCGCTGCCGGCAGCAAGTCCAGCCCGCCCCGTCCCATTTCCGCACACGCCCAAGCTTGGCCGCGGCCTGCTTGACGGCTGTTTTCCGATTGTTAGCGGACCACCCATTTGGGCACCGGCCAATGCACGTGCGAATGTGGGGGCACGTGGTAAGTTGCGCGAAACAGGCCCTGTGAAACTACGGCCGGCCCGCGACAATTATGCCGAGTAGCTTCGACTACGATAGTACGCTCACCTCGTCGGCCCACGCTCCGGAGAGCACGAGCGGCGTGCCCGTGCTGATCGTGATCGGCGATGCGCTGCGCCTCGGCGCCAGCCGCAAGGTTCTGAGGATCGAAGAATCGCTCGAGATCGGACGCCGTCCGATCGCCCAGGGGCCGCGTGCGTGGACCATCGATGACGACCGCGTCTCACGACAGCACGCCGTCATCGAGGTGGATGCCGTTCGCGGGCTGGCTCGTATCGAGGACCTCGGCAGCCGAAATGGCACGATCGTCGACGGAAAAACGACGAGGAGCAGCGTTGCCGAGCTCGGACCCGGTTCGCTCATTTTCATCGGATCATTCGCCGCTGTTTTCCGCTTCGCATCCGAATCGGATTTGGTAGCGATCGCCCACGAGCTCGCCGACCCGTTTACGCAGGTCCCGACGACGTCGCCGGAGCTGGTACGAAAAGCGCAAACACTCCGAACCCTGGCCAAAGGGAGCACCGACCTTCTCCTCGTTGGAGAGACCGGCGTCGGAAAAGAGGAATTCGCGCGCGCGATTCACCGCGCAAGCGGTCGGCCAGGAAAGTTCGTGGCCATCAACTGTCCCGCCTTACCGGGCTCGCTCATCGAGAGTGAGCTTTTCGGCTATGTCAAGGGAGCGCATTCGCAGGCCAACCGTGACAAGCCGGGCCTCATCGAGGAAGCGGAGCGCGGCACCCTTTTTCTCGACGAATTTGCCGAGATCTCTCCCGACATGCAGGCGAAGCTGCTGCGGTTTCTCGAAGAGCGGGATTTCATGGCGCTTGGCGCGACCAGGCGCCGGCAGGTCGACGTTCGCGTTCTCGCGGCGACCAACCGCGAGCTTTCCGCCATTCGCCCCGACATCATGGCGAGGCTCGGGCCGGAGCCGATTCGCATTCCGCCACTCAGTTCGCATCGCGAGGACCTCGCCGCGCTCGCCGGTCACTTTTTGAGCGACAGGCCGGGTCTCAGCCTCGACGTTCGCGCCTTTCAGTCGCTCTGCCTGCATTCTTGGCCAGACAACGTGCGCGGTCTCAAAAAAGTCATGGATCGCGCAGCGGCGCTCGCCGTGGCCGAGGACAAAAAGCTCATCGGCGTCGATCATCTCCCCGACTGGCTCGGTCGCAGGCCGAGCTCGCTCCCCCCCACGTCGATCAAGCCCTCCGATTTCCCCTCCGTCCCCCGCCGCAGTCCGCGTGCCGCGCCCACCAAAGAGGAGCTCGAGAAGCTTCTCGCGAACAACGATTGGGTCGTCGCCCGGGTCGCGCGCGAGATCGATCGCGATCACTCGCTCGTGTGGCGCTGGATCAAGCGCTACGGACTCGACGTGCCCGAACAGAGCGAGTGAAGTGGCGCGAAGCGAGTCACCAGTTATGCGGTGATCGCGAACTCTGGCTCGTCTGTTTGAGTTCGCAACGTCTCGATAGCGGTGATCATCTCGTCACGCCGAAGCTCTGGCGCGATTTCGCGCAGATGCGCGATCTGCCACTCGACCGCAATGGGAACTGCAGCAAACACGTTGTGAGGAAACGGAAGCCGGGCGAGCATGGAGAGCCCGGTGACGATGCCGCGCACTGCCGCAGCGCGGAAGCCATGCCCTTCGTATACCACGGTCGAGCAACGCACGTAGGCAGATGCGCCAATGAGCATCTTATGGAGCTCCGTTCGCACGTCGGATCCGATGGGCGGGTGGGCTTGATCCACCACCTGAATGAGCCCGATTCCTCGATCGTAGTCGCGGGAAAGCCTTCGCAAGGTCACTCCGAGCAATCCGACAAGCTCGAGGGAGGTTGCGGTTTTCCAAATGGCGACACCAACATTTTCGAACGTGCCGATCACCGACTGCGCACTTCGATGTTCGACTATGCACGCCTTCGCCGCTTGTGCGCCGCCCATTGCATTCGATCCAAACGTCAGATGAGCATACCGCCTTTAGGGTCTAGGTAAAGATAGCGCCGAACGAAGCGTGCCGTGTGGGTTGAAAAGTTCGTGTGCGTGTTGCCAGGCAAGGAAATGGTCGCCAAAGTGGGTCCTCCACGCACCCGCGTCGGGGGCGAAGAGCCATCCTGATAGATATCTTTTCGCGCCCTTTTCGATCAGGCGATCGTGAATACGGCGAAGCGCCTCGAGTGCCCGTGGCAGGAACGCACTAGGCACACCCATCGGGAGAATTGCAAATGCGAAAATGGGCGACTCTTGCGGGGTCATCAAAAGGCAGGGAAACGTCGACCCCGCTCCGTGATGGATCCGAAGCAGGTTGAGTCGGTGGCCATCTCCGAGAAACAGGGGAATCGTCCGGAGAATCTCGGGGATAATCTCGCGAGCCACCTTTGCCGACAAGAAGAACTCGAGCCACGGGTGGGCTTGTCCCCAAGCGCCAGTTGCCCGCATAGACGTGAATCGCGGTGCATAGCGGGCAGCATGGTCTAGTGGATTAGCGTCTTCGACATGCAGAACCTCTCGATGGTGGAGTTGGTCCAGCGCAGCCGCATCATGGGGAGGTCGTCCGTCGTGAGCAAAGCCGAGGTGCAGCCCATAGAACCATCTTGCGAACGGACTCGAATTTCCGGTGTCGTCTCTGCGAAATCCCTGGACGGCCGCAGAACAAAACGCCTCGAGGTGATCGCAACGCTGCTCTTCCCCAAGGCGAACTTGATCATCGAGGAAGGCATCGAGATTATCGTAAAGGAGAAAGTAGGTACGGATGGATTTGCTGAGTGCCCGAAGCGATAGCTCGGCATTGACGATCACCCCGAAAGATCCCAGCCCACCGAGCACTGCATCATAGATACCTCGATGCGCGTCGGCTCTCGCCGTCACACGTGTCCCGGAGCCGAGCACCACATCCACGGATTTCACTGTCGATACGACAAGGCCATCGACGTGGCTGGTGCTTCCGAAACCGCCAGCGGAAAGCACTCCGCCCACCGTGAGGTCCAAGTTGAGCGGCATGACCCGCGGAACTCGACCAACGGCGGAGCAGGCGTTCAAGAGCTCTCGGAACGAAACACCTGCTCCGCAGCGAACGGTCGTTCCTCCAACCTCGATGTCGATTTTTCGGATCAGGGATAGATCGAGGCTAATCGTCTGCAGAGCCACCGACTGGCCGCTTTGGCTGTACCCGCCGCCGCGGACGGTCACACCGAGTCGGCGAGCGTTGGCAAACTCGAGGATCGACGAGATGGCTTCAGCATTACGAGGGCGCACTACCGCATTGCATTGGCCCTGCACGATGCGTCCGAAATCTGCCGCCGCTTCTCTGCATGGGTCGGCGTCAGACGTAACATCGACGTCCGTGTTGGACTGGAGCTGAAGAAGCTGCTCGGTCGTCCACGCGGCTTCGCGCGTCACACTCCGTGCTCCTTGCCGAAGCTGCACTCCGCTGCTCCTGACGGGGCAGCGCGCGTGAGCCTCGGCAAAATGTCATCGGCAAGTATAGTCATCTGGTCGAACACTCGGTCGACAGTCGCTAGCACTTGAACGAACCGTTCGGCAGACAGAGGCGATCGAGCGAGGGTGCCCTCGACATCCGACTCGAACAGCTGATGATCGCGCTCCACCTCTTGGTGGTGTCTCGCGAAATATTTCAATTGGCTCGCCAGATTCCGCTGCTCAAAAACGCCAATAGCTGGCTCGAAGAATGCGTGACCGACTGCTTCGAGTGCATAGATGACAGCGAGGCGGTCGTAGTCGTCCTTTGCACCAAGGACCTCGGCAACGAGCGCGTAGCCGACGTCACGAGAAACTTCGTGGAGAGAGGAAAAGATGAAACCGACCGACACATCGATGTCCAAAGCCTTGAGATCATGCAAAAACCACTGTTCGTGTCCTGAATCTTCCGTGTAATGCGTACGTGCGATCTCCACAAGACGAGGATCCGAGACGCGTCTAGCCGTTAGACGCAGAACGTCCTGAAATGCCATGACGAAGAAGGTGAGTCCCTTGGCCATGGCCTTCATATCATGACCTTCGTCATCGGCGCGCCGGAGGCTTTCGATGAATGGATGGCGCGCGATCTCATCCTGTCGATCCGCGATGTGATGAAGAACATCCTGCATCGTGAGCTCAACACCGCGGCTGTCGCTCGCCGAACGAGATTGGGCAGCAGACGATTCGTAGCGCCTAGAATCCTCCTCGGCCGGCTCCACGCGGTACGCCTCGGGCGACAAATAGGTTACCACCCGGACGCCCTCGTTTAGGGAGCGTCGAATGGACACATAAGTGATCAGTCCACGTCCTGCATCTAGGCTCCGGCCGGCGTAGGCATTCGTGGCGTCTGCAAGCTCGCTGCCCGAGGGCTCGCCCAAAGCCTGCTGAAGTCGTCGGATAATGGCTGCATCATCTCGCGCGTAGCATCGAATGGGGAAATGCAATGTGACTTGCGGGTCCGGGCTTGCGTCCGCAATGCTTAAGCACGAGAGCACGGGTCGTTGGCAGAATGGGCCGTCCGAATTCGCGAGCGTCCGGGTCAGCCAGGTGGCGTCGCCCGGCTCATACGTGCGGAAGAACGCTAGCTGATGTTCGAGCGCCGCTGTGCGTACACTGTGATGCGCTACGTAGACTTTCACTCGGGCGTGCGGAGTGTCTGTGAGGTCGAGCGCGAAGTATAAAATCTCGTTGCGGCCGGCCGATACCGCGAGAAGCGCTTCGATCGCATGCCATGCTTGTGGAATGTTCAACAACTTCAGAGCTTCCCGCACCAGGCCGGGGGCCGCCGCCGCTCCGAGCACTTGGGGATTCAAGTAGAGCTTGTAAAGCACGGGCCCGGAATCTGGGACGGCTGCAGCGTGCCAGAGCGAGAAGCGAGCAGGAATGTGGGCATCGGGCGCAAAAAGCTCTGCAATTCGTTCGAATCTTGCAAGGCTCACACCCGGCTCGAGGGCGATCGCACGCGTGAGATCGAGCGCTGGCTCCCAGCCCTGATGGTGGGTCATGCGATCGTCCTGAGCTTCAACGAGCATTCGGACCTCACGACGCTGGCGTTCGAGAGAAACAGAGAATTCGAAGGGTGAATGATCGTCGGTAATGTCCGAATGCCAAACGGGTGCGTCTGCCGGGACGCGTTCTAACCAGGGTTCCGTCAACCGGGCGAACGTGGCGAATGCAGACGCCGTTTGATGAGAATTCGTACCCAGGGCGCTGCAGAGCGCGCGTAGCTTACGTTTTCCAAGTGCTGTCAGGGTTACGCGAGGACCGCTGAAGCCCGACGGAATGGGCTTGGGAACGATCATGCTCCCCGAAACCGGTCCGCAATCATGATCCGACACCTGCGCTGCTTCTCGCCCGTGCATCGGATCGCCGGATCGGCGCGAATTTCTTGCCAGAAACTGCTTTTTCATGATTTTGCCTCGTCCCGTTCCCGGGGTTGCTGACGCCAATGCCACTTCCGCGGCGACGACCCGTGCATCGCATCGGGTGTGCCAAGGACAGCGTCATCCGAGCTGCATGCTATGTCCCCCAAAATACGAATGTAACAGCCGGTTCGCTGTTCCGTATCCCTGCTAGTCACAGTGATTCGCTCCCACGAGTCACTGTGACCCAACGAACAGTCACAGTGACTCGCGAAGATTATTTTTCATCCCAGCGCACCCCTGTGCGGGAAGCCGAGTTCTCAGATTCTCAGATTGGCCAGGCGCTGCAATGCCACATCGGTTTTGTGACAACCGAGAACCGGAAGAGGGCCAGGGACGGGTAAAAAGACAGTCGAACAACTCGCGAATGGGGGCTTGGGGCAACAGTCGTTTATCCGTGTAGCGCCATGTCATCGATTGGGCCTTGCGCTAACAGTTCGTCCGTGGTGACTCGCCAGAGCGACCGACATTCGATTCGTTCTGCCGGCCCACCGGCCGAGTAACCCATCAATGGTTGTCCTTAGGGACACGACCCGTCCCATGTGCGGCGAAGGCTGAATCATTGCCCCTTTCGAGGTTCTGCCCGAGGGACCCAAGTGACACCGCGATACAAATGAGCGATGCTTACGCCCGCGTAGCGAGCTTCAGCCGATGCCGGCGCCGGAACGAAATTCGAAAATCGGGGGCTTCGCCATCGATGACTCGGGAGTCGTTTCGGCGGACAGCGAAAGTCGAGTCGAAGAACGCGCCGCTGACGACGCGACGCACTCGATGTCCGGCTCGCTCCCGGCGGGGGCCGCGCCCGCTCTCCGCTCGAGCGACGCAAATGAGCTCGCGCCCGGCACCGTGCTCGAACCCTACGTGATCCGATCCACGATCGCTTCAGGCGGCGGCGGGAGCGTCTATTTGGCCGATGATCTATCGACCGGCCAAGCGTGTGCAATCAAGGTCCTGCACGCCGAGCTGGCCCGCTCCCAGGTGGGAGTGGCGCGATTTGCTCGCGAGATGGCGGTTCTCAATAAGATTCGACACCCCGCGATTGTCGAAATTTACAAGTCCGGCAAACTTGCCGATGGGCGTCCTTACTTCGCAATGGAGTGGCTCGATGGGAGCAATCTCAAGCAGCTCATCAAGGAACGCGGCCGCTTTTCAATCGAACAGGTGCTCGAGATCCTGACGCCGATCTGTTCGGCTCTCGGGGCGGCGCATGCGGCGGGCATCGTGCACCGCGATGTCAAGGCCAGCAACGTACACGTCAGCTTTCGAGACGGGCACTGCGTGCTCAAGCTGCTCGATTTCGGTGTCGCAAAGCTGCTCGCACCGGAAGATTCGAAAGAGGGGCTGAGCCGGGCCGGTTCATCGATCGGAACGCCAGCCACGATGGCCCCCGAGCAGCTCCGGGGCGAAGCAATCGACGAGCGCACGGATGTGTACGCCGTGGGAGTGCTCGTCTACCAGATGCTCACGGGCCGTCTGCCCTTTCACGGCGCCTCGCGTCAAGAGACGGAGGTCAAAATCCTCGAAGGGTCTTTACACCCTCCGAGCCAGTTGGCGCCGCTGCCAGTGGCGATCGACGCGGTCGTACTCCGCTGCCTGGAGAGAGTCCCGGCGCGGCGTTATCCGTCGATCGCCGCTGTCGAGGAAGCATTTCGCCTTGCAGCCGCGAGCACCTTTCATTCTCCCCACCTCCCGACAACCAAGCGTGCGGTGGCGATCTCGATCGCGGTCGTCTCGCAAGGCCCGGACCCGACCGACGATCACCTCGTCGACGATCTCGCGAACGTGCTCGACTCGGCGGAGCTCGCATTGCGCGAGGCGGGCTTCGAGAACCTTTTTCAAATGGCGACGAGCGTGGTAGGCGCGAGGGCACTGTCGCCGGACGAGACGATCGAGCACGAGCAGCTCGCAGCGGCGCGAGCCGAAGCCCTCGCCCTTCTTCATCGAATTGCGTCGCGAGAAGGGGCTCGGGCCGCGCTTCGAGTGGAAATCCGAGTCCATGCGGCGGAGGCGTTCGTCTGTGAGGATGGTTTTACCCAAGAAATCCGCGGGCCGATCATCGACGTGGCATCGTGGCCAGCCGAGACGCTCGTGCGAGGTTGAGCGAGTGTCCTTTTTCGTTAATTATTTCCGCTAATTGCTGGATATCGTGGGGTCTCAGGCTCGAGCCCGCGCTTGGCCGCGGCCCTATCTTTTGTCTTCCTTCGGACTTGAACGAGCGTCCGTTCTTGAATGGGCGAGGCGGCAAGCGTTACCTTGTAGAAGTTGGGCCGGCTTGGGGGTGGACCAATGAAGCTACGCTCGATCCAATCGAAGATGCTCGCCACCGTCGTGTGCGCAGGCGTACTCAGCCTGGGCCTTGCTGTCATCTACATGCTTCGCTTGCGGGCTCGGAATACGGAGCTTGCAGGTTTGACGACGGCGCGTGCCGTGGCCGACCAGATTGTGACGCTCCGCACGTTCTACACGGCGGAGGTCGCTTCGCGTGCAGCGGCGGCGGGGATGAAGGTCGATCAAGATTTTTCGCTTCAAAAGAACACGCTTCCGCTTCCCGCCACCATGGTGAAGGCGCTCGGCGAGCAGCTCGCCCACGACTACCCGGGCATGTCGGTTCGCCTATACAGTCGGTATCCCTTTCCGCGCCGTGCTGGAAACGAAACCTACGACACGTTCGAAAAGTCCGCGATCGCGGCGCTGGAAGCAACGCCGAGCGCGCCCGTGTCGGGACTCGAAATGATGAATGGCCGGCTGTCCGCCCGCTACGCGGTCGCCGACGTCATGCGTGAGAAGTGCGTGGCATGCCACAACACGCATCCAGAATCTCCCAAAAGAGATTGGAAAGTGGGGGACGTTCGAGGTGTGGTGGAAGTCATCGTTCCGGTCGACGAGGTCGATCGGGGCTTGTCGGCGGGAACCGTCAAGCTGGCGTCGCTCGTCGGCGGCGGGTGGATGGCGCTCGTCGGCATTACTCTCCTGCTTCTTCGACGCGTGGTTGTAAAGCCGGTCTTCGATCTTGCGAACGTCTCGCGAAGCCTCGCCGACGGCAATCTCGTGGCCCATTCGAGCTTCGACGCGAAGGACGACGAGCTCGGGATGCTCGCGCGGACATTGAACGGCACGATGGCGCGTCTGCGGGGCGTCGTCGAGAACGTGCTTCAGTCGTCGCGCGCGCTCAGCGCTACTGGTTCTCAAGTGCTGTCCTCCGCCCAGCTGTCGCACCAGGGGTCGAGCGAACAAGCAGCATCGGTCGCCCAGACGTCGGCGACGCTACGCGAGATGAGCGCCAGTATCACCCAGTGTGCTGAAAACGCGTCTCTCATGCACAGAATGGCGGTCAAGGGAGCCGCCGATGCCGGGGAGAGCGTCAAGGCCGTGCTCGAGACGATCCAAGCGATCAAGACCATAGCGGGCCAGGTGTCCGTCATCAAAGAGATCGCTTCCCGAACGAACCTTCTTGCCATCAATGCGACGATGGAGGCAACCGGAGCGGGAGAGCAGGGGCGAGGGTTCGCGGTCGTCGCGACGGAGGTACGCAGGCTCGCCGAGCGAAGTCGGGCCGCGGCAGAGGAAATCAGTGCCCTCACCTCGTCCAGCGTCAGCGTTGCGGATCGATCCGGGCGGCTGCTCTTCGAGCTTACGGATTCAATCAACAAGACCAAAGATCTCGTCGAGGCCGTGTCGTCGGCAACGAAGGAGCAGGCGGCGAGCGTTGCGCAGGTCAGTACGGCCATGATGGAGGTGGACAAAGGCGCGAAGCTCAACGCCTCGGCCGCGGCCGGTCTCACGACAACGGCCAAGGAGCTAGCGCAGCACGCGTCGACATTGGACAAGGTGGTGAGCTTCTTTCAGGTCGACGAGACCGAGAGCGGTGTCGGTCGCGCCGCGGAGGCATTCGGCAAAATACCGAAGCCCGCGCGCTGAGGGATTCACTCGCTCTCCACGGCGCATTGCTGCACGATGAGCGTGCCGGGGCGCTCCGCGTCACCAGGACCGAAACGCCGCGCTGTGCCAAATGTGCCAGCTCGACGAGCCCGGCATTTCAAGTGGTTGCAGCTGGCATATATCCTGCTGAAAGTGCTGAAAGACTGGGGAGACACGGAGTCCTATGGTCCGACACTTTCGGTGGAGCTGCTTGGCCCTCGCGCTTGCCGCGCTCGATTGCGGCGGTGCGTTGCGCCTAGAAGAAACGAGCGTGGAACCCGGCACGGCGTGCAGCCCCGAAGGCGCCGCCGCGCCGTCTTCCGATGGGTGCAACACGTGCGCTTGCACCAGCGGCGTGTGGGCGTGCACCGACAAGCCATGTCCAACGACCTGCACGCCTGGCGCCACCCGCCTCGCCGACGACGGTTGCAACCACTGCTCATGCAGCGACGGCCGGCACTGGAGCTGCACATTGCTTGCGTGCCCGGTCCCGCCCATGTGCTCAACGTTTGGCAACATCACATGCCCGGCCACCGATTATTGCGCTTACGAGCCCGGGCAGGCGTGCGGCGGTTCGGACGCCCCTGCCCCTTGTCGGCCGCGCCCGCAAGCATGCGACGAGCAGTTCGCGCCCGTCTGTGGGTGCGACGGGAAGACGTACGGCAACGCATGTCAAGCGGCGATGAACGGTACCGGCGTGTTTCAACTGGCAGCGTGCGACGCGCCGCCCCCATGCGTCGAGGGGCAAATGAAAAACGACGGAT
>JADMIO010972908.1_pt1 | contig 11350 bp, 8 predicted proteins | sample 8958161 | NCBI WGS metagenome assembly JADMIO01 (sample SAMN16585339, study PRJNA669376) | soil metagenome | isolation source: Crop rotation soil | place: USA: Cullars Rotation, Alabama | collected 2011
CGAAGCGTTACTCGTGAAAAACACGCTCCGCCCGCCCCTCCGGGGCGGTTTACTTCTCAAGCAATGCTTCCACGGGTTTCGCGATCGGCTTCGCCTCTCGCTTCATCCGTGGCTACAGTCGGACGCCCCTCCGGGGCTGATTTTCGCGGATCGCTTGTCGTTCACGTCGACTTTAAATCTACCAGGGCCGGCGAAGGCAAAATGATCAGAAACGAATGACGAATGACAAATGACTCTTCCTACTCCCCAATAAACGCCCCAAACCCCTTGAGGCCCTCAATTCGATCGCACGCGATTTTGATCGTCGCCAGGATCGGCACCGCGATGAATGCGCCCGGGATGCCCCAGACGAACCACCAGAACATCACGCCGATCAGCACCGCCGGCGGGTTCAGTTTCAGCCGCCGGCCGTAGGCGATCGGGCTGACGAGGTTGTTCTGCAGATTGGTGATGAACAGGTAGCTGAGCGGGGCCATCACGATCACCCACGTCTGATCGCGCGTCGCCAGCGCCACCACCGACAGCAGGACGATCATCACCGCAGCGCCCAGATAGGGAACGAACTCGAAGACGAACGTGAAGAGCCCCCACATCAATGGCGACGGCATGTCGAGCCACCACATGATCAGTCCGACAACCGTTCCCTGCCCGATGTTGATCAGCGCCGTGACGCCGATGTAGCGCAGCACCACCGCTTCGGACTCATGAACGATTTCCTCGGCCGCCTTGCGCGTCGCCGACTGGCTCAGGGAATTGATGAACTTGTGATAGAACTTCCCGCCGGCCGCAAGGATCAGGAACAGCAGCAGGAGCACTTCGGCCAGGCCGCCGACAATTTCCGTCGCGGTGGTGATGAACCCTTCGGCAAATCCGGGTGGAGCGGCGGCGGGCGTCTGGACCGCTCGAGGCTCTCGTTCCGCCGATCCGTTATCAGCCGGCTGCTTTTCCGGCGCCTGCGGCTGTTGGCTGCCAGGCGACGACGGCCCGGAGGTCGGGCGCCGCGGCGACGGTTCTTCGCTTGTCGGCTTTGTCGCGTCATTCACAATCTTCGTGACTTTCGCTACGGGCTGGCGGAATTGCTCAAACCGCTGACGCGCCTGGGCGAACAGTTCCGGCGCCTGGTCGATCTTCGACCGAATTGGCAGGGAGAGCAGCATCCCCAGGCCCACCAGCAACGCCAGCAATCCCAGCACGATTCCCGCCCCGCTGATCAGGGGATGAATCCCCCGGCGCTGCAACCGGCGAACCAGCGGGCGAAACAGCGCGTTCAGCACGAGCGCGATCGCAATCGGAACGAGAAAGAGCCGGCCGAGGTAGAGCGCCGCGACCGTCGCAATGCCCGCGAGGATGACGAGGCTGGTGGTAATCGCATTTTGCTGCTTTTCGTTCACGGCTGGGAGCTTAACGGCGCGATCGCGAACGCGTAATGAAAGAAGTCTGCTGACTCTCCCGGTAATCGGGGAGAGGGCGCAAGACGATCGCACCGTCTCCCGATCTGGTAAGATGCCCCCTCGATCCACTTCCATTTGAACGAGGCCGAAGACCGATGACACGGACGCCGCGCTCTCCCCGGATTCAGAACTGGCTGTTCCCCCTGTTCGCCACCGCCGTCGCGGGTGTGATCACCGCGTCGTGCGCGCCGGTGCCGCCACCTGCCGCGAAGCGACCGGGTGCGCCCTCCGGTCTCGCTAAAGCGAGACCGCCGGCGAGCGCTCCGTCTTCTCTGCAGCCACAGTACGCGCAATTCGAGTGTCGCTGGGCGGACAGCCCGATCGAGATCGACGGCAAGGCGGACGAGCCGGCGTGGAAGAACGCGCAGGTCGTCGACCACTTCTATCTCCCCTGGCTCGGCAAGGACGCACGCCTGGCCAAGACCGCCACGCGGGCCAAGCTCCTGTGGGACCGCGAATATGTTTATTTCCATGCCGACATGGACGACCCCGACGTCTGGAACCAGGTGAAGGAGAACGACGGCCCGATCTGGACGCAGGACTGCTTCGAAATCTTCTTCAAGCCGGCCAAAGACAAGCCCGGGTACTACGAGTTTGAGTTCAGCCCCCTGAACAAGATCCTCGACATGTTCATTCCCGTCCGCAGCTTCGGCGCATGGGAACGTTTCCGCGACGACGGCCAGTTCAACATCACCACCGCCGTCCAGATCCGCGGGACCCTGAACAAATGGGACGACAAGGACCAGGGATGGAGCGTCGAGGGGAAGATCCCGTGGAAGAGTTTCATCCGCACCGGCGGCCGGCCGGAGCCCGGTGACGTCTGGTCTTTCTGCCTCTGCCGGGTCGACGCGAATCTCGGCCAGGAGGAGAACGAGTTGTCGGTCAACGCGCCGTTGAGCGGTCCGAAGCCGAACTTCCACAAGCACGAGGATTATTCGCCAATCCGTTTCGTCGGCCCGAAAAAGGAAGGCCAGACCGCCCTTCCCGAAAAGCTTCCGCCGTTGACGACCAGCAAGGTGATCGGCGCGCCCGAGCCTCCGCCGCCTTACCGGGTGGTGCCGGCGTATCCGAATCTGAAGCTTCCTTTTCCGATTAACATCGCTCGCGTTCCGGACAGCGATGTGATGCTTGCCATCGTCGCCGATAAAACCTACGCGCCGATCCGCGTCGTTTCATTCAGGGACGATCCCCAGGTCAGCTCCACCGACCTGCAACTCTCAATCGACGCCGTCGCGTGGGATTTTGCTTTCCATCCCGACTTCAAGAACAACGGCTACGTCTACATCGGGATGAATGCTCCTTTCACGAAGGAGCCGGATCGGATGGACCGCATCGTCCGCTATACGATGACGCGGCGGACGCCTTACACCATCGATCCCAACAGCGCGACGACGATTATCGAGTGGAAATCCGACGGCCATAACGGCGGCGCGATCGACTTCGGTCCCGACGGGATGCTCTACATCACCTCCGGCGATGGAACCAGCGATTCAGACCAGTGGCTCAGCGGCCAGGACCTGAGCCGCCTGCTCGCCAAATGCCTGCGCATCGATGTCGATCATCCCGACGCCGGGAGGAATTATTCAGTTCCCAAAGACAACCCGTTCGTCGGCCGCGAAAATGTTCGCCCGGAAACCTGGGCCTTCGGCTTTCGCAATCCCTGGCGGATGAGGTTTGACCCGAAGCAGGGGCATCTCTGGGTCACGCAAAACGGGCAGGACCAGTACGAGCAGGTTTACTTTGTCCGCAAGGGGGAGAACTACGGCTGGAGCGCGCAGGAAGGAAGCCATCCGTTCTACGTCGATCGCAATCACACCGGCATCCCGATCACCCCGCCCACCGTCGAGCATTCGCACGCCGAGGCACGCTCGCTGACCGGCGGATTCGTTTACTACGGCAACCAGCTTCCGGAGCTTCAAGGCTGGTACGTCTACGGCGACTATTCGACCGGTCGGATCTGGGCGGTGAAACATGACGGCCAGAAGGTCGTCGGAACGCGGGAGCTGGCGCAGACGCGCCTGAAAATCACCGCGTTCGGCACGAACAATCGCGGCGAACTGCTGGTCCTCGATCACGTCAAGGACTGCCCGATCTGGAAGGTCGTTCCCGCCCCGCCGGTCGCGGCGACTGCGAACTTCCCAAAGAAGCTCAGCGAATCTGGCCTCTTCAAGTCGGTCAAAGACCACACCATGCAGGACGGCATCCTGCCCTATTCCGTGAACGCCGAGCTCTGGTCGGACGGCGCGTACAAGCAGCGGTACATGGCGATTCCCGCGTCGACGCCGAACGACACCGGCGACGGCGACCGGCGAATCACATTCAACAAGAATCGCGGGTTCGACTTCCCGGATGGAACGGTGCTGGTGAAGTCGTTCGCGCTGGAGCAGAAGGCCGGCGATCCGGCCAGCCGCAAGTGGATCGAAACCCGTTTCTTCACGAAGCAGCAAGGCGAATGGGCCGGCTATTCGTACGAATGGAACGACGAAGGCACGGACGCCACGCTCGTCGAGAACAACGGCAAGGATAAGGATTTCAAAATCGCCGACGAGAAAGCGTCGGAAGCAACCCGCACGCAGAAGTGGCACTATCCGAGCCGCACCGAGTGCATGGTCTGCCACGCCCGGGCGGCGAACTTCGTGCTCGGCCCGAGCCTGCTGCAGATGAACAAGGACCATGACTACGGCAACGGGCACATCGAAAACCAGCTCGCGGTGCTGGAGCGGCTCGGCCTGATGCGCACCGACTGGCGCGGCGAAGTCAATGGCGAGATCCGCGCCGAGGGCAAGAAGCTGGGCCTGACGAAAGAGGCGCTCGACGAATACGTGCAGAAGCAGACCGCGACAATCGAAAAAACGCCGAAGACCGCGTCGGCCTTCCTCCCCAAGCCGCCCGGCGAATACCAGAAGCTCGTCAATCCTTACGATGAATCGCAGGACCTCGAGGCCCGCGCGCGGTCTTACCTGCAAAGCAACTGCGCGATCTGCCATATCGAAGCCGGCGGCGGCAACGCCGCGATGGAGCTGGGATTCACCACGCCGCGCAAGGACATGAAGCTGATCGACACCAGGCCGCTGCACAATAATTTCGGCATCGAAGGGGCGAAGCTGGTCGCACCCGGCGACCCGGCCAAATCGGTCCTTCTGCATCGCCTGACGGTTCGCGGCACCGGCCAGATGCCGCCGCTCTCGACATATGTCGTGGATCAGCGCGCGGTGGAGCTGATGCGGAAGTGGATCGAGCAGCTGAAGCCGGAGAGCGCGGCGTTGAAGTAGGGTCCGCATTGCGGACCGTTCGCACACCGACAACCGTCCGCATTACGAACCATCACAACGGTCCGCAGTGCGGACCCTACAACTAACATGCTCGACCTCCCTACCCCTGCCTTGCTTCTCGACGCCGCGAAGGTCCGCAACAACCTCCGCAAGATGGCGGACTTTGTTCGCGGGCATAACCTGCGCCTTCGCCCGCACACCAAGACCCACAAATCGCTGAAGATCGCCCGCATGCAGCTTGGTGAAGGCGGCGCATCCGGGCTCACCGTCGCCAAAGTCGGCGAAGCCGAGGTGATGGCCGACGCCGCCGACGATCTGCTGATGGCTTATCCGGCGGTCGACGCCCGGCGATGTCTTGAGCTGGCGACCCTTGCGCAGCGGAAGACGGTTCGCGTTGGCCTCGACTCCATCACGGCAGCGCAATCGCTCAGCGCCGCGGCGCAGCGTGCCGGGAGCACGATCGGAATTTTGGTCGATGTGGATGTCGGCATGCACCGCACCGGCGTGCAGTCGCCGGGCGCTGCCGCGGAGCTCGGCCGGCAGATCAGCAGGCTTCCGGGCCTGCGCGTCGACGGGATCATGTTCTATCCCGGCCACATCGGCGTAAAGGTCGCCGAGCAGGCGCCGGAACTGGCCAAGGTCGAAGCCATCCTCCGCGAGACAACCGATCTATTCAAAAAGCACGGCCTGTCGTTAGACATCATCTCCGGCGGATCCACACCCACCGGCTACCAGTCGCATCTCATCAAGCACCTGACGGAAATCCGCCCGGGGACTTACGTCTTCAACGACATGAACTGCGTGCATGGCGGATTCTGCACACTCGAGGAGGTCGCCGCGCGAATCGTCTGTACGGTGGTCAGCGACGCGGTGCCGAACCAGATCGTCATCGACGCCGGCACAAAAACGCTGACCAGCGATCGCTGCGGCCCCGCGCCGGATTCCGGGCATGGATACATCGTCGAGTATACGCAAGCGAAGATCGTGAAGCTGACCGAGGAGCATGGACAGGTCGATGTAACCGCTTGCCCCTCGCGCCCGAAAGTCGGCCAGCAGGTGACGGTCATCCCCAATCACATCTGTCCATGCGTGAATCTGCAGGACCGGGTCTGGTGGCAGGAACCGGGAGAGAGCCCGGTCGCGATGCATGTCGATGCGCGGGGGAAGGTGTTTTGATCGAGAGAATCGGCGTCGTTTGAGCTTCCCTTGTCTGGCGTGCCAAGAGGGCGCGAAGGCGCGATAGCGCGAAGCTCACGCGAAGGACTGCTCTCCCTTCGCGAAAACTTCGCGCTATCGCGCCTTCGCGCCCTCTTGGTCGGCAGGATTTGGTTGCTGCGTAAGGTTCCGCCGCAAACTCCCGCCCCCGCACAAAGCCCGAAAATTGCTCTTGAAACATCGGTTAGGCCTTTGTACGATCCTGCCGTGCAGTCGATGGGTCACAAGATCCGCCGGGCCCGTGTCCGAATGGCCCTTACCCTGGAAGAACTCGCTCATAAAGCGAAGATTTCCAAGGCTTATCTCTCGCTCATTGAAAACGGGCGGGTTGCCAATCCTCCTAGCGACGAAAAACTTCGCCGAATCGAGCAGGCGCTGGGCATGGCGGCCAATGAGCTGATCGGCCAGGCGCAACTTCAGCGCACGCCTAGCGATGTGCGCACGATCCTCGAGCGCCTGGTCCGCCAGGGAGGACGCAAAGGGCTGGACGAAGCGGCTTTAGGTCCCGGGAACGCTGACGCCAAGCCGCTGGATCTCGACGCCGCGTACATGAACGGCGTGCTGCAGGAATTGGCCGACCGGGCCACCGGGAATGTCGAGCCGATCCGTCCGGCGTCGGTCCCCGGTCGTGCAACCCCCGTCGTGAACAAGGTTTCTGCCGGCTACCCGCGCGATTTTACCGATTTGAATTACCCGCCTCGCGTCGCGGATGCCTATATCACCGCGCCCGGCGTCGAGGATCCCGACGCATTCGCCGCCCGCGTCTCCGGTGACAGCATGTCCCCCAAGTACAGCGAGGGAGACATCGTGATTTTTTCCCCCGCGGCCGTGTGGAAAGACGGGTCCGACTGTTTCGTCCGCCTGGAAGACGGCCAGACCACGTTCAAGCGCGTTTTCGTCGAGGCCGGCGAAGCAGGCAAACAAAATCTCCGCCTGGAGCCGCGCAATGACAAATATCGCCCGCGGGTTGTTCCGCGCGAGGAGGTCCAGGGGGTCTACAAGGCGGTGTTTGTGTATCGGGCGGTTGGGGACTGAGGAGAATCTGAGATTTTGGATTTTGGATTTGTGATTTTGGATTGACGACGACTTTGGGGAGGAGACCCGCCGCCTCGCTTACTGCGAGTGCGGCGGGTTTTGCTGCGCTCTTTGACAAGTGAATAGACGGCGGCGGCGGTTGGCGATCGACCGGTCGACTGCGCGTCGGCCTAACCCGCGTTGGTCGGTGTTCCCAATGGGAAATGATACACATTGATACAACGCCACCGCTTGTTCAGCGCGCACAAGCCCCCTTCATCCCCTCCAGCGTTTTCCGGTGGAGGCAGGGCAGGGACTCACGTAAATAGCGTGAATTGCTAATCGTACGTCAACCGCGCGAACCTCTTCCCCGCCCTTCCCGCAGCATCCGGGCCGGGTCAATCGCACCCGTGATACAGATTGATACAACTCCGGCGCGCTCCCCGGGAAGGAACCTGCCGCCAATCGAAAGAGATCAAATCTAATTATCCTGCTGCCCTCGGCCCGGCTTCTCCGTCACCGTCGTGTCATACCGCACGCCATCCGGCACCGGGACGGCGACCGGCGTGGTGATGCCGTGATCGCCCTGGGTACGCCGCGTGGCGTCGACCGCAATGAACGATGTGAAGGAGGACATCAGGCCATACTCCAGCGCCACTTGCTTGATCTGCCCCGGCAGATCGATGCCTGCACGATAGGTCGCTTCATCGGCGAGGTCGGAAATTTTTCCGCGCGCCCAGACGACCGGCAGCGCCTTGCTCGACAGCGGATCGGCGCGCCGCACGGGGACCGTCAGCGTCCGCGTTTCGCCGTTCACGCGGCCGGTGATGCGGACCGCGCCATCCATCTCGCCGGCGAAGGTGCCGGTCAGCAGGATCGGCCGGCCGACAAAGAGGTCGGGAATCTGCCGCGGATAGACATCGCGCACACCCATCCCGCCGAAATCGATCCGCACATCCGTCATCGCCGGATGGCTGACGCGATCAAAGAACTTCGCCATGACCTCGTTGGGATTGTCATTGAGGCTGACATAGCCGGCGGCGCCGCGGCCGAGCTTGGCCATGTGATCGAGCAGGTAGCGATTGACCGAAGGCCCGACGCCGAAGCTGAAGACGCGGCTCTCGCCGATCCAGCCGTGCATCGCTCCCAGGATCTCCGCTTCGTTGCCGATGAACCCGTCGGTGAGAAACGCGACAATGCGCATGCGCTCGGGGTCGCGCGGGAAATCAAGGCTCTTGCGCATGCCGTCGAGCATCATCGTCCCGCCGCCGGCGCTCATCGACGAAACGTAGCGCATCGCATGGTCGATGTTCTCGGCTGTCGCGGGAACCGGCTGCGCGGACATCAGCTCGGCGTTGTCCGCGAACTTCACAACCTGGAAACGGTCGGCGGGCGACATCCGCTGTAATGCGTAGAGCATCGCCTGCTTCGCCTGCTCGATCGGCCGACCGCTCATCGACCCGGAGACGTCGAGCGTAAAGACAAATTCCAGCGGCATGCGCGGAAGCTGCGCCAGCTCGGCCGGCGGCAAGACCATCAGCGAAAAATATCCGCCGGCCTCCGTGCGGGCGGCGACGATGCTCGACTGGACTCCATCAACCGGTTTCCAGCGGAGAATGAAATCCTTGTTGGGAATCGAGTCGTGGCTGGAAAGTTGCACGGCGAGTTTTGCGACAGGCAGCAGCCCGCCATCAGACAACGGCGTCGCCGTTCCAGCCCGCGTGGGATAAGCCTTGTTATCCAGCATCGCGTCGTAGTCATGGTTGACGCTGACAACTTGCGAGAGCGCCACACCCGGATCGAGCGCTACCTGCAGAGAAATATCGTGTCCATTTCGCGTGCCGGGCCGCAGGTAGCTGATCTCTGTCTTCTGCCCGCTTGCGCCCCGCGCACTGGGGCCAACCGCGCCAACGCCGCCACTCGCTCCCGGCGGGTTAAACCGCGGCCCGACCACCATCGGGAAAACCAACTCATACCAGCCGTCGGAATAGGTGAGTGTGTGGAAGTAGCGAATGTTGATGTCGATCTGCTTTCCCGGCTCGATGTTCGCCACGGATTGCGTGAAGATGTTCGGCCGCTCCTGCGTCAGCAGCGACGCGACAAACCCCTGGGCACGGGCGTTTTCGTAGATCTGCCGCGCCTGCTCGCGTTCGCGAATCACGCCTCGGATGCGCCGATCGCCGACGGTCATCACAAACTCGTTCACCGCGGCGTTGGCCGGCAGCGGAAAGACATAGACCGCTTCAATCTTTTCCGAGAACGGGTTGTGAAACTGCTGGGTGACGTCGACGCTGGCGATGTATCCCGCGACGGACGCTTTCACGTCCGTGTGCTTGAGCGGGCAGGGGAGCATTTGCTCGGGAGGAGTATCCGGACGCATTTTTGCCAACAGGGATCCGGACCGCGGAAGCATGCCGTCATCCGCTTGCGGTCTCGCGCCGCCGTTGTTCTTTTCGATGATCCAGAGTTCTTCGCCGGGCGCGGGGAGGGATTGAGGAGGGACGAGGCTTGCAACTTGCCCTTCTGGATTATGGTATTCGGGTGAGCCAGGATAGAGACTTGGATTGGACATGCCTCTGCCGGCCTGACTAGCGGACCAGTCTGCCGTCGAGGTCTTCCCGGAGATCGCTCCGATCGGCGCACCGCAACCTTGTTGATGGGCAATGATCGCCGCGACAAGGCTGAACAACAGTGCAAACGCAGCAAAGCGAATCGTCTGCTTGACCCACGTTCGGTACTGTCCAGTCGTCATGATGGAACTCCTCGGATGTTGTAGGGTCCGCACCGCGGACCGATTTCCCCCGGTCGCACAAAACGGTCCGCAATGCGGACCCTACATCGCGCACAACAATTCCCTCAGCGGTTCGTCGCCTCCACCGCCACCTTCGCCGGCACTGGATTTCCATCCGGGCCGGCGGCGGCCTGGAGCGTCAGCTCGTAGCGCGGGTCTTCCCCCCCGCTGACCTGCACCGTCAAACGCGCCACACGCGTGCGACCGCTGGGCAAACTCTCATCTGTGCTCAGCGCGGCGATCACGACCTTCTCGTCGATCAACGCCTTGGGGTCGTAGTAAGGCGGCTTGGCAAACGCGGGATGTTCCGCACCGGCGATGCCGGAAAGCAGCGCGTTGCCGGTCAGCGATCGCAGCGAGAACTGGTACGCCGCCAGCGGTTTGTCCGCAGTGTCGATGTAGATGTCGACGGTCTGGAAGTGGGACACAGGCGAGCGCCTCGTCGCCGGGGCGTCTTCATCCTCTCTCCCGGTATTCCGGGAGAGGGTTAGGGTGAGGGGTTCGCGCGAGCGATGTGATTCTGCAATCGAGTATCGGTTGCCCGGACCCTCACCCCCGCCCTCTCCCGGAGTACCGGGAGAGGGAGTAAGCGTCGTCGCCACGAGGCAGCACACAGCGAGAATCGTTGTCGCGAAGCTCATTGCACGCCTCCCTTCACCCGCACTGCGGTCCTGGCGATCAGGTCGACATCCTGCTGATCGACGACGCCGTCGTGATTCACATCCCACAAAGGATCGGTGTGATGCGATTTGATGCCGCGGGCGACGGTGAAGGCGTCGAGCACGTTCACGACGCCGTTGCGATCGATGTCCTCAGCGGCAAGGCGGACGTTCGCCGGCGGCGCCGCGGGTGCGCTGGCCTGACGACCTGACTCGGCTGTCGGTGCGCTCGCGCTGGGCTGGAGTCCGTGACCATCGTTGAAGACGGCGACCTTGAGCCCGATCGCCAGGAGCGCCGCCGCCGCGATTCCCCCGCCAACCCGCCGCCAGATCTGAATCCGCCGAGAGCGGGCCAGGTGGTATCGCGCCTGTGCGCAGATCGCCTGGTCGACCGCTGCCGGAACGGCCGTTGTCCGGTACAGCGACGTCAGATCCGCCGCCAGTCGCGGCGGCAGCAGGAGGTCGTCATTGTCAGAGAATGGCTTTGACGGATCGGACATCGCTCGGCTCTCAAAAGATGAAGCAGGACAACCTGGCCAAAGGTTCATTCACGGTGAAAAATATTCGTGCGTCCGCGGGTCGACCTTCAGGGTGTTCAACGCGTTATGCAGCCGGGATTTTACCGTGCCGACGGGAATGGCCAACGCTGTCGCGATTTCCACGAGCGACAATCCATCGACAAATCGCATGAGCAGAACTTCGCGATGGGTATCGGGAAGCGCGGCCAGCACCGCGGATAATTCTGGGCGCGAATCCCCGGGATCTTCCTGCGACTCGTCAGGCATGGAATGGATCGCGACATCGTCAGCGACCAGCCGCATCGTCTTGCGCTTCGCCGCCAGCGCCAGGTGCTTCACAACCGGATAGAGGAACGTGGTCATCGCCGCCGAAAGCTTTCCAGCACAGTGGGATCCGAAGCTTGGAATTCACGTGACTTGAAGTCGCGGC
>JADMIO011367323.1_pt1 | contig 11350 bp, 4 predicted proteins | sample 8958161 | NCBI WGS metagenome assembly JADMIO01 (sample SAMN16585339, study PRJNA669376) | soil metagenome | isolation source: Crop rotation soil | place: USA: Cullars Rotation, Alabama | collected 2011
AACCCGACATCATACTGGAAAACACGTCCACCGGCGCCCGGGGCTTCTGGCAGATGAACGGCACCGCCGTGAGCAGCTGGGTCGGGCTGGCCGCCGCCGCGTCGACGGATTGGCGCGTGGCTGCGGCGGCGGATTTCAATGCCGACGGCAAACCCGACTTGGTGCTGGAAAACACGGTCACTGGCGCGCACGGCTTCTGGCTGATGAATGGCACGGCGGTGACCAGTTGGGTCGCGCTGGGCGGAGTAGCCACCCAATGGCGGATTGTGGCCACGGGGGACTTCAACAACGACGGCAAACCTGACCTCGTCTGGGAGAATACCACCACGGGAGACCGCGCCATCTGGCTAATGAATGGCACGGCGTTTGGTAGCTCGGTGTATTTGTCCAATATCGCCACGACGTGGCACATCGCGCCCTGAGGCCGAGACACTGACGGGACCGCAAGGACGGTCCCGTCGGCTGCCGTGCCAGTGGATAACCTTCGAATCAAGCGAGGGTTATCTAAGTATTGTTACGCAGGTACGGCTTTGTCTCTGGATTACGCCCAGCCGTATCTTCAGCTTTGCCGCACAACCCTGAACTAGCGAACCCAAGCGGGCGTAGGCCCGTGCTTCTGTTTATGAAAATCATCCCGTCCTTCCTCCGACTCACGCTGTTGTCCGCCTTGTCCTTGGTCCGTCTCCCCGCCCAGACCGTCGATCAGATTATCATCTTCAAGGGGACTGAGTTTGTGCAAACCTCCGCGGGCTCTGCGGTGGTGAATCCCAAGGCACCGGGACCGAGTTACGGCGGGCCCTACAGTTTTAACGTTTCCGTCCAAGGCGACGACCTGAGCGGCATCACCGCGCCGGTGATCACGCTGGCGCCCGGATCCTTGTTCCCGTCGGAGGATCCGACCCAGCACAATGGTGGAACCCTGACCTTCAACTCGAACGACCAGGAATGGGTCTATGGGCTCAATGGCAACAATTACGGCGGCGTATCCTTGGCGGCCCGCGACGCCAGTTTCGCGCCTGGCGACTACGGCATGACGGTCCTGGGCACGTCGTTCACACTGCACTTCCCGGCGACTTCGTTTCCCGTCAATACCCCGACCGTGACCCTTACGGGAGGCAGCTGGGTGGCGGGCAAATATGTGATCGACGTCAGCCAGGCGCTCACGATCACGACGAATGCCTTCACGAATTTCAACCAGAACGCCGACGGCGCCATGGAACTGCGGGTGCAGGACACCGCGGTCGACATGTTTGCGTTTTACTCGGACGATACTGCCGGCCCGAATTTCCACACCTATACGATTCCGGGTGGAACGCTCACCGCCGGGCGGGATTATCGCGGTTCGGCGGCCTTCTACGGCCTGATGGACCGTCCGACGGTCCCGGGCCTCGATAGCTTGAACGCGGCGGTGTATGCCATGGAGACGCAGTTCACCATTGCGACGATCTCGGCCCCGACGCCCGGAGCGCAGGCCACTTTTTACCGGGTGGGTAACCTGGGCAACCAGGACAGTGGCGGTGGCTATAGCGAAGTCCGCGACGTCACCAAGACGGGTGGCGTGATCTATGCCGTCGGCAACACGATTGCCTACGACGGTTCGATCCAAGCGGACACGGGTTTCCTTTGGACCTCGACCGCCGGCATGACGGCGCTACCGAACGTCGTGAATACTTTCACCACGAATCCCGGTTTTGTGACCGGGTCGGCCATTACGCCTGATGCCGCCTACATCGCCGCGCGCACCCGCGCCGGCAGCGGCGGCAACCAGCGTCACGCCAACCGACTGACGACCAGTGACTTTACGAACCTGGATTTGGGCACAATCAGCGGCTTCCCCGCCTACAGCGCGGCGGTGTCCATTTCGAATGACGGATCTGTAATGTACGGGTTTTCGCTCTATGCGGCGAATCCCCGGATCAAGGCGGTCCGCCTCGACGCCAGTGGACCCACGGTCACCGCGATTCCCTTCCTCAATGGTTCCGACAACCAGAGCGCCCCGGCGCCCCGGGCAATCTCCTCGGATGGCTCGGTCATGATCGGTACCAGCAGCAATTTCGCCGTCACCGGTGGCAATCTCAACATCGCCGGCAACCAGGCTTTCCGGTACCTCCACGGCAGCGGGATTGTCGGATTTCCGTTCCTGGGCGGCGGCACATGGAACGGGGCGTTGGCCCTTTCCGCGGACGGCAACCTGGCTCTCCTCACGGGCAACAGCACGGCTTATTCCGGCGGCGAAGTGTACCTGCACAACCAGACGGGGGGTACGACGACTTCGCTCGGGGCGCCGACCGGTTACAACAACCCCTCCAATGGTGGCGGGATGAATTCGGACGGGACGCTCGTGGTGGCTGCATTCGGCCTCTCACCCAACTCGTGTTTTGTCCGCAATGGCGCGGGTTGGCATAATCTTTCGACGGTAATGACCCGCGCCGGGGTGGATCTCACCGGCTGGACGCTGAACAGCGTCTTCGGCATGTCCCCGGACGGAACCTTGGTGTGGGGTGCGGGCAACCACAATGGCAGCACCGAGGGCTGGGTGGTGGAGTTCACCGCCGGTTACCTGGCCGCTTATGGCTCTTCGCATGACTTCAATGCCGACGGCAAGCCCGACATCATCCTGGAAAACACCAGCACCGGCACCCGCGGCTTCTGGCTGATGAACGGCACGGCCGTCAGCAGCTGGTCGTTGCTGTCGGGGGTGGCCACCCAGTGGCGGATTGCCGCCGCGGCCGACTTCAATGCCGACGGCAAGCCGGACCTCCTGTGGGAGAACACGGTGACCGGGGATCGCGCTTTCTGGCTGATGAACGGCACGGCTTTTTCGAGCAGCGTTTATCTCACCAATCTCGACCCGGCGTGGCGGTTTGCGGGCGCGGCGGATTTCAACGCCGATGGCAAACCCGACATCATCCTGGAAAACACGTCGACGGGCGTGCGGGGCATCTGGCTCATGAACGGTACGGCGGTCAGCAGTTGGGTGTTCGTCTCGGGAGCGGGCACCGAGTGGAAGATCGCCGCGGCGGCCGATTTCAATGCGGACTTCAAGCCGGACCTTGTCCTGGAAAACACGGTCACGGGGGCTCGCGGCTTCTGGCTGATGAACGGCACCTCAATCAGCAGCTGGGTGTTCCTGTCGGGCGTGGCCACGGATTGGAAGATCGCGGCAGCGGCGGATTACACGGGCGACGGCAAGTCGGATTTGCTGTGGCAGAATACCGTCACCGGCGACCGCGCCTTCTGGCAAATGAACGGGACGGCCTTCAGCAGCGGGATTTACCTCTCCAACCTCGCCACGGACTGGCGGATCGCCCCCTGATCCTGTGCGACCTTCGCCGCGGCTTGGCCTAAACTGTAGCCAGCCGCGGCCAAGTCCGCCACGGAAGGCTCGCGGGCACGAGGCGTTGGACTAGAGGGTGACCAGCGAAGGATTTCTCTCGGAGAATGCCGGGGACAGTACGCCGTCATACCGACAGGCCACGGTTCGGTCGGGTGACATCACGGCAAACATCATCGTCGGCTTGATGAGGCCTTGGGCCAGGAGAGTGGCATTGAGGGTCTCGATAAAATCGATCAGGCACGTATCCTTGGGGTCCTTGGGGTCAAAGTTGTGGCCGAGACCCCGGTCGACGAAGAGGTCGATCAAACCCCCGTACGCCAGAAAATGCGTGAAGCCGAACTGACGGTTGAGCAGCGGCAGGATGTCCTGCGCCCGCACGCCCTCGAACGATTCATGGGAGCAATCGTGATTCACAAACACCGGGTCGAGGCGCTTGAACTGGTGGTTGTACCTCAGGCGGTCGGGGAGGAAACGCCACAGGCTTTCCATCCAGGTCAGAACCTCCGGCCACCGCATGTGACCGTTGCGCCCGATCATGTCGTTCGTGGCGAAGACCCCCGTGGGTTTGAGGGATTTGTGGCAGCTCGCAAAGATCTTCTCCAACTCGACGAAGTGATGGAGGGAATGACTGGCCATGATGCCACTATAGCTGCCCGCGGCCGGATCCCACCGGTTAAGATCGACGGCGCTAATCCGCACCACATCGCTCACGTTCGCCTGGCGCGCTCCGGCGAGGCCGCGTTCGATGAGGACAGGTGAGAGTTCAAAGCAGTCGAGGGTGAAATCGGTGATCCCCCGAGCGCGAAGCCGCGCCGCCACCTGGATTTCGAGCGAACACTCACCCGCGCCGAGGCTAACAAAGCGATGCGGGCCCGCCTGGCCCAGGGTGGCCCGCCTGAAATATTCCGCGTAGAACTCCACCACCGTGTCCACCCCGCAAACGGCATTGAGCTTCGGCCGGACGTACTTGTTCGACCAGTAATGAAAAATGCCGGGCAATTCGTGCATGTTTTCCACATGCCGGTACTGCTCAATCTGCTTCTGGACCAATTTGGTATAACTGGGGTCTTCCATGTTGGTTGCGGACTCTTATTGGCGACGCAGCCAAATGTTGCCGCCCGGATTTCGCAGGAAAAGCGGGGCGTTGGCCTCAAACCACGGCCGGTGTCTCTGCAGCAGGAAATTCGTGAAAAGCAGGATTTCGAATTCCGAGTTATACTGCAGGAACGCCCGCAACTGGTAGGCTTCCGTCCACGCCCGGCGGGCCTTGATCCACTCCGCGGGATACTCAAACGGCCAGAAGATGTCGTGGATGTGGATCAGCACACCCGGCTTCAAGCTGGGGATGATGTCCGAAAAGATCAGGTTAACGTCGCTGCCCAGCTTCAACACATGGGTCGAGTCCACGAAGAGGATGTCATTCGCCTCCAGCTGGGCGAAGACCGTCAGGTCCACATCCTGGAGTTTGCGTTCGATGATCGTATGCTGGCGATCCCCCGGCCGCAGGAGGGGGCGTAATACGTGGGTATACGGCTCGATAAAGGTGAGCTCGATTTGGCCGTCAAAACTGCGGTCATTTGTGTCCAACATCAGGGCCGAGGAAAAGCCCGACCCGATCTCGATGATCCGCCGCGGCCGGAATTGGCGCATCATGGCATAAAGCGTGACGCCGTCGCCAAACGAGTAATGTCCGTTGGCAAAATGATACCGGAAGCCCTCGGATTTTTCCGTGGGAAACGGGCACTCGTCAAAGAAGGGCTTCAGGTCCTGCAGCAGGGCGAGCTGCTCCCCGGTGCGGAGATTGATTCCGGGAACGGACGCGGTGGCATGGTTCTTCCCCAGCGCCGCCTGGCGGTCTTCCGCGGACGGAACCGCGGAATAGAAGTGGCCGGGCGGGACAAACTCGGTGTCCCGCAAATGCGTGGCTTCGAGTTGCCGGCGGTTGCGATACTCCGCGCAATCCAACAGCAGCAACAACAAGCCCTCGCGGGTCTGGGCCTTGGAGTCGAGGGCCTGGGTATAGTGGCTGAGTTCGTCAGGTCGCGGCGCGCGGCGGAGGATGGACTCGTAGCTTTGCAGGACAAATTGTTCAGTCGCCATGTCGGGGGCAGGTAGGAGTGGGCAAAGGAAGGAGGGAAAGCAATTCGAAGGCGCGGGGAAGGGGCGGCTCCCGGAACCGCACATGGGCCCTAAGCGGACGGCGGCACCGCGGGAGCGGCGGGATGCTGCAAGATCCAAAGCCGCACGAAGGCGACCGAGAGCCGCCGGACGTCACCGGACAGGCCGAGATCCGCCGGGGCGGCCGCATCGGGGAATTGGAAGGTCAACTCCAGCACGTGATCATGTGGTAGTTTGCCCGGGAGTTCCCAGATGGTTTCGGTCGGTTCCGCACGCTTCAGCTCGATCATTTCGGGATGGGTGCCTTCCGGCGTGATGAGGCGCACGCGCTGGCGGGCGATCTTGCCGGGTGCAAGCATGGGATAGAGCACCGCGTGCACTCGGAGGCCCGATCCCTGGGCGGGAAGTCGCAAACGCAGCGTGGCCCGCGAACCAATTGTCCACCGCAACGCCGCATCCGGCATGCTCCAGCCCTCGGCCAGGTACGGCGCATCTTGGTTGGACTGGCCAAACTTGATGACTTGGCCAGGGGGGTAATCCGCGGCGCGGCGACGCGGCAGTGGCCGCGGCTTCGCCGGATCGCCCAGTAAAGGCTCCACGGCCGAAAAGAACTGCCGTTGGGCAGTCGCGAACGAAAAATGACGCTCAATGTTCCGGACTCCGCCGTCCGACAATGTCTGCCAGAGGACAGGGTCAGTATAGGCGCGAATCACCGCCTCGGCGAACGCGGGGGCTTCGTCCGCGACGAGGACGTCTACGCCATCGTTCAGGAACATCCCCTCGGTGGCCACCGAGGTGGCAATGACCGGCACGCCATGAGCCATGCTTTGGTTGACCTTGCCCTTGACGCCGGCCCCATAGCGCAGCGGCGCAATCGACAGTCGGGTCTGCTGGTAAAGCGGGTTTAAATCGGCCACGTACCCGTGGATCACAATCCGGTCATTTGCCCTCCGGATAATACGTTCGGGAGTCTTGCTGCCGACAATGTGCAGGGTCAGCCCGGGCACGCGCGCCTCAATCAAGGGCCAGACCTCGTCGAGAAAGAATTCCACCGCATCCACGTTGGGCGGATGGTTGAAGCCCCCAATAAACATGATGCCCGAGCGTTCACCGAAGGTGGGTCCCCGCGGGTGCAGCTCATGGATGTTGGAAACGAGCGCGATTTTATCGGCAGGCACATAGCGGGCCAGCAGTTCGGCCTCGACCGGGCTGACCACGAAGACCAGGTCGGAGTTGGCACACAGCGCCAGTTCGCTTTCCTGGCTTTCCTCCGCGGCGGCGTGCAATTCGGGGGAATCCTCGAGCAACGCCTGGCGTTGCAGCCGAAGGAAAAGCAGGTCGACGGTATCAAAAATCAGCCGCGCGTTGGGCGCGGCCCGGCGAAGGAGGTCGAGATAGGCCTCGGCGTTTGATTTCCGGGACAGGATGATGACATCGAACGCGTACGCATTGGTCTCCAGCCAACGGTTGAGATTCGTAACATGCGGCGCCGCGAGGTATTCGACGCCCTCCCGGCGCAGGAGGTTGGTGAACGGCTGGTAGGTTTCCAGATTCGTCGCCACGAAGGTCGTCTTTAGCTCCGCGCGCGCCAGCATGAGCAGCAAGTTGTACATCCGCAGCGATCCCGAATCGGCATCCGGCGTAAGCGCACACGAGTCGACCACCAGCACGCGGGCCCGCGCGTGGCGGTCTCGCGTCAGGGGCAGCAGGGTGGGGTCCACGCCGAGCTTTTCCAGCGCCGGCGCCCACTTCTCGGCGAAACTCTTCCGGTTGACGACCTGGTGTTGCTTGACGCCCGAGCGGAGATCCCGCCCCGAACTCGCGCCTTCATGGTGGATGATATGCGCCGCCGGCTGGTAATACACATGCCGCCCGGCCGCGCGCACCGCGAAGGCGAGGTCCGAATCCTCGTAATAAGCCGGGCAATACCGCGAATCAAAGCCCCCGAGTTCCTGAAAGAAATCCCGCGGGATCAGCAGGCAGGCGCCGGAACAGTAGTCGACCTTCCGGAGGTAATTGTACTCGGGGCTGCCTGGGTCGTCCCCGCGGCCATAGTTCGCGGCGGTGCCGTCCTCCCACATCACGCACCCTGCCTCCTGCAGTCGGCCATCGGGGTAGACGAGTTTGGCCCCCACGGCCCCGGCATCAGGCTTGAGCACAAAGACCTCATGCAACGCGTCCAGCCACCCCGGCGTCACCTCCGTGTCGTTGTTCAGGAACAACAGGTATTTCCCCCGCGCCTCCGCCGCCCCGCGGTTGCAATTCAGCACGAAGCCGCGGTTGGTTTCATTCGAGAACAACCGCAAGCCGCTGACGAGCGCCAGCGCCTCGCGGACGTGGGCCTCGGAATTGTCGTCGATGATGATCACTTCAAAGCTGGTCCGCCCCGCGTGGCGCACCAGCGACTCGAGGCACGCCAGCGTCAGCTCGAGCTGGTTGTAGACCGGGATGATGATGGAAACCTCGGGCTGCGCCGGCTGGGGCAGTTTCAGCAAAACGACCCGCGAGTGGCAGGCCTCGCGCGAGGCCTGCAGGAGCTCACGGTCCGGAATCTTGATTTCGGGCAGCAACACCTGCCGCAGCATCGAGCCGTTCTTGAGCCGCGCCGTCAGCTGCAGTTCGGCCTGTCCGGACCCCAGCCGCAGATGGCCCGCAAAGCCGGAGTTGATCGCCGCGCGGGTCAGCGGAAAACTCTCGGCCACATCCTTGCGGGCGATCCCGTGTCTGAGCCACGTTTGATTATCGGCGAACTGGACCGTGAGGCTGGAAATTTCGTACTGCGGATGGAAACACCATCCGTGCACATACCAGTCCTCATCCGGAGTGGCTTCCGGGGCGCTGCTTTCCAGCCGTGCAACCAACGGACTGAGACCGGCCATGATGGTCGTGGTGTGAAAAGGCGTCCACGTTGCCGACTCGTCCGCACAGTATTCAAACGTTCCCAAGTGAAAACCCGCGGGGATATATGCCTCCAGCACGAATCCGCTTTCCGCCGCCCCCGGGAGGCTCGGAAGAGCGGCCGCCACATCCGGCCGCGGCCGGCCCGAGCGGCATTCCACACAGTACTCGGAATCCAACCGCAATCGGACACGCAGGCTCGTGTCGGACCGGGTGGTGACCCAGCCGGTCATTTTCAACAACCCGGTGGGCGCCTGTTGGGCGCCTTCGGGCTCTATGGCGTAGAAATAAGGGCTGTGGGCAAAGTCCCGGGCAATCATGGCTGGTGGGGGCGATCGGATTTGACCCGCCGCCGGGCGGCCAGGCGACAGATCAAACGGCTTTCGTAGCGGGCGAGCTCCTTGCGGGTGCCTTGCAGGGTCATCAAGGAGGAGTTCAAATCCTTGGCCTGCTGCTGGAGCGTGGCCTCATTGGTCAGCCGGATGGCATTGAGCTCATCCACCGATTGCCGGAGCACCTCCCCTTGTCGCAGGAGACGGTTTACCTGGCCCAGGGCGTGGTTCAGGGTCCCCGTGAGCCGGCGGACCTCGGACTCCGCCACCTCGGTTCGCAGCTGCGCATCCAACAAGGAGCCGGCGGTGGCCCTCGCCTCCACCTTCTTTTCAATCAGGTCTCGCCGCAAGACCGTTACGGCCGCCTGGGTTTGCTGCACCTTGTGTTCGCGCTCGGCCGCCACTGCGCGGGCCTTGTGCAACTCGGCATCGAGGGAAGCGGCCCATGCCGTGCGCTCCGCAAGCTGGGACTGCAGCTGGGCATAGTTCCGCCGCGTCGCGGCCAGTTCCGCGTCGAGCGCCAGCGCCCAAGAGGTGCGCTCGGTATATTCGTGAGTGATTCGGGCGAGCTTGGTTCGTTCCGCCTCCAATTCGGCCTCCAGCGATTTGGCCCACGAGAGGTTCTTTTCGCCGACTGCGGTTTGGTGCGAGAGTTCGGCGCGAGTTTTTTGGACGTCGGTCTCGAGCACCTGGCAGGCTGCGGCCCGTTCCGCAGCCAGCTGGGTGAGCCCGGCCACTCGGTCGCGAGCGCCCTGGAGTTCGGCCACGAGGGACTTGGCCCACGTCGTGCGCTCGGCGTGGTCCTGTTCCAACCGGGTGAAATTTGCCCGGGCCGTGGCCAGTTCGTTCTGCAGCTCAGCGCCCCAAGCGGTGAGTTCCTCGACGCGCCTGGCGTGGTCGGCCGGCGTGGTGGACTGCGCCTTCTTCAACTCGCGTGCGAGCGACTGGGCCCAGGTGGTACGCTCCTCTAGGAGCTTGGCTTGGGCTGCGAGTGCCCCCCGGGCTGTTTCAAGTTCCTTCGTCAGGTTTTTAGCCCACGCAGTGCGTTCGTCGTGTTCCCGCGTCAGCCGGGCAAAATTATCCTGTGCCACTTGCAGATCGGCACTGAGGGACTTGGCCCAGACTGAGCGCTCCTCGACCAGCTTCGCCTGCTGGGCGAACGCCGTCCGGGCCCGGTTGAGATCCGCCTCAAGTGATTTGCCCCACGCGGTGCGTTCTTCCGCGAGTTTGGCGTGGGCGGAAAGCGCGGTTCGAGCGCGGCTGACCTCGACGTCAAGTGACTGGGCCCATGCGACGGCCTTGGCATGCTCGGCCTGCAGTCGCGCGGTTTGCTGGGCGCCCGCACCAAGCTGCGTCTCGAGGTTCTTGGCCCAAGCTGTCCGGGCCTCGACCAGCTTGGCCTGTTCCGCGTGTGCCAGCCGCGCCTGGGCCAGCTCGGCATCGAGCTTTTGGGCCCAAGCCGTGCGTTCCGCGGCCACTTTGGTTTGCTCGGCGACCATCGCCCGCGCCTGTTGCAGCTCCGATTCCAATCGCTGGGCCCACGCGGTGCGTTCGGCGTGCTCCCCGGTGAGTTTGGCAAAATTCGCCTTCGCCGCCTGCAGCTCGGCCCCAAGCGACTTGCCCCAGTTCGCGCGTTCCTCCGCCTGTTTGGTTTGAGCCGCCAGCGCGGTCCGCGCCTGGTGCAGTTCGGCATCCAGCGACCGGGCCCACGCCACGGCTTTTACATGCTCACCCTGCAAACGACCGGCCTCCTTGATCGCCGCGCCGAGCTGGTTGTCCATTTTCTTGGCCCAAGCGGTGCGTTCCTCCGCAACCTTGGTTTGGGCCGCAAGCGCCGTCCGGGCCTTCTGCATTTCCGCCTCCAGCTTCCTGGCCCAAGCCGTGCGCTCGGCGTGCTCCTTGTTCAGGGCGGCAAAGTTGTTCTGCGCAGCCAGCAAATCGGCGCTCAATGCCTTGCCCCAGGCGGAGCTCTTTTCCACCAACTTGGCCTGCTCGGCCAAGGCGGCGCGGGCCTTCGTGAGTTCCGCGTCCAGCGTCATCGCCCACGAGGTGCGCTCCTCCACCAGCTTCGACTGTTCGGCATGGGCCGCGCGGGCCCGCTCCAGATCGGCGTCGAGCGCCTTGGCCCAGGCGGTGCGTTCGTCGACCAGTTTGGATTGTTCGGCCAGCGCCGCTCGGGCGCGGGACAGTTCCGCGTCGAGCCCTTGGGCCCAGACAGTGCGCTCCTCGACCTGCTTCGACTCCGCCGCTGTCGCCGCGCGGGCCTCCTTCAATTCGACTTCAAGGGAGGTGGCCCACGCGGTGCGCTCGGCGAATTCCCTGGTCAATTTCTCGAATTCGACCTGGGTGGCCCGCAGTTCCTTGTCGAGGGTTTGCGCCCACGCGAGGCGGTCTTCCGCCGTCTCCTTGAGCAACGCATACTCGCGTTCGATGCCGGTAAGGCCGTCGGCGAGCGGCGCAGCACTGCTAGAGCCGCCGCGCTCCTTTTTCGCCTGCTTGACCAATTCCTTGCTCTGGAGAGCAGCTTCGTTGGCCGCCGTTTTACGGCGGCGAAAATCCACCAACCGTTCCGCTGCGCCGGCCTTCTGGCTGAAACGCGCGTTGGCCAGATGGTGGGCTCTTCGCCACAACGCGAGGTCGAGGCGGTTTCGTTCGCAGAGCTCGT
>JADMIO011413768.1_pt1 | contig 11350 bp, 9 predicted proteins | sample 8958161 | NCBI WGS metagenome assembly JADMIO01 (sample SAMN16585339, study PRJNA669376) | soil metagenome | isolation source: Crop rotation soil | place: USA: Cullars Rotation, Alabama | collected 2011
TTGTGTGATCGGCGGCACGGCCGAAAAGAGCACTCGGAGCAGCAATACAAAGCCCGCCGCTTTCGAGCCGACTGCCAGGAAAGCGGTTATCGGCGCCGGCGCCCCTTCGTAAACATCGGGGGCCCAAATTTGAAAGGGAAAGGCGGCGATTTTGAACCCGAGACCCACAAGGACGAGCAACAGGCCAAACAGAAAGATTTTATTGCTGCTGTATTGTTCGGCGACGAGCGCGAGTTCTCCGAAATTGAGCCTGCCGCTGATTCCATAAATCAGCGCGATGCCGTAAACACTGAAAGCGGTGGAAAGCGCGCCGATGATGAGATATTTGATACCGGCCTCGAGCGATTTAATCCGGGTGCGCTGAAAACTCGTCAATACATAAAAGGTGACAGTAATCAATTCGAGGGAGACAAATAGCAAAGCGAAATCGTTGGCCGAAGCCGCGAACAGCATGCCTGCCAGGGCGAACAGAATCAGCACAAAGAATTCAGTTTGGAGCCCTTCTGCCCATTCAAGCGCCATCAACAGCACCATCAGCGCGGCGAGCAGGAAGAAGCGTTTAAAAAACAATGCCAGGCCATCCAGCGCATACATTTTGGCAAATGCCAATTGTGACTGCGGCTGAGCGTGAACAGCACAAATGCTGTAGAGCAAAATCAAACCGAGTCCCAGGGCTGCCACATGCCCCAAATAACGCCGCATTCTTTCAGGCACCCAGAGATCAGCGATGAGCAGGGCCAATCCCAGACCGATGACCAACCACTCGTGAATTAACAACCCGGCATTCATTGAGCAGTGGTCGCGATTGACATGGTCAAGTTGGTAAGAAACGGTGGGCCGACCATGGCCTGAGCTGGAGTGTGTTTCTGCGGCAAAATCGTTTGCGCTGCCGGCGCGATTTTGCCGGTTAAGACTCGCGGGAAACAACCAAACACGATGAGATTTGCGATCAAAATAACAAACGGCGCTTTGCGCCAGAAATGAGGCGCGTCACTAATGTGAGTCCACTTCACCGGCAGAGTCCCGTGCAACATCGTTCGAATCGCTCTCAACATATAAACTGCGCCTATAAGCAAAGCTGCCCAGGCGGCCAAAATCGTGGTCACTCGAAATGTATTCCAGGCGCTGAAAAAGACGGTGATCTCGCCGGCGAAGTTCGCAAAACCCGGTAACCCACAACCGGCAAAGCACGCCATGATGAGAGCGCTGCCGAGAAAAGGCAACCGGCGCAATAATCCCCCGAGTTGGTCCATTTGCAAAGTCCCGGTTTGCTGATAAATGCTGCCGCTGAGACCGAAGGTGAGCGCCGCAAGAAATCCGTGCGCAATCATGACGACCACCGCGCCGGTAATCCCAACAAGGTTAAGAGTCGCGATTCCAAGAAAAGCAAAGCCCATATGTGCGACGCTTGAGTAACCCGCCAGCCAGTTGAAATCTTTTTGCTTCATCGCCACCCATCCGCAATAGAGCAGGTTGCCAAGGCAAAGCCAGGCGACTATTTGCATCCAGTCCTGCGCTGCCCCAGGCAGCATCGGTATTCCAATGCGAATCAAACCGTATAGTCCGAACTTTTTCAAAATGCCTGCATGAAGCATCGCCGTCGGAGCCGGAGCTGAACCGTAACCAAGGGGTGCCCAGGTATGAAAGGGCCACAGTGAAACCAAAATGCCGAACCCGAATAATAGTAAGGGGAAAATAAACTGCTGCCCATTGGTGGAAATTGGATGCTGGCCGAGATACGCCGTGAGTTTGGGAATGTCGAATGAATTCAAGCCGGCCTGCAAATAGAGCGCGAGCAACCCGACCAGGGCAATAAGCGAGCCTATGCTCAAATAAAGCGTGATTTGGAACGTCGCGTAATTCTTCTCATCACCGCGTCCCCAGACGCCGATCATGATAAAAGTCGGCACCAGCGCGAGCTCGTGAAAGAAATAGAAAAAGAACAGGTCGAGCGACGCGAAAGCACCGAAGATTCCCCCGCTCATAACCAGCAGCAGAATGTAAAACTCTTTTTGGCGGCGTTTGATTTCCCAGGAAGCGCAAGCCGCGGCAAAGGCAACAATTGATGCCATCAACATCAGCCCGACATTAATGCCGTCCAGCCCCACGTGGTAGCTGATGCCGATAGACTCGACCCAGGACACTTGTTGCTCGAATTGATAACCGCCGGCTCCGGCGCTGAACTGCAGGAATACTACCAATGCAAGCAGAGCTGAAAACAAGGTCGCGGCGAGAGCAACTCCTCGGTGGATAACGCGGAAACTGCCGGGCACAAATGCCAGGACCAGTGCCGCCAGCAATGGGGAACAAATGATCAGCGTTAGAATGTTCATTTAAGGGCCAGATACAGCACCAGGGCCACTCCGAGCGCGAATAGAAAGGCATAGGTCTGCAAGTTTCCAGTTTGGAGCAAACGCAATGCGCGTCCCAGCAGCTCGGTTGTCCCATGGGTTCCGCGCACAGCCAGACCAGCGATAATCCAACGATCGAACCAGGCTGCGATCGCGGCCAGGCTATCGTGAATTCGAACGAATGTAGCCTCGTAAAACTCATCGATGTAAAAGCGATTGCGCATCGCGCGAGACAACGCTCCCAGCTTCTCCGGCAGCGGGTCTTTAACGGCATTCCTGTATAGGAGATAAGCCCCGAAAAAACCCGCGGCGACAGCTACCAAACCCAGGCTGGCAGCCACGGGCGAATCATTGAAGGGCAACAGCACTTGTCGTGCAAAAGAAAGCGAGTGCGTTTTATGGCCCGGATTGAGTTGCCAGGCATAAATGCTTTCGATGCCGATGAACCCGCCAATTAAACTAAACACGCCCAAAATTCGAAGTGGCCAGAGCATCACGGCAGGCGATTCATGCGCATGTTCGACCGCATCGGATTTCGTCGCTCCGAAAAAAACGATTAAGACAAGACGCGACATGTAAAAAGCGGTCAGAGCGGTGATAAAAAATCCCAACAGGAAAAAGCCATAATGGTGGCTCTCCAGAGCATGAGCCAAAATTGAGTCTTTGCTGAAAAAGCCGCTGAAAGGCCAAAGGCCCGCCAGGGCCAGCATACCGGCCACAAATGTCCAAAAGGTTACGGGCATTTTTTTCCGCAGCCCGCCCATGTTCCAAATGTCCTGCTCGTGATGTAAGGCGATAATGACCGAGCCGGCGCCAAGAAACAGGAGAGCTTTGAAAAACGCATGGGTAGTGAGATGAAACATTGCCTGGGTGGGAGCGTGAACGCCGACGCCCATAACCATGTAGCCGAGTTGAGAAATTGTGGAGTAAGCAAGTATTCTTTTGATGTCGTTTTGCTGGATGGCAATCACCGCGGCCAGCAAAGCGGTAAAACCGCCAATCCAGGCAATACACTCCAGCGCCGCGGAACCGGGAATACTCAGAAGAAAGAACACTCTGCAAAGCATGTACACCCCCGCGGCAACCATTGTCGCAGCATGAATCAGTGCGCTTACCGGCGTTGGTCCTTCCATGGCGTCCGGCAACCACACATGCAAAGGAAATTGCGCGCTCTTGCCCATCGCTCCGCAAAAAACGAGCAACCCGGCGATGGTTGCCATTGTGTTTGTTCCGAATGCGAGTGGATGTGAATTCAGACTTTGCTCAATCGATGCAAAATTTAAGGATTTGAGTGCCGCCCAAACCATCAGAATCCCAAGCAAAAATCCGAAATCGCCCAACCGATTGGTGATAAAAGCCTTTTTGCCGGCCTCGGCAGCGGCAGGTTTGTCGAACCAAAAACCGATGAGCAAGTAACTCGATACACCCACCAACTCCCAAAAAATAAATAACTCAACAAAATTGTTCGCCAGCACGATGCCGAGCATCGAAAAAGTGAACAAACTCAAGCTGGCGAAATAGCGTGAAAAGCCAGGTTCATCGCGCATGTATCCCCAGGAGTAAATGTGAATCAGGCTGGCAACTCCGGTGACGATGAGAAGCATGGGCAGGCTCAAATGGTCGAATCGAAGGCCGAAATCAATCTGCAAGTTGCCGACCGAAAGCCAGCTCACGCTGGATTCAGGCAGCGGTCCCCACCCGGCGGCGGAAATAAATATGAGACTGAGAACAAAACCGGCAACCACGGCGCCGATCGACAAGCCGGCACTCAGGGCGCGATCCTGTTTGGTGAAAAAACCAATCAGTACTGCACTGAGCAGTGGCAGAAACAGCGTGATCCATGGCAAAACTTCGAGCTTCATTAAAGTTTCATCGTCGTGAGGTCTTCCACGTGGGCAGTCTGGCGCTTGCGATAGAGCGCAACAATCAACGCCAACCCAACGGCAACTTCGGCAGCGGCGACGGTAATTATGAAAAAAACGAATACCTGGCCATCGAGGTTGTTGTTAAAACGGGAAAAAGCGACCAGGGCCAAATTGGCGGCGTTCAACATCAATTCCAGGCTCATATAAATGACGAGCAAATTGCGGCGCGCAATAACGCCCATCAACCCGAGCGCGAACAGTAGCATGCTGACGACCAGGTAATGTTCGAGGCCGATGTTCACTTGATTTCCTTTTTGCTGAGCAACACCACGCCGACCATGGCGACGAGTAATAAGAGCGAGACGATTTCGAAAGGAAGCAGATATTGATTAAATAACAGCTCACCCAGAGGCGCGACGCCGCCCTGAATGGAAGGTGAGACTGTTACGTCCATCAGACTTTTTCGCTCCGCGAGACTCTGTAGAAAAATTGCGACAATCGCCGCCACAGCGATGAACCCCGCAACTGCTCCCGCCCCTTTGATTCGGCGGCGTTCCTCATCGGGCAAATCCAAAAGCATAATAACAAATAGAAAGAGGACCATTACCGCCCCCGCATAGACCAGCACTTGAACGGCAGCCAGAAAGAAAGCGTGCAATAGCACGAATAATCCCGCCAACGAACCAATGGTCAGCACCAGAAACATGGCGCTGGTGACCGGGTTCCGGCTGAAGGGATTGGCAATGACAAGGAAGCCGAAGACCAGCGTCAGCAAAGCAAAAATGTAAAACAGGATGTCCGTCATTTTAACCTCAAGCCGGAACCCCCTGAGCTTGCGCCTCGGCTGCTTTCTTCTGCCACTTGCGAATGCGGTCATGATGAACGCCCCCTAGCGCCAGCAGTTTTTCCTTGTTGTAAATCATTTCTTCACGGCTTGTCCCGGTCAGCGAATAATCTTTCATCAGAAAAATGGCTTCCTCCGGACAAACCTCCTGGCAATAGCCGCAAAAAATACATCGCAGCATATCTATTTCGAACTCTTTGGGAGCCTTTTCCACATTGCCCGCTTCAGGCGAGCCGCCGGGACCGGGAGGCGTGATCAAGATGGCTTTTGGAGGACAAACGAACTCGCATAATTGACAGGAAACGCACTTGGTCCGGCCTTCTTGATCCTGCACGAGGTACGGTGCGCCCCGGTAGCCCTCTGGAACGACCCATCTTTCCTCAGGATACTGCAATGTCACTTTTTTCCTGAAAAAGTGACTGAGCGTCACCTTGAATCCCCCAATGATGGCGGGGAGATAAAAGCGCTCCCAAAGTTTAAGTTTTTTGCGTGGTATGATCATCGAATCAGAGCCAACACGACCGCAGTCACGAGAATATTAGCCAGTGCCAGCGGGATAAATCTTCGCCAGCCCAAATCCATCAATTGGTCATAGCGAAAACGCGGCCACATCCATCGAACCCACATAATTATGAATTCAACGAAAAGCACTTTGGCGAGGAAAATGCCTATGTGTAACAGTCCTGCCGCTTTTGTAGCAGCCGGCTGATCCAATCCGGCAATCGGCAGCGTCCATCCTCCCAAAAAGAGCGTGACCAGGAGGGCGGAAGCCGTCGTCATGGCGGCGTATTCACCCATAAAAAAAAGCGCGAACTTCATCGAGCTGTACTCGACGTTGTAACCGCCCGCCAGTTCCTGCTCGGATTCCGGCAAATCAAAAGGCAGGCGATTGGTTTCGGCGAACAGAGCGGCGACAAAAATTGCAAAGGCCAGCGGTTGTTTAAAAATTAACCAGTGAAACAATCCTCCGGCTTGATATTCAACGACGTCGCTGAGACGGAGTCCGCCCACTATTATGAAAATAGGGACCACTGACATCCCCATCGCTATTTCATAAGAGATCAGTTGGGCGCTGGAACGAATTCCGCCGAGAAATGGATATTTTGAGTTGGCAGCATAGCCGGCCAACACGATGCCATAAACGGAAAGGGAGACGATTCCGAACGTGTAAAGGATGCCCACGTTGAGATCGGCAATGACCATTTTCTGATTTCCCAAAAGCGAACCGAATGGAATGACGGCCACGGTCAGCAGACTGGGAATCATGACAATTGCCGGCGCCAGCCAGTAATACCCTTTTCGGACATGAGCCGGAGTAAAATCCTCTTTCAGAATAGCTTTGATTCCGTCTGCGATCGGTTGCAGCAAGCCAAAGGGTCCCACTCGATTAGGTCCGCGCCGGTCCTGAATGGCGGCGGAAAGTTTTCGTTCAACCCAAACGGCATAGGCGACGATGAACATCAGAACCGCGAAAACGCAAACGATCTTGATCGCGGTAAAAAGGGCAAAATTCAGGTCTGAATGATGCAGGTCCATTTAAATGCGAGCGGCGGCTCCGGTGTCGCCTAATTCGGCCCAGGTCATCCCATTAAACGCCGGCACTTCTTTTGTCATCTGATTGAACAACCCTTCAATGCTGGCATAACCATCCTGCCCGGCGACGTTGAACAGGATGTCGTGCAACAATTGCCATTCAGGAATGGCATCGCCGGGAGGCTGAATGGCTTGCAAAAACTTTTGCACACGGCCTTTGGCATTGGTGAAAGTGCCGCGTTTCTCGGCATGAGCGCATCCGGGCACCAGATAATGAGCCATCCTGGTTGTCGGGTTTGGCAAAATGTCGCTGACGAGCAGCAGCTCGAGCCGCTGAAGTAAATCCGCACCGATGCCGTGTTTAGTCACATCCTCGCCAAAAACGATTAACGTCCCGATTTTCCCATCAGCGATCCCCTTGGCAATCTTCGCCAGATTTGAGCCCATGGGCTCGGCGGCAAGACCAACCAGGCGCGCGCCCAGGCTGTTCGGGTTGCGGTCGGCGTTTAGTAAAAGCTTGTCCGGCTCGCCGGTGCGAGGGACGGAATCGGTCAGAGCGTCAAACTTGCGAGCCAGTTTTTGCAGTAAGAAAAGCTCCTCATTCGACAGGCGCGCCGAGCCAACTATGGCGACCGAACCAGGAAGAGTTTGCTTGAGCCGTTCGGAAATCTCTTTTAAAGCGTCGCGCCAGGCCAGGGTCTGGGTCCGAGTCTCCGGGTCGTTCTTTGACTTCCGCGCTTGAATCTGAAGCAAGCGATCCTCGCGTCCAATCCATTTGTAATTCAACCGTCCGTAATCGCACATCCAACAGGAGTTGACGGCATCGTTTTCCCGGGGCTCGTAGCGATAGACCTTCTCCTCTCTTGAACCGATGACGATGTTGCAACCCGTGGCGCAACTGGTGCAAATGCTTTTGGTCTCTTTCAGAAACCAAACCCGCATTTTGAAACGAAAATCTTTGGAAGTGAGCGCCCCGACCGGACAAATATCGACCGTATTCAGAGTGTAATTATTGTCGAACCGCTTTCCGGGATACGCGGTGAGGGTGCTATGGCTGCCCCGGCTGATAATTCCCAGGGCATCGTCTCCGACCACATCCTTTGTGAATCGAATACAGCGCGTGCAAAGAATGCAGCGCTCGTCATCCAGCACAACACGCGGCCCAAGATCCACACGCTTGGGTTTGTGGACTTTCGTTTCGACAAAGCGGCTTTGAGATTTGCCGTAGTCAACCGAGTATTCCTGCAATTTGCATTCACCTGCCTGGTCACAGATGGGGCAGTCAAGGGGATGGTTGATGAGCAGAAATTCAAGCACTCCTTCACGCATTTGCTTCACGCCAGGCGTATGGGTGTAAATCTCCATGCCCGGCGAGATTGGCGTAGCGCAGGCAATCGCGGGTCGTGGCGCTTTGGTAATTTTTGGCTTTCCATCCGGGTTGAGAATCGGCTTGCGATCCGGTCCGAGAGTGGGGGTGCCGTATTCGACCAAACACATGCGGCAATTGCCTGCGACCGGTAGCTTGGGATGATAACAATAGTGCGGGACATCCACTTTGGCGACCGCGCATGCCTGGATCATTGTCGTTGCCAGCGGCTTGCCAGTAAGAGGGTCGGGCATCGTTCGTGGAACTTCCAGTTCCAGGCCGTTGACCGTGACTTTAAGTTTCTCGACCTCCATAGTCACGTAGTCACCTGGAGATTGAAATTTGCGCCTGCGGCACTTTGTGACGCCGGAGGGGATTCAGAATTGAGCTCGGTCGATTTTTGTTTCTCCGCCGCCTCGCCTCTGGCGACGAACTCGTCTTTGAACTTCCCTACAAAACTTTGCACCGGCCAGGCGCAGGCTTCGCCGAACGCGCAAATCGTTCGGCCCCCGGGAATATTTTCCGCAATTCTGAGCAGGTAATCCGCGTCCTGCTTCCTTCCGTTCCCATGGGCCAGTCGGTGAAGAGCTTTGGCCATCCACAGCGAGCCTTCTCGACACGGCGTGCACTGGCCACAACTCTCGTGGGCGTAAAAATCCGCGATATTCGACAAGGCTTCCACAATATCCGTTGAATCATCCAGCACGATAATGGCCCCGGAACCGGACATGCTGCCCGCCGCGATCAAGGAATCAAAATCGTAAGGCAAATCGAGCATGTCCACTTCCTGTTCCGTATCTTTGCCGTCCAGCCCTTTGCGCTTAAGTTTGAATTTCTCTCCGGCCTTGAAAACCTTGGCTGAAGAGCCCCCTGGAATGACTGCCTTGAGCTTGCGTCCATCCCGCAACCCACCGCCAAAAGCAGGGTCATTAATCAGTTGGCCGATGGTGACCTTGCCCACTTCGACTTCGTAATAGCCGGGTCGTTTGACGTGCCCGCTGAGACTCACGATGCGGGTGCCGGTGTTATTAGGGGCGCCGAGTTTTGCGTATTCGGCGCCGCCCATGGTGACGATGTGCTTGACGGCGCATAGGGTCTCGACGTTGTTAACGATCGTGGGACACATGTAGAGGCCGAGCACCGCCGGAAAATAGGGAGGCTTGATGCGAGGGTAAGCTCGTTTGCCTTCCAGTGACTCGATGAGCCCGGTTTCCTCACCGCAAATGTAAGCCCCGGCGCCGCGATGAACCCAAATCTCCAAATCATAACCGCTGCCCAAAATGTTTTTCCCAAGAAAATTGTTCTCGCGCGCTTCTTTAAGCGTTCGATTCAGAATTCGGGCGCCCTCGACAAATTCGCCCCGGATATAAATGTATGCTAGGCGGACGTCATTGGCGTAGCAGGCGATGATCATCCCTTCGAGCATTTGATGCGGATCTTTGTGGATGATCTGCCGGTCCTTGAATGTTCCCGGTTCAGACTCGTCGGAATTACAAATCAAATAAATCGGCTTTTGACTCTTGCGATCGACAAAGGACCATTTCAGCCCGCACGAAAAGCCGGCGCCGCCCCGGCCCCGCAACCCGGAAAGCCGGACTTCATCGCGAAGCTGCTCGGGACCGCCTACCGTTTTGCCATCCGGCAGCGTTTTGGGTTTTATGGAAAGAGCTTTCCTTAGTGCCTCATAGCCACCATGACGTTGATAACACGCAATGTCCGGTGTGTATCCGGGTTCATCCGCGTGCTTCAAAACCTGTCTATATTCCTGTGGCATAAGTTGCTATAGACAGGTCACCCCTAACGGGGTTTCGGCCGGCGCGTGTGTGCCAAGCGGCTTGGCAACAGCGTTTGTATATATTGGCCGTTCTCAATCTTTGCTGTTGTGGGTAATGACAAGCCATAAATGGGGGTGTTAAGGAGACGCGGAACTGAGAGTGAGCACACCGACTTCTAATCACGCGCTTTGTGATGCCGTGAGTCTTGACTCTGCGGGCGAACGCTTTATCTTGAAAACGCACTTTTCTGCCCGATGGTGTAACGGTAGCACAGCAGACTCTGGATCTGTTTGTCATGGTTCAAATCCATGTCGGGCAGCCATCGAATTTCTTCTCATTAGACATCACTTTTTGACGCATTGGGCTAAGATTTCATCAGCCTTGCTGTTGGAAACTCCTTCATGAAACGCATCGTTGCACATCATTACCGGGGCGGCGCCGCAAGCGGCCAGGCATTCCACGAATTCGAGGGTGAAATTGCCATCGGCGCTGGTCTGCGCGACGTGGATTTCCGGATCCAGCGCGAGCTTTTTGCAAAGGTGGTCGTACAACTTTCCCGAGCCGCCGAGGGCGCAAGGCAATGTGCGGCACACCCGCAAATGATATTTACCCAGGGGCTTCAGCCGAAGCATGGGATAGAAGGTCACCAGTTCGTAAATATTGATGGGTTGAAGATCCAGCTTGCCCGCGATCCAATCGATTGCCTGTCGGGAGATGTACCCGAAATGTTCCTGAAGCGCGTGCAGCAGCATCAGAGAGGCGCTGCGCTTTTTTGGATAATGCGAAATTAATTCGTCAATTTCAGCTTCGAGCCCGCTCGGGACGGCGAAACCAGGCTGGTCGCATAACTCGCCGGGAATCGGTTCAGTGGGATGAATCTCGTTCATCGGTCGCATTCTCCCATCACAAAATCGATCGAACCGAGAATCGACACGACATCGCTCACCATATGGCCCGGCAACAACCGCGGTAAAATGCTCAGGTTCACGAACGATGGGGAGCGAATCTTCAGGCGGTGCGGAGTTCCCCCACCCTTGCTATTAATGTAAAAACCCAGCTCGCCTTTGGGATTCTCGTGTCCGAAATAGATTTCACCCGGAGGCGCGTTGATGCCTTGAGTGACATTGATGAAATGATGAATCAATTCCTCCATCCGCGTGAGCACGCGTTCTTTGGCCGGCAAAACAATTTTGCTATCGGCAACATTTACCGGCCCGCCCGGAAGCTTTTCCAGGCACTGGCGCAAAATGCGAACACTCTGTCGCATTTCGGCAATGCGTAGTAAATAACGGTCATAGCTATCCCCGGTTGAGCCGATGGGAACCTCGAACTCCAGTTGGTCGTAAACCAGATAGGGTTGAGCTTTTCGCAAATCATGCTCGACTCCGCTGCCGCGCAGGTTCGGTCCGCTCAGGCCATAATCGATGGCATCCTGCCGGGAAATCAAGCCGACCCCTTGAGTGCGATCGACAAAAATGCGATTGCGTGTGAGTAATGTCTCCGTTTCGTCGAAGTTGGCGATGACTTCGTCGCAAAACTTGCGGCATTGATTGGTCCAGCCTGAAGGAAGATCGCGGGATAGACCGCCGATGCGCGTATAAGTAGTGGTAAAGCGG
>JADMIO010957549.1_pt1 | contig 11349 bp, 13 predicted proteins | sample 8958161 | NCBI WGS metagenome assembly JADMIO01 (sample SAMN16585339, study PRJNA669376) | soil metagenome | isolation source: Crop rotation soil | place: USA: Cullars Rotation, Alabama | collected 2011
GCCGCGACTTCAAGTCACGTGAATTCCAAGCTTCGGATCCCACTGTGCTGGAAAGTCGAGGGGCGCGCCGATCGAATGCATGCACGGCACCACGCGTTTGTAGTCTTTGTCGATTTCCGCGTACACGGGGGCGCCAATTCGCGCCATGATGCGCATATTCACGACCACGTAAGGCGAGTCAGTAAGCTGCACGCCAATTTGCGACATCGGCGATCCGATCGGTCCCATGCTGAACGACAAAACGTACATGGTGCGGCCACGCATTGAGCCATCGAAGAGCTCCTTCAGCTTGCGCCGCATGGCGAACGGCTCTTCCCAATTGTTAGTGGGACCGGCCGCGTCTTTCGAGAGCGAACAGATGTAGGTGCGATCTTCGACGCGGGCGACGTCACTTGGATGTGAACGCGCGTAGTAGCAACCGGGCCAGAGCTTTTCATCGAGTTTGACGAAGGTGCCGCTCTCAACCATCTGGGCTTTGAGCATCTCGTCTTCCTCGACTGAACCATCGACCCAATGAATGGCCGCGGGCTTGGTCAGGGCGGCCATTTTCTCGACCCAATTGAGCAGGTGAATATTGGTGCTCAGTGGCGTGGCCGGATCGCGCGAAATCGTTTTTTGCGTAACAGGAGAACTCATCTGTGACTCCGATCTTTCCGATGAATTGCGGGTTATTATTGAAGCTAAGTCTTACATTAGAGGGATGGCGGAATCAAGTGAGGGAGAGGACGATTAGGCGCGGCCCGGGTCCTGGCCAAGCCCAATTGCGCCGACTTTACGGGCGTAAGCTTTAACGGAGGAAAGCGCCGACAGCCGGGGCCCCCGGCGCGGCAGCCGCGCTGGGGTGGTCGTGTCGGCGCACTCCAAAAATTGGTGCACTCCTGCGCGAGCGGCGTAAAGCTTCCCTATTCGCAGTGTTCGGAGCGTTTCGTTAATCTTGGAGTCGGTGACCTGTCACCGCTTTCTGTTTTGGAATTGGCCCGTTTCGTAAACCCGCTGTGACAGATCGCAGCGATGAAAAGCGCCGACAGCCGGGGTCCCGGTGCGGCAGCCGCGCTGGGGTGGTCGTGTCGGCGCACTCCAAAAATTGGTGCACTCCTGCGCGAGCGGCGCTTTTCGTTAATCATTCAAAGCAACAAAGCGGAAAGTTGATCTCGTCCTCATAGTTTAGCAACCCAGGAAGGGACCTCTTACTGTTTTACCCAGGTGAGATCGAAATTGAATCCTTTCCATTTTATTTCTTTGATTCTGGATGTCTCATCTCGCACAAAACAAGCCTCGCCAAAGAACCGGTATTCGAAAAAGCAGTCCGGCCTGATCGGATAAAGCTTTATGTCGGACGAATAGAGATATCCATTTCTGAGGACGACGTCAGTCTCGCCTGCGTTAGCGTTCTTGTATTTGCCCAGGAACTCATTCAGATCTTTGTTTGGGTTGGCGACGGCTTTCGGGATGGTAAAGCTCTTTACCGTCACTTCCTTTCCCTCCAGGATCTGTTTCAGACCCTCCGAAACTATGTCGAAGACGCCCGCCGAATTTGAAAGGATGACGAACCCGTATTTCTGGTCGCGGGTGAACTCGAAATACGAGCGATGGCCATTGGTGCTACCGCTGCCACTGAATGGACCTTGTCCCATTAAAGTCGTTTTTACGGCTTCACCGTATTTTCCATCGAGGACCGCAACTGCAAATTTATACAAATCGTGCGCCGTGCCGAATACTGATCCTGCTCCGACCAGAAACGAGTAGTTTTTTAGCGGAACATTAACCAGCCCGTTCGGCGAAAGGTAGTAATCCTGCGCGCGACGTTCGATGACTACATCACCCTCAAAATCCACTGAGTCGGTCATACCTGCGGGCGCGAAAACATATTCCTGCAAGAGTTGTTGATACGTGCGGCCGGAAGCGATCTCGAGTGTCCGCGCGAGTACCGCATAACCGGCGGAGCTATAAAGCCGGCTTGAGCCAGGCTCGAATGCCAGTTTTGCCTGCTTTACTTTTTCGACGAACTCGGCGGACGTATACGCGATAGACTCTGCTTCCGGCGGCATGATGCGATGCGGGATGCCGGACCGGTGTCGTGCCAACATCTCAATGGTGATCTTGTCACCGTTGGGAAAATCAGGAATGTATTTGCTGAGCTTGTCGGCGAGCGCAATCTTGTTGCTCTCGATCAACCGGCTGAGAATTACGCTGGTCATGTATTTCGTGATCGAAGCGATTCCGATACGCGTATTCAGCTGATTCGGAATTCGGTAATCAGCGTTAGCCAACCCAAATGGCCTTTCATAAATTACTTTTCCATTCTCAGAGGCCAGGATGACTCCCGAGAATTGGCCCGACTCGGCAAACGGCTTCATAAACTCATCAATTTTTTTCGTGGTGGATTGAGCGAGTACGGCCGGGAAAAAGCAAAGCACGAAACACCATACCAAAAGCACATATTTGATCTTCATCAGCGGACACCTCTCCTGAATTTCAGACACATGGAACACCAACAGGTGGGCAGTGTTGATTCTAAGCGGTCAGGAAAGGAATGTCTTGACTCGTGAAAGCACGCTGGAACGAGATTAGCGCGCGGCAAAAGTTCGCCGAAACTCGGTGGGCGTCATTCCGGTTACGCGTTTGAATGATCGGGAAAAGTGCGTCTGGTCGGCAAATCCCGCGGCCAGGGCGATCTCAACCAGGGGCTCGTTGCTGGAGATCATTCTTCGGCGCGCGTAATTTACACGGAGCTCACGCAGATAGTCGCCGATCGTGCAACGTTCAAATTGGCGAAACGTGCGCGCGAGGTGCGTCGGATGGACGCCTGCTGCCGCCGCCAAATCCGCGAGGCTGGGCGGCTCGGAAAAGTTTTCAGACAGATAATCCTTGACGCGCTGCAACCAGGTGGGCGGCTGACGGTCCGGGCTTTTCAAATACTGGCGCGATGCGGCCACCAAAAGTTCCGTCGAGATACTTTCCAAAACCAGGGCAGAAAACGCGTCTCTCTCAGCGAACTCGCGGTACATTCTGGCCGCCAGCCACAGCGATGAATCACTGAGCAACGCCGGTTCCGAGAGCCGTGCGCCGTAATCCCTTACGGCATCGATCGCTTTGAAATCGATCTCCACCAGAAAATGACGGCCGTGGGAAAAGTGGTCTTCTCCGTGACTAACCTCTGGCGGGTAATAAACAAGCGCCGCCGGTCCGCGCTCGAAATTCTTTCCCGCCATGCTTTCTCGATAATTTCCAGCGAGAACAAAACAGAAATGCGCGAGCTCGTGAGCGTGCGTGGGAAGTGTGGCGCGATGCGCGTAGGTCTTTTCCGTAAATCGAAATCCGTTCGCCGAAAGGACCTGCGACGTCGTCCCGTAAAACTGACCCGCTTTTAGTTTCAGTGCCATGGCCGGTCTGACTCGACCAACTAGATATGCAACTGTCTCGTGAGATGCAAGCTTTTTGCTTTAGGTTGAGTGTTCCAAATTCCGCACAGCGCGTCTGGGGTTACGCGCAGGTAGCGAGAATGGGCGGCGTAGTCTGCCTGTGTGCCACTGAAGGAAAGAGCTCTACGCTTGAAGTGATTTCAAAGACCGAATCAAGACGGGTCACTGCCAGGACTTTACGAACCCATCGATTCACATTCATGAGCTCAAAACGGATGCCCTTTACTTCGAACTGCTGACGAAGGTGCAGCATTAAGCCCAGCCCGCCGGCATCGACCGCAGTTACGCGCGCCAGATCAAGAATCACGGCGCTCGCCTGTGTCTGAGACTGTACCGCCTGACGCAGGTTTTCGGCCTCACCTCGCACGATTTGCCCTTGGAGCTTTAGCACGACAACTCTGCCCAGATTTGTGGCCTGTACTTTAAGCATAACGTTCTCCCTGGCTCGTCTAGCGAACATCTATCTCGGTTTCGCCTGTCTTATTAATAATGACGATTGAGGCCACAGAATGTTTCCATTTTTTGGAAAAAAGTTGACGTCCCCCGCCTAGAGTTGCGCCGGGGATGCGCCTCGGGCCCGTGTTAAGATGTTCGCTTCCGTGAGAGTCGATTCACCGATTCCGTCGCTGAACGGAGCCAGCGCCTGGCTGAACCAGACGACCGCGAACTCTGCGAAAACTATGGGCAGACCGGTCCTCGTTCATTTCTGGTCTCTCAGTTCAAAACCGTCACAGGATTGCCTGCCACAAGTGGCCGAACTGCGCGATCGGCGCAAGCGCGAAGGACTACGAGTCATCGCGGTGCACCTGCCGGGTTCAAAAGCCGAAGCAGACCCTCAGGCAGTGCGGACCGCAATCGCTGGTCTTAATCTGACTGAGCCCTGCGCGCTCGATAATGACTTCAAGCTGCGCGATTTGTTTCTGCATGAGCAGGCGACGCTGCCGGCCTATTACCTGTTCGACGCTCAGTTGAAGCTCCGCGCCCTGGCAATTGGAGACACGGGGTTGGCGGAAGTAGAGGAACAACTCGATGAGATGCTTCAGGATCTGCGCAAACAGCAACCGTTTTGTCCGGGCTGTGAGCTCTTCCTGAACACCGAGGCGCTTTACTGTTCGGATTGCGGCTCGCCGCTAGCGCTGCCGGACTCGCAGGGACCGCATCCCTCTTATGAAGACCATCACTTTGCATCGCTGCCGACTGTGCGCCTGGTCCATCCGGATCCGCTCATCGGCCGGGTCATCGATGACAAGTACAAGTTAGTTGCCTGCGTCGGCGAGGGCAGCATGAGCGCAGTCTATCGCGCGCAGCGGGTTCACATCGGTGACGAGGTCGCGGTTAAGGTAATGCTGCGAAAACTCGCCGGTGATGAAACAGCCTTCTCGCGTTTTCGCCGCGAGGCGAGCGCGGCGGCAATCTCACATCACAAGAACGTTATTTCCATTCATGATTTCGGTGAGCCGGGCGAAGCCGACGTTCCCGCATTCATCGTCATGGAACTGGTCAAAGGCACACCGCTCGGTTACCTGCTGGAGATCGGAACGCACTTTTCTTTCGAACGCGCTGAGCGCCTGATGCGCGCCATTTGCGCGGGCGTAGGCGCGGCCCATCGCCGCGAAATAGTCCATCGCGACCTTAAGCCCGACAACATTCTGGTGGTCGCGCCTGATGACACTTCAGAGTTCGAGAGTGTGCGAGTAGTAGACTTTGGCTTTGCCAAACTGATGTCCGATTCGCCGGCTGCGTCGAAAGGCACGGTGATCGGAACACCTTTCTACATGTCACCCGAACAATGTGTGGGGCGATCGGTCGATGCCGCCTCAGATGTTTACAGCCTGGGTGTGATTTTCTACGAAATGGTCACCGGCGGCCGGCCGTTCCAGTCGGACAAGGTTTCAGGGATCATTAACAAACATTTGTACGAGGCGCCGCGACCAATTCCTCCGGCATTGGGTTTACCCAAATGGATCTCCAGCGGAATCATGCAAGCTCTGGCGAAAGATCGGGCTGAGCGACCTCAAAGTGCTACTGAACTTGCACGCCAACTCAAGCTTATTTGATCAACTCAGGCAGCCTCCGGTGCTGCTTTAGCCACGCGCGCTCTTCTTTCCGGACGACGCCAGATCACCCCGAGGGTGAAATAAACGAACGCCAGGGCTCCCGGTGCAAACACTGTATCGCCAATCATGCGCAGCCAGCGCAGCGTCTGCATCAAATCAGTCTGCATAAACTCCGCGGGCGTAGCAACAGGTTAGAAATCTACGGGCAATGGGACTGATGAGACGAATGGGACTGATGTGACCTATTTGTCCCATGCGTCCTATTAGTGCCATTTGAAAACTAAATTGCGACGCGCCCTTCGTTAATTCTTCGTCATCTTCAATCCCGTCACAAACACTTCGGTGTTGTGGGCAAACCTGATCCCGTAGACGCCGTTGGTTGATTTCAGCTTGCCGGTCGTCACCACCGCAGACTTGTCATAGCTCGCCACGACTTTCTTGTTGATCGAGCACTCGACCCTGTCGCCTTTTACTGACATCGCAATCTCCTGCGTCACTGGTTCGCCAGGATTCACCTTGTTCACCGCCGGATTTTCCTCGCCCCGGCCATTCATTTGAAATGGCAGCGGGCCGAAACCCCGCATGATGAATTTGCCGTTGCCGTAAGCCGCACAGTACAGATAAGTCTGCTGATCGGTCCCCATATCATTTCCGGCGATCACAATCCCATAGGGATGCGGATGGGTCATGAGACTCATGAATTTAGGTTCGCGAAAGGTCGCCGTCACGGTGTAGTTTCCGGACGCTTTGTTGGCCGGATTCCAATAAGTCGTCGCCGGCCCAGTCACGACATGAAAAGCATTGCCTTCTTTAATGAACTTCGCACTGTTGAGGGTCAAACCGGCGGCAGCTTCTTTGGCATCGACTTTTTCGGTCCAGCCTTTCACTGCCACGCCGCCGCCGGCCACGGCCTTGGAGTTTTCCATTTCACCCTGAGAAAAGTTTACGACCGGAAGAAAACCGAGCATGAGCACGGTCAACGCGAGAAGATATTTGCGATCCATGATGTAGGCGCCTCCTGCTGAATTATGGGTCTGCATATTAGCGCGTCAGATGAGTATCGCCAATGCTGACAAACTCACCTGCTTCTGGTATTGCTCTCTCAATGAAGGCCATTCCGTCACAAGAGTCTTTCACCGCTAAAGAATGGAAATTGATCCAGCGGCTTGATACGCCGGCAAAGGTGCAACGCTGGCTCACTACTATGCCCTACAACTGGGAGCGTAGCGGCGGCACCATGCGTTCGTTCCGTGAAGTAGTAAAGAGGAATCAAGCGCATTGCCTCGAAGCTTCGGTTGGCGCTGCGGTGATTCTCGAGCAGCACGGTTACCCGCCGCTCCTTTTGGACATCGAATCGATCGACTTACTCGACCATGTCATTTTTGTTTTTCAGCAGAAAGGGTTGTGGGGATCGATCGCGCGCTCGCGGGACATCGGACTGCATGGACGCAAACCGGTGTTCAGAACCCTGCGCCAACTGGTGTGGAGTTATTTCGAACCGTACATCGATATGACCGGCCGTATCAAAGGCTATGGGCTAACCAGTCTCTACGATCTCGGTAATTATGATTGGCGTTTCAACTCGCGGAACATGCACCGGATCGAAGACCACTTGCGCGCGATTCCGCACCGCAAACTAGTCTCGTCAGATCGCCGTTACAATTACTGGCATGAGCGCTATGAGAAATACAAAAAGCGTTTTCCCGATCGCTCGCCCGCCTATTATCCGAATCGTCCTCAATGGATGCTGTAAAATGAGGACGATTATCCATCATTGACTTTCCCGCGCGTTCGGCATAAAAGAGCGCGCAAAACTCGCTCAGGCTTTCCTGGTGAATCTCACAAAACGCCATGAACCTTACGCCACCATTCGATCCCAACGCTGCGCCACTGGATACAGTGCGGATGTCTCGCCGGATGCTTATCCTGATTGGATTTGCGGCGTTCATGACTTTGATGTCGGCGCTTAGCTTTTCGACGTTTGGCGCGATGGCAATCGTATTCCTCGCGATCACCATAGTGGCGATTGTGTTCGGCCTCTTCTTTCAGGTGCAATCGATTGACTTCTTTCCGGCGTGCATTTCGATCAACTACATTCTGCGCAAGCGAAGGATTGATCGCACGGACATCGACTTTGTCAGCCTGGAAGAGCGCAGGACTAACGCGGGCGGTTCCCCGCGGACGGTCAATTATGTGCAGGTGAAACTCAGAAGTGGGACGAAGATCGATCTGTCAGGCTTTCAAGAAGACATTCATACCGCCTATCAGAAGCTGAAAGCGTGCGAGAGCAATAACGAAGACTTTTTGCGAGGACGATGAGTCTAATAGTTGACTGACTTGTGAAAAAACCTGAGGCTGTTTTCGCTCTGTGTTAACTAAGGCGAAACAAAATCATCTCGGCCACAACCAGAAAGGATAAGTCATGAGTAGACGTGTAGCCTTGGCATCGATCGTTATTACGGCACTGCTTATTGTGTTGAATGTCTTGTTTGCGATCCTGGGCACCGTGCACCTCGCTTCAGCGCAATCCAATAAACCGGCAATCGAATACCAATCGCTGCTGAACATGCGTTACTACGAAGCGAACGGCGGTTTCCTGGTCGAAGATCTGCAACTCGTTTTTCCACCGGCGAACATCGGTGACGCCAAGATCGCTGTCACTGACCAATCAGGATCAGTCGTTGACACCGTCCCGCTCCGTTACGAGCGAATGGAGTTTCCTGCTTTTGGACGTTTCTACGCGGCTGCCGGCAACCCCGGAAATCTGCGCGTCGGTAAGTCGGGCAGCTTTCTGATGTCCGTCATTGTCGACGGACAAACGATCACTTCGATGCCGTTTACTCTGCGCGAAGAGACGAACTCCGACCCATTCAATCCCGGCAAGAGATTCGTGCGCGGCGGTCCTTTCGGAGATCTGGCTTACTTCTCAGTCGTGCCGGACGATCCTAACGGCGAAGTTAGATTTAATTGGTGGATGAGCCTGCGCGAGATGCCTGGCAAAGGATCGCGTGTGACGCTGAGCGTGATGGCGAATGGGAAAGAGATAGCGTCGAGAGCCGATCCTGTGATTGCATCGGACGCGGACTGGCAATTTACGCGACACCGGCAGATCAGTGTACCCACACTGCCTCGTAATCACTGGTTAACTCTCGCCGACCTAACTAAGCTAAACGGCGAAATCTCCGTAGTCGTCAAAGCCAATGGCCAACCAATCAAAACCTACAAGACAACTGTCAGCGGCGGACAAATACAACGCTTGCCGCGCAACGCTCTGAACGTCGAGCCCCATGCAAACTGGATCTCGCCACGGTTCATCGACGTGTCTTCCGGATCAAACTCGAGCTACAAGATGTTCGAGATGTATTGGATGACGAAGCAGTAAGGCGTCCGCAATAAGTAGCGCTTGCCTTACTTGAAAAACCCGCCGGCAATCTTTGCCAGGTCGTCAGTCACACTACCGTCCTTGTTCGAGTCCAACATCGAACTCAACATTCCCATTACGCCGGGTGTGGCGGCTTGCTCCTGTTGCTGTTGGCCCAGGTAGTCAGCCAGGCCGGACGAGTCAAGACCGTTCTGCTGCTGCGTCTTACCGAGCGCGCCCATGACCAAGGGAGCCACCATCTCCATCAAGTTTCCGGCTGAGCTTTGATCCATGCCGGCTGCTTGAGCCACATTATTCTCGACGCTTGATCGCTGATCGCCGAGCACATGACCGAGAATGCCTGAGCCATTGGCCTGTTCCGGATTTCCCAAATAGCCTGGGAGGTTGTCGAGGATGCTGCCGTCGTGGTCGTCCGAGATCGCCTGATGCAACTGCTGCGCACCTTGAGGTTGCGAAGCGTTGCGCGCCAGCGCCGCTACGATCAGCGGCACGGCGAGTTGTATCGCCGTATTTGCCTTACCTTCACTTACTCCCAATCGCGCGGCGATTTGCCGCCCGGCAGTTCCTGCCAGGTGCTGCGTGATCATCTGCGTGATGGCATTCATTTAATCTCTCCCTTTGCGGTGCATTAAGCTTGCGAAAATAGCTGGGCGGACCCGAGGAGCGCTGACGAATCAGCAACCCACGAGGTCCGCCCAGCGAACACGATCGACGCCTAACCGGCTTTCGGTATGACCAACTTCTGGCCGGGATAAATGAGGTTTGGATTCTTAACTACGTCTTTGTTGGCTTCCTCGAGCGCCTTTAACCCTACGCCATGATCTCTGGCAATGTGCGTGAGGTTGTCGCCTTTCTTAACTTCATAGAAGCCTTCATCGGAAACGGCAATCGTCAGGACCAGATCGCTTTCACTCATGTCCGGATCCAAAGCGGTGCGGGCGTCCCATACTGCCTGTTTCACAGTTTCGCTTTGCGCAACGCCGGTGATGTACAAGACGCCGTTTTGTTCCTGCACGTTCATCTGCGTGACACCGCCGTTGGTGGCGGCATCAACAACTGATTGGTACTTATCTGCTAGTGCCATTGATTTCCTCCTGTCCTATGAACACAAAACCGGATGAACCTGATCATTTATTCAATGGTCATCTGGTTAATGACCTTCTTTGGTTTGGCGTCGTTCGCGGCCATCATCGCTTTTTGCAGGTTGGCGCGCTCGATCGTTCCTCCCAGGGTGACTTCGCCATTGGCCACGGTAACCGTCACGCCGGTGATGTTCTGTTTGGCCAGATTGGCCGTCACCGCAGTCTTGATCGTGGTGTCTTCGGAAAATACGATCGGTGGTTTGACGATCAGATTGTTCACCACTGATTTGACGCCTTCGACGCCCTTGGCCTCCTGCTCGACCCTTGCTTTGATTGCGTCTGAGTCAACTGCGCCGGTCAGGGTAACAACGCCTTCCAGCGTGGTAACGGTTACCGCATTGGACAGCGCCAGACTATCCGCCGCGATTTTCGCCTTCACGCCGGTGGTGATCGCGGCGTCATCAGGACCCTTTTTGCAGGCGAGGGCGAACACCGCCATCGATAGACAGACAAGACTGACTAAGATTCTTGCTCCGAGCTGCTTCTTCATGGTCGTTCTCCTTCTGGCTGTTCGTTGAAAACGTAATTCGACCCACCGGGATTTAGTGGTAAGCGAAATACATTTCGTGTGGGACCGAGCATCGCGCGTCAGTCATTAAGGATAAAAGTCACCTTCATCCTGACTCGGTACTCATTGATTTTGCCGGCGTCGTCCACCGCGACCTCTTGATCCTGAATCCACGCGCCCTGGACTTTCTCGAGCGTCTTGGTGGCCCGGTTGATCCCGGTCTGGATCGCATCTTCAAAACTTTTTGACGACGTAGCTGTAATTTCGGACACTTTGGCAACACTCATACTGTTCTCCTCTATAATCGGTCGGCGTTCGGTAGTTCGTGGGGGGATTTCGCCAGGAATCAGCAGGGGTAACAAGCTGAGATCTGAACAAAAATGCCGTTAGCGAATAAGACCTTCGCCCGTCATTCAAACGATCCTTGCTTGTTCAATTTCTTGGTGACGAGATCCTACGCTGAAGTGATTGCAAGTGCAAGCCAGGTTCGTTTCTAGTAATGACTCAGTTTGATGTCCGATAAGCTTTAGCTTGTCGAAATTTTAACGACAAACTGAAGTTTTCGGACATCAGTTTTTGAAACTGACGCACTACTTCGCTTCTTACTTACTGCGCATTGTTGCGCAACGCAGCGATCGAATGCTTTAGCCGGGAGAGCTAGCCGGCTTTCTCAATCACCGGTCGCGATTTTGTTTCGAGAATCATGTGGCCGATCACTGAAGCAACAATGATCCCGCCGCCGATAATCGCCCAACCAGACGGACGCTCGCCCAGGAAAAGGAACACCCAAATCGGATTGAGGACGGGCTCGATGTAGCCGATGATGCCCGCGTCGAGC